>Ga0137407_10000018_pt1 | contig 160432 bp, 135 predicted proteins | sample CZOMad2_2_16fung_FD_108410 | JGI IMG/M metagenome (GOLD analysis project Ga0137407, IMG submission 108410) | Vadose zone soil fungal communities from Angelo Coast Range Reserve, California, USA - CZOMad2_2_16fungal (Illumina Assembly) | ecosystem: Environmental > Terrestrial > Soil > Vadose... | reverse complement strand
TCACTCGCTCCCTCCATTCGAAAGCTTTGAAATCAACTCCTAACTCAACGTTGTAACACCAAGCTCTCTACTTGCACCCGCATATTTACTGTCTAATAGTGACTATTTTTGCGCTGAAAAGTATCTAGTGCTCTTCACTGACTGCCATACCAAGGTAGACCAGCGTGAGCATAACGAAAATGAACGTCTGCACCAGGGACACAAACAAGTGCAGGCCAAGAAACGCAACTGGGACCAAAACCGGTACCAGCGAAAAGAACGCCACGGTTACCATGTCCCCGGCAAACATGTTGGCATAAAGACGGACAGTGAGTGACAGGATGCGGGCGAAATGGCTGATCACCTCGATCACAATCATGAGCGGCGCCAACGCCCATACCGGCCCAGTGAACTGTTTCACATAGTGCACACCGTGGGTGCGAAGCCCGTGATAATGGTAATAAACAAAAGTCACAACCGCACAGCCCAGAGGCACCGTCGGGCTGGCCGTCGGTGATTCAAATCCAGGCACTAAGCCGAGTAAATTGGACAGCAAGATAAAGTAGCCCACGGTAATGGCGTAGGGTAGATACCGCTCGTAGCCATGTCCAATCACGCCATGCGCCTGTTCCGCGATGAACTCTTGCACCGCTTCCACGCTGTGCTGTAAACCGCCGGGCTTTTCCACCGACAAGCTCGCCCGCACCAGGGCAAAGAAAACCAGCAGGACGCCAATCACCAGCAGCTCCATTGCCACCGCATTGCTGATAGGCGCGTTTGGATAGGCCGGATGTATGCCCAGATGGCCCAACAACAATGTTGTCGCCGCGCCAAAATGATGATTTAGGAGTTCAGTGAACCAGAGTTGCTCAGGCATGTTTGCGCTGCATCAATTTTGAAATTTTAAACCGGAACTTGAAACTTAATTTTGGGTTTGGTCGGTCTTGCTGATCACAACTGCTTCGTAAATGCCCTCACCCATTGAGGCCAGGACTGGCAAAACCAAGCCCACAATGAAGCCAACAAGCAGTCGTGGATAACTCTTAAATATAACATAGACCGCCGTTATTACGAGCAGATAACGCAATGGAAAAGGGAATGCCAGGCGAAGTTTTGAGCGCCCGCCGCTGTTGGTATCGCCAAGCATGCGTTGTACAAGCCGTTCCGTGCCGTGATGCAACGCAACAAAATTCACGTACGCAATCAGCGCCCCAATGGCCAGGCCTAATCCGCTGCGCCACCCCGCCAGTACCGTTGCGATCACAGTGGAACCCACGCTCAACGCAATCGCAAACCGCAGGATGCGTGCGTATGCGCCGGAAAGGCGTTCTTCCATGGGAGAAGACTGGGAGCTGGCAGCAGGCTCGTTCATGATTCCTTGCCGGCTTTGATGGCCCCGCGTATCAGCTCAACAAACCCCGCTACGCAACCCAGCAGCAGGCCAACCAGGGTGATCCATGTGGTCTTAAGCCAATGGTCCAGCGCGGAGCCCATTACCAGCCCTACCACAACGGCGGCCGGAAGGATAAATCCCATGTTGCTATACCGGCCAATTAGACGCCAAGGGTTCTCTTCCCTGTTGTTCTTTTCCGGAGGCAGGTCAGGCATGTAGCCAGTCTAGCAGCGGAGTACTGAATCAGGAACACCGGTACTCGCATCCAAGTCTCATCTCCGCGCATCGGCATACCAGCAAGGGGGCGCGACAGGCAACCCGCAACCTTGGCTATAATCAAATGTTCAACTATGGCACAGCCAGTCTCCAATCCGTGGTTCACCTCAACGCCCGCATCGACGCACGCGGCGATGGGCGTTTACAGCGGCGTTGAAACCGCGCTCAATTTTGGCGATCCCGCCAAAGAACTGGACGCACTCCGCTCCAACTGTGGCATTTTTGCCCTGGACTGGCGGGCCAAGGTAACCGCGACGGGGAAAGACCGTGTCCGCTGGCTGCACAACATGGTCACCAACAATGTCCGCGACCTGGCTCTGGAGCACGGCAATTACAACTTTGTGCTCAACGTCCAAGGCCGGATTCTGGGCGATCTCTACATCTATAACCGGGGCGAGTCCCTGATGCTGGATACGGACTCCGTCCAGGTGGAGCCCCTGCTCACCGCGATGAAGCGTTACATCATCATGGACAAAGTAGAGCTCACCAATGCCAGCGAAGCCATCCTCGCTCTGGGAATATGTGGGCCAAAGACAGAGGCAATCCTGGGAGCAGCCGGAATCAATGCCAGCGGCCTGGAGCCCATGGAAATTCGCAACCAAACTGCGGACGGCATTGCGATCTCGCTTGTCCGCGGCCCGGAGCAGAAGCCCGGTTGGTATGAAGTTTGGCTTGAGCCCACCAACGCGGAAGCCGTTTGGAAGATGCTGGTTAATGCCGGTGCCCAGCCGGTAGGAGCTGAAGCCGTGGAGACGTGGCGCGTCTTGCGCGGTGTGCCCCGATACGGCCAGGACATACGCGACCGCGACCTGCCCCAGGAGACCGAACAAACGCAGGCACTGAGCTTCACCAAGGGCTGCTATATCGGCCAGGAGATTGTGGAACGCATCCGCTCACGTGGCCAGGTGCATCGCAAGTTCACCGGGTTTGAATTTGCCGACGCGCTTCCCACCGTGGGGAAGTTTGAATCCGAGGGACGCACTTTAGCGGAAATTACCACCGCGCTGCGCGTGTCCACGGCTGAAGGCGAGAAAAATTTGGGTCTTGGCTATATTCGCCGCGAATCCGCCGCGGCTGGATCGCAGGTGGACTTAGGCGGCAACAAAGCAAAACTAGTGGATCTTCCATTTGAGAGATTTGAAATCTGAAAGCACACTGAGGAAGCATGGCTGAAAAAAAAGAAGAATTTGTAGTAAGCGACCGTCGGAGATTTGCCCCTGAGGGCGACTTGCGCGCTGATGTCCCGGTGACCGAGGAAGAAAAAGCCGTTGTTCCGCCCGCCGCGCCGGCACCTGCGCCCGCGGCGCCGGCGAAAACCCAAGTGCTTGAAGCTGCCGAGGAAGAGAAAGATGAGCTGCCGGCGCCGCCCACAGCCGCCGAACAACTGGAACAGTCCGTAGCCTACAAAGCTTCCGGCAAGAAAATGGATGACATGTTAAAAGGCGCTCCCGGGGCCAAGGGAGGCATGCCGGAGATGACGTTTGAACGGCTGGTGGAGTCGTTTTATATGAGCGCTCTCTTCCAACTCGGCGCCATCCGCCAGGAAGGCGAGCCAATGAACGTGGACATTGTGAGCGCGCGGCAGACCATCGACTCACTCAGCCTTATACAGGAAAAAACCAAGGGCAATCTTTCCGAGCGGGAGCAGGTTTTGCTGCAAAACGTCCTGTTTGAATTGCGGATGGCCTGGATAGAGGTAACGAATGCCATCGCCAGCGCTCCCAAGGGCAAGCCCCCTGGCGCAGGCCCGACGATTGCAAAGAGATGAAGGCAATTCTCACCGTCCTGGGCAGTGGGACATCCATGGGTGTGCCCACGATCGGGTGCACCTGCCGCGTGTGCACGTCGCCTGATCCACACGACCGGCGCACTCGTCCTTCCGTCCTGGTGGAGTATGAAGGGCGCTGCGTGCTCATTGACACCACGCCGGACTTTCGTCAGCAGGCAATCCGCGAAAAAATCATGCGGCTGGATGCGATCCTCTACACACATGCTCACGCGGACCACATTCTTGGATTAGACGACGTGCGCCCGCTCAGCTTTCGCAGTCCGGAAAAAATCCCGCTCTATGCGCACGAACGCGCGGCGGAAGCCCTGGAACAAATTTTCCGCTACATCTTTGACGCCAATTACAAATACGGCGGCATTGCCCGGGTACAGATGAACCGCATCAACGGTTCTTTGGAATTGTTTGGAGCAAACTTCGAGCCGGTGAGAATCGTGCACGGTGAAGCTGATATTCATGGCTTCCGCTTCGGTTCCGCCGCTTACCTTACCGATTTCAGCGAGATCCCGGACGAATCCAAGGAAAAACTGCGCGGGCTGGACATCTTGTTTCTGGACGCGCTCCGGCATCGTCCTCATCCCACGCATTCCACGGTCGCAAATTCTCTTCGTCTGGTGGAAGAACTCAAACCCAGGAGGGCTTTTTTTACGCACATCTCCCATGACCTGCCTCACGACGAGACCAACCAGACCCTGCCTGAGCACGTGCGGCTGGCGCATGACGGCTTAAAGCTGGAGTTTGACATCGCATGAAGATATTTCGCTCGCTGGAAGAAGTGCCCGCCAACTTTGGTCCCACGATTGTCAGCGTTGGCAACTTTGACGGCATTCATTGCGGCCATCAACAGGTCTTGAAGGAGGTCGTGGGCCGCGCTCGCGAAAGTGGAAGCAAGGCCGTTGCGGTTACGTTTGAGCCGCATCCCTTCCGCATTTTGCGCCCTGACGTTACTCCGCGGCTGCTCACGCCTCTCGCAAAAAAAGAAGCCCTGCTGGCGCAAAGCGGACTGGATGCGCTACTGGAGATCCCTTTCACCCGCGATTTCTCCATGACCACGCCCGAGGAGTTTGCCCGCAACATCCTGGCCGGCAAACTGCGCGCTAAAGAAGTCCATGAAGGACAGAATTTTCATTTCGGCCATAAGGCCCAGGGAACAATCGAGCGACTGAAAGAGCTTGGCCGCGAATTCGGATTTGGCGTCAAAGTCTATCCGGTGATGATGGTCCGTGGCATTCCGGTCTCCAGTAGCCAGATACGCACACTTTTATCCGCGGGCAATGTGAGCCGTGCGCGCCGGCTTCTAGGCCGCGTTTTCAGCATCACCGGCGCGCCCGGACGCGGGCGCGGGTACGGACACAAGTACACCGTTCCCACCATCAACCTGAGCCGTTACGATGACCTCACTCCCGGAAACGGTGTTTATCTGACGCGCACACGCGTGGACAACGAGGTCTTTAATTCGGTAACCAACGTTGGAATGCGTCCAACGTTCGGCGACGAATCATTTGCCATTGAGACCCACCTGCTGGATTTTCATCCCATTGACGTCACTGCGCAGACGGAGGTCGAGATTTCCTTCCTGCAATGGCGGCGCGCGGAGATCAAATTCCCTTCCGTGGAAGCCCTCAAAGAACAGATCGGCAAAGATGTGCAACGAGCGCGGCGGTATTTTCAGTTGCTGGAAAAGACCGGAAGCGCGTTGAAGGCCGGAAACAGCTAACCACAAAGGGCACGAAGGGACACAAAGGTCAACTTCTACTCTAACTTCGTGTTCCTTGGTGTCCTTTGTGGTTAAGTTCCTGTAGAATCCAGCGCCAATGGCCACCACCACACTCCGTCTTTCTGAAACCAGTTCCGCGCAGAAACGCACCCTGATTGCCGCTGCCCTGGGCTGGGGGCTGGACGGCTTTGATGTATTGCTCTACAGCCTGGTCCAACTCAGAGTGATGGAGTCTCTGGGCCTCCATCCCACGGACCCGCACTACAAAGCAATTTCCGGCCTGCCTACAACTTTCATGCTGCTGGCCTCCGGCATTGGCGGCGTGCTTTTTGGATTTATTGCCGACCGCATTGGCCGGAAGAAAGCCCTGATGTTGAGCATCCTGACGTACTCGGTCTGCTCCCTGGGTTCCGGACTCTCAACCTCGTTTGCGGTTCTGGTGTTCTTTCGCTTTGTTCTCGGTCTTGGAATGGGCGGCGAATGGAACACCGGCGCAACGCTGGTGGCGGAGACATGGCCCACCAACCTGCGCGCCCGGGCCATCTCGATTGTGCAAAGCGCGTGGGCCTGGGGGCTGGCTGCTGCTGCTCTGATCACGTGGATCGTCCTGGATCGTCTGCACCAGAACTGGCGCTTGGTCTTTGTCGTCGGCGTCTTGCCGGCCCTGGTGACTCTGTGGATACGCAAGAGCGTTCCTGAATCGGAGATGTGGGAACAGCAGAAGAATCGATCCAAAGAGAAAGCGCCCTTTTCAGAGCTGTTTTCTCCCAACCTGCGCAAGCAGACTATTTTTCTGCTGCTGTTAAACGTTTTTGGACTCTTCGCGTGGTGGGGCCTGTTTAGCTGGATGCCGCCCTACCTGACGATGCCGGTAGAAAAAGGCGGGCGCGGCTTCGGCATGATGAGTTCAACCACGCTGCTGATCACGCTGAATCTGATCGGCATGTTTCCTGGATATCTCTGTTATGGCTGGTTCGCGGACCGCCTGGGCCGCAGGCGGTCCCTGATGCTGTTTACGTTTTGTGCGGCGCTGCTCATTCCGGCATACGCGGTGGCGCGCACTCCGTGGCTCATTCTGGTCTTGGGAGCATTAGTGGGATTTTTTGGCACCGGATTCTTTGCCGGATCGGGGATCATCGGCAGTGAGATCTTCCCTACGCGTGTCCGGGCCCGGGCTTTGGGTTTCACCTACAACGGCGCCCGAACAATCAGTTGCATCGCTCCTTACACAATCGGCTACGTAGCCGACAAACTGGGGCCGGCCAGGGGAATGGGCTGGGCCTTTTCGATCTGCGCTGTCGCCTTTCTGCTGGCGATGATTATGGCTGCGCAGTTGCCGGAGACCAAGGGGAAAGAGTTGGAGTAGTCTGGAACGTCATGTTATTCGAGCTCAGTACCAATGACCAGGTCGTCGAGATCCATAACCTCGATGAACTGCGGTCGCAGTTGGCCGAAGCAACCAAAACTCAGTTTTTGGAACTGTGGCTTACAGCGCCCGATCGCTGGCCAACCCTGTGCGCTTTGGTAAATGGTGATGCCGCGTGGCTGATGTATCTGCGATATGAAGGCGACGCCGGCTTTTCCACGCGCAACCCCAACTATGCGGGCCTGGAAAAATCCCTTATAGAGTTCTATCTGTCAAACGGACAGCGAGATGAATACCCCGCTTCCTGGAATATCACTACAACCGAAGCTATGCGAGCGATGGAGCATTTCTTCACCGAGCAACAACGCGCACCCTGGCTGCTGTGGCATGAAGATTGAGCAAGGAGGATACAGGGCGATCACTCAACCCACGACTGTCCCGCCCCGTCAACATAGTACAAGGCTTCAGGTCCATGGTAGTCCGAATCCCGAAGAGACATTGACCAGACAAAAGGCCCGTCAAAACTAAACGACAAGTTTTCACCCTCGCTGATTTGGGCCTTTCTCACAATGCGACCAATGAGCTTGCACAGAGCATCACAGTAGCCAGGCTCACCCCAGGAGATTGTGGATTCGCCCGATGTAATGCGGTGAGGAGTGTAAACGTTGAGGCACGGCCCATCAAAGCGGAGTTGCACATAATCTTGTACGAACTCTACCGAACTCAATTGTTCGCCTTCCAACGCTTGTAAGGCCTCAGCTAAAGTTCGGTTGGCGGTCATTTACCCCTCAGTTTCATCGAGCAGGCAGGGGTCCCTCGCTACGCTCGGGATGTTAGGAAAGCACCGGCGCATTCGCAGGTGCCGCAGCGTTCTTCTTGGGCCGCCGGTTAGCTTGCAAAATCTTTTTACGCAATCGTAGGCTCTTGGGTGTGACCTCCACCATCTCGTCGTCTGCGACAAATTCGATCGCTTGTTCCAGCGTGAGGTTCTTGAACGGCACCAGACGAATGGCTTCATCAGCGCTTGACGAGCGCATGTTCGTCAGTTTCTTCTCGCGCACCGCATTGACGTCCAAATCGACTTCGCGCGCGTTTTCCCCCACGATCATCCCTTCGTAGAGTTCCTCGCCGGCTCCCAAAAACAGCACGCCCCGCTCTTGTATCCCCCACAGAGCGTACGCAGTGGAAGTGCCATTGCGGTCCGAGATCAAAGCGCCGGTCATGCGATGCGGTATCGCGCCCAGCCATTCTGTATAGCCGTCAAACAGTGAATTCATGATCACTGTACCGCGCGTGTCCGTCAGCATCTCAGAGCGCAGACCGATCATGCCTCGGCTGGGGATGGTGAACTCAATGCGCACGCGTCCTGAGCCGTGGTTGTGCATCTTGAGCATCTGGCCTTTGCGCTGGCCAATCTTCTCAATCACCACGCCGACAAACGAATCCGGGATGTCCACCATGAGTTTCTCTGTCGGTTCCATCAGCTTACCGCTAATTCTTTTGGTAACAATCTCAGGCTTGCCGACCATTAACTCAAAACCTTCACGGCGCATGGTCTCAATCAAGATGGAAAGCTGGAGTTCACCGCGGCCCAGAACTTTGAAAGTGTCAGTGGTGCCCATCTCTTCCACGCGGAGAGAAACGTTGGTTAGAAGCTCTTTCTGCAAGCGTTCGCGCAGATTCCGGGAAGTAACGTAGGTGCCCTCGCGTCCGGCAAAAGGCGAGGTATTCACCGTAAACTGTATGGCGATGGTGGGCTCGTCAATCACGATATGCGGCAGTGGCGAAGGGTTCTCTACATTGGTAATGGTCTCGCCGATCCCGATTCCCTCGACTCCGGCAATCGCGACAATGTCACCGAGTTCCGTTTGCTCGATGTCCACACGCTTGAGGCCGCTGAAGGAAAATAACTTGGTGATCTTGATTTTTTCCAGCGTTCCGTCCAGCTTGGCGATGGCTACGTCTTCGCCGTTGCGCAGCTTGCCGTTGAAAACCCGCGCGATAGCCAGACGCCCTAGATAGTCGCTGTAATCAAGATTTGCCACCAGGATCTGCAAGGGATTGAGCATGTCGCCTGCGGGAGGTGGTGTGGTGGCCAGGATGGCATCAAACAACGGACGCAAATCTTCGCCGGGGGTCTCCATGCTGGTGGACGCGGTGCCGGCCTTGGCATTGGTGTACAACACAGAAAAACCAAGCTGGTCTTCCCGCGCATCCAAGTCGATGAATAAATCGTAGAGTTCGTTGAGCACTTCCTGCGCGCGCGCATCCGGGCGATCGATCTTGTTGATCACCACCACCGGAGGCAGGCCCGCTTCCAGAGCTTTGCTCAGGACGTAGCGTGTCTGGGGCAAAGGCCCTTCACTGGCATCCACCAGGAGCATCACGCCATCCACCATTTTCAGGGCGCGTTCCACTTCGCCGCCAAAATCGCTGTGGCCGGGTGTGTCCACAATGTTGATTTTCACGTCGTGATACCAGATGGCCGTGTTCTTGGCCAGAATGGTGATGCCGCGCTCGCGCTCGAGCTCGTTGGAATCCATCACGCGTTCCACAACGGCCTCATTGGCGCGAAAAGCGCCGCTCTGCCGAAGCATGGCGTCCACCAGGGTTGTCTTGCCGTGGTCCACGTGCGCGATGATAGCGATATTACGGATGCTTGAATTCAATTGGTCTCTTTTGGTCCTTGCCCTTGAAGAAGTGCGTACTACCATTCTATCTGGAAACGCATTCTGCTGCTGGAGTGCGGATGGAATTATGTCGTTAAGCGGTTGAAACAAGCGCTGGAGGTCGACAGGAAGGTAATCAATTTTTAACAATAGAAAAGGGCGGCAGGACAATGCCGCCCGATTTCCTGTTGCGCGAACAAAGGCTTTACCGGGGAAGTACCTGGTCGATCTTTACCCGTTCTTCCATCCCGATGATCTTGTTCTCGTGGTAGGGCTGGTAGCCCTCCTTCTGAATGGTGATGTCGTAGTTCCCAGCTTCAACCTGTATCTCCATAGGCGTGGTCTTGGGCAGCGTGGTCCCGTTGATGGTGACTTTGGCGCCTTTGGGTTCGGTCTTGATCTCAATGCGTGCCATGCCCTGGGTGGCTCCGCCGCCGAACAGTTTGCCCATGCCGCCCACGACTTTGATATTGTCCGTCCGTCCGGCTGCCATCAAGCTGGGCGCGTAGCTGACCGACTGGCCTGCCGCGAGCTTGATCACTGTGGTTGCGTCCAGATAACCGGCCTTGCGTACCAAAATGCCTTGCACAGCCGGATCGAGTACGAATTCTGCCGGCGTAACTTTACCGGTATCCTTGCCATTGATGAAAATACTTGCGCCCGCAGGTGAACCTGTGATGGTCACAGTTCCCTTCATCGGCGCGAGCCTCACGTCCAGAGATGTACGATTACCGGCAGTCACCTGGACGCTGCGTGTCTCCGTCGCGTAACCCTGCCGGCTGACCGTGATCTTGTACGTGCCAGAAATCAATGATCCGACCATTAACGGTGTTTCCCCGGACACTGCTCCGCGTCCTTCAATTTCAACCGCGGCCCCTTCGGGGAAGGACGTAACAGCGAGTAATCCATCCGTGGGAGAAGCAACTACAGGTACGGCTTCAACGTGATGCGCTTTCTCCCCTTTGCCTGGTCTTGGCTGAGCAGTATGCTCGATGATCGGCGTTGACAGGCTGCCACCCGTTGATGGTGTGCCTGGCTTCAACGGCGCCGGCGCAACCTGAGCGTTCTCCGCGGGCGTTTCCTCTGGATGGCGCTGGAAAATCATGGCCAGTCCCACCACAACCACCAATCCCGCCACCACAACCGCTACCAGCTTCCAATGATTTGCCGTTTTGACTGCGATCTTTGGCGCTGCCGGAGCCATGGTTACACGCGTGGTTCCCGGAGCAAGCGTGCTGGTGGTGGAAGCAATTTTGATGGACTGGCTTGCCGAAGGTGACGGCACCGCCCGGATCGTCTGGCTCGCCGACGGCGATGGCACAGCTTTCACCATCTGGCTTGCCGAAGGTGACGACGCGGGTCTGATTGTCTGGCTTGCAGAAATTGACGGCACAACTTTGATCGTTTGGCTTGCCCCTGGGCCACTCTGGGCCGCGGGCCTGGATGACGTAGCCGAAACCGGCCGGCCTGGATCAGATTTCGTTGCGGCTTCCAAAGCAGCAAACAATTCTTTTCCGCTCTGGAACCTCTCCGCTGGGCTCTTGGAAAGGCCTTTCAAAATGACGCGGGAAATCGCCTCCGGCACCCGCGGGTGCGCCACGTTCAGCGGGTTCGGATTAAGTTCAGTGATGTTGCGGTCCACTTCACCCAGATGTTTGCCGGCAAACGGGCTGCGCGCCGTGTACATCTGATAGATAATCGCCGCTGCGCTGAACATATTCGACGCACGGTCGGGTGGGTTGTGTCTCACTTGTTCCGGAGAAAGATAGGGCTGGTTTTCCAGTTTTTTTGCCGGCGTATGGGAGAGCACATCTTTGTGGCGCAACAATCCAAAATCCAGGACTCTCAGAGTTCCGTCCGGGGTCACTTTGATGTTCGAAGGATTCAGAAAGTGATGAAACACTCCTTTGTCCAGTGCGCAATCCAAGGCGGCGCAAAACTGCTTGGTCAGTGAGAGTACTTCACTCAGCTCCGGCTGGCGGCTGGCCATCAGGTCTTTCAGGGTCTGGCCCTCGACAAACTCTGACGTCATGAAAACGGTAAATTCTTTATAGCCGCACGTATTCAGGCGTGCGATGTTGGGATGTTCAATGGTGCTGGCAACCTTGGCGTCCGTGACGATCTTCTTGAGCAGGTCCTTCACATCGTCCAGCCATTCCGGCACTTCGAACTTGCGCAGCGCGACGAAGCGTTCCTGCTGGGGACTCTTGGCTTTATAGACAACTCCGATGGAACCGCGAGGCAGTTCTTTCACCAATTCAAGGCGGTTCGTGCGCGGAGCGACGGGGGTTGCGGGAGCGGTAGTGGTGGTTTCTAAATTTTCTTGCATCTCTATTGCACCATGCAAGGCCCGGGGAGGGGAGACATGCAAATCATACCCCAAAGTTCACCTAACCTTGTCCGAAAGAACACTGCTGCGGTGTTACCAAGGTAATGATCACAAATCCCGTTTCCGCACTCAGTTTCTCGGTTCACTTTGTGCTTCTGATTTGAGAGTTTTCAGAATGGCAGCCGCGACAATCACACTGAATTCAACATTGAATCTTCAGTTCCACCCAATTGCTGCATTCCTGGTTCCTTTGCGTCTCAGCCTTTTCCCATCTCCGCACCTCCGTGATTACTGGATTCCATGAATCTCTTCGCTTCTCCCTGTCGATGCGCTTGATCATCGGTGTTACATGAGTTGTCGAATTTTGGCAGTTTGGCGGCGATCCGGTCTTGGTCTTCCGGGTTCTTCAGAAACGCGGAGAGCTCTTAATCAGCCGACGTTTGACTGATCCCACTCTGCTTCTCTTGGGGTATCCCAATAAACCGAAATTTCACGTGCCTTATTTCAGGAGGATTGGGCCAGTCTCCCGACATCGGGTCTGGAATTAAGGGAAAAATTTAGATACACCGAGGGACCATGCAAGTGTGGCACCGGCACTCTTGCCGGTGTTCCTGTCTTTGTTTACCGGTGTGTTTCCAGAACTCTTGCCGGTGTTCTTGTCTTTGTTTATCGAGGTGTTTCTAGATAGGCGGCGACCACGGCGGCACAGGATTCCACAAACTCCTGGTCTTCTTTGGCAAAGGTATTCACAAAATAGCTGTTGATATCGATCTCTCCAAAGAGATGGCCTTTAACGAACACAGGGACCACGATCTCAGATTTCACCAGTTCCGAGCCGGCCATATATCGCGGATCTTTGGATACGTCATTCACCACGACCGTTCTCTGCGATGATGCCGCGGCCCCGCAGAGTCCCTTTTCCAGGGAGATGCGCTCGTGGGGTCCAAAGCTGCCCACATGCGGCCCCAGGATCAGGAAGCGAGAATCGGCCTTGTCTACGACATAGAAACCCACCCAGTTATAGCGCGTCATGGTGTCATGCAGTCGCTGGACGATCTGCTCCATCATCGCTTCCGCCGTGCGCGCGGACTGGGCAAAATAACCGAATTCTTTGAGTAAATCAGAAAACTTGGACATCTCTCCCGTGGCACCTGGACAACAGATGTTTACAACCCTGAGTTTCTTATAACCTTTGTCTGCGGCGTAGGGCAATATTATTTTGGATTCATCGTGGGACGCAAGTAACCAAAGCCGTATCTACTCAAACAGTCGCCAGCGTTGCTGGCACTTCCCGCGGAAGGGTCGGGATAATCCCCAACAGACATCTCCGGCGCATCAGGCTGAAAAGCGGCTTAGTTTTTCTTGCTCAGGTAGGCTCCGACCACGGCAGCGCAGGCTTCAATAAACTCCTGTTCCGGGGCGGTAAACGTGCCGACAAAATAACTCTCAATATCAATCTCCGCCACCAGCCTGTTCCTTACAAAAATAGGCGCGACCATATTGGATTTCACCAGTTCCGAGCCGGAGAGATATCGCGGATCTTTGGACACGTCATTTACCACGACGGTCTTGCCGCTGGTAGCAGCAGCGCCGCAAAGACCGGTGTCGAGTGGAATGCGGACGTTGGGCGCGAAACTGCCGGCGTAGCGCCCTACCACCAGCACTCCGGGGTCCACCGGGTCAACGAGATAAAAACCAATCCAGTTGAAGCGTGCCATCTGGTCGTGCAGACGCTGCGCCAGATGCGCCATCAGAGCATCAGCCGTGGGAGCGGTACGGGCAAACTCCTCAAACTCGTGCAGCAATTCCTTATGCACGGACATGTTGGTTTTGTTATAACCCCCTCGGCCTCCTGGAGCAATCATTAATTCCGTACGAATTCCACGCGCCTTACATATTCAGGAACGGCCCGAACGCAGACCAATTTGAAAAGGTTGGCCGTACCCTATACCCTTGATTTACTGAAAGATGGTTTACTGAAAAAATGATTTACTAAAAAATGGTTTACTCGAAAATGATTTACTGGAAAATGATCTGCCAGACTTTGGCTCGTTGAACCATGAAAGATTCGAATAACTTATGAATATTGATTCCCTTCGTAGACTCGCCCTTATTTTCTTCTTTTTGGTATTTGGTTTAACCCTCCAGGCCCAGGACATTGCGTCCTTTGAGAAAAGGATTACCGTCAAGAAACTGGCCAATGGCCTGACGGCAATCGTCATGGAGCGCCCTGAAGCTCCGGTCTTTTCTTTTTACACGCGCGTGGACGCCGGCTCCGCCCAGGAAGTGCCCGGCATCACCGGCCTGGCCCACATGTTTGAACACATGGCGTTCAAAGGCACGGACAAGATCGGCACCAGCAACTACGCCGCGGAAAAATTGGCGCTGAAAAAAGTGGAAAAAGCCTATGCCGCCTACCAGAAAGAAAACCTGAAGGAAGTTGGGCGCGACGAAAAAAGAGTCGCCGAACTGGAACAGGCTTGGCAGAAAGCCATGGCCAAGGCCGATGATTATGTTGTCCCCAACCAGTTTGGGGAAATCGTAGAAAGCCAGGGTGGCGTGGGACTGAACGCCAACACCGACCACGACGCCACCGTCTACTACTATTCTTTTCCGCAGAACCGTCTGGAGTTATGGGCATACCTGGAGTCAGAGCGCTTTGTCCATCCGGTGATGCGTGAGTTTTATAAAGAGCGCGACGTGGTCTATGAAGAACGCCGTATGAGCACGGACAGCTCTCCCCAAGGCCGGCTGCTGGAACAATTTCTGGGCACGGCGTTTATCGCGCACCCGTACGGGCGGCCCGTAATCGGATGGCCTTCCGATCTTAAGGCGTTTTCCGCTACCGACGCTTTGAATTTCTTCCACAAATACTATGTTCCAGCGAACATCGTGGTCACCGTGGTGGGAGACGTGAAAGCCGCGGAAGCCATGCCCGTGATCGAAAAGTATTTTGGCCGGATTCCCGCGGCGCCAGCTCCCGAGCCTCTGCGCATTAAAGAGCCGCCGCAGAACGCGCTGCGCACGGTCGTGATTCATGACCAAAGCCAGCCAGTGTACGTGGAAGGTTATCACCGGCCTGATTTCCGTGACCCGGATGATCCCGTCTATGACGTGCTGTCCGACCTTCTTTCCAAAGGACGCACCTCCCGGCTTTACCGCTCCCTGGTGCGCGACAAGCAGATTGCAATCGCCGCTCAGGGCGGCACGTTTCCGGGGAATAAGTACCCGAATCTGTTCTATTTTTTTGCCGCTCCCAGCCGAGGCCACACCGCCGAAGAAATGGCCGGGCCTATCCATGAAGAAATTGAGCGGCTCAAAACGCAGGACGTCAGCGACGAAGAGTTACAGTCCATCAAGACGCGCGCCAAGGCCGACCTGATCCGCGGGCTGGGAAACAACCAAGGGCTCGCTTTGCAACTGGGCGAGTCTCAGGCGCTGTATGGCGACTGGCGCGAGGTTTTCCGCGACATCAGCCAGCTCGAAGCCGTAACCAAAGCCGACATACGGCGCGTAGCCAACAAGACGTTCCGTGAAGACAATCGCACGGTGGCAATGATTGAGACAGGAAAGCCGGAAACCGGAAAGCCTGAGACAGGAAAGCCGGAAACAGAAAAACCTGATCCTGCAAAACCCGACGCGCCGCCAGCAGGCCAGCCCAAAGGAGCGCAGCAATGAACATGCACAGGCCCAAATCGCTCCTATTATTCTTGGCAATCTCCGCGCTGCTACTGCTCCAAATGCTGTCGCCAAACCATGCCCTGAGCCAGGCGGCGAAAGCTGCGCCGCAAAAAGCTGGCGCTGCTTCTACCAACACGCATTCTTCTTCCGGCACCCCTGCAACTTCCTGGCAACAGGTCCCCATACCGCCGCTGCACCAGTTCAAACCACAAGAGCCTCGGCGAGTAGAACTGCCCAATGGCCTGGTGGTCTTTCTTCAGGAGGACCACGAACTGCCGATGATCGACGGTGTCATCCGTATTCGGGGCGGTTCCCGCGACGAGCCAGCGAATAAAGTCGGCATGATCTCCCTATACGCCGACGCATGGCGTACCGGTGGCACCAAGAGCAAAACCGGCGACGAACTGGACGACTTCCTCGAGTCCCATGCAGCACGCGTGGAGACATCGGCAGCTGGGGACTCCACGACCATCGCCTGGACGTCATTGAAAGAGAGTTTCGACCAGGTCCTTCCCGTAGTGCTTGATCTGCTGGAGAACCCGGAATTTCGTCCGGACAAAATCGATCTGGCCAAACGGCAGATTGCCAGCTTTATCTCGCGCCGGAATGACGACATGGATGACATTGCCCAGCGCGAGTCCGTAAAACTGGCGTACGGCGATGACAGTCCCTATGCTCGCTCGGCGGAGTACTACACCATCGACGCAGTCACGCGAGAAGACCTGCTCCAATGGCGTCAGCGTACCGTAGTGCCGAACAACATGATTCTTGGCATCACCGGAGACTTTGACTCTGCCGCCATGGAAAGCACGCTACGCAAAGCCTTCGGCGGACTGCCCAAGGGCGAGCCGTTTCCCAAATCGGAGATCGCCTTCCGTGAGCCCAAGCCTGGCATCTATTTCATCGCGAAAGATGACGTCAACCAGAGCGACATCTCCATGGTTGAGCTGGGTATCGACCGCCACAATCCTGACTACTACGCTGTATCAGTCATGAATGAGTTGTTCGGCGGCGGCTTCTCTTCCCGCCTCTTTGCCAACATACGTACCAAGCTGGGCCTGGCTTATTCGGTGGGCGGCGGCGTTGGGACGGCGTTCGATCATCCGGGAATAGTGCGCATCGCCATGGGCACCAAGAGCGGAACAACCGCCGCGTCCATTGACGCGCTGAACCACGAAATCAACGGCCTGATCAAAGGCGGCGTAACCCAGCAAGAGCTGAAGAAGGCAAAGGACGCAATCCTGAACTCATTTATCTTTGAGTTTGACTCCAATGAAAAAGTCCTGGCGGAAAGCATGCGCTATGAGTTTTATGGCTATCCTCTGAACTTTCTGGAACAATTCCGCGCCGGCATTGAAAAGGTCACGCCCGCCGATGTGGACCGCGTAGCCAAGAAATACGTTCATCCAGAAAAGCTGGCCATTCTCGTCGTGGGCAATGCCAAAGACTTTGACCGCGATCTGGCAACCTTCGGCAAAGTCACGCCGCTCGATATCTCAATTCCGCAGAAAGCGCCGGGGATGGGAAGCAAATAACAAATGGCAGTTCGCAAATAGCAGTTCGCAAATAGCGATTGGCAATTTGGCAGTTGGCAAATAGCACATGGTGCAAGTTCCCGGCTCGGCGACTTGTCACAGGGAAGGGCCAAATAGCCTTTACCCTGTCGTCTTGAGCGCAGGCCGAACGATCGAAGGGAGCAAGGCCGGAGTCGAAAGATCCCGACAATATGCCCCTTTGCCATGCAGCTTCAGGGAGTTCTCACGAGAGCACTAGCAAGAATCGAAAGCCAAATGGATGATTTTGGAAAGAACTCCCTTGGCTCAGCGTGGCACTCAGCATGACAGACGACAGATAACAACAGCATCGTCACAAACTGCTAATTGCCATTTACTAACTGCTATTTGCTGCTCTCCACTTTCGCGCAGTGCTTTTCAAATGCTTGTGTGAGCGCGCCGGCAATCTCTCCGGGGCCGCTTCTCTCGATGTCGCTGCGCTGCATCATGTAAACCAGTTGGCCGTCGCGCAGAATCCCAATTGAGGGAGAAGACGGTGGATAGCCGGTAAAATGGCGGCGTGCCACATCGGTGGCTTCCCGGTCCTGGCCGGCAAACACAGTGATCATGCGGTCAGGCCGCACCTCGTTCTGAATGGCCGCGCGGACGCCCGGACGCATTCTTCCCGCAGCGCATCCGCAGATGGAGTTCACCACTACCATCACTGTGCCTTTTTGTTGAATTGCATTTTCCACGTCAGCGGCTGTGCGCGCTTCTTCAATGCCGCCTGCCGTCAACTCCTGGCGCATCGGCGCCACCATTCCCTCTGGATACATTTGTTTTCCTCCCAATAGGTCTTACACTTGATTCTACCAAGGAAAAAGTCGTTCCCCTAGCACCAACCTCTGCGGTAATCTTGGGTGCATCTTTTGAAGATCCTGGAAAACATTCCTCTGGCGCCAATGACCACCTTTCAGGTGGGTGGTCCCGCACGCTATTTTGTTGAGGCCCGCAGCCAAAATGAAGCAAAGGACGCGGTCCATTACGCCGCGGAACACCGGCTGCCACTCTTCGTTCTCGGTGGCGGCAGCAATCTGGTGGTGGCGGACGCGGGTTTCCCCGGCTTGGTGCTGAAAGTCGGCCTGGCGGGCGTGGAGTTTGAAGGCGACCTGGAGAACATGCTCTTTAACGCCGCCGCGGGCGAGCCCTGGGACAATTTGGTCGCGATGGCCGTAACCAAGAATTGCGCGGGCATTGAGTGCCTGAGCGGAATCCCCGGGACCGTGGGCGGCACGCCGGTGCAGAACGTTGGCGCGTACGGGCAGGAAGTTTCCGAAACCATCACCCATGTGACGGCGCTGGAGATTGCCACCGGCGAAACTCTGGTGTTCGACAACGCGCAATGCGGCTTTGCCTATCGCACCAGCGACTTCAACACCACCAAACGCGGACAGTACATCGTGCTTGAGGTCACCTACCTGCTCAAACGCGAGGGCACCCCGCGCATCGAGTATGCCGATCTGAAAAAGTTCTTCGGCGACTCGCCGGCAACTCCGCCCACGCTCCAGCAGGTGCGCGACGCCGTCCGCAGCATACGCCAGAGCAAAGCCATGCTGATTGTGCCCGGAGATGAAGACTGCCGCAGCGCCGGGTCATTCTTCAAGAACCCGATCGTCAGCAGCGCCGAGGCCGACCGTGTGGAATCTCTCGCCCAGCAACGTGTCCCCGGAAAAAAGCTGCCACGCTATCCGGTAGAAGCTGGCCCCATGAAAGAAGAGCAGGTGAAGCTTTCCGCCGCATGGCTGGTGGAGCAAGCAGGCTTCAGCAAAGGCTATTCTCGCGGTCCCGTTGGGATTTCACGCAAACACACACTCGCCATCGTGAACCGCGGCGGAGCCACGGCAAGCGATATCATTGCACTCAAAGACGAAGTACAAAAAAAGGTGTTCGACGTATGGGGTGTGCAACTGCATCCGGAGCCGGTGTTCGTGGGCTTTGATCCTCCATAAACGCTACCCATAAGCACGACCCCATAAATTAAACATGGAGCGCAGCCGCCCCCGGCTGCGGCTGCTGTAGCACGAATCAAGCACTGCAAAATCGCGCACCACAAAAGGAAAATCCATTGAACATTTCCATGCAGGGTAATTCAACGCAGAGTAAGACGTTGTGGAGCGCGGTCGCCCTGGTCTTGGTGGCAACTACTTTGGTCACCGGCTGGCATAGACATGCGCTGGCCCATCCGCCCCAGGCTGGGTTTTCTACCGTAAGCTTGGTTCGCCTGTTTTTCATGAGGAAGAAAAGAGATGCAGTGAGGGTTGAGCCACCCGCCCTCACCTTACATTCTGGTTCAAGAGGGTGGAGCAGGCCTTCAGGCCTGCGGTAAGCTTGCTTTGAGTTTTCGGCTTCAGCCGCTTTGCCACAGACCTCCACCCGTGTAGGGATACAAAACGGAACCCGCCTTTTTTGAGGCGGGTTCCGTTGGATTGGGAATTTTACTCCTTGGGTGGCTCCGCGAACTGTTGCCGGTCGCGTTCTCCGATGCGGCGCCTGGCTTGAAGCATCTCCGGCAGCACGTATTTTGCTTTGCCCTGGAACGCAGCCCGCGCTTTGTCATCTCGACCGACGACGAAGGAGCCGTAGCGACTGAGGCGGAGTGGAGAGATCCCGAGACATTTTCCTCTGCCATGCTGATGCAGGGCGTTCTCTTCAAGCTGACGGGGTGTTTTCCTCTGGGTTCCATGCGTGACGGCTCCAGTACAAATTCTGGGTTTACATCCTTTCCAGCCGGTTCGGGAAGTCTGGGACAGAGCCTGGAGAGAATGCCCTGAATCAGCATCGCCGCCGCAATTTTTTCTCGGGATCTCTCCACTCCCCCTCAGTCCCCTTCGCTAAGGCTCAGAGTCCTTCGTCGTCGGTCGAGATGACAGGGGGTGGGGTGTGCTTTCCTAGGAAGCAACCGTCGGTCGGAGCGGTTGGGGCACTCTTTCGCCCGCTATTGGCGAAGGGTAGAGGCTTCTAAGCTTATGTTTGAGCCTAGCTTGAGGCCTCTCCGGCAGCACGCATTTTGCTTTGTCCTGGAACGCACCCGCACTTTGTCATCTCGACCGACAACGAAGGAGCCGTAGCGACTGAGGCGGAGTGGAGAGATCCCGAGACATTTTCCTCTGCTCATGCTGATGCAGGGCGTTCTCTTCAAGCTGCCGGGGGTGCTATGCTCATGGTTTCCATGCGTGACGGCTTCCACTACAAATTCTGGGTTTACATCCTTTCTAGCCGATCAGGAACTCTTTACGTGGGTGTCACCGGATTCTTCGAGCGCCGCATTTACCAGCACAAGTACGACACCATCGAAGGTTTCACCCAGAAATACCAGTGCCATCGCCTAGTCCATTACGAAAGCTTTCAGGACGTGCAGGTGGCCATCGCGCGCGAGAAGCAGGTCAAACGCTGGCGGCGGGAAAAGAAGATTGCCCTGATTGAGAAGTTCAATCCGCGCTGGCAGGACCTGGCCGAGAACTGGGGCCGGGAAATGCGGTTTCGGGGACAGAGCCTGGAGAGAATACCCTGAATCAGCATCGGCACCGCAATTTGTTCTCGGGATCTCTCCACTCCGCCTCAGTCCCCTTCGCCAGGCTCAGGGTCCTTCGTCGTCGGTCGAGATGACATAAGGATGGGGTGCGCTTTCATAGGAAGGGCGGTTGGCTCATCCCTTTGAGTCGGCGTCATGAACGCAACCTTTACGACTTCAGCCACAGTCTCCAGGCTAATGCTGCGTCGTTTGCAATAAGCGGATTCCAGCCAGATGGACAGCAGTTTAGCTCCCTTGCTTGCATTACATGAGCAGCAGCACCGCGCAATGTTTTCTCTTGTAATTATCCGGGCGTCATTAACGATATGTTCCCAGGTTGGGAGTCGGCCTTTGCTAGCACCGGCTAAGCCAAAAACAACCCCGCAATAGACACAACATTTGTCTCGTTCAATGATCTCTGTCTCAAGCAAGTCGGGGATATTCCAACGGTTCATTTTTCAACCTATGCTTGAATGATCAAACTGAGACAATACCAAAAATTCCATTGAATATTGATCCCAATTCGTGGCATATTAGGAATGAGAGTTTACCGGCGCACTGGCGAATGCAGCCTATGCGCCGATTTGCTTTTTAGGAGGGTACATGCCCTTCGGGACGAGCCCATTGGGATCTCCATGGGAGGAATCGTGTAAACCCTTTGTTTATTGGGATACCCGAGGGAGGGGGCGGGCTGCCAAAATACGAAAACATCGGACAGAGAATCCGCTTCGGCCCTTGTCCACGTATTTGAAATAGAGATGTAAATTTCAAGGCAGCCAAAAGCCGTACATCGGCAAGCCAGCGGTCTAGAATGAAATGAGGAGTCGCAAGAAAGCCCGACATGCTGATTAAAAAACCCAACGATATACCTTCTTCCGAGATCACTCCCAAACCGGCGTATCTCAACCGGCGGCAGTTCATCATCGGCGCGGCAGCGGCCGGAGCAGCGATTGGCGGCGGCCTTTATCTTCGAAGCCGCGACGCAATGCAGGACACGGTTGAGGCCGGCGGAACCAAGCTCACCGGGATCGTCAAAAGCCCATTCAGTACGACGGAGAAGCCAAACTCTTTCAAAGACATCACCAATTACAACAACTACTACGAGTTCAGCACGGACAAGTACGAACCAAACGGATTGGCCCAGAGTTTCCGCACGCGTCCCTGGACGGTCAAGATCGATGGGCTGGTGAAGAAATCGAAGACGCTGGACATCGACTCCATCCTGAAGCTGGCGCCGCTCGAGGAGCGCATCTACCGTCACCGCTGTGTGGAAGGCTGGTCCATGGTGATTCCATGGGTGGGCTTTCCGCTGAGTGCCTTGATCAATCAGGCGGAGCCGCTCCCGAAGGCCAAGTTTGTCACTTTTGAGACGATCACGGCCCCGGACCAGATGCCCAACCAGAAACGCGCAGTTCTGGACTGGCCCTATGTTGAGGGCCTGCGCATGGATGAGGCCATGCACCCCTTGAGCATTCTTGCCGTCGGCCTGTATGACGAAGCTCTTCCCAACGTAGATGGGGCGCCGCTGCGGCTGGTGGTCCCGTGGAAGTATGGGTTCAAGGGGATCAAAGCGATCGTAAAGATCAGCTTCACCACGAATATGCCTCCGACCACATGGAACAACATGGCGGCCAACGAGTATGGTTTTTATTCCAATGTAAATCCCAATAAGGACCACCCGCGCTGGAGCCAGAAGCAGGAGCGCAGGATTGGCGACAGCATCCTTGCGCCCAAGCGCCAAACCTTAATGTTCAATGGCTATGCCGACCAGGTAGCCAGTCTTTATTCCGGCATGGACCTGATCAAGAACTACTGATGAAATTCTCCCGTGAACAATTGGTCCGCTGGCTCAAAGTGCCAGTCTTTCTGGTGTGCCTTGGGCCGGCCTGCGTCCTCACATGGAAGACCTTCCATGATTTGCTGGGGGCAAACCCAGTGGACGTCATCACTCGCAGCACCGGCAAATGGACGCTCACTTTTCTGCTGATCACGCTGAGCGTGACGCCATTGCGCCGCATCAGCGGGCTTCCCTGGCTCATTCGCTTTCGCCGCATGCTGGGCCTGTATGCTTTTTTTTACGGCACGCTGCACCTGATGACCTATGTCTGGCTGGACAAGTCTTTTGACGTTGGCGAGATGCTGCATGATATCGCCAAGCGCAGGTTTATCACCGCGGGCATGACGGCTTGGTCCCTGATGTTGCCGCTCGCTCTGACCTCAACCGCTGGCTGGATCCGCCGTATCGGCGGCAAGCGCTGGCAGAAACTGCATCGCCTGATCTACTTCAGCGCGGCGGCAGGAGTGATCCATTTCATATGGCTGGTAAAAGCCGATCTACGGCGTCCTTTGACGTACGGAGCGATTCTTGGAGTCCTGCTGGCCTATCGCGTGGCAATGTGGGCGTTGGCCAAACTTCGCGCGCGCCAGACGATGGCCAGGCAAGCAATGAGCGCGTAGCAATCATGAATGCTATGTCCTTGCTCGACCTCAAATCGAAATGGCAACACCCAACAGATCTTCCCGCAAGCAGTGCGGTATCCAATAAAAAAGCGCATCCGGAGATGCGCTTTTTCTTCCAGTACGGAAAACTTACGGATGGAAGTTAAGTTTGATCTGGGTCGACTGCTCAATGGCCTGTCCATTGAGCTTGGCCGGTTTGAATTGATATTGCAGCACGGCTTCAAAGGCCGCATCGCGGAAGACCATGGGGCCGCTGATAAATTGAGGGCTAGTTACTTTCCCGTCCTTGCCTACCTTGACCTGCACTACCACCGCGCCGCTAAGTCTGCGGGCCTTGGCAATGGCCGGATACGGCAGTGGAACAGTCTTAATCAACTGCAAGGCTTCCAGCTGAGATTGCTCAATGGCTGCCGCTGAGGGAGTTGAAGACGCAGTGGGGCGGGCCAGCGCGGACAGCGCTGAAGGCGTATTCCCGCCGCCTACGTTGAACGAAGGGGCCGCCACATCGGGAGCAGGCGGCGCTGAACCCGTGGACGTAATCTTAGAAGGACCAGTAGCCAGCGCTACGGTAGTCGGCGCTGGTTTTTCAACCGGAGGAGGAGGTGTGTTTCTCTCTATCGGTTTCGCGTTATTCTTTTTGGTGCTCTCGGCGGCAGGCTCTCTTACGGCAGGAGCAGGCTTCGTCCCTGCCGGCGTTGAGCTGGCTGGATTGCTTGCCGTTGTAGCCGCCGGATTTTCAGTTACAGCGGGCTGCGTGCCTGCTGGAGCCGTTGGCGTACCGCCTGCTGGAACCGCGGGAGCTGCTGAGTTCGATGCCGTCTGAACATGTTGTTGGGCTGACGTATCTGGCTGGCGCATCTTGAGGAACGCAAAGGTTCCGCCACCAGCAACCACCAACACCGCCACCACGCCAATCGCCATCATGTTCGAACGCGGCTTCTTGGCTTCGCCACTCACCGAATCAAGCGTGCCAAAGCTGGCACGATGTGTCTGTTCTGATTTGTGGTCGGCCCGTTTGTCTTCCCTTCTGGTGTCTTCCCTTCTGGGGACGGCAACGGAAGGCGCAACCTCAGCGGGTGCTGAGGACCTGACTTGTTCCACTCTGGAAACCACCGGAGTTACAGCGCGTACGACCGGCACGGAGCCGGAAGAGGAAGGCTTAATGACTACCGGAGGCGGCACCACTGGGGCCGACGCGGACACCACCGGTTTCGGCATGGTTACCGGAGCGGGCGGCCGCGCAGGTTCAGGCTGATGGCCTTCTTCCCTGGCGCGACGTTCGCGTTGCAGCAGCGCGGCAATCTGGTCTCCCATGGTCTTGAGCACGGCCACATGGGTAATCGTGAATGCATGCGGTGTGGGCGCGAATACCGCCAGTACCCCGATGACCCGATTTTCTTCTTTGATCGGCGTGACCACCATGGAGCGGATGCCCAGCGAGCGTATGGCAACCGTGTCCACGCGTGTGTCAGTTTCACAATCGTCGCAGCGAAGTTCTTTACCGCTCTGGATGCACAATCCAGTAAAACTACCTTCCACGCGCAGGGCAGTGCCCACCTCTGGAGCGGCAGAGCCGCTGCGTGCGCGGCAAATAATCTCGTCGGCGTTGCCTTCGCTCAACGCGATGGCTACACCGGAAGCGTTGGTAAAAGCCTGGGCGCGCTGAGCAACAACCGCCAGTTCGTCAGGCGAGGCACCGCGCGCTCTCTGTTTGTTAGAAGTGTCTGAAGCTTGGGTTGCCATTTTTTTACGCCGTCCCTGAAAACTATTTGAAATTTCAATACCCGGAATCTCACGGAGCACGTCAGCACGCTCCGAGTGCGTACAACCAGTTCACGCTTTTCCAAGCGTGCCGGAAAAACCTGGAAAATCATTGCTGCGGTGGCGCCACCGCCCTTGCCGCAGCTGGTTCTTGCTCTTTAAAAATTCTGGATCGGCGAAAAGCAGATTCCTGGGCTTCCAAATGTCGTTTGCCCGGCGGGAAAGATCCCTCTTGGGGCAGAAACATCTGGGGCAAACAAGAAGCTATCGCTTACGGCCAGACCCGTTTTGTTTTGTCGCCACCACCGGCACCGGCGCCAACGGTCTGCACCGCAACCGGACGCGCGGCTTCCGGTGCTCCGCCACCCTCAAGGATCCGTGCAGCTACCCGGAGTGCCTCGATCTCAGCCTGCAAGCCAGAAATCTGCGCCTGGAAAATGGCGATTTGGTTTTCTTTCTCTTTTATCGCGTCATATATATTGGTCATTGTTTAGGCCTCACCAAGCGCGAATATATCAATAATGGAATGAATGTCAATCGGTACATAAGTGCATTGGTTCAGTCATTTACCCTAGTTGAATGTGCCTGTGGCCCGTGAACAACATCCGCTCCGCAAACCGAGCAAGGCAGAAACATGGGAAAAACCCAATAAAACACTGATAAATGCGGAATCAAGAATTCTCTTGCTTGCGTAAGGAAAAATTCACATCCGCTGATTTTCCGCAGGTTACTCTGGTAATGTCTCGTTTCTGAACTTGCTCTTGAAACGTCAAGTTCTCATTGTGCTTTCAGGTCACAAGCGTGAATGCTTCACTCGTCCGATCTTCTCTTGGAAGTGGCCAGATGGTCATCAGGTGAATCTGCCATTCGGACAGTTTTGAATGTGTGCCAGGAGCTCAAGTTTTCTGTAGGCCGCCTCGGTGGGTTGCCCTGTTGACTTTAAAACAGAAAAAATCCATTTTTTGGAAGGCAAATTCCATTCTCTGCTGAGCCTTCTATGTCCTAAAAACGCAATAGGACGATGCTTTTTACTAGACTACTGGGCAAAAGGGTTTAAAATTTGTGCCTTCTATCGGTTCTGGCTTTAGGGTGATGCCAAGTCGCGCTGCCAGGAAATCAGGTCAACCGAAAAGACGGGCCCCCATCACATCTGGATACAAGGAGAACCCCCTCGATGAAGCGTTTGTATGTGCTTTTTTCCATTGCCCTTTTATGTTGTTGTCTGCCAGCGGTTCTGGCAAACGCGCAGAGCGCATCCACGGCAACGATCGTAGGCACAGTGGTCGATCCACAGGGAGCGGTTGTTCCCGACGCGAAAATCACGGCGACAAACCAAGCGACCGGACTGAGTCGCTCCGCCAATACCACTTCGACCGGAAATTACACGATTCCCAACCTGCCACCCAGTACATATGACGTCAAGGTTGAGGCCAAGGGTTTTGCCGCTGGTACGGCCAAAGACATCAAGTTAAATCTCGGCGACCAGAGGGACCTTGGATTCAAACTCAACGTCGCTGGCCAGAGTGTGTCTGTTGAGGTAACGACGCAAGCGCCGCTGATAGAAACCACGAAGACCGATGTCTCCAGCTCGATCACTGACCTTGATATGGAGCGGATGCCTACCATCGCCGGCGCTGGCGGCGTAGTCAACGATTATGCCCAACTCGCGGTCACGGTTCCCGGCGTGAAGGTGGACACCAGCGGCCTTACCAATGACATGATCGCTCCCGGCTCCATCAACAATCGCGGCAATCTTTATACCGTGGATGGCGCCAACATTACTGACCAGTTGGTTTCCGGTCGTGATGGCACCGGAGCATCGATTGACGAAGTGCAGGAATTCAAGGTCATCACCAACAACTACAACGCAGAATATGGTCAGGCCTCTGGTTTGATCATGAACGTAATTACCAAGTCTGGCGCTAACAAAGTGCATGGCGACGCCCATATGTATTTCCGCGGTCGCAACCTCGCCGCTTCCGATCCGTTTTATAACGATGGCATAATTGGTGATCCACGTTGCCCGACCCCCCTGAGCCTTGACGGTTGCCCGCGTGCGCCTTTTCACCGCAAAGAAGGAGGCTTTACTCTTGGTGGCCCCTTCATTAAAGACAAGCTCTTCTGGTTCAGCAGCTTTGAAATGAGCCGCCAAGGATCGCCACTGACGCTGACGCCGTTCGGAGGCTCGGTCACGGTCCAACAGCCAACCAACAACCTGCTTTATTCCGGCAAGATCGACTACAAAATCTCGCAAAACAATATGCTTACCATGCGTTATTCGGTGGACCGTCTCCGGAATAGTAACGTCATCGTCCAGACCGGAACCAACGTCAGCCCCGATGACCTCACCAGCAGCACTACGAACAATGCCAGATTTAATGCCGGCTTGGTTTCCTCGATCACGCCCAATTTGGTCAATGAAGTCCGTTTCGTCTTCACTCGGTTTATCACCGCAGTATCTGACAACACCAGCACACCGGGAGTCATCCACGGTGACGGTACTACGACCGGCGCCGATTTCTGCTGCCCGCAAGGCGGCTTGCAAAAACGGTACCAGTACACTGACGACCTTACCTGGACGCATGGCAAGCACTCTTTTAAGACGGGTTTCAATATTAACTACTATCCTTGGAACTCTCTCTTTCCACAGTTCCACTTCGGCCAGTATTTGTTGAATTCATCTGAGGTGCCGATAAGCCTTACTGTGGCCTTTGGCCCAGGCGAAGTCACCTCCAAAGACAACATCTATGGCTACTACTTCCAGGACACATGGAGGCTAAGCCGTAAGCTCACCGTGAACGCCGGTCTGCGCTGGGACTTTGAAGCGGGCGCATTCAAAGGCGGAAAGATCCATGGCCCTGCCGGCACTTGTTTAGCAGGCAACGGTCTCATCCAGGCTTGCAGTTCAGACAAGAACAATTGGCAGCCCCGCCTGGGCTTTACCTATGCTCCGTGGGAGAAGACACTGTTCCGGCTCTCCTTCGCAGAGACAACCATGCTGGCCTTCAACAACGTGGTGCTGGACTCTCTGAATTTTGACGGTACCACCTTGACCACCGTGACCATCGATCCCAGCAACCCCCCGCCGGGAACGACTGCGGCGCAAAACCAAGCAGTCTTGAACGCTTACCCCAACTTCCCCAGTTCGGCCTTGCTGTCGCCGTTTGCACCTTCTCCGTCTAACTTTGGCAGAGTCCGCCCGATTTCCGCCAACCTGAAGAACCCCGAAATGCGCATGGTGAATTTCGGCGTAGAGCATGAATTCAGCAAAACGCTGAAAGCCGGAGCTCAATACATCGGGCAGTTCGGGTTTGGCCTCTTTGGCGAACGCGACACCAACGCCGCACCGGTGATCGCCGATCCGGTCCATCCTGGGTTCTTCTACTTCGGTTCCCGGCCCAACTCCTCGTTCGGTGCCGTCCGGACCAACGAAAACTCACGCACTTCGCATTACAACGGTTTGCTGTTGAGCATCAGCAAGACCTTCTCCAAGCACATCCAGTTTGTCGGCAGCTACACTTGGTCGCACGCTCTCACTTCCGGCGAGGATTTCTTCGGACTCTCTGAACCGGGAGATTACGTCAACATCAAGCCTGAGCTTGGTCCGGCATTTAATGACATCCGTCACGCTGCCAACATGGGCGTGGTCCTCGATTCAGGCCGGATGACCGGCAGCAAGTGGGCCGGCGTCTTCGCCAACAACCTGGGGTTAAGCTGGGTGGGCCAGATCCAATCCGGACGCCCGTATCCTCTTTCCACAGGGAGTTCCGGCTTTGGCAGCAGCGGAAGGTTCTTTGGCGCGGGCAACGAGACCCAGCAGCGGCCTAGCGTCCTCCCTGATGGAACCATCTCCACTTCTGGCATAGCATCCTTCGATGGAGGCAATGCCCTGTTCGGCCCGGGCGCCGTAGCCAAGTGCATCGCGGCAGGTTTGCCGGCCGCACAGTGCAATGGTATCCAGAACACCTTCATCGCTCCCGTGAGCAACAGCGGCGCGATTGACGCGGTTACAGGCGATGCCGTTGATTTCAAATTGGTGAACGGCAACGTAGGCAGGGACGCCGCCAGGGGCTCCGGGTTCGTAAAGTTCGATGCCTCCTTGCACAAGTCTTTCTCCATGCCAAGAGCTGAAAACATCAAGCTGGAATTGCGGTTTGATGCTTTCAACATTTTCAATCACACCAATCTCATTGCGTACAACAGCAATGACATCCTTGAAGTTCTGACTCCTTCGGTGACCAATGCCGGGGACCCGATCCTCTCTGCTGTGAATTCAAATTTCTTCACCTGCACCGGTTGCATGCGGCCGAATGGCACCTATGTAGGCACCAACGGCAACGTATTGCACCTTTCCGATCTACAGAAGGGTAATAAGATCAATGGGTCGGTGTTCAACGGCCTGGGCAATCCGGGCGCGGACGAAGCACCCAGGAAACTGCAACTCTCATTCCACGTGCGCTGGTAAAACCTCTGCACGTTTAGACAAGAGGCGGGTCTTTGGACCCGCCTCTTTTTGTATTTACTTAAAATTAGCGTGAAAAACCAGTACTACCATTTACGATCAGCCCCAAAATAACCACCAGCGACATTTTAGTTTTTCTTGCGAATATAAAAATCCGAGCCATTCTCTTACTATTCAGCAATGCGGTTCAACTGGAGCGCGTGAAGGAAGATATGCAATCAGGGAAGATATTGATTCTTGGAGTTTTGCTTTGCTCTGGGGCACTGTTAACTTTTGCGCTCTTGCCCACTCTTCCGGTGCACAGCAGAGAAGTCACTGCCGCATATTTTCTTTACAGAAGCTCTCCATCCGAGGAGACAAGGCGCGCTTACGAAGAAGCTATTGACAGGATGAACCGACCATTCCACATTCTTCAATACATTTCGGGGACCTGCGGACTGGTATTGCCCCTTGTGCTCATCTTCCACCCGTGGAGAAAACGACGCGCCTCCGGTCACTCGCCGGTCCGCGACTGAGGTCGCTCTGGGAAACATGGGGAAGTCACTCGAGTGAGTTTAAAGGGAGTTTGCTTTTGTCGTGACTGAAGCGGAGCTACATATACTTAAATCAAGCATCGGTAAGGTTGTTAGAATCATTTGCCATGAAGGAGAGACCATGCTTGCAAGAATCCATACAGTTTCAGACGAGGACGAGGATGTGATTTACGATCTCATTTCAACAACAAAGGAGTCCCAGTACGAAAAGCATGACGAGCAGCCTGCATATCTAATTAGGTTTCGAGACATAGAACGAGTTGAACCATTCCCGGCTTCTTGAGAGAGTCCTTCAGCTACAGTAAGCCTGCACCATCAACATCGCGGTGCAACCAACCTCTTGATTACCGCGTGCCATTCAATCAGCAAAGCGATCCCAATCAATACCAGCGCCAGGCATAATCCCACCCACATGCCCACCGCGCCCAGCTTTAGTTTGAAGCAGAGGAACGCGCCTAGCGGCAGCCCGATCACCCAATAACCGGCCAGGTTCGCCAGCATCGGAATCCGCGTGTGACCGGCGCCGCGCAGAGCGCCGGTGGCCACCACCTGTAAACCATCGAACAACTGAAACACCGCAGCGATCAGCATCAGCGTGGCGCCGGCATGCACAACGTCCGCCTGCCGCGTATAAATACGCGCGATGGATTGCGGGAACACAAACAGAACCAGCCCAGCACAAGACATGAAAAGAGTGCTGAAGAACAAAGCCATCCATCCGGCATGGGATGCTCCGTGGGCATCGCGCGCGCCAATGGCCTGGCCCACGCGCACCGCCGCGGCTGAGCCGATCCCCAGCGGCACCATGTACGTAACGCTGGCCACATTGAGCGCAATTTGATGTCCGGCAAGAGGGACCGCCCCAATCTTGCCGATGAGGAAAGTCGCAAAAGCGAAGGCGCCTATTTCCAACAGGAGTTGCAATGCGGCGGGTAACCCCAGATTGAGCAACTCTCGGATACGCCGCAACTCCACCCGGCGCGACGCCAGCCACAAGCCGCTGTTGCGCTTGCGGTCGTAATACACGGCGGCAAGGACAAGCACGGTCACCATGTATGTCCGCGAGATGCATGTGGCCCATGCGCTGCCTGGCACTCCTAATCCAGGAAAGCCGAGATGCCCATAAATCAACATCCAGTTTCCCAGCACGTTCACCAGGTTGGCGGAGATTAGAGCAAAGACAATCGGCTTCACGATCCCCATGGCTTGCAGGTAGCGGCGCAAAACAAAATAGACCGCCAGGGGCAGCGTGCTCCAAACCAGCGCCTTCAGAAATGGGACCGTTTGCACCACCAGCGCAGGCGCCAGACCAAAGCGGGAAAAAAGCGGCAAGAACAGCAACAGGAACGCCATCAGCAGAGGCGAGAGCGCGCACGCCAGGGACAACGCGTTCCACATGGTGCGATGGCACTCTTCAAGTTTTCTGGCGCCATAAGCCTGCGCCACCAGGGTGTCCATGCCAAGCATGATGCCGCTGCCGAATATTCCGATGGTATAAAACAAAGTTGATCCCAGGCTCGCGGCGCCAATGGCGGTTGCGCTGTCTGGCAGTCGCCCAACCATGATTGTGTCAGTAACTCCCATGGCCACCCAGCCCAATTCCGTCAAGGCCAATGGAGCGGCCAGACGCAGCATGGGCCAGAATTCCTGGCGAATTTCTCGTACATGAAGCATTGCATTGATTTAACCACAGCGCCGCGGTGCATTTGCTCCGCTGACGGCCAAGAACAGAATTCGATTGACAACTCCGCGGTGGTTTATTTAGATTTACCTCTGAAATGGTTAGCCTGACCCATCGCCGTCATCACCATCATCATGTGGCAAACATGTCGGCAGAGGCCAAAAAGACCTAAGCGCAATCATAAAGATTGAGAGCCCGCCGACGAAAGACATCGGCGGGTTTTTTGTTTGTCCACATAACTTGTGAGGAGAACATGCAAATCGACTTTGACAAAATGGACGGCCTGGCCCCGGCAATCGTCCAGGAAGATTCGACCAGCGAAGTACTGATGGTGGGCTTTATGAACGCCGAGTCCTACGCCCTGACCGCTCAGACCGGATACGTCACGTTTTATTCACGCACCCGGCAGAAGCTCTGGATGAAAGGCGAGACCTCGGGTAACCGCCTGCGCGTCATCGCAGCCCTTACCGACTGCGACCGTGACACTATCTTGTTCCGCGTGTTTGTAGAAGGTGATGGCCTGGTCTGCCATACCGGCACCAAGTCATGCTTCACCGAACCATTGCCAATCAAGTCCGCGGAGGCCACACGATGAAGCTGCGCGTAGGAGTTCCCAAAGGAAGCTTGCAGGATTCCACTATCGCACTGTTCAAGCGCGCCGGCTTGAACGTCTACACCAGCAGCCGATCGTACTTCGCCGGCACCGATGATCCCGAGATCGAATGCATGCTGATCCGGGCGCAGGAAATGGCCCGCTATGTAGACCACGGCGTCCTGGATTGCGGCCTCACCGGCAGAGACTGGGTAGTGGAAAGCGGCCTGGACATGGTGACCGCCGCCGAACTGGTTTATGCCAAACAGAGTCTGGGCAAAGTCCGCTGGGTGCTTGCCGTGCCGGAAGATTCAGCGTTCCAGAAGCCCGAAGACCTGGCGGGAAAGATCATTGCCACGGAGCTGGTGAACGTGACCCGCAACTATTTTGCTGCGTGCAAAGTGCCCGTGAAAGTTGAGTTCTCCTGGGGCGCAACAGAAATCAAGCCTCCCATGCTGGCCGACGCGATTGTAGAAATCACAGAAACTGGCAGTTCGCTGCGCGCCAACCGCCTGCGCATTATTGACACGGTCTTGGAATCCACCACGCAGCTTATCTCCAACAAAAAAGCCTGGGACGACGAAGAGAAACGACGCAAGATTGAAAACCTGGGGCTCATGCTCGGGGGCGCTATCTACGCCCAGGGCCGCGTGGGCCTGATGCTCAATGTTCGTAAGCAAGACCTAGCTGCTGTACTGGCCGTTTTGCCCGCGCTGCAAAAGCCCACCATCTCAACCTTGAGTGACGGCGAGTGGGTGGCGGTCAATACCATCATTGAAGAAACTACGGCGTGGAGAATCATGCCCCAGCTCAAGACCGCCAAGGCTGAAGGGATTGTGGAATATCCGCTGAACAAGGTGGTGCTGTGATGCGTCTGCTGACCGGGCGGCGGGCGGAAACATTCGTACACAAACTGGAGCAGCGTGGCGCCACCGACCTTGGTCGGGTAGAAAAACAGGTGCGCCGCATCGTGGATGATGTCCGCAAAAATGGCGACCGCGCGTTGCGCCGCTACGCCGAGAAGTGGGATGGCCTCAAGCCAAAACAATCGCTTCGGGTCTCGCAAGCCGAGATGGAAAAAGCTTGGAGCACAGTTTCAGAAGAGTTCAAGCAAGCGTTGAAAGTTGCCGCGGCAAACATCAGGCAATATTGCGAATGGCAGAAGCCCACGGAATGGCGGCAAGCGGTGCAGCCCGGCATTCAAGTTGGCCAGGCAGTGCGCCCTTTGCAGTCCGCGGGATGTTACGTGCCTGGAGGCCGCTATCCCCTGCCCTCTACTATGCTGATGACGGTCCTCCCTGCGCTGGTGGCAGGCGTGCCGACAATTCGCGTCGTCTCGCCACGCCCGGCAATGGAAACCTTGGCGACGGCTTTCTTTCTCGAAGTCAGTGAGTTTTATCGCATCGGCGGAGCGCAAGCCATTGCGGCGCTGGCGTATGGAACCAAGTCCATACCCAAGGTTGATAAGATTGTTGGCCCCGGCAACTTATTCGTAACAGCGGCAAAGCAGCAAGTTGCTTTTGACTGCGGAATCGACTTCCTTGCCGGCCCGACTGAAGTCGCGATTGTGAGTGAACGCGGCGATGCACGTTTCATCGCGGCCGACCTCGTCGCCCAGGCGGAACATGATCCTGACGCGCTGGCCGTTTTCATTACTGCATCAAAACACCTAGCCGAATTGGTTGCGCAAGCAGTCAACACCGCTGCGGCAAAAAATGAGATTGCAACGGCGTCTATCAAGGAGAATGGGGCGATCCTGCTTGCAGGATCACACGAGCAGGCCCTGGAATTCGCCAATCGGATAGCTGCCGAACACATCACGATAAGCGAAGAAGACCTGGCCCACATTCAAAACGCGGGATCAATTTTTATCGGCGACTACTCGCCCCAGGCTGCGGGCGACTACGCCTCCGGTCCAAATCACGTCTTACCCACCGGAGCGGCGGCCCGATTCCGCGGCGGACTGGGCGTGCAGGACTTTGTGAAAACAATCTCAATTCAACAACTCACCAGCGACGGTCTGCAACGAATTGCCCCGTCGGTGGTGACCCTGGCTGAGGCCGAAGGTCTCAAGGCCCATGCTGAATCCATTCGAGTGAGGTACGCCCATGCTTAAAGCCCGCAAGTGCGTCCGTGAGATGCGCGAGTACCATTCGCCGGTGAGCAACCCGGCGGACCTCCGTCTAGATATGAATGAAAGCACAACCGGATGCTCTCCGCGTGTGCTGGCCAAACTTAACAGCATGGACGCTGCTACCCTGGCGCTCTACCCACCGCGTGAGCCTGGAGAAAACGCCGTGGCCGCGTTCCTGGGACGTAAGCCTTCTGAAGTCCTGCTCACAAACGGAGCGGACGAAGGCATTGACCTGCTCTGCCGGGCTTACCTCGACCCAGGGGACGAGGTCGTGATCATGGTCCCGGCATTTGCCATGTATGAAGTCTTCGCTCAGGTGCCCGACGCCAAGGTTGTTCGTGTACCCGCGGGTCCAGAATTCAGCTTTCCGGTACAAAAAATGATTGACGCCATTACCGAGCGCACCAGGGTCGTGGTGATTACCAATCCCAATAATCCAACCGGCATTGCCGTGAGCCGCGCCAGCATCATGAAGGTCCTTGAAGCTGCACCCAATGCCGCATTGCTGCTGGACGAAGCTTACTTTGAGTTTTATGGCCAGACTTTGATGGACCAGATCGGCGCCATCCCTAATTTGTTCATCGTTCGCACCTTCTCCAAAGCCTATGGGCTTGCTGGGCTGCGTCTTGGCGTTCTAGCCGGAGCTGAAGAGCATATCTCCGTGCTGCGGCGTATGTGTTCGCCTTTCAACGTCAATGCCTTTGCCACGGAGTGTGTGGCGGAAGCGCTGGCGGACCGGAAGTTCGTGGCGGACTATGTAGAACAGGTGCGCACCAGCCGCGAATGGCTGCGGCAACAACTGGAATCTCTGGGCTTCAAATGCTGGCCCAGTCAGGCGAACTTTGTTCTATGCCGGTTCGGCGACAGCGAGCGGGCAATTCTTACGGCGTTACTTGCGCGCGGCATCGCACTGCGTGACCGCCCGGACTGTCCGGGGTGTGTGCGTATCTCCATCGGGACGCAGACGGAGATGGAGCGCGTGGTCTCTACGCTGAAACAGGTTTTGTCCAAGATTCCCGCCGCGCAGCAGGTGGCTCGATGAACAAAAGCCCGATGAAAAAAAACTCGGTGAAAAAAAGCGCACTCAGAAAAGCCCATCTGCACCGCTCGACCACGGAGACAGATATCGATCTGGCCTTGACCATCGAAGGCCAAGGCCGTTATGCAGTCTCCACCGGCATACGCTTCTTCGACCACATGCTGGAGTTGTTTACCCGTCACGGCGCCTTTGACCTCAAACTCAAAGCCAAAGGCGATCTGGACGTTGACCAGCACCACACCGTGGAAGACGTGGGCATCGCGCTAGGTGAGGCATTCAACTCCGCGCTGGGGGACAAGCGCGGCATCATGCGCGCCGGATATTTCTTGATGCCGATGGATGAGACCCTCGGCGTAGCCGCGGTGGACTTCAGCGGGCGGGTTGCTGCCGTCATCAACACAAAGGTGAAGACCCGGCTGGTTGGCGATCTGCAAACTGAACTGGTCGATGATTTCTTTGAGGGCTTTGCCCGTGGCGCTCGTGCCAACGTTCACCTCAAGACTGTCTATGGCCGCTCGAACCATCACAAGATTGAAGCGCTCTTTAAGGCTTTTGCGCGGGCCTTGCGCGTGGCTTGCTCACGCGACCGACAGTTGGCCAAAACGCTGCCCAGCACCAAGGGGCTTTTATGATCGCCATTGTCGACTACGGCGCGGGCAACATCAGCTCGGTAAAAAAAGCCCTGGAGCACCTTGGGGCCAACGCGCAGGTGACCTCTGATCCCGGCGTGATTGCCATGGCGGAAAAGATCGTTGTGCCTGGCGTGGGGCACTTCAGCCGCTGTGAGTCTCTTAATAAGAACCTAGCCGCAACAGTCCTCCAGGGCATCACCAGCGGCAAGCCGTTTCTGGGTATTTGCGTCGGCATGCAGTGGTTGTTTGAAGGAAGCACAGAAGCACCAGAGACTCCGGGCGCGGCGCTCTTCTCCGGCGAGTGCTCCCGTTTTACTGAATCAGTAAAGTCACCGCATGTTGGCTGGAACCAGATTGAAGTGCGTAACGGTTCGCGCCTGTTACGTGGCATTCAAGACGGTGCGTTTGTTTATTACACCCATTCTTTTCGCGCGCCGGTTGTCGAACAAACCGTGGCTTGCACGGAGTACGGCGGGGCTTTTTCCGCCGCCGTGGAGCGTGACAACGTTTTTGGCGTGCAGTTTCATCCGGAAAAATCCTCTGCGACCGGCCTCAAGATCCTGGAGAACTTCTGTGCCCTCTGACCGGCTCACTAAAAGGATCATCGCCTGCCTGGACGTGGATGCCGGACGCGTGGTCAAAGGCGTGAAATTCCAGAGCCTGCGCGATGCCGGCGATCCAGCAGAGTTGGCCTGCGTACACGCCGCAGCCGGGGCCGATGAGATTGTTCTGCTGGATATCACCGCCACATCCGACGGCCGCAAGACCTTGTTTGATACCGTAAGTCGCACCGCACGCCAGCTCTTCATACCATTTACCGTTGGCGGAGGCGTGCGCACGTTGGAAGATGCAGCCAAAGTTTTTGACGCCGGCGCCGACAAAGTCAGCATCAACTCCGCCGCCGTGGCTAACCCAGGCTTGATTGGCGAGATCGCCGGACGCTTCGGCTCACAAGCCGTCATCGTCGCCATTGATGCTAAACGCGGCGATGGCTCAGCGGACGCGGCGGAAATCTTTGTCTCCGGCGGGCGCACCCCGGTCGGAAGAAAAGCACTTTCCTGGGCGCGCGAAGCAGAAGAACGCGGCGCCGGCGAGATCCTGCTGACCTCCATGGACCGCGACGGCACCGGCATCGGCTTTGATTGCGAACTGACGGCTGCGATAGCCCAGGCTGTGTCCATTCCTGTGATTGCTTCCGGCGGCGCCGGGAATGCGCAGCATTTTGTTGAAGTATTCTCCACCGGCAAAGCCGACGCGGCGCTGGCTGCGTCCATTTTTCACTTTGGCACCCACGCCGTCGCCGAACTCAAGCAGACCCTGCTGAGCGCTGGCATTCCCATGAGGTGGCCGTGCTGATTCCTTCTATTGATCTGATGGGCGGCAAGATCGTCCAACTAGTGCAAGGCGAACGCAAAGCGCTGGAATTCGACGACTTCAATTATTGGATCGAGCGTTTTTCCTCTTATCCGCTGGTGCAGTTGATCGACCTTGACGCCGCCATGGGCAATGGCAATAACCGAGAACTGATTGCCATGATCTGCCGGCGGCTTCCCTGCCAGACCGGCGGCGGAATCCGCACGCTCGAGCGCGCCCGCGAGTTACTGGATCTGGGCGCGAAGCGAGTCATCTTTGGGTCTTCACTCTTACGAGACGGCAGGATCAACATTGAGTTGGCGGAGCAGTGCTCGTCCGCACTGCTACCCGCGCACCTGACGTTTGCCATTGACTCGCGTGGCGGCAAGGTGGCCATCAAAGGCTGGAAAGAGAACACGGCCATCGATCCAGTTGAGATGATGCAGGTGCTGGAATCCTATTGCAGCGCCTTCCTTTATACACACATCGACACGGAAGGGACCATGTCCGGCTTTCCGGTTGAATTCGCGCGGACACTACGCAGTGCAACGGCCAAACAGTTGATTGTCGCCGGAGGAATTCGCTCGATGGAAGAAATCGAGGCTCTGGACGCTATTGGCGCGGACGCCGTGGTGGGAATGGCGATTTACACGAACGCTATCCACGCCTAAAGCGGTTCCTACGTTGGTGTATCCTAAGTTTTATGGTGTCTAAACCCAGCCAAGGGCGGCTGGGCCACAAAACTTTCGTTGTCCATAGTGCTTGGTCCTAGAGTCGTGTGGCACCGCCGCCCCCGGCGGTGAGTCTTTTCCAGTACAGCAACTCTGGAGCCGCTCTAGCAGTGCAAAGCTGTTGCAAGGATTACTGACAACTATTGTGAGAAACTATTGTGAGAAAACAACACCGCATTGGTGCTTCTTTACGTGTTTTCCTTTGAGATCAACGGAATAACACCGCGACCTCTCATCCCTGACGAGAAGGGCGTTCTCCACGAGTTTGAGATTGGTGATAAAGACCCAGTGTACATCTTCCTCCATCGGAGACTTGATGTGGTTGTGAAAGACCTTTACCTTCCACACTACTTTGCCGCTTGAAGCGTCCGCCGCAACAACGTATTGGTCTCTTCCATCTCCCCCGGCGTAGTACTTGATTCCATTTGCAATGACGGGAGCGACTGGTTTTGGTGGCATCCGTTTTGCCACGACAGCCCCTGAGATAAAAGCAAACGCAACACAAGCAATTGGAAACTTCCGGCGGAACGTACTCATGCTCCGGCCTCTTCTCTAAAACCGCACCCTTCAATCATTTTTTCCCCCGATACAGCCCCGCAATCCCAAACGTATATGGCGTCCAATTCACGTCAGTAAATCCGGCGGTTTTCATCTTCACCAACATTTGCTCCGGCGCGGGAAACCTGTGGACGGAAGCTGGAAGATACGCATAAGGGCCACTCACACCGGAAATCAGAGATCCAATTCGGGGCAGAACTTTGCGGAAATAAAATCCATAGAATTTCCCGAATATCCCGCCCGGCTCGCTGAAATCCAGGATGCCTATTTCTCCCTGCGGCTTCAGCACGCGGAAGATCTCGCTCAACCCTGCATCATAGTTTGCCAAATTGCGGAAACCAAACGCGGAAACAACCAGGTCCATGCTGCCATCAGGCAAGGGTAGCTGAAGCGCATCGGCTTCAATCGGCTGAACATTTTTGTTGCGGTATTTGGCCAGACCATGACGCAGCATCTGATGTGAGAAATCGAGCGCATAGATTGAGGCGCTGCTGTTTTGCTTGGTCGCAGCAGCCCGCAAAGCCATGGACATATCGCCTGTTCCCGCACACAGATCAAGCACCCTCGCATGGTCGCGTGAAAGAATATGGCGAAAGAAGCGTGCGGTCCGACGCCACCACAAGCGGTCAACGTTCATGGAAAGCGCGTGGTTGAGAAAATCATAGCGCGGCGCAATCTCGTCGAACATTTCCCGCACGGCCTGCGCGGCGGTGTGTTCATCTTTTGCGCCTTCCGGCATGGCCCCGGCGGTTGTGGCAGTGGCGGGAATCTTGATCGGCTCGGCTTTTATCTGGTCAGCCATGGTTCCTGACCTGCTCCACTGCGCAACGCACGACTTGCGCGGGCACATCGCTGGAGATCTTCACCTTGCCGATCTTCAGCGGAAGGACGAAATGCACGGCCCCGGCGACAGTTTTCTTGTCAGCCACAAGTCGCGCCATGATGTCTTCAACTTCGCATTTCACCGGTGGCAAAGGGCCATAGGCAAGGATCGTGGAAGTAATCTGCTCAGTCGTATCGGAAGAACAAAAGCCGGCATCGCGGGCGATGGCCGCTGCGGCAATCATTCCCCAGGCCACGGCTTCTCCATGAAGAAAATGAGTGTATCCGGTAGCAGCTTCCAGCGCATGACCCACGGTGTGGCCAAAATTGAGGATGCGACGCAAACCAGATTCTTTCTCGTCGGCGGAGACAACGCCGGCCTTGACCAGGACGGAATCCGTAATGATCCTGGCCAAGGCATTGCGGTCACGTTGCAAAATTTTTTGTGCATGCTTCCGCATGAAATCAAACAGAGCCTTATTACGGATCACGCCGCATTTCAGCGCTTCAAACAAACCGGAGCGATATTCCCGATCCGCCAGCGTTTGCAAGACTTCCGGATCAACCAGCACCACTCGTGGCTGGTGAAACGCCCCGATCAGATTCTTTCCGCCCTGGAGATTCACGCCAGTTTTGCCCCCGATGCTGGCGTCCAACTGCGCCACCACTGTTGTGGGAATCTGCACCACGGGAATTCCACGCAGGAAAATCGCTGCCAGGAACCCGGCGCAATCGCCCACTACGCCGCCGCCGAAGGCCACCAGCAAAGATTTGCGATCAGCTTTGGCGTCCACCATTTGCTCGGCCAGTTGCTCCACTGTTTGCAGCCGTTTGGCCGGCTCGCCGTCATTCATCTCCAATATCTGGTACGGCACTTTGGCATGCTGCAATGATTTCTCAAGCTGGGCGCCCCAGTGGCGGCGCACATTGGGCGAGGTAATCACGAACACACGCGTGCCTGGTGCAGGCAGTATGCCGCGGACTTCACGCCCGGCGTGGCGCAGCAATCCCGCTCCCACCAGCACGTCATAACTGTTTTTGCCGAGTTTTACTTTGATTTTGGTCACGCAGAAACCTTGTTCACGCAGAAGAGATGATAAATGATTCGCCGATGACACGATCATCCGATTTCTTTGTTACCATTGCCGATTCATGCACAAACTTCCCGACCGCGTCGATTTCGTTGTGGTTGGAGCCGGTGTGGCCGGGCTCCGTGCCGCCATCGCCCTTGCCGAAGCAGGAAAAGTGCTGGTGCTGGCCAAGCAGGAGCTGACGGAATCAAACACGCAATACGCACAAGGCGGGATCGCCGTTGCCCTGAGCGATGAAGATGAGATCAGCCTGCACCTCCAGGACACCATCCAGGCCGGCGACGGCATTGTGAACGCCGACGCGGCGCGCGTCCTGGTGGAAGAGGGGCCGGAACGCATCCAGGAACTTGTTGACTGGGGCACGCAGTTTGACCGCAAAGGCACCAAGCTGACCTTTACCCGCGAGGCCGCGCACAGCCGCGACCGCATTCTGCATGCTCATGGCGACTCCACCGGACGCGAGATTGGACGCGCACTTTACGCCAAGGCCGCCACGGTGAAGAACATCTCATTTTCCGAATTTGAGTTTTCCGCCGGGCTGCATTTGGAATCGGGCCGCGTGTGCGGAGTTGATCTAATCTCCAGCAAAGGCGCTCTGCATCCGGTAAGCAGTTCCGCCGTGCTGCTGGCTACGGGAGGCGCGGGCTGCGTGTACAGCAATACCACAAATCCAGCGGTGGCTACGGCTGACGGAATTGCCATGGCATTCCGCGCCGGCGCTGAGATCAGTGACATGGAGTTTGTGCAGTTCCATCCCACAGCGTTGTACGTGAAGAAAGCGCCACGCTTTCTTCTCTCCGAGGCGCTGCGGGGTGAAGGCGCGGTGCTGCGCAATGCCGAACTCGACCGCTTCATGGCGAAATACCATGAGATGGGTGAGCTTGCTCCGCGTGACGTTGTAGCACGGGCTATTGCGCATGAGTTAGAGGTCTGCCGTCTGAAAGACCCGGTGGTTTATCTGGACCTGACGCATCTCAAAGAAAACCACATCAAGGCCCGTTTCCCGCGCATCTATGAAACCTGCCTGCAATACAACGTGGACATTACCGTTGACTTGGTGCCGATCCGCCCTGCCGCCCACTATTTGATGGGCGGAGTCCGCACGGACCTGCTGGGACGCACCAATTTGCCAGGACTTTATGCCGCCGGCGAAACGGCATGCACCGGCGTCCACGGCGCGAACCGGCTGGCCAGCAACTCCCTGCTGGAAGGCCTGGTATTTGGCGCTCGCGCCGGCCAGGCAATGTGCGAAGAGTTGGGCAAAGGCGTGAAGGGTACAACCGCGTTCGAAAGCCAGCCAGCGAACAATGCGTCCGCGGACGCCGAGCAATTCATCCGCGACGTCCAGCAACTTATGTGGAGCAAAGTTGGCATCGTACGAACCCGCCAGGACTTGACGGAAGCGCTCCAGTATTTGCAAGCAGCCTCTGCGCGGCTTCCACAACCTGCCTCACGCCGCAACTGCGAAGCCGCAAACATCCATACCGCCGCGTTGTTGATCACTCGTTCCGCGCTCGCCCGCCTGGAAAGCCGCGGAGCACACTACCGCACTGATTATCCCGCCCACGAAGACGCCAAGTTCAAGAAGCACTCCATCATCACGGAAAAAGGCGTGCGGTTTGTATAAGGCGAGGCTACCCAATTAAAAAGCCTTGGTTACCCGCGCTGGGTTGAACCAAGGCCACACTGAATGAGAGAGAATTGCACGTCGCAATTTGGAACCAGTTTCCCGAGTGGATGAATGGCGGGAGCACGCATTGCTGCGGACTCCGCAATTGCTACGTATATCGTCTCGCGATGGATAGGATCCTGGCAAGTTACTCAGGACGCTGGCTCTGCCATGAATCCGAATCTGCTTTAATTAACCCTACTTATATTCGCAAATTATATGCATTTCCATTACTAAAAATACGTCTTGACCAGCGATTTATTAAACTTCCGCGACAGCTCTGTTAAGTGTAGCCGGCAACGTGTAGATCAAGGTTGTTTCTCCGTCGAAGCAGGCGAATTCTTCTTCGGAAACAGCACGGAAGCCACCACCGATAGTCCCAGCACTCCGGCAATTACCGCCAGTGTGGCCCATGTGGGAACCTGATACTTCACCGCCAGCAGCATCTTGACTCCAATGAACATCAGCACCAGCGCCAAGCCATAGTTCAAGCGGTGCAACAGTTTCATCAGGCCGGAAAGCGCGGAATAGAGTGACCGCAGGCCCAGAATCGCAAAGACATTGGACGTGTAGACGATAAACGAATCGCGGGTAATGGCCAGGATCGCGGGAATGGAATCTGTGGCAAACAGGATATCTGTGGTCTCCACAACCAGCAGAACGATCAACAGCGGGGTGGCAAGAAGACGTCCTTCCCTGCGCAAGAAAAATTTCTTGCCATCATAATTCTCTGTAACGGGAAGAAACCTGCGGCACAGCTTCAGGACGATGTTGCGCGACGGATCAACTTTTTCCTGGTCTCCCTCCCGCATCAGCTTGAACCCGCCATAAATCAGAAAGACGCCAAAGGCATACAGTACCCAGTGAAAACGGCGTACCAGTGTTACACCAACCAGAATGAAAATGCCGCGCATGATCAACGCGCCAATGATCCCCCAGAACAGGACCGTTTTCTCCTGCTCCGGAGGCACTTTGAAATAGCTGAACAGAAGAATGAAGACAAACAGGTTATCAATGCTGAGCGATTCTTCCAGCAGATAGCCGGTCAAAAACTCAAGGGACTTGGTTGCGCCCATCCACTGGTGGATACAAACCGCAAAACCCAGGGCCAGCGCAATCCAGACGGCGCTCGCCAGCAGGGCCTGTTTGAAAGGAACAACCTTGCCACCCCGATTCAAGACCGCCAGGTCAAGAAACAGCAGTAACAGAATAACGGCGTTAAAGACGATCCAAAACCAGATGTGCATGGACAGCTATACGCTAGCGGGAACGGCCGCGCTTGCCGGCCGCCCAGGATGACCGCATGTCAAAATTTCTTTAGTTGATCGTCAAGGCGAATTTCTCTCGATCTTCTTCTCCCCTTGATACCAAAGAGCTACAAAATACGAAGATAACAAGATACGAAACCGTCATCGCTTCAGCCTCGAAACGCATCTCTTACGCCGGAAGCTTTTGCAAAGGCGGCGTGGTCGTCTGGCCTTGGCTGGCGTTCAGCAAACGAATTGTTTCCAGGATTACGTCGCCGCTGATTTTCAGGCTCTTGGTACTGAGCTTATCCAGGGTATCTTCCGTGGTGTGGTGGAATGATCCGTTGAACCCGTAATTGATGTCAATGATATCGGCCACCGGGATGCCGGCCCACTTAAAAGGAAGGTGGTCATCCCCCTCAATCGTGGTGGTCACGCCAAAAAAGTACGATTGGTATCCCAGGCGCGTGGCCGCCTGCAAGACCAGGTCTTCTACCCAGGGAGTGGAATTAGTGTCGCGTTGAATGTCCAGATCGGCATCGCCAATCATGTCGGCCAGCAGGAACGCCTTGATCTTCTTGCCGGTGCCATCGTCCTGCCATTTCTTTGCAAGATGCCGGCTGCCCCAGATCGCGTCATTGTTGCTCCAATTGCTGACCATGCACTCTTCGCCATCCAGAAAAGCGAGCCAGACGCTGTATCCTTCCAGCTTCTTGCCGCGGAGCTGGTCGGCGATCGCCAGCAGCAAGGCGCTGGTTGCGGCGCCGTCATTGGCGCCAACAAAACTGGTTTTGCGCAGCCAGTAGTTGGTCTCAAAATGTGAAGCCAGCACGATGATCCCGTCTTTGGTCCCGGGAAACTTGACGATCAAGTTACGCATGGGAATTTTGCCAACGGAGGTGTCCGCGACAAACGCGTCTTCCTCCACTTCATCCGCTTTGAGTTTTCCCTTGAGGTAGGTGCGCACCTCTTCCATGCCTTTGCTGCCGTCCCAGCGCGGCCCAAACGCGACAATCTCTTTGGTGTATTGCATGGCGCGTGCGGCGTCAATGTGCAGGGCCGGCCCGGCGGGCTCCGCCGCCGTTGCCGGGGACGCGGCTGAACTCTGTCCGCTCGCCTGGGCGGACGAGGACTCGCTTGCCGCCGAGGCTGCCTTGTCCCGCGTGCAGCCAAGGCTGGCGATCATGACGATCAAAAACAAGATGATCAAAAACAAGAAAGAACCGCGCTGTTGACTCGGAGTCACGATTGCGCTCCTCATAATTAGGGATTCAGTGACATGTTCCCACCCGGGGCCAAAGGATTGCTCCATCACCCGCCGTGGAATTACCAGTCTACTTTATAAGTCTTGCTGTTTTCTCTTTTCCGCACGTTTGCGGCGCTGCCTGGGGTGGACCAGCCAGACAATGCCGATGCTTGCGATATATAGGAGGACCATCGGAGCGGAGTAGATGGTCAGGTTCATGATGTCGGTGGTCGGGCTAAGAATAGCTGCGATAGTAACGCAGATCAGGATAGCTCCACGAATGTGCTTGAAGAGGAATTTGGCATTCACCACGCCCATCGCCCCGGCAAAGCCAAGCACGATGGGCATCTCAAAGATGATGGCGAGGCCCAAAATAATGGTGAGAAACAACTTGGTGTAGGCGTCAATGGTAATATTCGCCCGGAAATTTCCGCCGTAGTGGATCAGAAAATCCATCGCCACGGGAAAGATGACCTTATATCCGAAGTAGCCTCCGCCTAAAAAAAGCCCCACGGAGAGAAAAAGAAACGGCAAGAAGAAGCGTTTCTCATGCCGGTAAAGCCCCGGCGAGATAAAGCTCCAAACCTGGTACAAGATGACGGGAGAAGCCAAAAAAATGCCGGCCATCAGTCCGACCTTCAGATACAGATTGAATGGATCGGTGGGACTGAGGTAGCTCAGATGGGGGTCGATGTTGTATTTTTTGAATACAACATCGATCGGCTTCTCAATCACAGGGTAAATTTTGTTCTGGGCAAAATACCAGCAAATGCCAAAGCCTACGGCCACCGCGGCCAAGGATCGGATGATGCATTTGCGGAGCTCTTCCAGGTGCTGCAACAGGCTCATGGAGCCCATCTGCCGCACCTCTTTTTCATCCTCTTGCGGCTGCTCCGGTTCTGCTACGAGATCAGGCATCGAAATCCCGCGAGACTGTATTCTTCATGCGATCGGTCAGGCGATCAAGAGCGCCCTGGATGGAAAGATCTTCGTCACCGGAAAGCTTGGCGATCTCCGGCGCAAGATGCTTGCTGGGATCGGCCTCTTCCAGGTCCATCTTGCGGACCTCTTCATGAATCTGGCCCTGGAACTCCTGGCTGGCTCTTTTGAATTCCGCCATGACCTTGCCAATGGTGCGGGCAATCTCCGGCAACTTCCTAGGCCCAAACAGGATGAGGGCCAGGAGCATAATGAAGACGATCTCGCCGGAAAAGCCAAAGTCCATGATTCAGTAAGGATACTACCAAAATTCTTAGGACGGCGTGATCAAGTTTTCCAGCCCAGGAAAAATGCCGCACCCATGCAGGGACGAAATGCATCATAAAGAGTACGGAAGTGTTCTGATTGCGGGAGTACCAAGGTTCCGCCGAACCGGCAAAATAGCGAAGAAAGCGTGTAAAAGCCTGATCGGAAAAGTGTTATACTGGCAAAAGTTTATCCCGCATTTCGAGCATTTAACGCTCAGTGTTTGAGGAATGTACATGTCTGGTGGCTCACGTCGTTCACTCTTCTTTGTCCTTCTCGTAGTTATTATCTGCGGCTCTCTCGGAGCCGGTTACCAGCGCAGCGGCAATTTTGCGGCCGGCGCCTCCGACTCGGATGTCCGCGACAGCCTGCGTCAATTCTCTGAGGTTTATAGCCTGGTGGAGCAGAATTACGCCGAGCCGGTCAACGCCGACAAAGCTATCTACAACGGCGCAATTCCGGGCATGCTCCATGTGCTCGATCCGCACTCCAATTTCTTTGATCCCAAGTCTTACTCGCTGATGCGCGAAGAGCAGAGCGGCAAGTACTACGGCGTGGGTATGCAGATTGCGCCGCGCAACAACAAGATCATTGTGGTAGCGCCGTTTGCCGGCACACCAGCGTACAAAGCCGGACTGCGTCCCGGAGATGTGATCATCGCCGTCGACGGCAAAGGCACGGACAATCTGGGCGTGAGCGACGTGGCTGACATGCTCAAAGGGCCCAAAGGCACGAACGTGCATATCTCCATCCTGCGGGAGAGCACAGACAAGCCGCTCGAATTCAACGTGGTGCGGGATGAAATTCCCCGCAACAGCGTTGATCTCAAGTTCCTGGTACGGCCCGGCATCGGCTACATGCACGTGAGCGCATTTAATGAGACCACGGAGCAGGAAGTGGAAGACGCCCTACAGCAGTTCGGCGAGCTCAAGGGCCTGATCCTCGACCTCCGCGGCAATCCGGGCGGGCTGTTGAATGAAGGCGTCGGCGTGGCGGACAAGTTCCTCAAGAAGGGACAGGTCATCGTCTCCCATCGCGGCCGCAGCTCACCGGAAAAAATGTACAAGGCAAGCCACGGCAACGCCGGCAAGGATTATCCGCTGGTGGTGCTGGTCAATCGCGGGACTGCCTCGGCGGCGGAGATTGTCTCCGGCGCCATCCAGGACCATGATCGCGGCCTGATCGTCGGTGAAGTCACCTTCGGCAAAGGACTGGTGCAAACCGTCTATCCGCTTTCTGAGAATACCGGCCTGGCACTGACCACAGCCAAGTACTACACACCCAGCGGCCGGTTGATCCAGCGCGATTACACCGGTGTTTCCCTGTATGACTACTATTACAACCGCGAACAGGAAGAAAATCCCAGCAACAATGCCAACACCACGTCCAAGGAAGTCAAGCTGACTGACAGCGGACGCACGATGTTCGGCGGCGGCGGCATTACTCCCGACGTGAAAGTGCCGCCCTTCAAGACCACGCACTTTGAAGATTCTCTGCTGGTGAAATACGCTTTCTTCAACTTCGCCAAGCACTATCTGGGCAACCGTCACGTGGACAAGAACTTTGAAATCACGGACGCGGTCATGCAGGACTTCCGCAAGTTCCTGGACTCGCAAAAAATTCCCTTCACCGAAGCCGACCTCACGGAAGGACTGGACTTTATCAAGTCCAGCATCAAGACCGACATCTTCATCTCTGAGTTTGGACAGGAAGAAGGACTGCGCGTCCGTGCGGAGAGCGATCCACAGGTAATCGCAGCCCTCAATCAATTATCCAAAGCCAAGGAACTGGCGGAGAATGCCAAGAAGATCCTGGCCCAGCGCGCCGCTGCTCAACAAGCGAATCGTTAGACCTACGGGGAAACGATTCACTTCTAATGATCGTATAAAAAACAAAGAAAAAGCCTGCCCTAATCCGGGTAGGCTTTTTCTTTGCTGTTTCCAAATTGCTCGCTGCCATTCTTCGTCCTCTGCCCTGATGTTTCTCAAGTTGTGTTTAGAAACGTGAAGCTTTGTAAATCCATAAGCGTTGATGCCAGCGTTGATAAATTGCCTGCGTATCCGCGCTGTGCGCAACAAATCCCATCACCGCGATTCTCCTATCCTGCGTAGTTGACAGCAGTTTTTGAAATCCGAAAAAAAGAACTCGCAGTAATTTCACACAGCTTTTACTCAAAGTATTTCTTTTTGCAACTCCGTTATGTCTCCTTCTTTTTTAAGAAAGTTGAGTTCTCTGTTGAATATTTAAGAGTGAATCAGGTCGCCGCTGTCGTCTTTTACATATTTAGGAAATTCTTAGACTTGATCTCTCTTAACCTTGTCTTGTGGGAGTATTGCAAGTTCTCTTCGTCACCATGGGCGTTTTTTTTGGAAGAGCGTCTGCGGAATGCCAACCCGAGAAAACAGATCAGGCGCCAGGCAGCGACAGTGTTATGGCTGGAAGTTCGAATCAATCCTGTAGAAGCAGTGCACTTTGCAAGGAGAACGGAATGCCTGCATCAAGAGATCGAGTCCGGTCCGACGGAACTGGTGTAGAACAAGGGGTCCCGTCCAGTAAAGAGCTTGTCAAAAGTCCAATCATCAGCCCGGGATCGTTGATTCCGCAGGTCAGGGAAAGACGTTTGCGGAAGGTCCTGGAGAAGATCGAATCTGGTTCACCTCAGACCGTCCGTGAGTTGGCCCTTGCCGTTCGCTTGAGCCCTGCGCATCTTCAGCGCCTATTCAAGCATGAGACAGGTGTGCACATCAGTGACTTGCTGGCTGAGAGCAAGCTACGAAACGCGGCGCGGCTGCTTTCCACCACCGACATGGAAATCAAGGAGATCGCTTACCTCGCTGGCTATCAGCATCATTCAAGTTTTGTCCGGGCTTTTCAGCGCCGCTATCGTCAATCTCCGAAAGAATACCGGCGGCCTCCTGCGGCGTAAAAGGCTAAGAAATATCGCATTCCGCTAAGTGTTTGTTGTTGGCGCGTAGAAATTTAAGAGTATGTTGTTGCTCGTGGTCGGCGGGTTTGGCACCGATGCCAGCAATGTCGTCGCTTCGGTCCAGCCCCTGAAGTTTTCTTCGTTTTATGAACAGTCAACCTAACTAAAAAAGATCACTCTAGAAGTCGAAACTCGAAAGAGGCGGCGTGCATTTACACGCACTGCGCAGGACCTCGTCTCAAGTTCCCGGCTGAGGAAGTTAGATCCTTCGAAAGGAGCTCCATGAAAAAGATGCGACGTGAGCCTACACCCCATTCAAGCAAACATAAAACTAAGGACGATATAGAGTCGCCAGGTGGCAACGGGTTAAGCAGAAGAACAGCGCTCAAGATAGGAGCGGCGGCGGGTGCTGTTACCGTCCTGACATCCAGAAAGGGGTTTGCTACCGACTTTGTTGGTGCGCAAAGTGCTGCCGCAGCCGATGCAGTGCCGCCGCCGCCGGAGCCGATACCTTGCACGCCACAACCCACCAACAGCCCCGAAACTACGCCGTTTGTGCAACCGCTGCCAATCCCGCCGATTGCCATTCCGCAATTTACCCTGAGTCCAGCACCCACATTGGCCGCGAATACCACTGGTGGTGAAGCAGCCAGGGCCAATCATCAACGGTGGACCCAGTTCTTGCCCCACGTCTATTACGACTTCCATCTGAAACCGGCGTTGCATCAATTTCATCCAGATATACCCCCGACTTATATTTGGGGTTATAACGGCATCTATCCGGGCCCAACCATTCTGAACCTCTATAACCTGCCTATCCTGGTGCGTTTTCACAACGAACTGCCGGCTACGCATAATGATGCGGTGAATTTTGGAGACAACAACCACACTACGCATCTGCACAATGCACATACCGCATCAGAGAGCGACGGGTTCGCGGGCGACTTCTGGGCCCCTGGACTCTTCAAGGACCACCACTATCCCAATATCCTGGCTGGTTTCGATACTCACCCACCCCTTGGCGATATAAGAGAACGTATGAGCACGTTCTGGTATCACGACCACCGGCATAGCTTCACCGCCACCAACAACTACCGCGGGCTCAATGGCATGTACCTTGTGTACGATTTCGTTGACACGCCATTCGAGGGCTTTGGCCCCTTCGTTAAAACCGCTGCCGCCAGCTCCGGCCCCGTGCGCCCAGACTGGGAAAACAATCTGGTGCAAACGTTCCTGAAGGCCCAGGGAGCCACAACGCAGGCTGTCGGGACTACGGTTGCTGACACTGCTGCCTCATTTGACACCAGCGCAAAATCGTCTTTCCCGCCGCTTTTCTTGCCCGCCCCTTATGGGGTCTATGACATACCTCTGAACTTTACGGACAAGAAGTTTTGTCCTGACGGTCAGATGTTCGCCACCGTTCCTGACGCGGTTCCCGCCGGGGACAAATTCTGCGTCAACGGCGCGATTCAGCCGTTCTTCCAGGTCAAGCGGCGTAAATACCGTTTCCGTATGCTGAACAGCGGGCCGGCGCGCATCTGGACCTTCAGCCTGTTTGATAACGGCGGCGGAACTCAGCCGATGACCGTCGTGTGTACCGATGGCAACCTGCTGACAGCGCCGATTCCGGTAACCAGCCTACAGATCCATGTGTCGTCACGTTTTGATGTCATCATCGACTTCAGCAAAACGACCATTGGCGACCATTGGTATCTCACCAACATCGCGCCCCAGTTCACACAAAACGCACCTGAGCCCAACCCGGCTCCTGGTGTGAACATCAACAATGTGGTCATGCGCTTCGATATCGTTGGCGACGCGCCCGACAACAGCCAGGTTCCGGCCCATCTCATCGACTATCCGGACCTCAACCTCAAGGAAGTGGTGACCACCAGGATTTGGAACTTCGACCTGTTCGGTGGCCAATTCCACGTCAACGATCTGATCTTCGATGCAGACCGTGCTGACGCCACAGTCAAGCAGGGCACCGCTGAAACCTGGATCATCAGGAACAGACTCCCCGCTGCTGGATGGGTACACCCTGTACACATCCATCTGGAAGAAGGACGGGTCTTGTCCCGCAACGGCGTAGCGCCTGGGCCGACTGACCTGGAAAGCGGACGCAGGGATGTCTACCCGCTCAATGGAGGCGACGAAGTGCATATCTTCCTCCGCTTCCGCGAGTGGTTTGGCAAGTACATGATCCACTGCCACAACCTGGGCCATGAAGACAACTTCATGCTGGTGCGCTGGGATGTCGGCACCACTACTTCCCTGGTCACGTCTCCATTCAAAGACCCGGCTGGGACGATCCCGAATACACCGGGAGCTGGTCCTGGAGACCCGGCTGATCCGGACCATGGCGCGCAACCGAACCCGAATCCGCCAATTCTCACCGAAGACATCTTCAAAGAAGATCGCTTCAAACCCCGCAAGGCTGGCAAGAAAGGAGTAGTGGCATGAACAGACGAGACTTACTTACCTGCAAACTGGGAGAAAACGTAAAATCGACGGCTCCCTGGGGAGCGGAGTTTTACACCAATGCTGTGCTCCGCACCCACGAAAACAAACCGGTCAAGGTCTATGACGACTTGATCAAAGGCAAGATCTCGCTCATCAACTTCATGTACACCAGTTGCGAGCTTTGGTGTCCAAGATCAACCGCCAAACTGGCCAAAGTACAGAAGATGCTCGGAGACCGCGTGGGCCGCGACATCTTCATGTATTCGATCAGCCTCAAACCGTGGGAAGATGATCCGGCCACGCTGAAACGTTATGCGGAAGCGCATGGCGCCAGGCCAGGCTGGACCTTCTTGACCGGTGATGAGTACGACATCACCACCCTGCGCTTCAAACTTGCGCGCTTTGATCACCCCATGCTGGACTTTGATCCTGTGCAGCACACCGGGATGGTCCGCATCATCAACGGCCCACTCACCAAATGGACGATGTGCCCTCTCGGCGCGATGGCGCACCAGATCGTCGATGCCGTATCGTGGGTTGAGCCAACCCCGCCAATGTCCGTCAGGTATAGCAGGAACTATGCTAAACAGGCGAAGATTGACCGGGAGATGAAGGCACTTGAACCGCAACGGGCAGCCTTCCGGCGCGAGCATGGCTGGTCGGTTTAACCACAACAGAGAACGCGGGCTGCCGCAAGGTGGCCCGCATTCGCAGAGCCGCAAAAAACATGGAGCGCAGCCGCCCTCGGCTGCGTTTTCATCCCCCTCGACAATCGTCGCGGACGGTAAAGAATTGAGCTATGGCAGGATAGAATACTGGCAAGCCGACCGCGTCACACGATTTTGCCAGACTGAGCAATGCCAGTAATTTCCAACAGGAGGGCCCCGTGAAACGTATCGTCTTCATACTTCCATTGATCCTTGTTCTTTTCAGCGTATATCCCGCCGCCTCCGGCCAGGACGCCCCCAAAGTTTGTACGCTTGATCTTGTCGGGACATGGCAACAAACAACCGAAGGTCATACCAATGCTACCCTGCTTCGTTTCAAGCCCAACGGAGTGGTGACCGTACTTTCCCCCAACACCGCAGGCCAGGGGTCTGAATGGCAGTCAACCGACTGGTCCACATATAAGCTAGACAATCCTAAGTCGCCGAAAACTCTTCGTTTGTTTCCCATCAAGAAAAATGGAGAGGCGATCGAGCCCGGACAGATCACCACAATCGACATCACTAAGTTTGACGATGGAGCCTTTACCTCGGCTGTGACCTCGAACGCCGGCGTGGAGCTTACACAGTGGACCCGGCTTGATCCTTATCGATATTTCGTCGTTCTTGCCGCCGACAAAGCAACCCCCGGCTACGGCGGCCCGGCCTTTGCCATGTTGATTAAGACCGATGGCCATCAGTCACAGACTGAAGCCTTCGGCCTGTACGAAACGGACCCGGTCCACCATTACGTGGAGGTGGGGACCATTTCGGAGGAGATTCGTAAGAAGTTTGACAAAGAACCGCGCGATGACTCGGCGGCCATGCTGCGTCTTGAAGTCTCCGCCGGCCCCTATCAAAGGGCCATGAAAATTCTGAAGACCTGGGAAAGAAGAGCCAGAGAGAATACGCTGCTTTATCCGGACATTCCTTATCTCAACAACGCCGTGTATCTCAACCAGCTTGCCGGCAGCCTAAACGACTGCGGCGAAACCATCAAGCTTGAGAAACTGACCTGGCGCCTCGATGATCCGATCATCACCAAACAAAACTTGCCCCAGGTGCCCTATTTCTTTATCAAAGAGCTTCGCCAGCTCAACAGCCAGTTGCATGTCAAGGATGAAAAGTTCCACCAGAACCAGCAGGCAATCAATGTGCCGCCCGCGCGGTAAGACACAACACGAACCGCGCAACAAAAAGTAGTTTTCGGCAAACCGGGGTAGGCCCCCCTACCCCCGTGATCCCAATAAACAAAGACTTTAGGTGCAAGCATCCCAAGGGATCCCAATGGCAGGGGTGCACCTGAGGTGCACCCCTGGATCGAGACGGCGCGAGTTGTCCCATCCGCGGACCAAACCAAAGCCAACAACTCCCAGCGAATGTTTTCAAAGAGCTTTTCCAGCGCACGCCCTGGGACGAGTGCTGGTTCATCCTAGCGCGCAATCTTGAGCGAAGCAATTGCGAATTAGTACATCTTGACGGCGCAGGACCGCAAAGGTGTTCATTTTCGCTCGCTTGTTTCTCAGCGAAGCGGCGTGGGGAAAAAAGTAAGCCACAAGTGAAACAAAATCGCCACCCTGCCCTTGTTCACAAGCGCTAGAGCGGTTCCAGGAAACGTGCACCCCTCTATGATCGTGTGGCACAGCCGCCCTCGGCTGTGCAGCAACTACCATCAACAGCGAAGACACAGGCGGGGGCGCCTGTGCCACACGACTCTCTTTAGGTACGGCTTTTCGGGAACCGCTTTAAAGAGCTTCGCTTCTAATCTCCGGCCAGCGCTTCAGCACGCGAGGATCAGCCAATCCCTGGCTCTTGTAATACTCGGCATTAACAGTAAAGCCCGGTGAAATGAGCAGATTCAGCGCGGTTCGGTCTTGGAAATATAAGGTAAGCGAATGGCTGTCCTGTTTGGAAGTAAACAACTCAAGAGAAGCCACGATCTTGCCCTTGAACTCACCAAAGCGGACAAAACGCCTGCCGTCATACTGTCGTACTGAGGTCTTGCCGTCTTTGAGCGTGACCGACAAAGGCAGCTTGCCTTTATTGATTGGCTGGCGCTTGGATTTCTTGCGGCGTTTGGCGGGCGTCATAGGCGCACCTCGCTTCCGAATGTGCCCCAACGGTTATTACGCTGAATGCTGAGCGCTAATGGCTGAGTGCTTGCGATTTGCACCCAAAAGGCGGGACGTGTAACTTCAATAACAGCCATGGTTTATCTGCCTCCAGGCAGATGAGCTACGGTTAGGGCGCGTTCGGTGCTTCAACACCGGGCGCTGCCCGTCTGGTTTTTGTTTACTTCTTTTTCTTCTTTGCTTTGGCTGATTGCTTAGCACTGACTGCTGATTGCTTCTTGTACCTGGTTTTCCTGCCGTTGGCGATCTTCGGCAGGAGCTTGCGGACGTGTTCGATCTCTTCTTCGGTCCAAATGTGAATGATCCGGTTTCCGTGCTTCACCGTTTCTGGTAAAGGCACCTTTTCAACTGCGAGATAGTTGGCAAGCGTGGAATGGTCTATCCCGAGTATCTTTGCTGCCTCGCGAGTAGAGTATCTAGTCATTCGGCATTGATTGTCGATGATAGCTTTAGGAATGTCAAGATTTTTGTGTTATACCGCCCTTTGTCAATGCCCCAAGAAGTTTGCGAACTGCTCAGGAAGATTTACGGGGAAAAGTAGCATCAGCCGTCCCCTGCGGGGACTTTCTCATTTCCACCAAGGCTTCCCGCCGTTGAAACGGCGGGCTACTACGAACCGTCCCACTTTGCGGGACTGGACTCTTTTTTACCTCTGAACCCGGATTTCCACGCGAATAAGGTGAGAACTGCCTGAATCGATTTCGTTCCGTAAACATCCTCGGGGTCCTTCCACTCGCCCTTACTCCTGCGTCGCTCGGACTCGGTCAGGATGACAAGCTTTAGGACTTATCGATACATAAGCCCGCCAGGGCGAAAGAGACTAGCCCAGGTGCGGAAGCCCTGGGCAACCATTTACCAATGAAACAAAGCCCCGTAGGTGGCGGCACATGTCTGTCCGTGTTGTAAGATTGCCCACCTCAGAAAAGAGGCGTATGTCCCACAGCTACGCGCAAAACCATATTCACCTTGTGTTCAGCACAAAACACCGTGAGAAGCTTCTGCCCAGGGATTTTCTACCGCGCCTGTGGGCTTATACGGCTGCCATCTGCAAAAACCATGACCTGTTGACGTTTGCCATAGGCGGCATGGAAGACCACATCCATCTCCTGTTTCGCTTGCCTCCCACAATCTCTCTGGCAAATGCCGTAACTCTGGTGAAATCCAATTCTTCAAAATGGATCAGGGAACAAGGTAAGCGCTTCGCGTGGCAGGAAGGATACGGGGCTTTCAGCGTGAGTTCCTCTAATGTCGCAGCCGTAATTCGATATATTGACACTCAGGAAGTTCATCATCGCAAACTCGGCTTTGAAGACGAATTTATCGCCTTGTTAAAAAAACATCGCGTGCCGTTTGATCCGAAGTATGTATTCGACTAAGTGTCGCCGCCTACGGGGCTCCGATTTTATCCCCTTCTGGTACCCAGGGCTTCCGCCTCTGGGCTAGGCTCGTTCGCCCCGCTGGGGCTGGAATTTCGGTCCACACCACGAATAAGGGCATGACCTTAGATCCCGCCGTTCGCAAAGAACGCGAAGGGTGACACCCGGCACAAAGGTACTACTTCCCAGAAGCATTTCGAATTTCGAGCGAAAAGCATCGAAAGAACTCCCTGACGCTTCATGGCAAGTGAAATATCCTCGGGATCCTTCCACTCGCCCTCGCTCCTGCGTCGCTCGGACTCGGTCAGGATGACAGATCTCAGGCTTTCTCGGCATGTCCTGACATTTGTCTCGAACCCTTCACAAAACGCGAATAACGATGCGGCGAACAACCGCGACTTACGCCACAGTCCTTTTCAACTGTCCGCACGCGGCATAAATATCTCTTCCTCGCGGCCGACGCACAAACGCCGGAACGCCAGCTTTGACTAATATGTCTTGGAAAACACGAACCGCTTGCTCCGCAGGCGTGCCAAAGCCGATCCCTGGCCCCGGATTCAACGCGATCAGGTTCACCTTGCAGCGGATACCTCGCACTAGTTCAACCACTTCACGAGCATGAGTGGCGCTGTCATTCACGCCGTCGAGGAGGACGTATTCAAACGTGATGCGCTCGCGGTTGCGCAAAGGAAAATCTCGCGCTGCCTGCATCAGCATTTCCAGGTTCCATTTTTTATTGATCGGCATGATGCGGCTGCGCACTTCGTCATTCGACGCATTCAGAGAAATGGCCAGCTTGGGACGAATCGATTCGTCGCCGAAGTCATGGATACGCGGCACAATGCCTGAGGTTGAGACGGTCATCCGCGATTCGGGAAACCCAACGCCCTCCATCAGCAGCCGCGCAGCTTTCATGAATTGCGGATAATTCAAGAACGGCTCTCCCATCCCCATAAAAACAATGTTGACCCGCTGCCGCTCCAAGTCCACGGCAAGATGATTCAGCACGGCGATCACCTGCCCAACAATCTCCCCGGCGCTCAAATTGCGCTTGACACCCAGCAGCGCGGTGAGACAGAACTGGCAATTCACAGCGCAGCCCACTTGGCTGGAGACGCATATGGTGGCGCGGGCCCAGTCGGTATCGCCGGCGTCGGTGCCGTCGCCCGCTTCACCACCGTCGCCTTCGGGCATCCAGACGGTCTCCACGGTTTCGCCGTCGGCCATCGCCATCAAGTAGCGAATGGTGCCGTCGGTTGATTGAAAGCTCTTCTCGATTCTGGGATGGCTGATCTCCAAACCTTCTTCTTTCAAGGCCGCGCGGAACTGTTTGGGCAGAGTGGAAACTGAATCGAGCGTCGGGATGCGCTGAGGGTAGATCGCTGCAAAGAGCTGGCGCGCGCGATACTCCGGCTGGCCGAATTTTTGTGCGATTCCGCTAAGCTCTTGAAAATCAAGACCTAACAGCCCGGATTGAAGAGACTCGGCCATCAATTTCTCTACCAGTCTAAATTCTACACGCGCAGGGCAAAACACCGGCCAATGGGGACATGCCTCGCGTAAACCATTGATAACAAAGCCTATATATTTAGCCCTGCGACCATTTCGAGTGTGTGAGAATCATAGGAGTGCCCTCAATGGAAAACGCAAGCGCAAAACCCGTCTTAGTGAAACCTGCCGCAAACGAATCGCGCAACATTCGCCGTGAGGTCCTGCCCAACGGCCTGATCTTGCTGAGTGAAGAGATGCCGCACATCCGGTCCATCTCCATTGGCATATGGATGAAGACCGGCTCGCGCGATGAAACCGCTGAGCTCAACGGTATTTCCCATTTCACCGAGCACATGGTGTTCAAGGGAACAAAGAACCGCACCGCCCGCGACATCGCCCGCCAGGTGGACTCCATTGGCGGCAACATGGATGCCTTCACCGGGAAAGAGATCATCTGCTTCAACATCAAGGTATTGGACGAGCACGTTCCCATCGCCATTGATATTCTCAGCGACCTGGTGCTGAATCCGATCTTCGATCCTAAAGATATTACGCGGGAAAAAGGCGTCATCCTGGAAGAGATCAAGATGGACGAAGACAACCCGGACTACCTGATCCATGAGATCTTTACCCAGAATTTCTGGAAGGACCATGCGCTGGGCAAGCCGATCCTGGGCACCAAAGAGACCGTGCGCTCGTTTGAATACGAGAGGCTGTTTAATTTTTACCGCCAGCGCTTTGTTCCCAACAACATGATCATCTCGGCGGCGGGAAACTTGAATCACGGCAGATTTGTCGAGTTAATCAAGGCCCGCTTTGCCGGGCTGAGCGCCGTGCCCAACGGATTCCATGAACCTGCTCCGGCGGTCACGCCGAAGATCATCACCCGCAACAAGAAGTCCCTGGAGCAAGTACAGCTTTGCCTGGGCGTGGCGTCGCATCCTATTTCCCATGAGAAGAGATATGTTTCCTATGTGATGAACACCGTCCTGGGCGGCGGGATGAGCTCACGGCTGTTCCAGAAGATCCGCGAGGAGCAAGGGCTGGTTTATTCCATTTACAGCGACCTGAACCCCTACCGCGATACCGGCTGCCTGACGGTCTATGCCGGGACGTCGCTTGAATCCACGCGCAAGGTGGTGGATTCGGTGCTGGCGGAATTCCACGAATTGAAATCGGAGATGATCCCCGCCGAAGAGTTGCGCCGCGCCAAAGACCAGCTAAAAGGCAGCCTGATGCTTAGCCTGGAATCAAGCACCTCCAGAATGTCGAACCTGGCCCGCCAGGAGATGTATTTTGGGCGCTTCTTCAGTCTGGATGAAACTATTGAGCAGATCGAGTCAGTTACGGCGGAAGAAGTGATCGAAATGGCTGACGGGCTCTTCCATCCAGACAAGGTTGCGATCACTGTGTTGGGAAATTTAGATGGGCTGAAATTATCGAGGGAACATTTGGTGTGCTGAAGGAAAGCTTCATTTTCTGAAATCCCGAGCGTAGCGAGGGATCCCTATCCGCACCAAAATATAGCAGGTTCAGAGCAACAAAGTACGTCGCCTTGGTTCTCCAGAAGGACCTGACCCCATAGCTATCTGTAAGCAATAGGGTTCCCTCGCTTCGCTTCGGGATTTCAGAAACCCGCTATCTTTCCACCACACTCTCCAGCATCGCAAAAAACTCCGGAAAAGAAATCTTCGCCGATTCAGCGCCGTGGATCGTGCTTTCGCCTTCGGCGCCCAGAGCGGCCACGGCAAACGCCATCGCGATGCGATGGTCCCCGCCGGAGTCAATCTCCGCGCCATGCAGTTTCTGGTTGCCCGGGACGCGCAGGCCGTCTTCCCTCTCTTCGCACTCCGCTCCCATGGCGCGCAGGTTGTTGGCGACCAGGGCGATACGGTCGGATTCTTTCACCCGCAGCTCTTTGGCGTCACGGATTTCAATTCCATCACGCGTGTAGGGCGCAATCGCGGCCAGCACCGGCAGTTCGTCGATGAGCGCCACCGATTGTCCGCCTTCGATGGTGGTTCCCTTCAACGGCCCGTGCTCCAGTTTGACCGTTCCCACCAGCTCGCCGTGATGGTCTTCAAGGTTGATGACGGAAATGCGCGCGCCCAGCGCGGTCAGCACGTCCAGTAAAGAAGCCCGTGTGGGGTTCAGCAACAGGTTTTCAATCACCAGGTTGGAGTCAGGAAACAGCGCCGCGGCACAGAAGAAAAATGCGGCGGAGGAAATATCTCCGGGGACGGCCGCTTGTATGGCCTGCAATTTCTGGCCACCGCGCAAAGTTACGCGGTTGCGGTTGCGCGAGAGTTCCACGCCGAAAGCGCGCAACGCTTGCTCTGAGTGGTCGCGTGTGCGGTGCGGTTCCTCCACCGTGGTTTCGCCTTCAGCAAAAAGCCCGGCGAACAACACGGCGGACTTGATCTGAGCGCTGGCGATTGGCGTGGCGTATTCAATCGCGCGCAGCTTTGCTCCTTGTATGTGCAATGGTGGCCGGTCAACGGGGGCGGCGCTGATCTGCGCTCCCATCTGGCGCAAAGGCACCATGATGCGTCCCATCGGGCGGCGTGAAAGCGACTCGTCGCCGTGGAGGTCGCAGGAAAAATCCTGTCCGGCAAGGATCCCGGAGATCATGCGCATGGTGGAGCCGGAGTTGCCGCAGTCCAGGCTCTCCGCCGGAGCCTGTAAGCGCTCACGACCGTCGATTTCAAGGATGCCGTCGCTGTTCTTGCGGACCTCACAGCCAAGTTGCCGCACGCAGGCCAGAGTGCTGGCGCAATCCGCGCCGGTGGAAAAGTTGCTCAACCGCGTGGTGCCGTGGGCGATTGCCGCCAGCATGCCGTAACGGTGCGAGATGGATTTATCACCCGGAAGCCGCAGGGCACCCAGAACATTCTTGGCAGGACGGACAATCACCAGCATGGCTCCATGCAAATCAGATGTCAGGTCCAAGTTGCCCAGGCCCTGCAAAAATATTTCTTTGATTGATTTTACTCAAATACGAGGGCCAGCGGCTTTAGCAAGTAATATTGGCAGAAACCGGCGCATGCGCGCAGCAGTCAGGACACAACCCCAGGAGGTTTAGACGTGCACCAAGTCAGAGACCTCAGTCCTTTCAAAACATCTGGCGACGGCTTTGGCGCAGTTCTCCACAAACTCGCGCTCTAGCGCAGCCTTGAACGTGGACATGAAGTAGCTTTCTACGTTGAATACCGCTACCGTCCGGCTGCGTGCCACCACGGGCACGCTGATCTGCGATTTCACCAGGTCTGAAGCCTGGAGGTATCGCGGATCTTCGGACACATTGTCGGCTACCACCGTACGTAGCATGGAAGCGGCTGAGCCACATATCCCCTGACCAATGGCAATCTTAGGATTCGGGGTAAAACTGCCGGTATAGGGTCCCAGCACCAGCGTGGCAAAATCTCTTTTGTCGATCAGGTAAAAACCGACCCAGTTATAACGAGGAATGTGCATGTGGATTCGTTGCGACACATGCTGCATCAGAGATTCGGTGTTCGGCGCCGAGCGGCCGAAGTCCTCAAATTCTTTCAAGAGGTATTTGTGCGGCATTTGAGCAACACTTTATAGCTCGTCTGCATGGCAAGCTATAACATTGCTGAATCTCAAGTTACAACGGTAATTAGCTTTCCCATAGTCACGGAATTATTTCCTGATTTGGGAATATTTTCCCTAATTGGGACTAAGCCTGATGCCTGTATGCATGCCGCAAGCATTCTCTGTCCTTCGACGCCATCACTCATCTGCGTAGATTGGGGAAATTCCGCCAGCGCGCTACGCTCATTGGAAGGCAGATAAAAATGGCGTACTTTTTGAATACGCTTTTCATCGGCCCTACCTTGGCTACACTTTCTCTGAAACTAGCTTGCCGTTACTCCGTGCTGGGTTGGCGCAGGAGCAGGAAGCATCAGCGGCTCTTCCGGCATCACAATCCAAGCAGCGAAGTATGCAATGATGCCGAACAGTCCAAGTCCAAACAGCGAGCATACCACCCAGACGATCCGGACGAGTGTAACGTCGAGATCAAAATATTCGGCGAATCCCAAACAAACGCCGGCCACTTTGCGCTCATGGCGCGGACGCACGAGCCTCTCACGGGCAATCACACCAGCCACTCGTTTGCCACAGTAAGCACAGAGGTTCGCATCGTCGGGAATGCCTTTACCGCAGTAATTGCAATACATAGTTTCTCTCCTCTCGGTTGCCGCGCATCAATATAAGCCCTTAGCCATTTTCCAACCCTGGGTTCAACTCGCGAACGGGGAGACGCTCGGAATCACCGTGAGCCAGCCAAGGGCTAAAGGCTTGTTCGCCAGCGGCTGGAAACCAGCGGCTCTCGAACTACCAGTTAAATACGATGCTACCCCGGCTACAGTTCCCTTAATGTCCACGATATGGCTTGTCCAGGTGCTTACGCGCAGTTCCAGCTTCCTCCGTGGAGGCATTCACAGCGATGGCTGCACGATACTGGGTGAGGGCCTCGTCCCGTTTAGACAATATGTCAGAGACTTCCCCCGCAGCCAGCAGAGCCCGCTGGCGCAATTCCGCGTCATTGCCATTGGGATTACCCGCAACCTGGTAGGCCTGAAACGCTTCTTGGTGTTTGCCCTGACTACGCAGCGCTTCGCCCAGATCAAACTGTGCCATTTCTACATGAGCATTTGGATATTTGCCTTCATTACAAGCATTTAGCAGGCTGCGAAAGCTGCTGGTGGCCTCAGCCGCCTTACCGGCATCGCGGAGCAAATTGCCTTCTTCCAGGGCAAAGAGGAAGTTACGGGGATGGTCATGAGTCAGCGAATGCACCACATCCAGGGCTTCCTGATAGCGCTCTTCGCGGCGCAGGAAGAGGGCCAGTGCCACCCGCGCGTCAGCGCTGGATTCGCCCCCAGCTTTGCCGGCTTCAGCAAGCAAACGCAGTCCTAACGCCTTGTCACCATGGACCCCAATCACACCCACCAGCGCCTTGGCCGGGAGTGACAGGCTGCCGACCACATAGTTGTGTCCACCGGGAATCGTTTTGGCGTCGGAAAAATCGGGCTGTAGCTTCAGAACCTCTTCATGGTCATGGCGCGCCGCCAGGGCCTTCCGTAAAGCCGACCACCAGGCGTGCTCCACCACCGCCAGATATGTGCCCATGAGCCCCTCGGTTACGCCCCGGCTGTATAGGGCCTGCACGTCCTTGGGATTGGCCTTAAGCCGCCTGTCCGAGAGCTCCTGGGCCCGTTCAGCCAGCTCACGAATTCGCTTTTTTGCCGCTTCATCCATGGGGACTTGTTTACTAGTTAAGAAACGTTCTTTGGCATACAGCCTGGTATCCAGCGCGTTATACCGGTAAAGCTCCTGGAAGAGCGTAGCTTCCAGCAAGTGATTGACAGATTTGGGTTCATCCGGGTTGGCGTCGAGGGCCTTTTGAAAATCATGGATCGCCTGCTCATATTCCAGGCTGTAGAAGTGCTCAAATCCGCTCTGGGTGAGGGTATCAAATGTGTGGGAATCTGCCTGGGATGAAGTTACCCCTAAGGTAACATACCCAATCATCATCAGAACCGTAGCGATAGAGGCGCCTAGGAGGGGGAAACGGTAAGGTCTCATGTCCACTGCTATCTAGGAGTTTACCTGATTTCTATATGGCGGTAGAAGCGGTAAAACATACACGTTCGCTCCCCCGCATTCCTGTGAAAGATGGGATACGGAAAATAGACATGACAAGACAGTTTAAGCCAGTGAAGGAGTTCTTTACGGAGTCCGAAGCAGCTGGATATCTGAATATCTCCCTCGATGAGTTGTATTCGATGCTGGATGAGTACATTTTCAATGACGGCAGCCGCCGCCCGCAGGACCTGACTTTCTGCGAAGCAGACCTGGTGCTGCTTGGTTTCTGGAGCAAGAACCGGGACAACCCCAAAGTGATCCGGATGCCCAGGCGCCAGGAAGCCTGAACCTTTTTACAGCGTAATTATTTCTCCCGGCCTGCCTTCCCCTTGACACGGTGATGTGTAACCCATTCCATATCATAATTTTACGAGAAAAACCCTTTGGCACTTGGGGTGCGGCTTTAGTTAGCGCAAACCCAACAAAGAAGGGCACCGAATGGCACACACCGCTGAGGAACGGCAGGAATTCTGGAAACCCGCAATTCCTCTCCATCAGGAACCGCCGCCCGAGGCGGAGACGGTAGGTCACGTATGTCAGGAATGTGGCACTGATTTTGTGGTCGGTTCACGCTTCTGTTACACATGCGGCACAGACCGCCATGCCATTGCAGAGGTCCCGGCTACCGGCTTCCGCACGTGGTTCGACTTTGCCTCCCTGCGGGATGCCCTGGGACAGACCACCGCATCCTTCGTGGCGCTCATCCTGGGATGTGCCTGCATCACAGCGGCCGTGGTAACCGGCTTTCTCTTCACGGCAACTACCCTGCTCGATTGGCAGGCCGTCCAGCTCTGGCGCATTGAATGGCTGCTGGCAGCCACGGCGATCTTTGCGGCGGGATTTCTTTTAAAGAAAAGATAAGTTTTCTCAGCAAGAAAGAGGGCAGCGCGCGCATTCGCTGCCCTTTTGTTTTTTTAGCGATTTTGTGCCCGGCCAATCCTGCCCATGGTTTTCGCGTGGTGCGTTGGCGAACCGCGGCAGTACAATTTAAGGCGTGGGTGAATTAAAGCGGTTTCTGATTATTGGTTTGGTGGCACTCGGGGCATCGGTGGCCCTTCTTATCCCCATGAGCCGCATGCAGTCCCTAATCAGACCCCACAACGTTCCGGCAACTGCCCTGCTGGCAAAGGGCGGCAAGGGCCGGGTCAATTGGATCGATTGCCAGCAGGGCGCCAGTATTAACCTGCAATACTGCATCGTGTATGCACGCGATGGCAACCTCGTGGCGAGGGGGAGCTTTGAGCGTGCCGCAATAAGGACAATGGCGAGTAACGTCTATTACGACGGCCATGCGATCCATTGGAAGAACGGCATTGTGCTGGAGCCACAGCAACTTGAATGTGTATCCGGCGGGACAAGATCGCCTGACGTTCCCGACTGTGTCACCGGCACCCTGCCCTAGGCCGGGGTAAACTCAGCCCGTCTCAAACCACCGGCCCAATTCCCTTTCCCAGGGAACGCGCACTTTTCAGCGCAGATTCCACAAATCGCTTGGCGGCCCTGGCTGCATCCACCAGTTCTTTGCCAAGGGCAAGGTTACAAGTGAGTGCCGTGGAAAACGCACAACCAGTTCCGTGGGTCGAGTGGCCGGGAATGTTACGGCCTTTTATCAGCGTGACGCGCTTGCCCATTTCCGCGCTGACAAAATCTACTGGAATCTCCAGGTGGCCGCCCGTAATGATGACATTCCGAGCGCCCATTGCGTGCAGACGCGTCGCTGCCGGCCCCATATCGTCAGAGGCAGCGACCTTCAGCCCGGTGAGCGCGGCGGCTTCCTCAATATTTGGCGTGATGACGTAGACTTGGGGCAAGATCCGGTCCTTTAACACCTGCAAGCCTTCTTTGGAGATCAGTTCCGCACCGGAAGAAGACTTGAGTATGGGGTCCAGAACCACACGTCGCATGGGATAGCGCCTCAAAAATGCCGCGACCGCTTTTGCCGCCTCCGCCGAACCCAGCATGCCGATCTTGACCGCGGCAATGTCCAGATCATTCATCAGCTCCTCTAACATCTCTGTGATGATCCGGCCTTCAACGGCGTCAATGCGTTTGACGCCTCGCGTGGATTGCACGGTCAAGGCGGTGATGCAGGTGACCCCGTAACAGCCGTGCATGGCGATGGTCTTGATATCGGCGGTAATTCCAGCACCGGAAGAAGGGTCGTATCCGGCAATCGACAGAATAACCGGCCGCTGCTTGGTCTTCTTATAAGCCATGGCAAGGAGGAATTTGGGCGTGTCTATGTGTATTGTAAAAGCAGAAAATTAGCAATATTTTTTTTCTGACGCCGGACTGAAACAACCGGCACTTGCTAGCCACAAGCCATTGCTGCAACACTAGAAGCCGCAGCCGTAGGTTCGCTGCACCATGACATGCAGATTATTTTTGGAATTCACGCTGTGGAAGAAGCGCTGGCCGCGCGCGGACGCGGCTTTGACTACGTTGCCGTTGTCCCCGGACGCGGTGATGCCCGCATCCAGAAAATCACCCAACTCTGCCGCGAGGCAGGCGTCCCTCTGCGTTCCATACCGCGCGATCAACTCACCCGTCTGGCCAAGACGGCCAACCATCAGGGCGTGGTGGCGGTTACGGCGGAAAAGAAGTATGAGGATGTAGAGAACATTCTGGCGCGTAAGCGCGCTCAACATGCGTTTCTCCTGGTGTTGGACGGCATTGAAGATCCGCATAACCTGGGTGCGATCATCCGCACCGCGGAAGGCGCGGGCGCTGACGGCATCGTCATCCCGGAGAGACGTGCTGTAGGTGTGACGCCGACGGTGGTCAAGGCATCAGCCGGCGCATCGGAACATCTGCCGATTGCCAAGGTCACCAACCTGGGGCGCGCCTTGGAAGACTTGAAGTCCCGCAATATATGGACTGTGGGCCTGGACGAACGTGGTGGTCAAATTTATGACCAACTCGACTACAAAATGGATTGCGCGCTGGTGCTAGGTGCGGAAGGCCACGGCCTGCACGAGCAAGTGCGCAAGAAATGTGATTTCCTGGTTTCGATCCCTATGCTGGGGAAAGTGCCGTCACTGAACGTCTCAGTGGCAGCGGCCATCGTGATGTATGAGGTCGCGAGGCAAAGACGCGGCAGCAGTTAAAGCATTTTCAATATTGCCCGTAGACCGGATTGTGTGGCGCAGGGACTCCTGCATGCGCCTGCCTCAGAAAGATATTTCGCACAGGCAAGAGTGCCTGTGCCACAGTTTTTCCGGCTCATGCTTAATTTGTGGCCCAGCCGCCCTCGGCTGGGTTTAGGCACCATAAAACTTAGGTACACCAACGTAGGAGCCGCTTTAGCCCTGCGCCGGATGATATTTCGGCGTCAATACAAGGATGGCCGCGACGAGCCTCCCAGCAATGATGTATTCACGTTGGCCAGCGTATGCGTGCCTTCACTGCCACCCCAGGAAAACAGAAGGTAGACCATGGGAAAGCCTCCGGCGCGGAGAGTGAATCCGGTGGAAAAGCTGTGCACCCAGTTGTTTGACCCCAGGTCGCCTCGCGTTAGCCCGACTTTTCCCTGGTCGGCGATGAGGGCGATGCCGAGCGGCCATTTGCCGATGGAGTGCTCAAAATTTTCACGCAGCAGCAGGAGATTCGGTGCGCGGAAACGGTAGTCCTGATAGCTGCTCAGCGACTGTTGTCCATTGATGTCCGCTCCGCCAAGTGTGGGCTGGAAATAGAATGGCACACGATTGCCGCCTGGTGTCATCGACAGAGCGGTGTACACCCGCAGGCCGAAGCTACCTTCAAGATTTCTGGTAAAAGCCTCGGGACATTTTGCATTCTTTTCAGCAGGGTTAAGGGTACAGTCGTCTGGCCCATTGCCGGCCCTGGGAGTCAGAACTCGGGTTGTTTTCCAGATTGCAAACTGATGGTTGAAATCGAAAGTAAACCGCTGGAAAGAAAAATTGTCTGAGGCAACGTACTGCTGGTACGTTGCGCTGTAATTTAACCGCACTCTGTCATCGTAAAAAACAGGCGTCATGCGTACGCCTTCTCCCAGTTGAAAAGCCCCGGGTTGAGTGGTCAAGCCAGGCGCTGTGGCTTCAAAATACAAAAATTGAATTGAAGGACTGGGTTGCCCGCTGCTGGGGCGCAAGTCGATAAGCCGTCCATTGATCTCGCCATAAAGTGAAATTTTCAGGGGCTCGTAAACGGGCTTAACGACATTGCCGCCGATGATCGTCTGGCGCATGCCATAGAAAGAGCGGCCTGCCTGGGTGGTGCCCGGCCCTAAACCGAAGTATGTAAGCTTGTTGAGAGAAATTGTTTGCGCATAGAGAGAAATCACCGGGTGTTCGGGAAGATTGGTCAAATTGGGCTTGAAATCCTTGGTGCCATGATGAATCCCAATCGCCTTTCCGCCGGCGTACACAAACTTGGCGTAGACGCCAACGCGCCATGACGCATTGCTGGAGCCGATCGCGTCAGCATTCCAGCTTGTTCTCCAGTTATCGGTGTTCAAATGCCCAACGTAAGCCAGGCCGGCGCCAAATCCATTCTGTGGCGCGATGCTGCCTACCGCAATGTGGATTGGCTGTCCCGTGAACAATTCCTGCACGCAACCTGGAATCTTGAACGCGCCGCAGGAGTTCTTCAGCTTGCCCATTTCGCTTGGAGTATCCACTTGCGCGGGATTGGGTGGTGGCTGGGTCTGCTGCCCTTGTGCAACCAATACGACAAACAGGAAAGAAACTATCAGGGTCGATCGCACAGAGTCCTCACTTTCCGGGCCGCGTGGCGGCATGCGGGTGCAATATGGCTGTAACTTTCTTGATATAAGCACCCACGTCACCTTCAGTTCGGAGGGTCTTTGGATCAATGCCCAGCAGCGCGGCTGCCTCCGCCACGTGTCTGGTCAGCGCTTCGCGGAGATGGAGCGTCTGTGACAGCAGCAGAGCGCCTGCGGGGCGGTCTGGATTGTAGGATTCCTTGGGCGTCTTGGGAACTTGGATCTTAATAGGACGTGTGCTCATCATTTCCTCATAAATCAAAAGTGATGCAGTCTTCGTCTGGCCGCAGAGTATCCGTCAGCAGGTCAAGAAACGTCTGGGCTTTCTTCTCCCGGTCTGTGCGCTTGTTATTTTTATCAAAGTCCGGCAGAAAATGGTTGGTTACAGTTCCAGGAATGGAAGCGTGCTCAAAGATGCGCGCGTTGGCCGCGTCCTCGGTCCCCGGCACGATCGTCCCCTTTGGGATCCACGGCGATACCAAAATTGCCGGTACCCGAATTCCCAGCCGGTCAAACGTGAATGGCACTCCCGTTCCGGTATCCGCAGCCTTGGCGGTGTAGCCACCGGGAGTACAGTTGGGCGGCACCACATGGTCGTAGATCCCGCCATGCTCGTCATAGACGATCAACAGTGCCGTGCTCTCCCAGAGTTCTTTGTTGGTTCGAATGGCGTCATAAACGGTGGCAATGAGCCTTTCACCTTCACGGACATCGTGGTCCGGGTGCTGGTCTGATGCCAGGATCTCTCCGCCATCAGCGCCGGGATGATCGCTATAGCAAGGTTCAACAAAGCTGTAATCAGGAAGCGCTCCCAGTTTGCAGTCGGCCAGGAATTGACTAAAGGTGCCAAAGATTTGCGGCTGGCTCTTAAGTATATTCACGACCTCCATGGTCGAACTGGTTTGATCATAATAATAAAGTTTAGAAGTACGGCCGGCCGCGATCATGCGCTCATACACGCTGGGAACCTTGTCCAGGATGTAGAAAATATCCATTCCTACTTGGCCGAATGAGGTGCCATAGTGAGCAAAAGCACGGTTGCAGAGAGTTGGTCCCGGAATGGAAGAGAACCAGCCGTTGAAAAGAGCAAACTCCGTGGCCAGATTTGAAAGCACCGGAAGCTTGTCCGGGGGGAAATAATTCATGATCGCGTGGGAACGGCCCACGTCGTTCGTCTGCGTGAAATAGCTCTTGACGAAACCTTGCATGTTCGCCACCCGATTGTCACCCTGAGCACCCCCGAAAATTTGCAGATCGGTGCCCGGAAAATGGTGGTCTGGATCATTTTTCAACTGGCCTTCAAACTTCGCCCCTGGCTGCACCTTCACCACGACGCCCTTTGTATCAGGATTCGATTCATTGCCCGTGAGACCGTTGATCTTGGGGTTCTTCGCTTTCAGCCCTCCCAGCATGTGGTCAAAGGAGCGGTTTTCCATCATCAGAACGACGATATGTTTGAGCTTATCTAGTCCAAGGGGCATGCGTTCTCCTCACACGGCCTAAGAGTTCACAGAAATCCAGCCTGAAGCTATTAGTGCTGCAAAACGCAGTAACGTTACAGAATAAATGTTTTTTTTGCAGAAAAATCAGGCGAGCTTAGTTTTTATTTGTGAATCCGAATCGCCATCAGCGTGTTTCGGTTTTGACTGGCCGCTGCCGCGCTTTAATAACAATCGCCAGATCACCGTTGCGTATATTGGTGAACCGCAGCTTGACCCGTCCTTCTTCGTCCAGCGTGATGACCGCTGGCGTATTGACGGAAGTGAGCATCCAGCCCGCAGGCAGGGTCACGTAATTCAATGGGCGGCCCAGGGTGCGTGTCCACACCAGTTCGCCGTCTTTCAATACGTAACCTACGGGGTCGGTATATGTCTCCTGTACGCGCACGCGCGTGGATTGGCCCTCACCCACGGGCCGCTCCAAGTCTCCTTGGACGACCACGGAATCAGGGTCGGTCGACTCGGGATAGTACCCCAGGGCGTTGACTTCCTTCCCAGTCACGGTGGAAGTCTTGAGCGGCTTGCCGGTATCCAGGTCAATCATCTTCGCGTCAGGCGAGACGGCGCTGCCTTTGCGCACAAAGCTATGCACGGATTTTTGTCCTGGACGCGTCACCGTGAAATCGTGGGAGATGCGGAACTGATGCGTCGCCGGGTCAAGCAGCCAGTAGCTGATCTCGCGGTCTTGCTCAGCACGATGAAAAGATTCCTGCTGTGCGGTCATCACGACGGCAGCCAGTGCCATCGCCAGAATCAAGATTCTTTTCATGGCAGTCTCCGGGCAACGATCTTCACCGGCAGTTGATCATCGCGGTCGTTCAGAAAACTGATGTGGACACGGCCGTCAGCATCCGTGGATACCATGCCGGGCGAAGCGCACTCCACCAACTCCCAACCTTTGGGCAGAACTACCACGTTGCGTTTGATGCCCAGCGGACGATCAAATACGAGTTGGCCATCTTTCAGAGAGTAGGATGGCGCATCAGTATATGTTTTGAGGATGCGGATACGGGTCTCACCGCCCTTGGGTATCGGACCGGGCAAAGAGACCTTGATGAACTGCGCGTCATCTTTGGTTTCCGCGGGGAGCAAGCCGGTTGCTTTGGCGTCTTTGCCGGAGACCGCTTCGAACTTCAGGTCTTTGCCTGTGCTGCGGTCCAAAACCCGTTCTTTGGTTGCGACGGAACCCGGACGTATCGGATTGAAGAAGAACTGCGAGCCCTCACGCGTCGCCGTGACGTCATAAGTAATGGCGAACTGATGGCTCTCCGGCGGCAGCAGTTCGTAGAGCGTGAACTCATCGGCGGCAACGGCCGAGCCGCAAATAATCAGTAGAAGCGCAAGGATTCGGAAAAGCATAGTCGGCGCGGAAGTTTACCACAAGCAACGCCCGTTTATCTTTATATCTTGGGCTACGTTTGGGCTACGTATCTTGGGCTACGACAATCCAATTCTGTGAATCAAATTCTGAAAGCGTGGATCGGTGCGCATGTCATCCAGCATGGGCTCCACGTTCAGCCAGGTCAGCCCATCGGCGCGCTCCTGGAAAGCTTTCTCCAGCCATTCCAGAGCTTTGTCTTTGTCACCCAGGCCGGCGCAGAGCATGCCAAAGTATGTGGGAGGAATGTAGCGTTTCTTGGCTGAGACCTTGAAGGTCTCCGCCATTTTTTGCGTCTGGTCTTTGCGTCCGCTGACGGCATACGCCAGGCCCAGGGCCGCGTCCATGAGGGGAGAGTCGTTGGTTTTGGCCAATTTCAACTGGGCAATCGCTTTGGCATAGTCTCCCATGCGCATATAGGCACGACCGAGGATGAAGTGCAGCATGAAATGGTCCGGATCCAACTCCAGCGCCTTTTCGCACTCTTCCACGGCGCGCTTGAACTCGCGGCCAAAGTAGTAAGCCTGCGCCCGCGTGGCATGGACGGCCACCAGCCGGTGCGGATCGGTTTGCTGCACGATCAGCATGGTCCGCTCGATCTCTTCAAAAGCTTCCGTGCGTTTGCCCAGAGCCAACAGCAGCCATGAATACCAATAGTGCGCGGCGGCATAGTCCGGATTCAGCTCGATGGCCCGCTTGTAGCCGGCTTCCGCGGCTTTCCAGTTCCAATGATAGTGATGACTGACCAGAGCCAGTGCAGCGTGCGCTTCCGCCAGCGAATCGTCACGCTCAAGGGACTTGCGCGCCGCGGCCTCCGCTTTAGGCATGGCTTCATGCGGCGGCAGCAGATCAAACGGCGCGATCGCCAGCAGCGCATAGGCACTCGCCAGGCCCGCAAGCGCCGGCGCGTATTGGGGGTCAATTTGAATGGCCCGCTCAAAATCCTCAATGCTTCGGCTGATGCCCGCGGACGACATCTCATGCAAGTGATACCGGGCCTTGAGGTAAGAGTCATAGGCGGCGGGCTGCACCGGGCGTTGCCCTTGCTGCAAATCAGAGAGACGTGTTCGCTCGGAAAGGTTCAGTGCCAGATTGATCTCGCGGGCGATGGCTTGCGCAATGTCCGCTTGCACGCTGAGCACGTCGCTCAGATCGCGCTCGTAAGTTTCCGCCCACAACTGCGTCTGGTCCTGTATCTCACTGAGCTGAGCGGTAATGCGCACACGATTGCCGGCGCGACGCACCCTGCCTTCCAGAACGTAATCCACGCCTAACTCTTGTTTCATCTTCTCCAGAGAGTTGCGGCTGGCGTCGAAGTGCAGGGCGGTGGTGCGGGCGATGACGGCAAGCTCCGATGGTTGCAGCCGCGTGATCTGCGTGATCATCTCTTCGGTCAGGCCATCGGCAAAGTAGTCGTCCTCGCGCTCACCGCTTAGGTTGCCAAAGGGCAGGACGGCGAGCTTAATCTTGTCGCTGGGCCCGTTCTGGCGCGCCACCGCCGGAACGCCCGGCCCCGACTGTTGGCGTGTGGTGAACCAGTTGGTCAGCTCCGCCCGATAGGCATAGATGGAGCCAAGCTTGTCATGCTGGTGCCGGTAAACCGGCAGCCCTTCTTTCTTCTCCCAACGCTGGACCGTGCGTACGTCTCGCCGCAAGAAAGCGGCAATCTCTTTCCAGGAATCAAGACGGTCAGCGGGATTGCTGTTGGTCATTGGTTAAGTTCCGCCATGGGAATGTGGGTATCCATCATACCCCACGACATTCAGCGACAAGCCCTGCCTGCCGCAGATTGCCGCTTGAGAAGCAATTCTACCGGCAGATAAAGTCGACCTTGAAGAGAAAAGGAAGCAGCCATGATCCAGTCAGCTTCACTGAAGTGCCTCTTACTTCTTGCCGGAAGCTTGTTCTCCAGCGCCGCATTCGCGCAAGCGATACCAGAGCTGGAAGAATCGGTGGTTCAGAGCAATCAAAATCAGCCCGCTCTGCGCACTGATTCCGTTTCTCCAGCGCCAATAAGCGAAGCATCACCAGCTATGCTGACCATCCCCGCTGGAACCCGCGTCCTGATGGTCCTGAAAAGCCCTCTGCACACCACCTCAGCTACGTCCGGATCGGGACTTTATCTGGAAACGCTCTATCCTGTGATTCAAGACAACCGCGTGGTGATTCCCGCGCACACCCAGGTCCAGGGCATCGTGGAATCCGATAAACGTCCCGGTCATATAAAGAGGGCTTCGGAGTTTAGATTTCGTTTTACCACGCTGATTTTTCCGAATAACTACGTCGCACCGATTGAAGGGGTTTTGCAAGACATCCCCGGCGCAAAGAATATACGCACCAAGGACCGCAGCGGGACAGTCAGCCCGGTGGACCAGACGGAAAAGATCGTGACCCCGGCTGCCGCTGGCGCGGTGGGCGGCGCGATCATCGGCGCAAACCGTGGCTTCGGGATTGGAAAATTTGTTGGCGGCGGCCTTGGCGCCGCTCTGGGTTTGGGAGGGGTCCTGCTGAAGCGCGGCGACGAGATCAACCTGGTGCGGGGAACCAACCTGGAGATGGTCTTGCAGGCCCCTCTTAATCTGGAAGCGGAGCAGGCGGCAAAGAATGCTCACTATGTTTCTCCACAACAAAGCTCTCCCGAGACAACAAACGTCCCACCGGTCGCAGACCAGGAAAAGGGACCAACACAAAACCGGAGGAGGCGGGCGATCAGTTTGCCGTGGCCGGGAGCACTATGATCCAGGCCAGGCAGAAAAGTCACTCGTAGCGCAGCGCGATCATGGGATCGACTTTTGCTGCGCGGCGCGCCGGGATATAGCAAGCCAGCAATGAGACGACCGCCAGCATGCCAACCACCGCGACGTACGTCACTATATCGGTCGGCTTCACGCCGAAGAGCAGGCTGGTAAAGGCGGTTAGAAAGCGGGCAGCGATGAGCGAACCCACAACGCCGATCACAATGCCGATCGCGGTGAGCTTGAATCCCGCGGTCAATACCATTTGCGTCACGCTGGCGCGTGTGGCGCCAAGCGTCATACGAACACCGATCTCGTGCGTGCGCTGGGCCACCGTGTAGGCTACTACGCCATAGAGGCCGAGGGCGGTAAGCAGCAGCGCCAATCCAGCGAACGCCTCCAGAAGCATGGCGTGGAAACGCGGCGTGGCCACGGAAGCAGACAGATACTCGTCTATGGTTTTGACGTCATAGAGCGGAAGGTCTGAGTCCATCGACGACACGACATTGCGCACCGCTGACGTGACACTGTGCGGGTCGACGCTTGTCCGAAGGCAAACCGTCATGGAACCGAAATTAAGCTGAGCAAAGGGTATGTAATACTCCGGGACCGATTCAGCATCCAATCCCCGGCCCTTCACATTGCCTACCACAGCGATGATTTCGCGCACGGGGGGCTGGCCACCGTTGGAGGCTCCGGGCGTGAAGTGTTTGCCTAAAGCACTCTCGTTGGGAAAAAAGCGGTGCGCAAAAGCCTCGTTGACGATTACAACACCGGGCGCCTTGCGTTCATCATGTTCGCTGAAGTCGCGGCCGCTAATCAGCGGGATACCCAAGGTGTGGAAGTAACCGGGAGTGGCGACCTTAATGTCCGCTGAGGGAGCTTCCGATCTCGGGACCGGATGCCCTTCAATTTGAAAGGTAATTACGGCATTGTTGCCGCTGAGCGGCATGGGGGTCACCCCGCCCGTGGACACCACTCCTGGCAGAGTCTGCAATCGCGCCAGGAGTTGATTATAGAAATCCACCTGCTGCTGGTCTGAATATTTCTTGTCCGGCAGGTCAAAAGTAAGCGTCAAGACGCCATGCGGATTGAGGCCTGGGTCGACGGAAAGCAATCGGTTGAAGCTCCGCAGCAGCAATCCGGCGACAATCAGCAGCACCAGCCCACATGCGGTCTCCGCCACCACCAGGCCGCTACGGAGACGCTGGTGCGAGCCGCTCGCGGTGGTCCCACGCCCTTCCTTCATGAACTGAGTCAGGTTCGGGTTGGAGGTGCGCAGCGCTGGAACCAGACCAAAGATAACACTGGTCAGCAATACGATTCCGGCAGTGAAAGCCATGACCGTCCCGTCCAGGTTCGCGCTTTGGATGCGCGGAATATCTTGCGCATTCATGCCAACGAATAGTTTGAGCGCCCAGATCGCCAGGGGAACGCCTAGCAGGGCTCCCCCAAAAGCCAGCACAACGCTTTCTGTCAGCATTTGACGCACAACGCGGATGCGCTTGGCGCCCAGCGCCGCACGCACGGCAATCTCACGACTGCGCTTGCTGGCCCGCACCAGCAGCAAGTTGGCAACATTCAGGCACGCAATCAAGAGCACCACGCCGACAGAAACTAGCAGGATCATCAGCCCAGGACGAGAATCTCCAACTACATGTTCGATCTCGGGAATAACCTCAGCTACGGAAAACTTCTTGTTGGTATCCGGATACTGGGCCGCGAGCCCCTTCGTGATAACGTTCATCTCCTCGCGCGCATGCTCAATGGAAACTTCCGGCCTGAGCCGGGCAACGGCGTTGAGAAAATGTGCGCCCCGCTGGGAAGTTGCCGCCGGCGAATTTTTAGGGTCCGGAGTTTCCGCTTCCACCGCAAAGGTGCGCCACAACTTGGGAGAATCAGCATCCAGGGAAAAAACGAAGTCGGACGGCATCACTCCGACTACGGTGTAGCTCTGCTTGTCCATGGTAATGGCTTGCCCAACGATACCGCGGTCGCCATGAAATGCGGACTGCCAGAGATCATGGCTGAGAACGACTACGTGCGTGCCCGGTTTTTCTTCCTCACGAGTGAACCCGCGTCCCAGGAAAGCGTTCTTACCGAGCACAGCAAAGAAATCGCCAGATACGGTCATGCCTGACAGATGCAGGGGTTGTTCCTTGGTGGTAAGAGTGAAACTATCGCCATGGTAAGACGCCATCGCCGTAAAAGAAGTGGCGTTGGTGCGCCAGTCAAAAAAATCAGGATAAGAGGTTCCGAATCGCGTGGATATCCCAGGCCGTGCTTCTAACTTGGAGGTGACGAAGACAAGTTGGTCTGATTTCGGGAACGGCAGCGGACGCAGCAGGACAGCGTTGACAACGCTGAAAATCGCCGTATTGGCCCCAATGCCCAGAGCCAGGGTAATGATTGCGATGGCGGTGAAGCCGGGCGACTTGCGCAGCATGCGCAAGCCGTACCGCAAGTCTTGGAACAGGGTACCCACACTTCACCCCCGAGATTGTGTACTTTTCTCTGGCTCGCGCGAACTGGCTGGCTTACGCTATTTCCGCTGCTTGCTGTGCTGCCGCTTCCGTTTCTTCGACTACTTTGCCGTCAAAGAGATGGATGTTGCGCTCGGCGTGCTTGGCAAAACGGGCGTCGTGCGTCACCATGCAGATGGTAGCGCCTTCCCGGTGCAAGGACTGCAAGAGTTCCATGACAGCTTCGCCATTGCGGGAGTCCAGGTTTCCGGTAGGCTCGTCAGCCAGCAGGATGGAGGGTGATCCGCCCAAGGCGCGGGCCACGGCCACACGCTGCTGTTGACCGCCGGAGAGTTGAGAGGGATAGTGCCGCATGCGATGCGCCATGCCGACCTTCTCCAGCGCTTCCTGAACGCGCTTCTTGCGTTCCGGAGAAGACATGGAGCGATACGTCAGGGGAAGCTCGACGTTTTCATAGACAGTAAGGTCGCCGATCAGGTTGAAAGACTGGAAAATAAAGCCGATCTCCTGATTGCGTATCCGCGCGCGATCGGAGAAGTCCAGCCCCTGCACGGCGCGGCTGTTGAGCACGTAAGAGCCGTCGGTGGGAGAATCCAAAAGACCAATGATGGAGAGCAGCGTTGACTTGCCGCAGCCAGAAGGCCCGGCGATAGCGACATACTCGCCTTTCTTAATATCCAAATGGATACCGGAAAGCGCATGGGTCTCAACTTCATCAGTGTAGAAAATCTTGGTGACATTTTCCAGATTGATCAAAGTCTGTCCGCTTGATGACACGGTGTATTCTCCTTGTTCCAATTATTGGTTTCGCACTGCCCTTATCGGTCTAATTTGATTACGTTCACATTGTCCCAGCGCGACATGTCGGAAAGGATAATCTGATCACCTTCCCTCAACCCACGCATAATCTCAATCGTAGTCACGGAGCTACGCCCTAATTCCACGGGCACGCGGGCCGCGGTCTTTCCATCTGGGTCTATCTTGAACATGCCAACCTTACTGTTTTCCTGGCCGAAAGCTGGCCGGCCAACGTAGAGCACATTATCCAAGCGCTCCAAGGTGATCGTGCCGTCAACACTAAGATCAGGCACCGATCCTTTGGGCAGCTGGCCTTCCAGTTGGATATCAACAGCTACCGTGCCATTCAGCACAGATGGATCTCTGCGTATTACGATTCCTTTGATAATCCCGTTGTGCGTATCAACTTCGGCGACTTGGCCTCGGGCTACGTCTTTGGCTTGGGTCTCAGGAATTTTCAACTCAGCCTTCAGGTGATTAGGATCAACTACCTTGGCCAAGATGGCACCCTGCACAGCACGCTGGCCCACCTGGACCGGCACTTCTTGCAATACGCCATTGATGCCGGCGCGAACCTTGAGGGCATCAAGGTTCCTATGCCTGAGTTTTGCCAGCGCCTGCCTTTGCTCGACGGTGGCTTGCTGGACGGCGAGTTGCGTGGTGATGGCGGCGGTACTGTCAGTAATACGGTCCTGCTCAATCTTGTAGCGCGTCGCCATTTCCTGTTCTTTTGCCAGTGAAGTCTGTAAAGTCGCGTTGGAGAGCACACCAATCTTCACCAGCTCACGGTTCGCCTCGGCATCCCTTTTGGCGTTGGCATAGTCCGCCGCTACCGTTGCCGCTCCAGCTTTCAGCGTTTGCACTTCGTTGTTGATTTTTACTTTTGTGTTCTGATAGTCGGCAAGAGCCGACTTCACCTGTAGGTCGGCATCCATTGCTTCTTGTTCCACCTGCGGGTTGGAAAGCTCCATGATGATGGTCTCGGCCTTGACTGGTGTTCCCGGCAATTCCAGTATCCGTTCAACCCGTACATCTGTTTCCGCAGGAATCAGACGAATGTCAGCGGGAGTTGGCACCAGAGTTCCCAGTCCGTGGACCTGTCGAAGCATCGATCCGCGCTTGACGGTGTCCGGCCAGACCGTGCCAAATTCAACGCTTGGGGGTGCGGGTTTAAGTTTGGACACACCCAGGGTGACGCCCAGCACCGCGATCACAGCGATCACGATCATGATCGTCTGCTTCTGGCGCTTCCGCTTCTTTACCGATTCATCGCGTACGATATCCATTGCGTCTTATGTACATGCACAGGTAGTGCCAAAATCAATCTTACCGCAAACTATTGATTTGCTGAGAGAAAACTCCCCTTTGCAACCCGCCACCTTATATCTAGACTGTCCATTCCTGAAACCTGGTGTTCGAAAACGCACACCGTTAAACCCGCGATCACGACCCAACATCCTTATTAATGACGTAGATATAGACTGTAATAGCGCCTTTTGGTTATGCGGAAATCTCTGACTCCACAGCGCCTTTTTTCCACCGACCAGTTTGCCGTCCCTCTGCCGGAAGGGCATAAGTTCCCGATCCACAAATACAGCATGGTGCGCAAGCTGTTGGAACGGGAGGGCCAATTCCAAATTGAATCCGCCCCTTTGGCCAACATGGAAACACTTGAGTTGGCCCACGACCCAGCTTATGTCCAGGGATTTGTGCAAGGCACGCTCCCGCCCGCGGCGATGCGACGCATTGGACTTCCGTGGTCAGAAACTCTGGTCCAACGGGCGCTTGCTTCTGTCGGCGGAACCATGAGCGCGGCCCTGGACGCCCTTCATCACGGCTGCGGCGGCACGCTGGGAGGAGGAACGCACCATGCCTTCCGCTCGGAAGGAGCGGGGTTCTGCGTCTTCAATGACATTGCCGTGGCAATTCATTCGCTCCGGAAAAATGGCCGGGTGCGCCGGGCCTCGGTCATTGATCTGGATGTCCACCAGGGAGATGGAACAGCAGATATCTTCCACCTTGATCCCGATGTTTTTACGCTCTCCATCCATGGCCAGAATAATTTTCCCTTCAGAAAAAAGCAGAGCCGGATCGACGTGGCCTTGCCGGATAAAGTAGAAGACGCTGAGTATCTCCGCCGATTGGACGAAGTAATGCCGGAGGCGTTTGCCTTCCGACCTGACATCATCTTCTATCAGTCAGGCGTCGATGGCCTGTCCTCTGATGTGCTGGGCCGGCTCGCGCTCACGCATCAAGGACTAATCGAGCGTGACCGGCGCGTCATGCTGGCGGCGCGCACCCAGGGAGTACCTCTGGTGGTGACCTCCGGGGGAGGTTATTCCCGCCCGATTGAACTCAGTGCGGAAGCCCATGCCAATACTTACCGGACCGCGTGGCAGGTGTTCTGGGAACACTGAATGCAGGAAACGGTTTTTATCATCAGGCGTCCAATGATATTCTCAGACCTGACATGCCTTCTTCCGCAAAATACTCCGCCCACCAATTGCCCTTGCTTGATCTAACGGAAGTCAGCCAGGCCGTCCAAAAGAAAGAAGTGTCGCCGGTTGAGCTGACCCAAGCTTGCCTGGACCGGATTGAACGTCTGAACCCAGTGGTCAATGCTTTCATTACGGTCACGGCGGAGTCCGCGCTGGAAAAAGCCCGGGTGGCAGAAGCGGAGATTGTACGGGGTGAGTGGAAGGGGCCTTTGCACGGTGTTCCGCTGGCAGTGAAAGATCTGGCCGAGACCGCGGGCGTGAGAACAACGGCAGCCAGCGCGGTGCTGAAAGATTTTATCCCTACCGCGGATGCCGAAGTCGTGCGACGGCTCAAGGCCGCAGGGGCCGTGCTGCTCGGCAAACTTAACCTGCATGAATTCGCTTACGGAGGCAGCGGCCTCATCAGTCATTTTGGACCGGCGCGCAATCCCTGGAACACCGCGCACATCACGGGAGGGTCTTCTTCCGGATCCGGTGCCGCCGTCGCTGCCGGCATGTGCTACGGAGCGATCGGCACCGATACGGCCGGGTCCATCCGCCTGCCCGCGGCTTACTGCGGGATCACCGGTCTCAAGCCGACCTATGGACTGGTCAGCACGCGCGGCATCATTCCGCTTTCCTGGTCGCTCGATCATGTTGGGCCCATGGCGCGCACCGCCGCTGACGCTGCGCTCATGCTTCAAGCGATTGCCTACTATGATCCGCAGGATATTTGCTGCCAGAAATTTCCTCCGGTCTACTACCCTTCCGCCATCGAAGAAAGCTGCGCTGCTTTGCGGCTGGGAGTGGCGCGTGATTTCTGGAAGGACATTGACGACGAAATCAACCGCGCCGCGGAAACGGCTTTATCTGAACTAGTGAAACTCACGGCCGGCGTTCAGGACGTCAATATGTCCACCGAAGTTGACCGCACGGTAGTGCAGTGCGAACCGGACGCCTACCATCAAAAATATCTTCCCGAGCATGAGCAGGACTATCATCCGGAAACGCTTCGCCGCATACGCAGCAGCGCCGGCATTACGGCAGCCAAGTACATCTCGTCCTACCGCGATATGCTGCGGCAGCGGCGCAAAGTCCTGGAGGTTTTCGACAAAGTGGACCTGATCCTTACGCCCACCAGCCCCGTTCTGCCTCCTACTTTAACTGCGCTTGAAGCTGCGCCGGACCAGCTGCGCGCCAAGGAATTGGTCATGTTGCGCAACACGCGCCCGTTCAATGTGCTTGGGCTGCCCACGCTCTCACTGCCTTGCGGATTCTCCAAATCAGGGCTGCCCATCGGCCTGCAAATCACCGGAGCGCCAGGAGCAGAAGGGGTGGTGCTGGCCTTGGCCCGCGCCTACGAAAAACAAAACGGCTGGCACAAAAAGAGACCACCCATCGCGGACTGAAGCTTGATTAAAATATTTTGAGCTAAAAATCTCGTAAGACCTTTTTAACAATACCCTCTTTTCACCCCGCACTTCCCGCAGAGAAAAACTTCTGCCAGGCGCAATTCTAAAGGCGTTGCGCTAAACCCTTTGTCATTACCACTGCGTTACCTTAAGTACTACAGTAACGTTGGACATTGGTAACTTCTAATCTATTCTCGCTACAGTTCACCACAAAAATACTGCTCTTTCTGGATGCTCTCCAGGATGTTGTGGACAAAAGATATCAAGTAAGACAGATGAGAAATTGTCAATAAAGGAGACGTGCACTTTGATGTACACAACAAGAATCGCTAAAACGGCATTTGTGATTGCGGCCGCGTTTGCTCTGTATCTACCGCTGCAATCAGAAGTCAGGGTCCTGCTGGTTGCCAACAAGATCGTGAAGATGGATGGAACCGAATTGAAGCAACCTGGCGATACGGCAAAACCAGGAGAGGTGATCGAATACATCGCCGAATACAAAAACCCAGACAAGAGCGCCGTCAAGAACGTGGTGGCGACTCTTCCTGTACCAGCGGGCATGGAATACGTTGCGCAGACCGCGACGCCCAACCCGGTCATGGCCAGCCTTGATGACATTGACTACGCGCCTGTTCCTCTGAAGAAAACGGTACGCAGCGCGGACGGAAAAACCATTCAGGAATTAGTTCCCTATGCGGAGTATCGCTCGTTGCGCTGGAACCTGGGTGACATCGCCGGCGGAACAAGCAAGTCTGTAAAAGCTCGGATGAAAGTGAAGAACCAGAAATAGAAGTAATACCCATGGTGTTGATCAGTTCGAAACGAAATTTGTTCGGCAGTAAATGAATGAAGCGGCTCCCCCCAACTAAGACGAGTTTTGCAATTAGGAGAAGGCAATGAATAGTAAAAATCTTAACGGGAGGGGCCCCATCACAAGGTGGACCTTCTTAGTTACACTGGTGCTGATCGTTGCGGTGCTGTTGATTCCCACAGGGGCATCAGCGCAGACAGCAGCCGGCACCTCTATTGGAAACCAGGCTTCGGCCACATACACAGACAGTTCTTCAGTTTCTCGTACGGCCACTTCGAACGTGGTCACAACTGTCGTTCAGCAGGTTGCCAGTTTGACCTTGACCGCCAACGGGGCAAAAACAGCGTCCCCAGGCGGACCGGTATTTTATCCACACACGTTGACCAATACCGGCAACGGCTCAGACAGTTTTACCCTTTCATTAGCGCCAGCACAATCGGGCGCGTTCACTTTGACTGGCACAGCCATCTATCTTGACGCCAATGGCGACGGCATTCCGGATAACTTTACCAACCTGAACGGAACTTCCGTTACGGTCACTCCCGGAGCGGTAAATGCGTTTAAGTTTGTGATCACCGGCACGGTGCCATCGGGCGCCACGGCGGGACAGACGAACAATTTCTCGGTTACGGGTACATCGGTATTCGATCCCACCAAGACGGCTGCTAACACGGACGTCACCACGGTGACTTCGAATGCCGTCATCAACCTGAACAAAGTGATGAGCGCCAACTCTGGTGCGTCACCCAGCGGTCCTTACACAGTGACCTTGACCTACACCAACAGCGGCAACGTTACGGGAACAACCGTTAATATCGGCGATGCACTGCCTGCCGGCATGACGTATGTTGCCGGTAGCGGTCGTTGGAGCGTTACCGGTGTAACCGCGCTGACGGATGCGACGGGCGATCTTCAGCCTGCCGCCGGTACTCCGCATATTGACTACAGCGCTGCGGGCAACACCGTTACGGCAATTGTTGATCAGGTTGCCGCCGGCGTTTCCGGACAGTTGACCTTCAGTGTAAATATCGCCGCGGGCGTCGCTCCTGGCGTCCTGACCAACACTGCTTCTATTTCTTACAATGACGGCTCCGGCAGCACGGTGAACGGAACCAGCAACGGCTTCAACTTTACAGTCCTGCAGAGCGCAGCTGTCACCATCAGTGACACCGGCGTTGCCGCAAACGACAACGACGCAACCATCAACGCCATTGACACCATCAACTCCGCCGCCCAGGGTAGCATCGTTACCTTTACGGATGTTGTAAAGAACACTGGCAATGGGACGGATTCGTTTGACATCACCATCCCATCGAACACGTTCCCAGCCGGAACCGTCTTTACCTTATACAAGAGTGACGGCGTAACGCCGCTCATCGACACCAACGGAAACAGCATTCCCGATACCGGCCCGTTGGCTGCTGGAGTTTCCTACACGGTCATCGTGAAGGCCGCTCTACCCGCAGGCGCTTTGGGTGGTCCTTTCAACGCTACCGCGACGGCGACGTCTACCGTGGTGGGTGCAATCAACGCCGGCGCGAATGCCAGCATGACCGACCGTTTGGTGGCCATCACTGCCAGCACGGTTGACGTCACCAACAATGCAACCATAGCTGGCGGTGGTTTGGGCGTCGGTGCAGGTCCGGAAGTTGCCGTGATCGTGAACAATGCAACGAACCCGGGAACGACCACAACCTTTACCCTTTATGCCAACAACACCAGCGCGGCCGCCGTGGCCGATTCGTATGACCTGCTGGCTTCATCCACCACCACCTTCGGCGCTAGCAGCACGCTGCCGGCAGGCTGGTCGGTGACCTTCCGTTCCAGCCTCGGTGCAGACTGTACCGCCGCCAATCTGGGCAGCGTGATCAGCAACACCGGTGTGGTGAACGGTGGCACGGCAAAGCTGTATTGCGCCGTGATCAGCGTTCCTGCTAACTATGCTGCTGGAGCACAGGCAGTTTACTTCCAGGCCAAGTCCCCGACTTCGGGCGCCCTGGACATAATCCACGATCAAGTGACCGTCAATACCGTGCACAACGTGACCCTTACGCCGAACGGATCCAACCAGATCTTCCCCGGCGGATCAGTTGTGTACACGCACCTGTTGACCAACAACGGCAACGTGAGCGAAGCCATTACGTTCACCAACCCCATCACCTCTGACACCCTGGCCGGCTGGTCTTCTGTCTTCTATCAGGACACCAACACCAACGGCACTTTGGACGGAGCTGATGTGGCGGTTTCGACGGCAACCACCTTTACCCTGACTCCTGGACAGAGCGTGACCATGTTTGTGAAGGTCACTGCCCCGGCAGGTGCACCGGTGGGATCCATTGATACAACCACACCTCGCGCAGGTTACAACGCAACCTTCGCGACCGCCCAGGACCAGACCACGGTCATCGCTGGCGAGCTGCGGCTCGTCAAAGACCAGGCGCTCGACGCCAATTGCGATGGAGTTGCTGATACTGGCTTTGTGCAGACCAACATCACGGTTGGGGCCGTCCCCACTGCATGCATCATCTACCGCATCACCGCAACCAATGCCGGTACTTCCAACATCACGGGCGTCTCCGTCAGTGATGCAACGCCGGCCTTCACCGTATATCGGAACATTCCGCCAGCCAGCACAACAGTAGGAACGATTGTTGCGCCGACGAACGGAACTGCTGGAACCATTACTGCGACCGTGGGCACGCTGACTCCTAGCCAGTCAGCCGTGATCATCTTCGCGGTGAAGATCCAGTAGACGGAACCCAACGAGAGGGAGGCGTCTTACGCCTCCCTTCACTACAGGCACGCGCTGCACGGGCAGCAAGCCCGTGCACTGCGTGTACTTAAGTGGATTTTCGTAGGGGAGTTGCTTCGATGAGGAATATCGGTTCAATCTTGGTGTACTTGTGCATTTCGCTCGGGTTAATGGCCCAAGCGAACGGCGCAAGCGTGCCTCCCGGTACCTCGATCGACAACCAGGCGAGTGCCTCATACTTGCCGTCTTCCGGGCCCTCTACTTCAGCAAGTTCAAACGTCGTGCACGTGATCGCGCAGGCTTCCTCCTCCGGCGCAGCCCTGGTGGTAAGCAAGAGCGCATCCAAGATCACAGCGAATCCCGGCGATCAAATTACTTTTACCCTGAACGTCACCAATAGCGGCAGCAGTGATGCTTCTCCGGTCGCTGTCATCATTGACGGCCTGGCGGCAAACAAGATCATCATCCGTGACGTGGTTCCCAACAACACCGTATTCTCCGGATTTGTGGTTGCAGGGACCTCCACCCCGCTGTATCACATCTTTAGCGCTCCGTTACAGACTTACGTGACCGCGGCTCCTCCGGTTCTTTCCACGGTGGATGCAATCGCCTTCGCGGTGGATACCTTTGTCTCCGGAGCAAGCGCCAGTTACAGCTTTAACGTGACCATCGCGGCCAACGCCAGCGGGATCGTTCGCAACACTGCGGTGGCGTTCTTCAATAACGGATCTGACACAACGTCGTTTTCGAATGAAGTTGATATAACGGTCACTGGGCCGGCTCCTGGTATTTCGTACTTCTTCGACAACACTTTCGTGAAGACGATCCAGGCGACTCCTATTTCTTCTCCGCTTTTTGTACAGGTCAACGCGGCAGCCTGCAATCTGGATCCGACGACCATTGAGAGCAAGGCCGTTACCCTTAAGTCGGCGCTCACCAGCGATACTGAGACTTTTACCGCGACGGAAACCGGACCGAATACCGGAATCTTCCGCATACTGCCCGCCGTGCCCATGCGCGACGCCAGCGTCAACCCCATCGTTAGCGGCAACAACATCATGGAGGTGCTGATCAACGATCAGATCACAGCTTCCATGTCCGGTTGCGGTGCGGCCAGCGTGACCGCCACCATTCTGGTTGATCCGGCAGGCGTGGTATTTGATAGCCACAGCAACGCGCTCGTCGCCGGCGCAAAGGTGACCTTGATCGACGTTACCGGCAACGGCAACGGTGGCAATCCTGGCGCGCCGGCCACAGTGCTTCAGTTTGACGGCGTCACCCCTGCTCCTAGTTCAGTAGTCACTGGCAGCAACGGGCAGTTCCAGTTCCCGCAAGTTTTGCCCAGCACGTACAAGATCGTCGTGGTGCCGCCGACCAACTACACGTTCCCGTCCACCGTGCCTCCGGGACAGCTTCCCCCTGGACGCCGTATTGATCCGTCCGCTTCTTACAATGGCAACTTCACCGTGATTACCAGCTCTGGAACCATTTTCTTTGACGTGCCTGTTGACACTTCAGGAACCACGCCGATCTTCATTCAGAAGACTGTAGACCGTGCGACAATCGAGCAAGGCGAGTTCGTTAACTACACTCTGGAAGTCAAAAACCTGCTTTCGACCACGCTTCCTAATGTGCAGGTGCACGACACTCTGCCGCCAGGCTTTATGTACCAACTCAAAAGCGCCCGCCTGAACGGCGCTGCCATCAGCGATCCCACCGGCGGAAAAGGGCCGTCGCTGGTATTCAGCATTGGCGACCTGGCCCCGAATGCGGACGTGAAGATCACCTACCGCGTTTTTGTTGGCCCCGGAGCCGGCGTTGGCGACGCGGTGAACAAGGCCGTAGCCATCAGCGGGACTGCCCAATCGAACATCGCTTCAGCACGCGTGACCATCCGCGCCGGCATCTTCAGCGACAACGGCTTTATTGTGGGCAAGGTTTTCCAGGATTGCAACGGAAACGGGATGCAGGACCGCGGCGAGCTGGGCATCCCCGGCGTGCGTCTTTATTTAGATGACGGCACCTTCGCCATCACCGATGAAGAAGGCAAATACAGCATGTACGGCGTACCCGGCCACACGCACATTCTGAAAGTTGATAAGTACAGCATGCCAGCCGGCGCGGAGTTGGTTTCCATTTCCAACCGCAATGCCGGCGATGGCGGCAGCCGTTTCATCGACTTGAAATTTGGTGAAATGCAGAAGGCGGACTTTGCCATCTCCGATTGCACGGTGGCCATCGCCAGTGAGATTACCAAGCGCAAGAAGAGCCTGAGCACCAATCCGCAAGAGTTGGCGCGCGCCGTCAAAGGCCAGTTCGCCGTGGAGACTCCAGAAAAGGGCACGGCGGAAGTGAAAGCTCTGGCTGCCAGCGGATTTGTTGGTGGAGCAGCGGCGCCGGGCAGTGAACCTGCTGCACAGCCAACCGCTGCCAAGATCCAGCCCGCGGCATTGATTGCCCCAGCCAAGGGCCCGGTCGCCGACGCGAATGCAGAGTTTGCCAAGATGGACAACGCACTGGGCTTTGTCGATCTTCACAACCATGACGTCCTGCCGTTTACCCAAACTGCGATCCGGATTAAGGGAATGCTGGGCAACAGCTTCAAGCTTTCGGTCAATGGCACCGAGCTTTCGGCAAAGCAGGTCGGCACCAAGACCACGGTGAAGGACAAGCAGCTGGAGATTTGGGGATTCATCGGAGTGAACCTGCTTCCGGGCAAGAACGTTCTCCAGGTCAGCCAGGTTGATCCGTGGGGCAATGAACGCGGCAAGGAGCAGATTGAAGTCATCGCTCCCAGCAAGCTGGGCAAGCTGAAGATTGAAACGTCCAAGAACACTTATCCGGCGGACGGCAAGACCCCGGTCAAAGTGATCGTTAAGCTGGCGGACGCCAGCGATGTGCCGGTGACGGTCCGCATTCCGATTACGCTGGAAACCACGAATGGCGTCTGGCTGGTAAGAGATCTTGATCCTGTCGAGCCGGGAACGCAGGTCTTCATCGAAGGTGGACGCGCGGAATTTGAGATGATGCCTCCCATCGAGCCCGGCACAAGCATGATCCGGGTCAGCAGCAGCGGCGTGAGTTCGCAAACCAAGATTGAGTTTGTTCCCGAGCTTCGCCCCATGATGGCTGCGGGAATCGTGGAGTATCAGGTCAATCTGGGCAGCATGGCCCACAACGCGATTCAGCCTTCGCTCAATGATGGCTTTGAAAACCAGTTGAAGCTCTTCTCCACGCAGAATGCTGATGGCTCCAGGACCTCCGGCGGACACGCGGCGCTGTTGCTGAAAGGCAAGATCAAAGGCAACAACCTGCTCACCATGGCCTATGATTCCGATAAGACCTCCGGCGAGCGCCTTTTCCGTGACATACAGCCGGACCAGTACTATCCGGTCTACGGTGATTCGTCAGTCCGTGGCTATGATGCGCAGTCCACCAGCAAAGCTTACATTCGGCTCGACCACGGCCGCACCTATCTGCTGTACGGCGATTACCTGACCTCTGAACCGGGCACTGGCAACAGCCTGGGCAATTACAGCCGCAGCATGACCGGCGTGAAAGAACACTTTGAAAATGGACGCGTAAGCGCCACTGGGTTTGCCAGCTATGACTCCATGAGACAGGTTGTGGAGGAGATGTTCGCCAACGGCACGTCGGGGCCGTTTACTCTGGCCAACAACAACGGCGTTGAAAACAGCGAAAAAGTTGAAGTCCTGACGCGTGACCGCAACCAGCCGGCCGTGATCCTGGATATCAAGCAACTGTCCAGGTTTGCCGATTATGAGTTTGAGCCTTTCACCGGCCAGTTGCTGCTGAAAGCTCCAATTTCAACTCTGGATTCCAGCCTGAACCCCATGTCGATCCGCGTGACCTACGAAGTGAACCAGGGCGGAGACAAGTTCTGGGTGGGCGGCGGAACCGCGCAGATCAAGGTGAATAAGGCGCTCCAGGTCGGCGGCACGTTTGTGAATGACACCGATCCCCAGGACCCCAACAAGTTGTTTGCCGTGACTGCCGGAATCAAGCTACAAGAAAAGACCGGGTTTACCGCGGAGTTCGCCGGGACCCAGCATGAAGCCACCGGCACCGGCATGGGCTACCGGTTTGAGTTCCTGCATGACGGTGACAAACTGAAAACCAAAGCCTACTTCACGCGCACGGATGCGGCCTTTGATAATCCCACTTCCATCATGAATAAGGGCAGAGGCGAATCCGGAATCAAGACCAGCTACGCGATCAACAAAACCACGCGCCTGGTGGGTGAGTTCATTCGCACGGAAGATGTAACCAATGCCGGAACGCAGCAGGGCGGCCAACTGGTGATGGAAAAGAGCCTGCCGGGCAACATTCAAACCAGCTTCGGTTTTCGCCACGCGGAGGAAACCGCGGCCCCGGCCAACACCGGCAGCGTCGGCGTCACGCCGAACTCCATCAACACCCTGGTGAGCAAGATCAGCTTCCAGGTCCCGCACTTCAATCGCGCAACCGGCACCTTTGATTACGAGCAGGATATTGCGGATTCAAGCAAGCGTGTGTTGGCGGCGGGTGGAACGTACCGTCTGTGGTCCAAAGGCAAAGTTTATTTCCGCCAGGAACTGATCTCCTCGCTGGGAGATGTTTATTCGCTCAATAGTTTGCAGCGCCGCAACACCACGCAGTTCGGCATTGACACTGCTTATTTCAAAGACGCGCACGTCTTCAGCGAATATCGCATCCGCGATCTTTCTAACGGGCGCGAAGCGGAAGCCGCCATTGGGTTGCGCAACAACTGGCACCTGGCCAAGGGCTTGGTGGCCAATACCGGCGTGGAGAGCATCCGCACGTTGAACGGCGTTTCCGCAAACTCCGTGGCGCTCACCGGCGGCGTGGATTACACCGCTCATGAGGACTGGAAAACTTCCGCGCGCATGGAATGGCGTGGCAGCACCACCTCCACCAACATTCTGAACACGGTCGGCTTTGCCGCCCGGTTAAACGATAGCTGGACCTTCCTGGGACGCAACGTGCTTGCTTCAACCAAAACCAAAAGCACTTCGGGCACGCCCGGCGGGACCCACTTGCAAGACCGGCTCCAGTTTGGCTTTGCTCTGCGCGATTCAGCACGGAACCGTTGGAACGCCCTGAGCATGTTTGAAGTAAAGACCGATAACGACGGTACCCTGGCGACCTTGCCCACGCGCAGCACCGTTGGCATCTTTTCCGCCACCGCCAATTATCAGATAAGCGCTCCCTTTACGATTTCTGGACGCTATGCCGCTAAGTTGAGCTTAAACAGTGACAACGCTCTCTCCAGTTCAGCAACCACGCAATTAGTGGGTGGGCGCGCCATGTGGGACCTTACCAAGAAATGGGATGTTGGAGTGGCTGCCAGCACCACGTACAGCCTTGGCTACAACTCAAAGCAGTACGGTATGGGATTTGAAACCGGGTACAGGCTGATTTCAAACCTCTGGATCTCCACCGGCTATAACCTGGTGGGATACCGGAATGCCGACCTGACCGGAGAAGACGTTACGCGCCGAGGTGCTTTCATCCGCATGCGGTTCAAGTTCGATGAAAGCATCTTTGCGCCCCGAGAGAAGAAGTAAATGCAGGCAAGAACCACATTTCGGCAACAGCGGCGGTTCTCGCGCAACTCCGCGATCGGCGCAAAGGCCGTGTTGTCTTCAGCAAGGTTCTTGCTCTCTATTCTGCTTCTTTTCACCTTCAGCCTCACCGCGATGGCCGACGTTCGCGATCAGGTGTATTCCTTTGGACTGGCGACCAGGAACATCTACCAGGTCAATGCTAATGGGACTGTCACCAGCGTTTTTACTACTTATGCAGCCACCGCCACGGCGGGTGGTGCACAGCGCGCCAGTGACGGCATGATCTTCTTTGTAACTCAGGTGGCGAACGGCCAGGTGTATCGCTGGAATCCTTCAACTCCCGCCACCGCCCCGGTGTTGCTTGGCACCACCGGCGCGGCCGTACCCTACATTCCGCGCTTTGCATTTTCCGCCGGCGGCGTGCTCTACGCCATAGACACGAACACGGCAAACATCTACACAATTGATCAAACTACCGGCGCCGCCACAGTGGTGGGTACGTTAAGCGGGGTGCCAACCAACCTCGGCGGCGACATAGGGTTTGGCCCTGACGGCTTGCTCTATATGGTTGCAGCTACAACGATCTACACTGTGCCTCTCGGCGGCGGAGCGGTCACCAGCCTGGGAACGATTACCGGCCTCTCCGGCGGCGCAACCGCGATCGTCGGCATGACCTTCGACTTCAATGGCAACATGCTGGTGCAAGATGACCAGAATCCCGCACAGCTTTATACGGTGGCGTTGCCTTCGCGCGTGGCTACGGCCTTTACCGGGACCATGACCACGACGCAAGGCGACTTAGCCAGTACGCCCCGCGTGAAAATTACCGGCACTGTGTTTGAAGACTTGAACTATGGAGGAGGCGCGGGCCGCACTTTGGCTGGCTCGAGCGGTGTTGGGAGACCGAATGTTCGCGTGGAGCTCTTCGATTCCGCTGGCGTCTTCATTACTTCCACAACCACCAATGCATCCGGCGTCTACACTCTGACCGGGGCCGCAGGACAAACCTACACGGTCCGCGTGGTCGATTCGACGGTTGCTTCTTCCCGACCCGGCAGCATTGCTACCCTTGTCGGGGTACAGACTTTCCGGACCAGCGGTCTCACCGGCACCGTGGGCACGGCGGATACAAACCGAGTGGGTGGAGAAGATCCAACCAAGATTGATGCTGGAAACGGCAGCACAACGCTCGCGGCCCTTACTGCCGGCGCTAACACACCGCAGTCCATAACGAGCGTCGCGCTCGGGACCAGTAGCGTGACCGGAATTGACTTCGGCTTTAACTTTGACACGATCGTCAGCACGCGCGATTCCGGCCAGGGAACTTTGCGCCAGTTCATCATCAACAGCAACACGCTGACCAATGCCGGCTTGGCCCAGGTAGGTCAGACCGCCGGCGTCGAAGGCAGCATCTTCATGATCTCGAACGGCAGCGCGGTCGCGGGCTTGCGCGCGGGGTTGACCAATCAATTGACAGGCGGCGTTGCGCAGATTATTCCGGCTTCGCAACTTCCGGCCATCACAGACGCCAGCACTACGGTTGATGGAACCGAGCAGACCACGAATGTGGGTGATACAAACTCCGGAACTCTGGGTACAGGCGGCACGGTTGGCGTGGACGGGCTAACACTCTCCACCGTGAACAAGCCCGAAGTCCAAATCAGTGCAGCCGCGGGGACGATCGGTCTGGGAATCGACATCAACGCAAACAGCACTACTGTCCGCGGCCTGGCGATCTATGGATTTGGCACGGCTGCCAATACAAATGGCAGCGCCAACATCCAGATTGAAAATGGCATCACCGGCGCTCTTATCGATCAGGATGTACTCGGCGCGACTGCCATCAGCTTCGCTGATCCAGGTGCGGGAGTCCGCTCGGTGGGAGACAATATTCGCTCTCTCGGAGGCGATACCAGCACGATTCAGCACAGCTTGATTGGGTTCTCCCAGGGTAAAGGCATCGCGCTGGAAGCTACGTCAACCGGATGGACGATTCAAAATAACGAAGTCCGCGGCAATGGCATCAACAACCCAGGACTGGGTGGAATAAACCTGAATACTGGTTCCACAGCCACCATGCAGGGGAACCTTTTCGTCAACTCGGTTGGCCCCGGCATCGATACAAATGCAAGCTCCGGCGCTTACACCATCACGAACAACACGGTCACGGGAAATGGCACAGGTAGCGGCGGTACGCTGGTGGACCCCGGCATTCGCATTTTCGGCAGCGGAAATACAGTTAATAAGAACATTATTTCTTCCAACGTAGGCGCGGGCATTCTAGTGGCTTCGGGCGCTGCCACCACCGTCATCAGCCAGAATTCGATTTTCCTGAACGGCACCGTGGGCTCGGTGACACATGAGATTGGCATCGACCTGCAAAGCGCCTCGGACAATGCCAGCCTCGGCACCTCTCCTTTCGTCACGCTGAATGACTCGGGAGATGGAGACGCCGGCGGCAACGGACTCTTAAACTATCCGATTCTGCAAACCGCCACGGTCAACAATGGCCAGCTCACATTGACTGGATTCGCCCGGCCTGGGTCGGTCATCGAACTGTTCATAGCCTCCCCTGATCCTTCAGGATTTGGACAAGGGCAGACTTACCTTACCTCTCTGACTGAAGGTTCAGGATCCGACCAGGATGCAACCACGGGCACCTATGGCCCAGCCGCGATCAACGGCATTGCCCAAGGTACAGACACCACGAATAAATTTAAATTTGTGATTGCGATTCCCGGGGGAGTTTCATCCGGGACCGTGCTCACCGCCACGGCCACTCTGGCCGGCGCAACGTCTGAATTCAGCGGCAACGTCACCGTCAGTCTTTCAACCAGCGTTTCCGGCAAGGTATACGTGGATGCGAATCACAATGGCTCGGCTGACAGCGGCGAAGACTGGACCGGTGGCCCCTCAGTCTTTGTAAACCTGGTGAAGGCAGGCGTGGTGGTGCAGTCGATCACCGTCCCCGCGGGTGCCGGTACTTTTACTTTCAGCAATGTCAGCAGTGGGACTTATTCCATCGTAGTGACCAACACGGCAGTAGCCATCTCTGCCGTTGCACCCAGTGGTTACGCTCTGGTCAACCCGACGACGGGGGCCCTTCAGATTACCGTTTCCAATGATTCCATCAGCAACCAGAATTTTGGACTGTTTCACGGCAGCCTGGTTTCCGGCACAGTCTTCAAAGACGTGGGGGCCGGCGGCGGCACGGCGAACAACGGAATATTGGATGGCGCGGAGCCGGGCATCGTTGGCATAACCGTTAAGGCGACCAACGGCGGCGCTACTACCTACGATACCGAGCAAACCGCCAATGACGGCACCTACACTTTGTTCATCACCTCCGGAGCAACCACGGTCGCCATCATTGAAACCAACGCGACAAGTTACATCTCAACCGGCGCATCGGTGGGCACCACGGGGGGAACGTACAATCGCGTCACCGATACGGTCTCATTTACCAAAGCGGGGGAGGCCATCTATACCGGCGTCAACTTCGGTGATGTTCCGCTGAACAACTTCCAAGCCAATGAGGCCCAGCAGGGCTTGCCTGGGAGCGTACTTTTCTACGCCCACACTTTCACACCCGGAACCGCAGGACAGGTGACCTTTTCACTCGCTTCTACCACCGCGCCCAGCAATGTCTCATTCACCCGGATTATTTATCAAGACACGAACTGCAATGGCTTGCTGGATGCGGGTGAACCCGTCATCAGCGGTCCCGTCACCACGGTGGCAGGAACAAATTTCTGCATCATCATGAAGGTCTCCATCCCGACCGGAACGCCCTTCAACTCCACTGATACAACGAACATCACGGCAAGTTTTTCTTATACCAACGCCAGTCCGGTTCTCTCCGCCAGCTATTCCTTGAATGACCTCACGACCGTGGGCACGGCGACCAACGCCGGTCTGCGCTTGGAGAAAGTGGTGGACAAAGCTGCCGCGCTGCCGGGCGACAACCTCACCTACACAGTCACTTTCATCAATGACAGCAGCTCTCCGATTTCCAACTTGAAAGTAAGTGATAGCACGCCCGCGTACACAACGTTCGTGAGCGCCGCATGCGGCAGCCCGCTTCCTAACTCGCTGACTGCCTGCTCGATTACCGCGCCAACCGTGGGCCTGACGGGCGCCATTCAGTGGACTTATACAGGCGCGCTCGCCCCAAGCCAAACCGGCACCGTTACGTTTGTGGTTAAGATTCAATAAACACCAAGGGTTTTCCCGCAACTTCGTAAGAATCTCAAGCTTGCTGGGATAGGCCGGCCATAAGCCGGTTGGCAAGAACAGAATCCGCAAATATCTCTGCCCGACTACCCGCTCCCACTCCTTCCCGCCAGCTTTCTGCCCTGCCTCCCTAAAGTCGATGGTGGTTCTCTTCCCTTTCCGACGCTTTTCAGAATGTAGGAAGCCCCGCGAATCTCCGCGAGAAAGAGAAAGCGGCGGCAGTTGGCATCGCTTTGTGTGGCCAACCCGCCCAAGGAAGTCCAATGCCCAATGCTGTAAAGACCCTTTTAACGGTAGTGATCGCCATCGCCGGATCGGCTGGGTCGCTTATTCTCTATTCCTTTTTGATCCATAGCCTGATTAGCGCCATCGCGATTCCGGTGGCAATCGCCGCCTTGATCGGCGCCGTGCTCGGTCTGTTGTACGGATTGGAAGCGGGCCTTCTTCGCATCTATGACCTGGAATCGGCCTCGGGCTGGATATGGCTGCTTGTCGACTTTTCCTGGAGCTATCTGAACACCATCTACGGCCTGGTCCTCGGCAACCTGATTTACCCGTTTCTGGGCACTCTCTCACGCGAACAGAGCGAAGGCCAAAGCTGGATTGTCTACGCCCATAACGGCTCCATCGCGCAAACTTTGGGCACGGTAAACCTTGGCGGAGCGGGCAATCACGAACGGGTCCACTTATGGCAGGCCCGCGGATTTGGCCCGTTGTTCCTGCCCCTGGGGCTGGCCTGTTATGTGGTCACCTCGGTCCTCCAGTTGGTCTTTACTCTGACCGTGGGCATGGTGCTGTGGCTCACGCATGTGCGTGACACGCCGTATTTCCGCCCGCCGGAGAGCTCTGCCGTTCACGGCTTCTTTGGCTGGATTTATTACGCGACGCCCTTTGAATTGTGGGCTTATGCGACGGAGTCTTAGTTTTCAACCCTGCGCGCAGAAATGCGCGAGCAGACGAGGCTTTATGAAGAACAGTTTTTTCAATTCGCATCGCACGGCAGGACAAGGGGAAGGGTTCTCTTTTCGTCGCCGTGAATACTGCACGCTGATGAACATGCTGGTTGCGGGAGCTCTGCTCAGCGCCGGCCTCCCTGCCCACGCCATGCAGCAGCAGCGGTTTAATCCAGATACCAGAGCCTTCGCCTCGGCTCAAACAGCGCCGAACAACGTGAGTTGCAACGTGAACCCGGCTTCTATCTCCGCGCGCCAGCCGACCAACGTGAACATCAGTCTTGCCGCCAACTCTAACGCTAATACCACAGCGCGCATGGCAGCCGTCGCGCCGGCTACTTTATTTTTGGGCCGGTCCGCGGGGTCCCGCTACGTTGCGTTGGGAGCTTTCACTCCGCGGCAGCAGCAACAAGGTATTGCTTACAACATTACCGTCACGATGAATGAGCCTGAGCCGACAACCATACAGTTTGCGGTCTCCAACAATCCTGACTCAGGCAGGTACATCGCAGTGCCGTGCCGGCTTGCTGTAGGCCCAGCATCCCAAGGCAATAACGGCAACGGGAACAATGGTCATGGCAATCAGAACGGCGGGGGCTGGGGCGGCTTTTTGGGCCAGGTCATTGGGGGCATCGTCAATAGTAAAGGCGGCTCCAACAATGGACAAACTCCAACGCCGACGCCCACTCCGGAACTTGTTGCCACTCCAACTCCGTGGTCAACGCCGCAGGTGAATCTGCGATCGGCCTCAGCCAATGGGCTGACCTTCCGCTATCCGGACAACTGGAACTATCACCAGGAAGTAGTGAGCCTGGGCGGCCCGATAAATTTGCGCAATTTTGACAATTACCAGTACGGCGGTGTTGTTCCGAATGGCGGAGCAACCATCGACATTACCTCCACTCCGCTCACGAATAACAATCTGGCGGCGATGGCCCAGTCGGAGCTGGGGGCACTGAGCGCACAAAGCCTGCGCGTGGATGATCACCCCGCCGTACTCATGGACTATACCGATGCCTTTGCTCCTGGCTTGAACTATGAAAATGAAGCGGTATATGTGCAGGCCGGAAGCAAGGTCTATAAGTTTTTCCTTTCGTACCGCAGCGGGGACCCGAGCGGAGGAAACTTCGTCCAGGATTTTCAGAAAGTTGTTTCCAGCACTCGCTTTACGGCGAATTAGGTGAGGACCATGACGCAGATCAAACATTCATTTCGTCTTTCGCTCCTGGCGCTGGCCCTTCTGGCAATGCCCATGCTGGGACAGGCGCAGAGCGATCCGCAAAACAACGCGCTGGCCACGCAGATTGATAACTATCTGAACGGCGTTCACCCCACGAACAACCTGCATCCCCTGGCGGGGCACGGCAGCAACTTCACCAGTGAAGGATCCACATATAACGTTGATCCCCGCTTCGTGGTTGCAATTTCCGGGGCGGAGACCACCTTTGGGGCTTTTACTTGTTCAGAAGATAACGCTTTCAACTGGTTCTGGAATCCGAACACAGGATGCCACCAATCGCCGTTTGACACATGGGATTCCGGCATTCACACAGTTTCTCACTATCTGCAAAAGAGCTACCTGCTCAAGGGATATACCAGCATTCCTCTGATTGGCGGACGTTACTGCGCCAGCGGCTGCGAGCACTGGGTGCCCAACGTCACCAGCATCTACCAGACGCTGGGCGGCGACCCGAGCGGCGCTCTGACATTTCCGACGACGATCGCAGCAGAAACTACGACGCCGGAAACATCGGAACCAGCAGCCCCGGCAATCGCGGCAACATTGACCGCTGTCGACCCGAGCACCTCCACTTCAATCAAAGGCGTGGCTTACATTGCCGAAGCTACCTTCAGCAACCTGACCACCCAGCACGTAGCTGGAGTAGAGCTTTATCGTGATACGCCGCCAAAGCCTACGCACATTGCATCGCTTCTGCGCGTTCCCGGAAGCCCTGATACAGAACCGGTCTTCCGCGGCACCTTTACTCTGCCTGCAACCGACACGGGAGCCGGGCTGCGCGTGCGCGGACAGCTTTCGAAAAACGGGAAGTCGCTGGGGATGCTGACATCTGACCCGCTGGCGCTCCTGCCTCCATCCAAACCATTTCCCTGGCTCATCGTTGGAATTGTGATCGGCGCGTTGGTGTTGGTGATGGGCATTGTGCTGATCATCTTGTTGCTGCGCAAACGCAAGACTGGCCCAACCCCGGTAAAAGCTGCCGGTGCAGCGGAAGTTAAGCCGACTGCAACAGTAACGGAAATCAGGCCAGCGACTACGGAACAACCATCGGCGGAAACCAAGACAGGGACCGTTGCTAAATGACGCAGACTCCCATACTCGCACCGGTGTATGCAAGGCTTCAGCAATGGGCCGCGGAGACTTGCGCGGACGCATCCTGGAGCCTCACCATGCCCCCGCGTGAAAGCGCGGGAGCGGATGCCAAAGCGCAAGCGGTGACTTACCTTCTGGAGGTCCTGCGGACGCCGGTGGCGCGAACCGACAAACGCGCTCCTTTGCAAATGAGCTTGCGCTTTCTGGTCTGCACCTGGGCCGCCAAGCAAGACCGAGCCAATGAAATCCTGCTTCAACTTGCCTTTGCGGCCATGGAGCAGGAAGGCTGGGACCTGGAGTTTGAAGCTTTACCCGTTCATGCCTGGAGCGCATTCGGCATTTCGCCCCGACCCAGTTTTGTGCTGCGCATTCCGCTGTTGTTGGAGCGCGCAGAAGGACGTGCGAAACCCGTCCGGACGATCAAGTTGAATGGGTTTCCGGTCACGACTCTGCAAGGAGCTGTGCTGGGGCCGGACGATACCCCAGTCGCTGGAGCCCAAGTGGAAGTTCCATCTCTGCACCGCTCGGCGACCACGGACACCCATGGCCGGTTCGTTTTGACCGGCTTGCCGCAAGCGGCACAGAGCCGCCTGGTAGTAAACGCTAGAGGAAAAAGGATTGAGGTCTCTCCGGAAGGTGAACCCGATCCATCGAAACCACTCATGATTCGCCTAACTTCACTGGAGGACTAAAACATGCCTATTTCCAATTACCAGACGCCTGGCATCTACATGGAAGAAATTTCCAGCGGTGGCCACACAATTCAAGTACAAAGTACCAGCACCGCTGGATTCCTGGGCCAGGCCCCAAAAATCGATGCCTACGTAAACCAAGCTGTACCGATCGACTCGTATGCAAAGTTCGACAAAATGTTCGTGCCGGAAAAAGGCGCGAAAAGCACGTACCTTTCGCTGGCCGTTAAAGGCTTCTTTGAAAACGGCGGGCGGCAAGTCTACGTGGTTAACCTTGGTCCGAACGGCACCGTGGCCGGCACAGACAGGCCGCGCACCGGCATCAAGCTGTTTGATGAGATTGATGACATCTCCATGGTTGCCGCACCGGGCTATTCCGGCCCCGCAGTCTTTGACGCTCTTATCGGCCACTGCGAAAACAACAAGTACCGGGTCGCCATCACGGACTTCCCCGCGCCCGGCGACATCGCCAATTTTGAAATGCTGAAGAAAGTGGCAACCGCCGCAGCTCCGTCCGCGAAGCCGCGCGCCGGCAAGGACGCACCTGATGCTGACAGCAGCAAGACGTCATCTTCGGATGACTCGGGTTACCGCCCGCGCACTTCTGAATTCGGCATGGCAGCCTCGTATTATCCCTGGCTGGTAGTTGCTGATCCATTCAATCCTGGAAACAACATTGTGGCTCCGCCATCGGGTCATATGGCCGGCATCTGGGCCAGAACTGACGCTTTGCGCGGTGTGCACAAGGCCCCGGCCAATGAAGTTGTCCGCGGTGCCCTAGGCTTGGGCGCTTCCATCACCGATGCTGAGCAGGCAGAGTTGAATCCGCTAGGGATCAACTGCATTCGCCGCTTCAGCAACCAGGGCATCGTTGTCTGGGGAGCGCGTACGAATGCTCCGATGGGCAGCAACTGGCCTTACCTCAATGTGCGCCGGCTCCTCATCATGATTGAAAAGTCGATTCTGGAGAGCACGAGCTGGGTGGTGTTTGAACCCAACGACGAGTCTCTCTGGAAGAGAATTCGCCGCGACGTGTCTGACTTCCTGACGCGTGTGCATAGAGATGGCGCGCTCATGGGCACGGCACAAGAAGCTTTCTATGTGAAGTGCGACCGTGAAACCAATCCGCCGGAGAACATCGACGCCGGAGTGGTCACGATTGAAGTCGGCGTTGCACCGGTCAAGCCGGCGGAGTTTGTAGTTTTCCGCATCGGACAGCGTGCCACTGGCAGCACCGTGGAAAGTTTGTAAATCTCAGCATAACGAAATCAGCTTAGAGAACATCAGCTTACAGCACAAGGAGGCATTTATATGGCAACAACACCAAAACCACAGCCATCCGCGGCGACGCCGGGCACCTACATTGATCCCCAGCGGTCGTATAACTTCAGGCTGGAGATCGCGGGGGTAACGGAAGCATATTTTCACGAGTGCGCCAACATCGGCGTAAAAGTACAAACGGTCAAGTGGCGCAGCGGCGGCAACAACCAGGTGGTCCACTGCCTGCCTGGCCGCGTGGAACCCACGGACATCACTCTGCGCATTGGCGTCACCAGTTCCACCGATATGTGGAAGTGGCTGCAAAGCGCGGTCCAGGGAAAGGTGGAACGGAAGAACGTATCCATCGTTCTGCTGGATAACGATGGTTCCACTGAGGTCATGCGCTTTAACTTGATGCAAGCGTGGATCTCCGAGTGGCACGGAGCGAACCTGAATGCTCTGTCCAACGGAGTCGCGATTGACGAAATGACCCTGGTATACGAGACCCTGCAAAGAGACTAACTCATGCCCCGGCTCTCGTTAAAAAACGGCCTCCTGTTGAAGCTGGCGGATATCTTGCAGTCCCTGGCGGCGTGGCTTACAACTGAAGTCCACGCTCCAGGGCCGCAAGGGGACAACCATCCCCAGGTGGAAGACGACTTTCGTGCGCAAGGGACACAGCACTACAAAGTTAGTCGTCCGCCTGAAGATTTGCTCAAGCTCATCGCGGAGAATTCCGTCGACGGTCGCTCTGAGCCCATCGGTGGGAAAGTTGAACGAGACCTTCCCGCAATGGCTGTCAGGCGGGCAACCCCAAAAGCACCGGCACAAACGGTCGTGAGACGGAAAACCGAATCAGTACCGGGTGCGAGTTCCGATGAGCATCTGCGTTCATCGCAGCGGTTTTCACCGCAACAAGCGGAGCCAAAGCAGACTGTAGCAAAACAGGCTGAGGCCAAACAGGGTGAGGCAAAGCAAATTGAGCGAAAGCAAGTTGGATCAACACCAAGATTTGAAAGTCCCGCCGAAATCGCTGCGACTAGAACGTTGCCGCATCAACCTCAAAGCGGAGCGGAACTGGGCGCCAGGCCTTTCGTGAAACAAGGTCCCGAAGTTGGGTTCGAGCCAGCGATGCCTGCGACAGAGCGAATTCCCGAACGTCAGGAACCGCCGAGAAGATCGAAGCAAGCACCGTTGCTGGTCCAGGCGATGCGCAAGATCGTAAACATATTCCGGCCCACAGAACAGTCATCGGCTGCTCCTCAACCGCGCAGCCATGTGAGAAAGTCGACATTGGCAAGCCGCCCTGAACCACTAGGTATTTTGAACCAAGCCAATGTATCCACCACGCAAGAAAAAGAACGGCGGCGGCCAATGACTGTCCAAGAGCAGGCGGACCCAAAGCTTTTGTCGGCGAAGATCGGCAAGACAAATCCGGAAGAGATGCCCCGCGTGGCTGAGAGTCGCCTCTCATCGTTTGACCAAGAACAAATCGAAGTCATCGTGAGGCGCGGCAGCAATAGCTCGCCAGAGACTTCACTCCCAGTGCTTTTTCGCCACCAGAGGGAAACTATCGCGCCGGTTCTGCCCTGGCCGAACCCTACGGTCCGCGTTGCAGCCACCACGGAGCCTTGGTTTGTGCCGGATTCCAATTCTCTGCGCAGGCGTGAAAGCAACCTCACATCCGCTGCTTCCAGTTCATGGAAGCAATCGCCTGAGCAGGAGAACGCTCCCGGCCTGCCGTTGTTACCGTCAGAGTTTCGGTCGTCGCCGGAGAGTTCCGGCGATTCTGGCGCTCTTTATCCCTGGCCTGAGCTTCCTCAGATTGTGGAAGAAGATGCGGACGGGCCAAGAAAATTGCTGCAAAGCCATGAACGTCAGATGCGAATTTTGCGTGAACAACGGGGGGACTGGTAAATGGAACGTGCTGTTTTCCTGCTTGAAAAAGACAACAGCCGGATTCCGAGCCTGCTGAACCCGGAGAGCGTGACCTTGCAGCGGACCGCGGGCATTCGATTGCGATCCTCCAGCAGCGGGCCGATGGTCACGGGCGGCAGCTCCTATGATCCGCTGCTTTACACCGACGGTGGCAGGACCGAGTTGACGCTTGACCTGCTCTTTGATGTTTCTCTCGTCCCGGAAACAGCTCCCGGCGCTACGCCTGACAGCGTGCAAACGTCCGCCCCGGAAGATGTTCGCGATCTCACGCGCCCGCTGATGGTGCTGGCGGAAGGCCCGGTGGGTGATTCCGAGCAGACCATTCCTTACGTCCGCTTCATCTGGGGCAAGGCATGGAACCTGCGTGGAGTGGTGGTTGCAGCGGCGGAACGTCTGGAATATTTCACGGAATCGGGCGTGCCACAGCGCTCATGGTTGCGCATGCGTTTTGTCGTGGTGCCGGAGCCTGACGCTGAAGAGACACAAGATGATGGCCAGGATGCGCAACCTCCCATCACTCTGGATCCGGAGCAGGACATTGACATCGACGATCTTGAGACCCACGAGCCGCTCAGCGACGGCGAAACCGACGGCGAGGACTCTTCTTCGGAACGTCTGGACGAAATTGCTACCCGCTATTACGGAGATCCGTCACTGTGGCGACTGATTGCCGAGTTCAATAATGTTGATGATCCCATGGAAGACCTGTCTGGGCAGACCCTGCACGTTCCGCCAAAGTCGGCGTCTGCGGAGATCGCATGAACGGGCTGAGCATCGTACCCGCGCTCAATGTTGAGTTTGACGGCAGCGCGCTACCACGCGGCGTCCTGGGAACTCTGGAAGGATTTAGCCTTCGGCATGAGCTTTCGCAACCGTCTTTGTGCGAGCTCAGCTTTGTTGCACCCTCTCGCGATTTTCTTCCCCGCCCCGGTGCGCAAATCAGCGTTACGCTCGGCCAGGATGAAAAAGAAATTTTCACCGGAGAAGTTGCCGCGGTCGAATATGTTCGCCGACCTTCGGGTGAGTGCGCGGTGTTGGTGCGCGCTTATGACAAGTTACAAGATTTGCGCAAACGGCATACCCTGCGTGCTTACACGCAGATGTCCGCCGTTAACCTGGCCGAAGAGATGACTTCCAGCCTGGGTTTGACCGTGGAGGCGGGCGAGGAAGGCCCGGCGTGGCGCACGTTAATCCAGCATAATCAAAGCGATTTCGATTTTTTGAGCGCCGTGGCCCGGCGCAGCGGACTTTTTCTCACTTTGCGTGGGAGTGTTCTCCACCTTTTGGCGCTTGATGGGTTAGAGGAGCAGGTAAAGCTTGAACTGGGTCAGAGCCTGTTTGAGGCCACCGTGGAGGTAAACGGCGGTTTTTCTCGCGGCCCGGTCACAGCGGCTGCGTGGGACCCATTGCGTGTGGAGCATCATGAAGGCAAAGCCACAACTCCTCGTTCCGCTTTAAACACAGATGCACTGGCGAACAACTCACAGGAGAGCACAACCGTGGCGCTGGCCAACCGTATCGCGACTGACGAAAAGCAAGCTGAAGCCCAGGCCCAGGCCGAACTTGACCTGCGCCAGGCGGGAGCTTGGGTGATCTCCGGGACCGCGGAAGGCAATGCTTCCCTGCTGCCGGGCACGCGGGTTCAAGTCGCCGGCTATCCCAGTGATTTTCCCGAACAATATGTGCTTACATCCGTCACGCATCGGATGGAACGGAGCACCGGATTCATATCGGAAATCTCCTCCCGACCTCTCGCTCAGGAACCGTTGCCGGAAGCGGCGATTCTTGCGTGGGGCGTAGTCACTGACATCAAAGATCCTGATTCCCTGGGCCGCATACGTTTGTCATTGCCGGCCGTCGGCGATGTGCAGACCGATTGGCTTGAAGTTCTAGCCATCGGTGCGGGCAAGGGCAAAGGTTTTATCAGCCTGCCCGACGTCGGCGACAAGGTCGTAGCGCTGTTTGGCCGAGAAGATCTTGCCGCCGGGGTGGTGATTGGCTCGCTCTTTGGCGCGGACGGCGTGGATGACTATGGCGTGGATGACAAGATTGTTCGCTTTGCTTTGTTGACTCCGGGGGGCAACAAACTGCATTTTGACGATGCCAAGAAATCTCTTCGCCTGGAGAACACCAGCGGGAGCTATCTTGAATTCACTCCCGACAAGGTCTCTCTGCATTCCGCAACAGACATCGACATTACGGCGCCCGGCAAAAAAATGATGATCGCCGCCGATACCATCAACTTCAGGAGGCAGTGATGCTGTGGCTCACGGAAGACGCAACGCTCGTTTGCGCGCATGAACTGGGCCAGGTCCAGAATGTGCCAACGCAAAATGTGGTGACCATTGAGGACCGCCGCGTGCTTGTGGCCACCAACCCTGAAGGAAAAGCAATCAAAGGATGCCCGAACGTGGGAGCAGCCATACGTCCGTGCCTGACGACTCTCAAAGTTCAAAATGGATATTCGCCTTTTCTCACCGTGGAAGACCACCGCATCTGCCTGGACACTGTAACCGGGTTTACCGATGGCACACCGCCGGCCACTGTGAAATACAAAGTGCGCCATGCAGGCCAGCCATTTGTTGGAGAACAAGAATGAAATCGATACGCTATCGTGCTGTGCAGTTTCTCCATCCAGTGCTCGATCCTGGCGGACCTGGGGGGTTGCAGACTTCTCTGCATGGCGGCCTGGGCATGGTGTCCGAGGCAGCCTCGGTGCGGCAGGCCATCCTGCTGTTGCTTTCCACGAGTCCCGGAGAGCGACTGATGCGTCCGCGTTACGGGTGTGATCTGCGGCAGCTGATCTTTTCCCCCAATGACAACACCACCGCCGGATTGGCGATCCACATTGTGCGGCAGGCGCTCACACAGTGGGAGCCACGTATTGAAGTGATGCGCGTGGATGCCAATCCCAACCCCGACGATGCGGCCCGCATGGACATTCAGCTGGAATACCGGCTGCGCCGCGGCGGGGAAAAACAGCAATTGCAGTATTCCATGAATCTTGCCGGAGCGTGATGCCAATGTCGCTTGTCGCACCCAATCTTGATGACCGCAGCTTTCAAATGCTGGTGGACCAGGCTACTCGCCGCATCCAGCAAAGCTGCCCTGCATGGACCGATCTATCTGTCGGAGATCCCGGCGTGGTGTTGCTGGAGACCCTTGCTTTTCTTGTTGAAACCGACATCTACCGGGTCAACCGGCTTCCGGAAAAAGCTTACGTTGAGTTTTTGCGCATGATTGGTGTAACTATGCAGCCTCCGGCGGCAGCGCGCGGTACTCTCACTTTCACGCTGCCGAAACCGGTGGAAGCCAGCATTACCGTTCCTCGTGGGACGCGCGTCACCACCGCTCGCAGCGCCAGCTCTGGTGAGTCGCCTGTTTTTTCGACCGCACGCGATTTTGAAATCCCCGCGGGTCAAACCAAGGCAACTGTGGACATCATCCACTGCGACACCGTGATTGCCGAGCTGTTGGGAAAAGCCACGGGTGAAGCCGGCCTCTCCTTTAATGTTGCCCGGACTCCAATCATCGCTGAGACGGGTGACGATCTGGACCTGGTGATTGGCGTGGAAGCCCAAGCCAGTGAGTTGGCCGAACGCGCGCCGGCCATACCGTATGGCAGCAAGATGTTCCGAATTTGGACTGAAGTGGAAAACTTTGCCGCCCTCGGCGACGAAGTCTGTGTTTTTACGGCGGACCGCGTCACCGGAAAAATCAGTTTTCCGCCATCCCAGCGCGTCTGGGAAAAAGGCGTTCTGAGCGCACTGGAGAAGCCCGTGGCCGCCGTGCCGATCACTGGGCGCGAAATACGCGCGTGGTATCGCTGCGGCGGCGGTCCTTTGGGCAATGTAAACCCGGGTACCATTACCGTGCTCAAGGACCCGTTGCCCGGTAAACCAGAAATCACCAATCCTGAAGCGGTCACCGGCGGGCGGGCGGTGGAGTCCCTGGATCATGCTCTGGTTCGCGGCCCACGTGAATTGCATGCTCTGGAACGCGCCGTAACGGCCCGGGATTTTGAACTACTGGCAATGCGTTCCGGCGGAGTGGCCCGCGCCAAAGCTCTCACTAAAGCGGACCGGTGGAAGTATGCCCGGGCCGGAACAGTGGAAATCGTAATTGTGCCTTCCATGGCGCAACCCAGCCTGCCTTCGCAACAAGTGTCCATTGACCTGCTCACCCAGCAGCAAACCGAAGCCACGCGCAAAGGCGTGCTGGACCTGCTGAACGAACGGCGGCCTCTGGGAACAGATTGCAACGTCTGCTGGACGAAATACAAAACGGTCCGCGTGGAAGCAAAAATCGAAGCGCGCGCGGAAGAAGATATTACGCAGCTCAAAGCGCGTCTGATGGAGAGGCTTTCGCAAACCATCAGTCCGCTTCCGGCGGGAGAACACCACGGGTGGCGCTTTGGACAAAGCCTCTCCGTCTCAGCCATCTATGATGCCTGCCTGAAGGAGCCGGGCGTGCGCCAGGTATTGCAGCCCCAGGTGATTGTGGAATCGGTCCCTGATTCCTTTGTGCGCTGCCTTGCCGTCGATCCTCACCATGCGCAGGTTTGGTACGCCGCCAACAAAGACGGCTTCTTCCGCTCGGAAAATGATGGCAACGGATGGGAGCTGTTTAAGCCCTTCACCACGGGAGAGTACGGAACTCATATCAAGACCCATCCAAGAATTCCCGGGCTGCTGGCGCTTTGCACCAACATGGCCAATGATGCCGGGACCATTATCCACGTTTCCAATGACTGCGGTGAAAGCTGGGAGAAGCGCGCCGAGATGAACGGCTTTGTGATCAACAATGCAGCCTGGGTCACACGTGACGGCACGCCAATCCTGATGTTGGCAACCAACAAGGGACTTTACGAACTGGGCATGCAGCCCAACGCTGCGCCGGTGCAGATCCAAGTAAGAGCCGGAGACCAGGACACCGGCTTCCATTCGGTCGTCTCTTCGTTTGACGCCAAAGGAAACGTCCAGGTCGCGGTGGCCGCGCGCAACAAAGGCGGCGTCTTCCTCTCTGACAAAGCGGCACTGACAAAATCATTTCGCAACATCGGCATGGCGGGAAAAGATGTACAAGTGCTTGCCACACAGGAATCCGGCACACGCACATTTCTCTGGGCAGGACTGGCCGCGCCGGCTATCCATGATCCCGGCGAGGGCTGCTTGAGCTGGGAATTGCTGGGTGCAGCCGATCCGCCAGATGGCTGGAAGACTTACTCCCAGGGATGGACCGGTGGAAGCTGCACGTCACTGAGTTTTGTCGGCGATACGGTATTTGCCGGGACGTACGAAGCCGGCGTCTTGAAACTTTCAGGACACGCTGACAATGCGGCGTGGTGGGCGCCTCCGGTGAATTGCGGTCTGCCTCGCGGGGTTACCAAGGACCAACTGATCGAACGTATTGATTCCCTGGCGGTGCAAAATCCCAGTGGCATCATCTTGATTGGCGGCAACAAAGGAGTATTTCGCAGCATGGACCAGGGAACCAGCTACGCCTCCTGCTCCAGCCGTTCCTTTACAGACGCCATTACCATTCCGGCCAACTGGCTGTTTTGCTCCGGAAGCCACTCTATTGAGGTAAGGAGCAGCAATGACTCGGGCAAAGCTTGAAAAACTTCTGCCGTCAATTTTCCGCCAGACCTGTGAGGACGGCACGCCGATGGCGGCAATCCTGGACGTGATGGTGGACCTGCTGGAGCCGATCCAAAAGATCCTCAAACAGCGCGACATGTATTTTGATCCCCATCGAACGCCTACCGTATTTGTGCCCTATCTTGCCTGCTGGGTTGACCTGGAAGTCCTGATGGAAAATGTATTTGAAGGGCGGGTGCTGCCGGCCTCACAATTTCCGACCGGAGCTTCACGGCTGCGTGAGTTGATCGCCCAGGCTTCTTATCTCTCTCGATGGAGAGGCACCAGCCGCGGGCTAGAACGCTTTTTGGAAATTGCAACCGGCGTGAAGGGCTTTGAACTGCGCGAACAAGTCCTTGACCAGGACAACAAACCGCGGCCGTTTTACTTTGAGCTGACCGCACCTGCGGCGCTCAAGCCTTATACAACATTGGTAAAAGCAATCGTGGACCTGGAAAAACCCGCCTACGTAACCTACGACTTGAAGTTCGCCGCGAGTTAAGTGGCCGCCTTTGCGCAACATCTTCTGCGCGGAAATGCATGATGGATAAAGGCACTCCTGAAAAAAAACAAAAGAGGCGCCCACGTCGGCGTCTGCCCTCAATATCTTGCGCAACAAACGGCTGCCTATTTTCGTCAGGTTGGCTGTTTTGCGGCTCAAACGCCGCTATTTAGGTCAGAAGGTAGCAGTATCCACAGGGCGGACTCGTGACCTGTCGGCGATCATTAATCTCACCGTGCCGTGGTCGCGGCATTCGTTGCAGCCGCCCTGTTTGGCTTGACTGTTCGGCAAAACATGTAGTCGATGGAAAAATTTCATGGCAAAAATATTTGACGTATCGGTCCCTCCTGCCAGCACGAACTTGAAGGTGCGCGCCAAGCAGAAGATGGAAGTAACTTTCACTGTATCCAATCTGAGCAGCCGGCAGGTGCGTGGACGCGTGGTGCTCAAACCGGATGACCCGCCAGTAAAGAACAAGTGGGTCACGGTGGTGGAAGAAACGGAAAAAGAATTTGGAGCAAGCAGCACTTTTCAGTTCACCGTTACCATGAATGTTCCGGCTGACGCCGCGCCGGGCAAGTACACATTCCGCCTGGACGCAGTCAACGCCGACATTCCAGATGAAGGAGACTCAGGACCTACGATTGGCTTTGAGGTCATTAGCACGCAGCCAACTCCATTTCCGAAGTGGATCATTCCCGTCGCTGCTGTGGTTCTGCTGCTGATAGCAGGAGGTGTCACATGGCTGCTCTTGTCCAAGCCCAAGCCACCAATCGCAGTCGTGACCCCAACCCCGGGGCCTACGCCAGCGCCGACCCCGCTGCCAACCTCGGCGCCCACCCCGCTGCCGACCTCAGCACCCACCCCGCAACCGACACCACCGCCTACTCCAGCCCCCACACCAGTTCCAACGCCCGTTCCCACACCCATACCAGCGCCGCAAGCGCCAACGATTCTGGGCATTGGTCTGGACAAGAATTTGTGGACGCGGGCAACACTGACCAGTCAGTGGACCCACGTCCCCAACAGCGGCTTGGTCACTGGCATTACCATGATGCCGGACGGAACGATTCTGGGCATTGGTCTGGATCGGTGTTTGTGGATACGGAGAACACTGAACAGCCAGTGGGTCCTGATCCCCAACAGCGGCTTGGTCATTGGCGTTACCGTGATGCCAGACGGAACCATTGTGGGCATTGGTCTGGATTATTTTTTGTGGACGCGAACAACACTGAACAGCCAGTGGGTGCGGGTCTCCAACAGCGGCTTGGTCACTGGCATTACCGTGATGCCGGACGGAGCCATTGTGGGTATTGGTCTGGACCGGGGTTTGTGGATACGGAGAACACTGAGCAGCCAGTGGGTCCAGGTCCCCAACAGCGGTTTGGTCACTGGGGTTACCGTGATGCCAGACGGAACCATTGTGGGCATTGGTCTAGACAATTATTTGTGGACACGGAGAACACTGAACAGCCAGTGGACCCAGGTCCCCAACAGCGGCTCGGTCATTGGCGTTGCATCGATCTCGCGGTGACTACTCTGGTATCGCCACGACGGCGTGGCGATACCAGCCTTAATCACCGTGAAGAATAATTTCTTAGCGCAGGATGAAAGAAAGGCAACATCAAATGAATCAACCCTATGCAATCAGTCCTAAATGTTTTGGCAAAGCGTCGACAACGGTGCTCGTCTTGGCCATGCTCTCCATCGGTCCGTCCTTGTTCGCACAGCCCACCGTACGGGTGGACACTCCCGGTGTCGCGTTCATCCGAGACAACGGAAGCGGGAGAGCAGCGATTGAAGACGTCGCAGGCGGACGCCGGTTTCGCGGCGAGGCTGGGGCGAAGCTGATCCTGAGGGCCGTACTCCACATGCCTCCATCCAACTCAGCCGATCCCAAAATACAGCGGCTCGTCATCCACTTCCGCACCAGTCCATCAGGGCCGTCGCTACGGTCCGTGAAGTTGAGCAACGGATCAAATATTGAGTTTCGTATCGAAACCCATCTGGAAGGAAACTATATCGCGAGGGAAACGGCCGCGCCTACGAGTGTGGCCAATATGTGGGACTTCAAAACGTCAGGCCCGCGTATAAGCGCGCAATCAGTTCTTCGACTGGAGGTGCAGTTCCCCCAAGGTTTTGACAGTCCGATCAACCCCGGAGAATTCTTCCTCGCCTCCGTTGGAGTCGATTTTCCGCGCAAGGCTTTGACGCACGCTGATCTCGTTACGCCGCTAGTTGTGACCACGGCGACGCCCATACCAGCGTCGCAACCGGGAACGATTCTGGGCATTGGTCTGGACAAGTATTTGTGGACGCGGGCAACACTGAATAGCCAGTGGGTCCAGGTCCCTAACAGTGGCTTGGTCACTGGAATTGCCGTGATGCCAGACGGAACGATTCTCGGCATTGGTCTGGATAAGTATTTGTGGACGCGGGCAACACTGAACAGCCAGTGGGTCCAAGTCCCTAACAGTGGCTTGGTCACTGGAATTGCCGTGATGCCAGACGGAACGATTCTCGGCATTGGTCTGGATAAGTATTTGTGGACGCGGGCAACACTGAACAGCCAGTGGGTCCAGGTTCCCGACAGCGGCTTGGTCACTGGCATTGCCGTGATGTCAGACGGAACGATTCTCGGCATTGGTCTGGATAAGTATTTGTGGACGCGGGCAACACTGAACAGCCAGTGGGTCCAGGTCCCTAACAGCGGCTTGGTCACTGGAATTGCCGTGATGCCAGACGGAACGATTCTCGGCATTGGTCTGGATAAGTATTTGTGGACGCGGGCAACACTGAACAGCCAGTGGACTCAAGTCCCCAATAGCGGCTTGGTCATTGGCATTGCATCGATCTCGCGGTGACCTACTCTGGTATCACCACGACGGATGAGCTTGGCTTCAATTGGGAGTTTTGTCACCGGAATCGCGCTAATTGATATCAGAGGGTAGCAGCAGCCAAAGGCGGACTGGTGACCTGTTCTGCCGGGTGATCCTAGTCTCAACCGTGCCGTGGTCACCGGCATTCGTCACCGCCGCCCTGTTTGGCTTGACTGTTCGGCAAAACATGTAGTCGATGGAGAAATTTCATGGCAAAAATATTTGACGTATCGGTCCCTCCTGCCAGCACGAACTTGAAGGTGCGCGCCAAGCAGAAGATGGAAGTAACTTTCACTGTATCCAATCTGAGCAGCCGGCACGTGCGTGGGCGCGTGGTGCTTAAACCGGATGACCCGGCAGTAAAGAACAAGTGGGTCACTGTGGCTGAGGAACCAGAAAAAGATTTTGGGGCAACCAGCACGTTTCAGTTTACCGTTACGATGAACGTGCCCGCGGATGCCCCGCCGGGCAAGTACACATTCCGCCTGGACGCAGTCAACGCCGACGTTCCTGATGAAGGGGACTCCGGGCCCACAATCGGCTTTGAGATTATCGGCGCGCCGCCAGCCTCATTTCCCAAATGGATCATTCCCGTGGCGATCATCGTTCTGCTGCTGATAGCAGGGACCGTTACGTGGGCACTCTGGCCCAAACACAAGGTCAAGCCAGGACCCATCGCAACTGTAACCGCGACGCCTACTCCATTGCCAACGCGCGCGCCCACGCCGCGGCCAACGCCACTGCCTACCCCAGTTCCCACGCCCGTCCCAGTGGTCGATCCTTGTGCTTGCACAGTGGGGACAGTGTGGCGTGAGGCCACCCCCACCGATCACGTATGTGTTGTTCCGGCAACGCGAACTGTGATCTGGCAATACAACGCTATTGCTCGCACCCTGGTTGATCCTAACAACCATGCCTATGGTCCGGATACATGCAAACAGGGTTATGTGTGGCGGGAAGCAACTCCCACCGACCACGTCTGCGTGCCTGGTGCGCTTCGCCAACAAGCCTATGACGACAATGCCCGGGCCGGCCGCTGCCGTTGATCTGATCGCAAGCAATCAGACGGGATGATCCGTGCAACTAGCACCATGAATACTTAGCCAGTGAGCTAAGAAAACAGTATCCCAAACCCCATTTCTGGGCTCCCTTGGCCCTGATTCGTCTAGAAATAGGATTTATTCGTTTCAGCCTGGCTGTTTTATGGCCTGAAAAACGCTATTGAGATCAGGGCGGCTATGCCCGAACGACGGCCTCAATGCTTTCCGCCGGCAATCGACTTAAAGCCCCGGTGCATATGGATGCTGATGTTTGAGATGGTAGTTGAAAGAAACTCATTGGCCCCGGAAATGAAGACATAACGGAGGATTCACATGGCAAAGCTGTTCAACATATCGCTGCCAGCGGACTCTGCGCCCTTGAAGCTGCGCGCAAAACAGAAAGCAACCGTAACCTATACTGTGTCCAACCTGAGCGGACGCAACGTACGCGGACGGGCCGTGCTCAAACCCGATGATCCCGCGGTAAAAAATAAATGGGTCACCCTGCCGCCAGACGCGGAGAAAGACTACGACGCCACCAGCAGCTTCCGGTTTCCCGTGACCGTGGACATTCCTGCTAGCGCCGCACCGGGCAAATATACGTTCCGTCTGGATGCCGTCAACGCGGAAATTACTGATGAAGGTGATACCGGTCCCACGGCCAGCTTTGAAATCCTGGCAACAGAAAAAAGCAAGATGCCCGGCTGGATCATTCCCGTTGCGGCGGTGGTGCTGCTTCTTATTATCGGGACGGTGCTGTTTTTTGTCCTGCATAAACCCGCGCCGGACATTAAGACCACCCTGGTAGCCATGCCGAATGAAGTGGGCAAGAACGCCGCGGATGCCAATGACGAACTCACCAAACTTCACTTTACCGTGACCGTCTCCAGCAAACCGTCAACGGCAGCCGATGCCAATAAAGTGATCAGCCAAAGCGTCGATAAGGACACGAAAGTTGATCCTGCCACAACCACCGTCGCCCTCACAGTTGGCGCGCCGGCTCTGCGCGTACCCAGCTTGGTTGGCCTGACTTATGCGGACGCAATGGCCCGGTTGTCACAACAGCAATTTCACAATGTGCAGTCCGATAATCGCCCGGTGCAAAACGTAAATCCCGGGTTCGTCTCCGCGCAGACACCTGAGGCAGGGACTGAAGTGCAAGCGGACGTAGCTATCCACATGACTGTAGCCGCGCAACTGATCACCGTACCCCAGGTCACCGGCATGGCTTTTGGCAACGCGGTGCTAAGGCTGCGCCAGGCGAGCCTTGACTACGGAAGCGTAACGGGAGTGCAGGCGGACGGTATCGTCCAGTCACAGAGCCCTGCTCCAAACGCTCAAGTCCCTGTAGGAACAAAGATCAACTTGACTCTGCCCGGATGCGGCGGCCCATTCATACGGTGCGTGGTCCTTAATCCGGCGCTGACGCAAGCTGCTCTGGTAAAAAACAACGCTTTCCGCACCACCTTCAACATATCGCAGCCGAAACTACTTCCTAAGTAGACAGGACACTTTTATGTCGCCAGTGAAAATTGTGCTCATCATTCTGCTGGTGTTGGGCCTTCTGTATGGTTTGTCAGTTGCCCTCGGAAGCGGGGCGGATTCAAAGAAGAAGACGCCGCCAAGCGAAGATACGAAGACGCTTAGCTCCGTCCCTTCCGCGGACTGGCTGAAATCCCTGTCAGATCGCTTCAGTCCGGGATTTGAATTTAAGACGGTGCGCGACCCGCACGCCTTCACCAAAACCCGGAGTTTTAATGTTCTACACGGCCAGGCCGCCAAGGTCCTCATCAGTAGCAGCACAAACGTGCAGCGCATGAAATTTACTCAGATCCTGGGGGATTGCACCATCCTCTACTCTGACAACAACTCCGACGCAAAGCCGGACCAACCAGAAGGCCGTCCGTCCCTGGACAAGACAATCGCCATTACCAAACAAGGCGGAAGCCTCACGATCAAATGCAGCGCCACGTCTCAGGATTGCGTTCTGAAGGTGAAGTAGCGCGGCACCCGGAGCGGAGGCGCGGGTAAGCGTCTTCGCCGCCCGATCCCTGCCAGCAACTCAGGTCTGCGATCGCCCAACCACTCGACATACCCGCATTGACTCCTGCACTCAGCGCTTGGAGATGATCTCTGTTGTTGGCAGCGTTACCTCCCAGCGCCGACGGAGGAGCTCAGGTGTAGAACTATCATCGATTGGGTATCCAATGCAGAGATAGGCAATCAATTTCCAATCTTTTGCGACACTCAAGTCATGATTGATTTTCACTGGATCAAGGATTGAGACCCAACCAACTCCCAACCCATGGCTACGCGCCGCCAACCAGAACGTGTAAACGGCCAGAACGGCCGAGTATTCCAGCGTTTCCGGCATAGTGGTTCTGCCTAACCCACTCCCATAAGCTGTGTGCGGGCTCAGGAATACAGCCAGATGAACTGGAGCATCACGAAGGCCGGCCAGCTTCAAATTGGCATAGCGTTCTGCCTTCTCACCCGAATAAGATTTCAGAGCTTCGCGATTGCACTGCTCAAAATTCGCACGGACGGATTCACGGCACTCAGATGACTCCACCAGCACGAATCGCCACGGCTGACTATATCCGACGGATGGCGCGAGAGAGGCCAGACCTATCAGGTGTTCAATGAGTTGAACATCAACTGGATCGCCACGAAAGCTGCGAACATCTCGCCGCCACTTGAACAGCTCTTCGAGCTGCTTTCGAAACGTCTCGTCGAATTTTGGTGCATCATCCATAACTGTTCTCAGGCACGAGGCGGCTGTTCCGCAATACATGCTGCGGTACCGTTGAAGTTCCAGCGGTTTTGTAAGTAATTGAGCTCTGTGATTGATCCGTATTCTAACGGCAGGCTCCAGGCATCCGCAGCATCAAGTCCGGCCACTGAGACAAGGGCAGTACGGATAAAGCCCGCATGGGCAACAATCGCGATGCAGGTATCCTGAGCCTTCTTTGCCAGGTCTCGAAATTCATTCAACACTCGCTGCTGGAAATCTACGAACAGTTCGCCACCAGTCGCCGTACCGGCGGGGTGATCATGCAGCCACCGAGCGGCGTCGGCTGGATAAAGTGCCTCAATCTCATCCCATGACCTCCCTTCCCAGGCCCCAAAATTTATCTCACGTAGGCCGGAACGAACGTTAACTTCGAGACATCTCGAAGCTGCGATGGCCTCGGCTGTTCGGCAAGCTCTGATCAGGCTGCTTGAATAGACTCGAGTGAAAGGCCGCGTCCCAATTCGCCGCACGATTTCCTGTAGTTGCTCCTGTCCCAAGGTGCTGAGATCGGGATCAGCGTGCCCGCAAAACCTGCCTGCCATCTCCGTATGGGCATGGCGCACCAGCAGTATTGTCGATCGAATGGCGGAAACACTCATACCGCTACTAGCCCACAAAAGTAAATTGCAATCTCAGTAAGCTGATTGGTCGCCCCAAAACAATCGCCTGTTACTCCGCCGATTTGACTGCGATAATAAGCCGCTGTGAGCATGGTCAAAGCTATTGTGACCATCGTAGGCAGCCACATCTGCTTCCGCAACAGCAAGTAGCAGACCGCAAGAGTTACGCCCGTAGCAAAGATGAGTGAGAACACTGAAATTCGCTGGGCCAGCTGAGCCGCCTGTCCGTCCTGGCGTGCGGGTCGCAGGAACATCCCAAGTGGCAAAGTGGTCCAGCGGCACAGTACATGCGCCACGATCACATAAGACGAAAATCGCACCACGGCAAGCTCGCTCAGCAAAACGTACCGGGCCAGGAGCGACAAGATGAGCGCAATCACCCCAAACGCGCCCACGCGGCTATCGTGCATGATGAGGAGAATTTTCTCTTTCGTCCAGCCCCCGCCGAATCCATCGGCAACGTCAGCTAGGCCGTCCTCATGAAGTGCCCCGGTTATCAGGACCAGATAAGTAAGCACCATGAGGGCGATTACTGAGCGACTGACATGGCCGCTCAGCATCCGATTAAGCGCAGCGGCTCCCAGTCCAATCATCAACCCCACGACGGGAAAAAATTTGGCAGCGCGCAAGAGCTGTTCCGGTTCTGACAGAACTGATGGCAGCGGAAGCCTGGTCATGAACTGAAACGCTGACAGCAAATCCCGCAATCCTTTGATCATGTTTTTTCTCGATTCGTGGCAGGTTGCGTCAGCTTAAACCTCTGTCATGAGCACTTGATTGTTGCTCACTCCGGCCGATTCAAAGGTCGCCATTCCGGTGAAAGCATTCACCGCGGCGTCAATGATGTTCATTGCCAAAGCTGCTCCTGTACCTTCGCCTAACCGCATTTCCAATTTGAGCAGAGGCTCGTGACCAATGATATGGAGCAGCACCGCGTGCCCCGATTCAGACGAGAGATGGGCCGCAAAGATATAGTCAGCGCTTGCCGGACACAGCCGCACGGCCAACGCGGCACTTGCAGTGGCGATGAAGCCGTCACAAACAATAGCGATTTTAGCCGCGGCTGCTCCCAGACACACACCAACGAGCCCCGCTACCTCCAAGCCTCCGAGCGTTTGAAGAATGCTGAGCGGATCATCAGCCTTCAGTCCGTACCGTCGTAGCGCTTGGTCCACAACGGAACGCTTCTTGGCCATGACCTCTTCATCTGCTCCAGTACCGCGACCTGTGACTCTTGCCGCGGGCAAGCCGGTAAGTGCCGCGGTAATGGCAGCTGCCGCCGTCGTGTTGCCAATGCCCATTTCTCCTATTCCGATCAGCTTCACTCCGGCAATTTTCGCCTCCGCGGCAACTTCAAGACCAAGCCTGATTGCGGAATTAGTCTCGTCCGCGGTAAGCGCCGGCTCTTTGATGAAATTGCGGCTTCCTTTACGAATTGGTTTTCGAATGAACTGAATTTGCTTACTGAAGATTTCGGTAACGGGAATTGCCGATTTCACGCCGGCATCGACAATCACCAAATCAGCTCCGGCCGTCTTGGCCAATGCGTTGATTGCAGCGCCCCCGCGCAGGAAATTTGCAACCATCTGAGCGGTAACCTCCGCCGGATAGGGGCTGACTCCTTCTTCTGCAACGCCATGGTCGGCGGCAAAAACCACGATGCGTTTGTGATCGACACTGGGTACAAGCGTCTGTTGGATCGCCGCCATTCGGCAGGCGATTTCTTCGAGCCTGCCCAGGCTGCCCGGAGGCTTGGTCAGGTGGTCCTGCCGCTCCCGGGCTTGGGCCATCCAGCTTGGCTCGACACGCGCGATCTGCGCAATGGTTTTCAGAAGATCATCCATCATGCCATTACCTCTTTCAGAGCGTGAATGAGTTTCATGTTTGTCTTGGATGTTATTCATTGAGATTCCCAGCCAACCGCGGATTGCATCCAGATCCACGGACTGCTCTACGGCATCGGCGAGGCGATTGATCTCAGCTTGCTTCTGCTTAGCTCGAAAAGTGACCTCGGTTGAAGGATGGAGCTGGCGCACAGCCCGTGCGTTGGCCAGGAAACTATGCCGAAAACCGTCGTCATCGAAAAGTCCATGCAGGTACGTGCCAAAGCACCGGCCTGCCTGGTCTTGGACTCCATCTGGATGCGTCCGCGATTCATGGCGCCTGCGAATCCGGAAAATTGGCTGCGCTCCGGCGTCGTACGTGGTTTCGCCCAGATGGATTTCGTAACCGGTCGTCTCCTGCGTCGGGCACTCGAGTCCAAAAAGAATTTTTGCGACCAACTCAGCTTTGACCTGAGCTGTTACCTTCTCCCGCGCGAGTACCGTACGTATAGGTAGCAGGCCGATGCCTGCTACCTGGCCTCCGCCTTCCATGCCATGAGGATCGGCGATGCTGATACCCATCATCTGCATACCGCCGCAAATACCCACCACCAGCGGATGGCCCGCGTGACACTCTATTGCGTCCGCCAATCCGGAACTCCGCAGCCAACGGAAATCTTGAATCGTTTGTTTCGTGCCCGGAATAATAATGAGATCGGCATGCTGGATTTGTTCCGGAGCGCTCACAAAATCCAACGAAACACTTGGTTCAGCAGCCAGGGCATCGAAGTCAGTAAAGTTTGAAAGATAAGGAAGGTCAATGACGGCGATGCGCAGCGGGCGGTTTCCATCCGTGGTTGCCTGCCAGCTGGTTACGTTGCCTTTGGTTCTTCTTGCGTCCAGGCCGACGCTGTCCTCTTCATCAAGATCCAGATTCGGAATGTAAGGAACAACCCCAACGCACGGTTTCTGTATCCTGTCTTCAATCTCACGAATGCCGGGCTTCAGCAGACTGAGGTCGCCACGGAATTTGTTAATTACAAAGCCGCGAATGCGTTCACGCTCGTCGGTGGAAAGCAACTCCATGGTTCCCAGGAGTGAGGCGAACACCCCGCCGCGATCAATGTCTCCCACCAGCAAACATGCGGCATTTGCCGCAGCGGCCATGCGCATGTTTACGATATCGTGGGCCTTCAAGTTAATTTCTGCTGGAGACCCGGCGCCTTCAAGCACGATGAGATCATTCTCCGCAGCCAGCTTGTGATAGCTCTTAAGCACAAGCGGGAACAGCTCTTCGACGCGATGCTGGTGATAGTCGCGTGCTGATAGATGCCCCCAAACGCGGCCGTCGACGACGATTTGGCAAGAGGCGTCGGAATCCGGCTTCAGAAGAATTGGATTCATCTCCCGGGTGGCAAAAATTCCGGCGGCCTCGGCCTGGAGGGCTTGTGCGCGCCCAATCTCATAGCCATCGATTGTGGCGGCGGAATTCAGTGACATGTTTTGTGCTTTGAACGGGGCCACACGCCAGCCAAGACGCGCAAAGATACGGCAGAAGGCCGCCGTAATGAGCGATTTGCCAACGTGTGATGCTGTTCCCAACACCATGAGAGAACGCGCAGCCATGAATTAGCCCCTGAAAAATCCGCCTCTGAAGTGCGTTACCACGCGCGCGACCAGCGTGGACCTTTGTGCTGGTCGTCGCGGAGTTGAGCACTGACTCCCGCGCGCAGTTCAAGCAATCGCCCAAAAAGCCACAGTAAATCGGAAAGGCGGTTCAAGTACACCACGACAACAGCATCCACCTCTTCGCCTGACTCAACCAGCCGCACAACGCTGCGCTCCGCGCGGCGGCACACGGTGCGGGCAACATCGTAGGCCGCTGCGGCAGTGTGTTCACCCGGCAGTGACCAATCCGAAAGCACGCCTTCCATGGTTTCAATCCTGTGCACGTGGTCGGTAAGCGAGTCCACCATCTCTTGACTGACTGGAGGTTCCTTCTTGCGCGATTGTGGATGCGTTGCCAAAGCTGAACCCACGTGAAAAAGCTCTTTCTGAATCGACTTAGTCAGCTCAGCGATTTCTTTGTCCTCACAGATGGAACGGGCAAACCCAAGGACAGAGTTCAACTCGTCCACGGTGCCGTAGGTTTCAACGCGCAAACTGCTTTTAGAAACGCGTATACCGCCAACCAGCGCTGTCTGACCGCCATCTCCGGTTTTCGTTGCTATGCTCATAGTCACCTCAATTTACTGGGTAATTCGTTCTCATACATGAACGGCTGGCCCTCTCCGGGCGAAGATGCACACGAGGAAGAAGTTCGCGCGCCAGTGCCGTAAGCCAATGGAGAAGGCCCGCATCCATGTAGATTCACGCCAAAGACCTCTTGAATTGCCTGGGGCGTCAATATGGATGCGGGAGGCCCAAACACAAGTGTAGAATCCGGCCGCAAAAGAATCGCCGAAGAAAAATGCGCCTGCGCGCTTTGCAGGTCATGTACGGCTGCGATGATCGTAATACCTGCCTGATTCATCCGATGGAGCACGGAGAATACTTCGGCTTGCCGTCCAATATCCAGGTGCTGTGCGGGTTCATCCAGCAAAAGAAGCTGCGGTTCTTGCGCGAGTCCCAGAGCAATCTTGACTCGCTGGCGCTCCCCACCGCTTAGTTCGTTGAAATTGCGCCCCGCCAAATGTTCCACACTTGCGAGTTCCATCGCCCTCTTGACCGCGGCCCGATCTGATTGCTGCAAGCTGCCTCCTAGCCACGACAAATAAGGAGTGCGGCCGTGCTCCACCAATTGCTGCACCGTGAAATCGAATGAAATCTGGACCTCTTGTGGGACCAGAGCAATGCATTTGGCGAGTTCGCGGCGTTTATATTCAGCCAAACGCTTGCTGGCAAAGACGACTTCTCCAGTCTGCGGCGCCAATAGTCCAGCACAGATCTTAAGCAGCGTGGTCTTGCCCGAACCATTGGCTCCGAGCACGGCCACAGTTTCCCCCGCTGGCACGGCAATACTTATCTCTTCAAGCACCCGCCTGGTTCCATAGCCGAATGACATCTTGCGGACATCAAGAAGCGGCCTCATAGGGCGTACTCCCGTTTGCTGCGGCGCAGAAGATAGAGCAGTACAGGGCCGCCGAGAAACGCCGTGATGATTCCAACCGGTAATTCAGAAGGCGCGATGACGATCCGCGCAAAGGCGTCACAAATGATGAGATAACTTGCTCCGCAAATTGCAGACAGCAGTAGCAACCGGCCATGCTCCGGCCCCACAATCAAGCGCACAATGTGAGGCACGAGCAAGCCGACAAACATGATGAGCCCTCCCACGAGTACCGCGGAGGCGGTCAGCAACGAAGCCACAATGATAACTGCGGCACGCGCAAGCTCGACCGGCAGCCCCAACTGTTGTGCGTATTCTTCGCCCAACGCAAAGACGTTCAGCACCCGGCGCAACGGAATACAGAGCAAGGCCCCCACCAGCAGCATTCCACTGGCAAGGACCAGTTGGGTCCACTCAATCACGCTAATGGAACCATGCAGCCACAAAGCAAGGTTGCGTGCGCTCCAGGAAATTTCGTCGCGCAAGTAAATCAGAAACGAGCTGGCCTCAGTCAGAATCATGCTGACAGCCAGCCCGGCAAGCAACAAGGGAACAATTGGCGTCTTGCCGCCGATGCGCGCCAAAGCATAGACAAAAGAGATGGACCCAATCGATCCTAAGAACGCAAAGCTTGCCCCCGCACTGAAACCAAGAATTGAACTGTGGGGGAAAAGAAACATTCCCAGAGCAGCGCCGACCGCCGCCCCTCCCGAGGTCCCGAGAACATAAGGCTCCGCCATGGGATTGCGAAAAAGCCCCTGGAAGAGCACACCTGCCAGAGACAGTGCCGCGCCAATGATTCCCGCCGTAAAGATTCGGGGCAAACGAACATGTAGAAGGATCGTCTGCTCTGCGGGTGAGACGGACGTGTGGTTTCCCAGCAGCGTGGCGAAGATCGTCCGGGGTGCAATATGTACGGCGCCGACAATTGTGCTCGCGATTACGCTTGCCAGAAGCAAGACTAAAGCAATGGGGAGCGCGAAGGCGACGGCGCGAGATTTTCGCGGCGATCGCTCCGCAACTCCCGCCTTTTTACTGGAAGGTGCTTTGCCGGCGGTAATTACCTCAGTCGCCAGGATTCACCTCCAAATGTGATTTTAATGCCGGAGCGAAAAGTGAATGGCAGAGCTGGAAACCCAAAGGCCGCATCATACCGTTGGCTCAGGAGGTTTTCCATGGACGCGTACAAACTCAGGTGCGTGTTGACGCGGAAGTTTCCCGAAAGATCGAGCTTCTGGTAGGCGCTGTCCAGATTTCTGTTGGGCAACAAGAGCGTATTGCCGAAGTCCTCATCAGAGAGAAATGTTGAGTCGTCCCGGCGACCGACAAATGTACCCTGGAAGAGCGCAGACCAGCGGGCATGGTTGTATGTAATCGTCAGAAATCCAGTATGAGGAGCGCGGCGAAACGGGCGTGCCCCGACGAGCGGCGAGAATGCTCCGATAGGGATATTAGGGATACTAAGATTAACGCAGAGAGGAGATGTGTCATTGGCACAAAGCGCGCTGCTGCTGAACGAACGTTGCACCCGCGCATCCAGATAGGTGTAACCGCCGCGAGCAAAGAGGGAACGCGAGATTTTGTATTCAAGCTCGGTCTCTACGCCCTGAGCGCGAAAATCGGACGAGTTAATGGTTGCGCCAAAACCACTGGCCGCCGCGACATCGGGTGGAACTCCAAGCTGGGGCAGCGCGGTGCTGCTGACAAACTCGATTTCATTGGTGAATTGATTGTGAAAAACGTTTAATTTCAATTGGACTCGATCGGTGAGCCCCTGTTCCAGACCAAAGTCATAGCTGCGCGAGCGTTCCGCGTCAATCGGTTTGACCCCAAATTTCTGAATGAGCTGCTGGCCTCCCGGCTGCTGGAGCAACAAGCCGAACAACGAACTGCTTTCATCAAATATGCTGGGCTCCTTGATTCCTTTGCCGAAGTTGAATTTCAGCTTTGTTCCCCGAAAGAACCCTACACTCGGATGGAACGGATAGTAAGCCAAGCTGACGCGGGGAGTAGCTTCCACGCCAAACACAGCATTTCTCTCAATCCCTCCACCCAGCGAATAGAAGAACCTGTTCCAGAGGTCGCCATGCGTCTCCAGGATAAAACTCATATTACGCCGGTCAACAGGGTTGTTCGAACTGAAGGTGGGAGAATCAAATCGCGACGCCCCGCGCTCTGCCTCGTAACGGTATCCGAAGAGCGATGTCACATGCGAGTTGAAGCGATAATCCGTTTGTGCGTAAACAACGTCCCGATTCGCCGTTGAGACCGTACTCTCAGGACAGCAATCGCTGGAACTAAAAAACGCCTTGCCATTCGCCGTAAATCCATTTGCGCCCTTAATGGTCACGGGCAACCCGACAAATTCGAATCCGTTTTCAAATATTCCAACCGGGGAAGCCTTGGTGAACTTACTGTCAAGCCGCGAAGCTCCATAGCGAATAAGGTTGTGCCATTTCGATGTGGGTTGGAAGTCGTAGGTGGCGCTGATGAAAGTGTCGCGGTCCTTGGATTGCCCGTTGTCCGGAATGCCAAAGAGTTCGATGGCATTGGGCAAACCCAATGCAACTGCAACCCGGCGAATGGTCACGCGAAAGTTGTTACCGGCCGAGGGCGACCATCCAAAATTTCCCGCATAAGTGCCGTTATGGAAGGCGCTGTTGGGCAGGCTGTTAGAACTGTCGAGGCGCGCAAAGCTGGAAAAGTAATCGAAGCGACGCCACGCGCCTCCCAATGTTCCCTCCTGCCGGTAGGTGTTGAAATTGCCGCCATCGACCGCATAAGTAAGTTCCGGCAGCGGCGTGGTTCCCCTGCGCGTGGTCAAATTGACTACGCCAGCCAAGGCATCTGCACCGTAGAGAATGCTGTCTGGCCCGCGAAAGACCTCAATGCGGTCAAAAGAGCTAGCAGACAGGTCGCCGAATTCAAAGCTGCCGCCAATGTCATTGGCGGGAACACCGTCAATCAGTACTTTGTTGGCATTGGAATTGCCGCCGCGAATAAACAGAGCAGTCGTTCCACCGTGCTGTCCTGTCTGTGTGATCTGCAATCCGGATATCGAACGCAATGGCTCGAGCACATCCAGCTTATGCAGATAATCCTGGGAAGCAAGCACAGTCACGGCACTCCCCACCTGTGCTTCAGACATCGGCACTCCTGTTGCCGTGACGACTATTTCCTCAGAAACGTTTGGAGTACGAAGGGAAATAGATTGGGTCGTTGTTTCCGTGCTGCCCAGGTAGAAGGCATCGCTGTCGGTTGGAGCAAAGGAAGCGGCAGCAGCCCGCACATAAAAGCGCCCTGATTGTGAAGTCTCAAGCCGATATTTGCCATCTGGGCCGGTCACTGCATCGGCAATTACTTGATTGCCGGAGAACAGCTGCACTTGGGCGTTGGCCACGACCGCGCCCAAAGGGTCTGTAACCGTGCCGCGAATCGTGGCAGCATCGCTGGGAACGACGACTAGAAGAGACAAGACACAAAACAACAGAAGCCGATGTCGTGATAGAAGGTATTTCATCTTTAAATAATACTTCCCCCTCGGAAGTGGTTGTGATGGATGGAACAAGACCGGTCTCCTGACTTACGCATCTTCGACCTTCAGCCGCCTTCCCGAAGCACTGGCTCCAGTGGCTTACGTGGCTTGTGTCTACGCGTTTACAGTTGCGGGGCAGTGGCGGGCTTTCACCGCGCTTCCCATGCGTCCTGTTCCAATGTTTTTCTTTGAACGCCAGCACACAACCTGGCGCTCGCCTATGGGTGAAATTGTTTTGCTAAATCCTCCAGTGCATCGAATGCAAGCGGGCTGGGAAAGTCAATGCGATCATCCGCATAGAAAATCTTCCCTTTTTTTACAGCTTCCAGCCTCTGCCAGGCGCCTTGCTGTTGCAGAGTCTGCAACGACGTTGGTGATCCGCGCGTCAACAGCAGATACTCTGGCTGGCGGGCAATAATCGTTTCAAAACTAAGGCGCGGCCATTCATTTGGTAAATCGTCGCTGACTGATTTGCCTCCAGCAATGCTAATCAGTTCCGTGATGAAGGCCCCGCGTCCGGCAGTAATAATTGGGTCGCTCCACACCACGAAAAGAACAGAAGGCGTCTTTTTGCCCGCTACCCGCTCCCGAACAGCCTGTTCTCGCGCCCGCAAGCGCGCGATCAATGCGGATGCCTGCGCTTCTTGGTTGATTGCTTTTCCAATGCTGCCGATCGAGTGGTAGATGCCTTCCACTCCATGGGGCGCTACGATGAATACCGGTATCCCAAGATGTTCGATAGAGCGGACAAGATCAGAGCTGTTGAGATCTCCGATAGCCAGCACCAGATCAGGTTTGAGGGCCACAAGGGCTTCAATCGATGGATTAATGACTCCGCCCACGCTCGGCTTTTGCTTCGCTTCCGGAGGGTACTTGGTGTAATCGGTGATGCCGACGATGTCATCGCCGCGCCCGAGTTCATAGATGGTATCCGTAATGCTTGGCGCCAGGCAGACCAACCGATGGGGGTGATCCGGGACCACAATGTCCCGGCCAAGCTCATCGCGTATGCCCCGGCTGGCTGACGCTACCGCGCATAGCAACAAGCAAACGAAAAACAATCGGAACAGTTTGCTCATTTGCTCACCTCCTGTTGCCGGCGGGCCGGGCGCGCAAGCGATACAAAGTGGTCCGCAAAAACCGGATGACCGGCAAAATGCAGATGAATATAACTGCCAAAGGTGTTGCCCACGGCAAATCCCTCTCGCTGCTTTTCTCCCGAGAGAGAGTAGTGGACTGTTGTCTTCTTATCAACGCTTTCATCGCCTGTAATCCGGGAGCAGTGAAAGCTGTGCCCGCGGAGCCGAATACCTTCAGGAGCCACGCTGTCTTTTTCGAAATGGACATCAACATAGCCGAAATGGACCAGGCGATCGGTCATTTCAATGGAAAGTGGCAGCAGCCCCGCCATGGGCCATCGGCTACCCTCTCGGGTAATCAACTCGCGGCTCAAAAAAATGAGGCCGCCACATTCGCCGTAAATCAGCTTACCCGCGGCAGCAAACTCGCGCAGTCCGGAGAGCAGGCCCGGGTTATTGCTCAGGACCTCAGCGTAGAATTCGGGATAGCCGCCTCCGAAGTAGAGTGCATCTACGTTGGCAGGAAGATGCGAACTCTCAAGGGGACTGAACTCAACCAACTCCGCGCCTCGTCTGCGCAGCTCGTCCAGCCCAGCTTCATAGTAAAAACAGAATGCGCGATCACGGGCAATTCCAATCCGCACAGGTTCTTTGATCGCAGTCGCGGGCCAACTGGAGCTGGCAGGCAATTGAATTGCGCAGGCGGCCAGAAGTTCATCGAGAGGAACATTTTGCTCAACGAGAGAGGCCAGCAGCTCAATCTGATCGCCCGACCATGATCGTTCTTGCGCTGTTTGCAAACCCAGATAACGCTCTTTAAGCTTTATCTGCTCTTCGTTCGGAAGCCACCCAACCACTAGTTTTTTGTCGTGCTCCTTCAGAGCTTCGATCAGCATTTGCGCATGGGTGGCGTTGGCGACCCGATTCAAGATGATGCCGGCAATCCGAATCTGCGGATCAAAGCTCTGAAATCCGTGGACCAGAGCCGCAACGCTGCGCGCAGCCGAAGAAGCATCTACCACCAGGACGACTGGCAGTCCGAGCAGTTTAGAGATTTCAGCGCTGCTGCCTTGTTCGCTGGTTCCGCGGACGCCGTCAAACAACCCCATCATTCCTTCCACGACCGCGATATCGGCATCACGGCATGCTGAGGTAAAGATTCTTTGATTCACCTCTGCGGGAAGCATCCATGTATCAAGGTTATGGGAGAGACGTCCGCTGACTCGCGCGTGGTGGCCCGGATCAATAAAGTCCGGCCCGCATTTGAATGCCTGCACGCGCAGCCCACGTCTCTTGAGGGCCGCTATCAATGCAGCTGTGACCGTGGTCTTACCGACTCCGCTTGCTGGCCCGGCAATCACGAAACCTTTCATCGCCGCACCTCCGCAAGGCCCTTGATCGCAAGCGGACATCCCGCAATCATCAGAATCACGTTGTCAGAAATTCGCGCGACCTTCTGGTTCACTTCGCCCAGAAGATCGCGGAATTGGCGTCCCGACGGAAAAGCCGGCACAACGCCACTTCCGACTTCGTTGGATACCAAGGCCACGGAAGCCGGCGTTACTTGGATCGCGTTGCATACCCGGTCAACCCGCGCCATTAGTTTCTCGCTGTCGTCTCCCTCAGCCATGAGGTTCGCAGTAAAGGTGGTCAGGCAATCGACCAGCAGAAATGAAAACCTGCTTCCTTGTTCAGCGATTGCCGTATCAAGAGCAAGCGGTACTTCTACCGTCTCCCAATGAGCGGGACGCTCTTCACGGTGACGTGCGATTTTGGCACGCATTTCGTCGTCGGACGGCTGTGCCGTCGCCAGGAAAGCCACGTCCTTCGCGGTCATCGCAAGTGTTTGAGCGTACCGGCTCTTGCCGCTCCGGACGCCCCCAAGTACCAGGGTGATCAATCTGGCTCCACAATTGGAACGGAAGTTTCCGCCAATTCAAAGAATCGGGATAAAAACGTAAGCTGGCAGGTGGCTGCGCAAAAAAACACCAGACGCCGTCCGACTCTCCCATCGAAGCCGGAATAGCCCAAAAAGATTGGGATCTGATCGGTCTCCTGACTCTCGCGTCTACAAGCTGTTGAGCAGCCTTCCCGGTAACAACCTCAGTGGCAACAACGCTCAGCTCTCTGCGATTACAGTTGCGGGGCAGTGGCGGATTCTCACCGCTCTTCCCATACATCAGACAGTTTGAATTTATAAGCGCGCGCGTTCGCAAAGTCAAGGTATCGTGCTTTGATAGAGTAGACTGTCTCGGCAAGGCCGCAGAAAATCTCAAAGCCGGAGAGTTGCCTGGGAGCATAAAGGAAAGCTTGTGGGCGCGCTTCGCAGGACTTACGTAAATGACTACGCAACGGATCGTTTCGTTTCTTCCTTCCGCAACTGAAATGGCGTGTTCACTCGGGTTGGAAGACCGGCTGGTAGGGATCACGCATGAGTGCGACTACCCCTCATCCGTTACAGGAAAACCAATTGTTGTTCGCAGCGCTGTTCCCGTAGAAACCATGACTCAAGCCGAGATTGACAAGTCCGTCAGCGAACGGCTGCAAAACGGCTTGAGCGTTTACGCCGTGGATGAACAACTGTTGCAAGAACTCGCCCCTGACCTGATATTGACGCAGGACCTGTGCCAGGTTTGCGCGCCTTCAGGAAATGAAGTTACTCAAGCTTTAAATCTACTGCCTAAAAAGCCGCAAGTGTTGTGGCTGACGCCAAAATCCTTGCGGGAGATCGAAGACAACTTGCGTGAGATTGGTGAAGCAACCGGTTGTATCGAGAGGGCCAATGAGTTGATTGCCGGCTGTCGAACGACCCTCAAAAAGATTGCCGATGTGACAAGCAAGCTTTCCGCACGCCCTCGCGTCTTTTGCATGGAATGGCTGGATCCCATCTATTGCAGCGGACATTGGGTCCCGGAGATGGTCAGGATCGCCGGCGGCGTGGATGAACTGGCACGCGAGGGAACGGATTCCATACGCATTGCCTGGGAGGACGTTCAGAAGTGGGCGCCGGAAGTCCTCGTCATTATGCCGTGTGGCTGCCATCTGGATAAGGTGTTGGAATTGGTTCCTGACCTTGCCAATCTGCCTGGTTGGTCTGATCTTCCGGCAGTGCGCCAGGGAAGGGTCTATGCGGTGGATGCGAGTTCCTATTTCGCGCGGCCTGGGCCGAGGGTAGTGAACGGAACGGAGCTTTTGGCGCACCTCATCCATCCGGAACTGTTTCCGTGGAACGGCCCTGAAACAGCGTACAGGTGCTTGCCGGTCCGATGAAAACGTCAGCGCTGCTATCGAGCGGCAGTGCCTATTGAAATCGGCAGCCTGATTGGTTTTAATCTGGATCGTTAATATTTCGCGACGCGAAGCAAGCCAGCTTGGCAGTCGCAGGCCAGAAGCCCGCTTCGAGTACTCGAAAACCGTTTCCGTGTTACTCGACACCTGCGAAAAAACCAGCCGATCATGGAGCGGCGACTGTGAGAATTCTCATTTTCCTTGCAGCGCCTGCAGCCGATCCTTGTTGACCTTGAGGACGATGCCGGCATTGCGGTCGGCCACTTCGCTGACTTTATATTCTGCGGACGTTCCTAGCACCTGTGCTACCTCTGACGGCGTGAGGCTGTAGGTATCGGTGAGCCACCGTGCCATGTTGTCGGTCGCACTGCGGAACGCATCATCGAGCGATCCGCCGAGTCCCATGGTCATAATGTGCGTCGCCGATTCCACACGCGGGCCGGGTATCGAGTGCTTGCCTGAAATTACGTCGACCCTGAACTCCAACTCCATGCTGGTTTCCAGAGCGTTCCCGTTCAGCTCGCCATCACCTTGCAGCGCATGCCCATCGCCGACATAGAGAAGCGCGCCGGGGGCGGAAACCGGCAGATAGACGGTTGCGCCTTCCACAATCTCATTAAAATCCATGTTGCCACCCCATCGGCCGGAGTCACCCGTGTTCGGTGGAGCCGTCGCGCCCGGCGCCGTGGCAATGCAGCCCAGCATAGGCCGTAGCGGAACCGAATAGGTCTTGAGGTGCTCGCTCGGCTTCTCCGGCGTGGCCACACCGTGTTCAAGATCCAGATGCCAGCGCACGTTCTTGAACCCATCTTTCATTTGCACGGCGAGTTCGGGGGTCAGGCCACGGCCCACCACGCCGTCGTCGCTGATGGCATAGTCCCGTGTCAGGCGCAACCGCGTCAGGCGGACTGCCAGCGTGTCGCCGGGCATAGCCGTTTCAACGAAAAACGGGCCGGTTTCGGGATTTCCCCCCGCCACTCGCGCCACACCTTTTTCGTCGGCGCCGCCCGCGTCCACGGTCGTTGTGTGGATGGTGTCGCCCGGCCAGACCGTAAGCACCGGCTTGTTAGCGGCGGAAAACTCGCGATAGAAAACCGTCGGCGTGAACTCGTGACGTCGGGGCCCTCCCGCGGGACGGGGCGGTGTTAGCCTGCCGACGATCGCGTGCGAGTGCGGATGCGCCTTGTCTCCAGGGTCAGTAAATACGACGGTTCCGGCCATCGTTACGGCCTCGTTTTGCGAATGAACAACGGTTGCACTGACCTCCGAGGTGCCACCCTTTCCATCCTCGGCCAGGAAGTGCATCGTATTACCGTTCATAGTTCCGTTCAGCTTGTCCCCGGCAAAATCACCGTTGAGATTGTCGCCCTGCTGGGTCAGATCCAAATTCCAATAGAGCGGGCTGCCATGAATGTCGAGGGTCAGCGCCCAGTGTCCAGAGAGACTATTCTGATTATTCTGAGCGCAAAGGAGTCCTGACAACAAAAATAGCGCCCCCAAAAGCCGCAAAAGCCTTCGCATGAGATCCCTCCAAGCGCAGAATCAGTATGTAAATCTGCAAAGTAAAATCAGTCTACAAAAGAACGAGCAGAAGATGTGCTTTTGCGAAATAAGATGGCGGTCAGTGCTTCAAATGCTGATGGCTTGTCGGCACGGTCCCCAAGTCGGCTTCGAGGAAGTTTCGCCGGATTGCTCCCGAGAAACGCGCTAGCAATGAGCGACCGCGTGCTGGCAAGAAGCCGGGTTCCTATAGCTAATCCGCCAAAGCTCATCGCTCCAAAATATCTTTGAAGGCATTCAAAGCGACTTTCTTTGGCTGGCTGGGCAGCAGGATATCAGTGCTGCGACTACTGTTACCCGCGATCCCAATTTGGCCAAGGCGCACCATGCCCTTGCCGAAATCGGCAAATACCGGAACCAGCATGGCAAAATGCTCGTCAACATCGCTCTGGGTCACGGTCATGTGCAGCTTCACTTTGCCGCCGTCCGCGGGGAGAAACTGGTATTCGAAGTGGTATCGCGGCACCTGGGTCCCGTAAACCCATTCATCAAAGAACCAGTCAAGCCGCCCGTTCCCCGCAAGATCCATGGTCTTGGACATGTGTTTCTCGGCAATTGACTTGAATGACTCAGTCGAGGCGGCCCGTTCGCGATGGCTCTCCACAAACTCATGCATCATGGCAATGAAAGCTTTGTCCTGGTCCTGCGGGCTGTACATAATCGACCGCAGCATTTGCAAGACATAGGCGCCCTTGGGATAGGTCACGCTCTGGTAGGCGTTCGCGCTGCGAGGAGAAATCAGACGCAGTCCCATCCAAAGCGGGCCTGCATCGTTGGGAGCGATGCCGTAGTTGTTCTTCTCCAGGACGCGAGTGCGCAAGCGCTCCCAAAATTCAATGTAGTCCTTGCGCCAGTCTCCGGCCACGGCCTGTTGTAGAAACAACCCGGCGGAAAATTCGGCAAATCCCTCAGAGAGCCATTGATCGTGGTAAGAAGCCCAGCCCACGGCGTGTCCCCACCATTGGTGGGCAACTTCGTGCGGCGTTACCTCCTGCACAAAGCCGCTAAACTTGCTGTTGATGGTTCCAAACATCATCCATCTTTGGGTGGAGTCCGTGTAGGCGGAAATTGGAAGATAGACCAGGTTCGGCCAGGATTGCCCAAAATTAAAATCGGGCTGTTCCGTAATATAGATCTCATCGTAGGGGCTCTTGCCGAAGAAAAAAGTGCAGAGCTGCAACTGGGCACGCGTTTGCTCCAGCGCATATTTGGTCATACTGTGAGGCGCCATCGTCTGGAGTGCGCGAAAGCTACGTAAGTTGTCAGGCAACTCCGTCAGGTAGTACCCGGAAATCTTGTAGCCGGTGAGTTCGTCGGCCAGTTCGACCTTCTTGTAATCGCCATAGTTGAATCCGGCAACCGCAACCGGGACCGAAGTGACCCAATGGCTGACGGCGAAGTTTTCTTCCGCCGATTCTCCCTGTAGCTTGCCGACGCTGACGACCTTGTATTTGCGCGGGACCTTGTACGTAAGATCATAAAGAACGTGTTCGCCAAATCCATTCAGGTTCGGATACCACGAGCTTCGGGCGCGCACGTAATAGCTTCCGTCCCCGGCTTGCGCCAGGACCTTGTCACCTTCGTACTGCACGGTGATGGAGTATTGTTTGCCCGCTTCCGGCGCTTTGGAGAGAATGGCGTAAAAGGAACCATCCTCTTTTCGGCTCTCCTGAATGTAATAGAGGTCCTGCCCCTGTTCGTCCGTGACCCGCGAGACGCGAAGGGTCGGCAGCAAGGCAAACTTGAGAAGTCTCTCGCCGGCGATCATTGGCTGGAAGGTGATTGTGGCAGTGCTGAACAAATGATCGTTCTTGGAAATGATCGTTTCGATCTTGTAGGCCTGCGTTGCAAACAGGCGGCGGTCTTCCTGCGAGCTTGCGGTGCGGTTCAGGTATTCAGGTTTCAAGTGGGCCAGATACCAGACACCATCGTCCATCCCCGCGGGATCATAGTTGATGAGTGCAACCTCTTCCGGCGAGTCCAACTGGGGCAGCGCCCCGACCCTGGTCCGCACGAAAAAACGGAGATCTTTGCGCTTCTTTCCCCGGATGTATGCATTCAAAAACGGCGGATGTGCGGGATTGTAGACAGCCGCCAGAAGGTCGGCGTCGACATTGTCCATGGTTTCGCCATGCAGGAGCTCCTCGGTAAAACCTAAAACCTCATCCCGGCGCTTTCGCATCCTCTCCTTCCAGTGTTCCAGGAGAGTGGCAGCTTCCGCCGGGGGTTCCACGCGCTCCCCCAGGCCGGGAAGAAACCTCATGCGCTCCTGCCCGGTGAATCGAAAGACCACCTCAGTAAAATCGTCGTCAGCCTCAGTAGCACCGGTACGCCGTTTAAGTTCGTTCGCATCGAGCACAGTTACAGGCTTTAAATTGAAGTGCCCTTCCCCAATGTAGATCGCGCCGGTCACAATTCCGTTCACCGGGCGCAATGTTGTCAGTGTCCCTTTCTGAAATTGGAACGTTGCCGTATCTAACTGCAAAGTGAAATTGTCGAAGCGAAAGGTTTCTCCAAGCCCGATGTCGCGGAGCTTGCGATAAACAGGATCGGAATTGGCAAAGGCAAGTCCTTTTCCAGAAACGGCAATTTCCACGCGCTGCTGCGCAATGGCCAGTTTGAGCTGGAGTTGGACGTCTCCGCGCAGATCCACATTCTTTACGAGAGGCTCAAAGCCGTCGCGCGTCACCCGCACCGAATAAGTTCCGGGCTTGAGATCAGAAGACGAAAATTTGCCCTGCCCGTCCGACAAAAGCACGACTGGCTGCGCAAGGTCCGCGCCGCTGATCTCGATCCGCGCGCCGACAATGACAGCGCCCGATTGGTCCTCCACCGTTCCGGACAATGTTTCAGAATGCAGCCACGTTGGCGCCGCCAGCAAAAGAAAAAATACAGCAATCTTCTGCGGACGCAGGAAGCGTTTACGGTGCCCGATAAGGTAGCAACGAATTTTGCGAAGGATATACAGCCACATGTTTTGTTCTTGACCCAGAGCTATTCCAACTAAAGCAACTATACCATTGTGATCAGTCTCCCGAGCAGGCATCTACACTTACTTCCAGGCCTGGCACGTATCTACTTACCACGGCAACCCGAATTGCATTAGTTATTTTTTAGTTTTGTGTTTCGGATTATACGATGGGACGGGTGGATCTTCGAAACGATTATTGAGACGAATTCTGAAGTTAGCTCAGGTTGCCCATCAATAAAGCGCTACAGAGGCCGATTCACCTCCGGGAAGTTGTCTCCCGCGGCTACTTCCGGTCTGCATACTTAATGAACTCATCGCCACCGTGGTTGCGGCTGAGCGCATCATGATCGATGCCGCTCTCGGTAGGCTTGGGCTCGCATCCGATCACCACAGCGGTTAGGAGCGCACCAACGTCTGAGCCCCGGCCGGGAATCGTCGTAGAACACAACCTTGCACCGGGCACTATCACAGCGACGTATCCGCTGCCGCTGGATTGGATCTCCAAAGAGCACGACAGCGTCCTGGGCGATCGTCGCCAGCGCTGCGCTTATCGTGGGGCGATGCCAACGCATCGATCTGGCGGCAAGATCGAGTTTCCTTACCAGGCCGGGTTCGCCGGCCATCCGATTGAGCACGCGTATCTCAGCGGCAGATGGAATCTTACGTTCAACGACGGCAACGACGACTCTCCATATTGCTCTCCGCAGAGTCTTGGCGTCGTCCAGATCTTTGGACTTGATCCGCACGTTCGCAAGATGGAGCGGGCTGAGTGACAGCCACCGCTGAAGTTCCGCTGGACTCGTGAGACGTTCGAACCGGCTTCCGTAACCCATGTCTCCCGTGTGTGCGAAATCCAGGCACAAACGTCCCACAAAACCAAAGTCCTTAGCGATCGCCATCGGATGCCTTCGCTTTACCGCGCATAGTCTTTACATTCGTCATGGGTTATACTCATGATGCCACTGAACACTGAAAGAGAGCAAATTGCTGAGGCATTGGAGGTACTCGGTATGACACTGCGTGAATTTTATCTGGAGCGTCGACGGGCGGAGATCCCGGTCTTCTTAAGCGTTCTAAAGTCGCTTCCCGCTGATCATCTCAATTACAAGCCGCATGATCGCTCTCCATCCGCGGAGCAGGTAATATGGACGCTCACCAGCGAACTGAGGGCGTGCTTGAATGTGGTAACTCAATACAAGGCCGAATGGAGCGCACAACCACCCCCACCTTTGGACGAAATGCTACAGCTTTTTGAACGATGGTCGAACGAGTTAACGGACTTGGTTGCAGCAATGGACGAAGCTTCGTGGAATCGGGTCGCACAGTTCTACTACAACGGGAAAGTCGTTTCGGAACAGCCCGTCGGCCAGTTTCTGTGGTTCATCCTCTTCGATGCTATTCACCACCGCGGCCAACTTGCAGCGTACTTGCGGCCTATGGGCGGTACGGTGCCGTCTATCTACGGGCCCTCAGCGGACAGTAGAGCTACGTAGCACCAGAGGCTTCCTCCCCCCAGGTGCGGAAGGCCTTCGCTCCTCAATAATGAGGTGCAATGCTTGCTGGCCCTTGAATCTTTTTGCTGGGCGGCGTGGGTTGATCAGACTGCTTTATGTTGAACCTCGCCATGGCGTCTGTGATTCTGTCCCGCTTGATGGCGAAGCGCCGCGCCGGAATCCGGGCCTCATGAAATAACGACAGCAGCGGACAAAATCCTTTCGCAGCGAGTTCTGCGTGCGGGCGCCAGCATCTGGATTGCGGATCGATTTAGTCGGGGCAGATCTTAGCTGGCTCTTGCGCTACGACGACCGCCACACCATGAGCACCTTGATAATCGCAGGGATAGAGCGGATGAAGAACCAGACGGCCCACAGAAGCGCGATGATGCCCATCACAATCCCGGCCACCGCGTCCGTAATGCTCACCAGGAGTATTGGCACCAGGTTGTGGAGAAAGCTGACGATAATGGTCCCCAGCAGCGAGCTGAGAATGAGGAACACCAGTCCTTTGTTCTGGAGATAGCGCTCTTCCGCCGCCACCAAAAAGCCGCCGAAAAACAGCTTGAGCGTCATCCCGGAGGACAGCACGGTGCTGGCGCCCGAACGGTCAAAGTGACCAAACACAGCCACGTAAACAATCGTACCGAAAGGCACGGCAAAAACCAGGGACAGCATGATCATCAGTTCAACAAAAGCGGCGATAATGCAGGCAATCGAACCAAGGGCCACAAGGAATGACACGATGAGCGTGGCGATCCCCTGCAACCGTCCGTGAATACGCTCCGGCAGAATGAGCGAGAGGGCCACCAGAATGATGACAAAAACCAGCAGGGCCTCGATCAGAGTGAGCCCCCGCAATCCAAAACCGCTCTCGAAGGCCTTTTCCACGATCAAGGCAATCACCACCAGGATGAAGGCCACAATGAAGAAGATTTTACGGACGCGATCAATCATATTTCACCGCATGAAGAACGGGCAGATTTCGGCGCCAGCCCGCATTGGACCGCACGCAGGCGCCGCAAACCTTTTTAGATAACACCGGCAAATACCAGGATCCCCAAAACAATCATCAGCGCGCCGGCAACAATTCCGCCGCCCCACCAGGGTTTGCGTTCACGCGGCGTGTTGCTTGAGGCCACCATCTTGATGCAAAAGATCGCGCCCCCCAAGCCGAAAAGGATCCCGATGATCGCGGCAATGATGCCGCCAGCGTTCAGAACGAGAAGTGTGGTGAAAGTATTCATAGTTCCTCCATAGCTAATGTCTTACTCAATCTCAGTAGCGGCATTCCTCGTCCAGAACCACCACGAACGCAGGCAGAAGTGCTTTTGCCCCTGTTTGAATTCCTTTGAATCTAAAGTTGAATGACTCCCGTGAACACCAGCACGGCGCCAACAACAAAGAGGCCGCCAGTCAGGATGGCTGGGACTGAGAAATATCTCTGTCTGGCGGCTGCGCGAGCGTCGTTTGTGGTGCTGGCTGCTTTCAGGTTAATGGCCCCGGTAAAGATCAAGGCCGCGCCCGAAAGCATTCCAACAATGGCAACAATGGTGGCGTGCGGGTTCATTGGTCCCTCAAACATGAACGTGGGATGACCTGCGTGGCGAGATTAGCTGTAAGTTGGCGCAAACGCCCGCACCAGGCTATACACGATAAGCACCCCGATGGCGATCAGGCTCACCACGACGGCATTCGCAATAAAGCCGACAACCGCGCTCACCCCAAGACCAACGTAGACAATGCAAATCAGAAGCCAGAGGAACCACAGACCCCAGGAGATTTCGCTGTCACCGCCGGCTGCGTAAGCCCAGTCTTCAAAGCACACGCGGCGATAGGCTTCAACCGCTGCGTCCGTTAGCTTGCCGGTAATCAGGCGGAAGATAACGTTCAGCAGCCAGCAGAGCCCGTAGATCGGGAAATAAACAGGACCAAACATCCGCGCCTGCCAGACATGGACTTCTTCGTGACGGTTCCAGCCGCCGCCGATGACGGTGCCCAGCGTCATGCGCCAGCCCGGTCCGCGCGGGCTGGCCAGATAGCAAAATGTACCGGAGCGCTGCGTGTCAGAGTCCACTTGGAAACCGCCGCCGGCAAAGATGCAAATTGGAATGTAGACAAGGCCAACCAGCGTATTCAGGACAGACCAGGTCATGTCCAGCACGTACCCCAGAATGCTGAAAAAGCCCACTTCATACACGCCGCTGGCCAGAGCGATCGGACTATAGACCGCCGCTGGAATGGCGCAAATCAAAGCAACGTACCACGGCAGATTCAGCGCGGAACAAATTCCAAAATAAAAACCGAAAGCAAGACCCGCCCCCAAAGGAACGCCCAAAATTCCCCACAAAACTCGCATAAAAACACCTCAGCGTGAAAATTGCCTTCCATCGGCGTTGCGATCTTGCCAGGAGAGGCTCACTCTTAAGGAGCGTTATTCACGCCGCAAAACTATCATCTGCATTGAAGTCAAGATTTGCAGAATGCGAAGGCTTATAAAACGGCGGGACCGCATGGCCAGCTAGCTTACGTGGTGAACCTAGCTGACGTGATGAACCAGGAGTGCCACTCCGGTAATAACAACGATTGCGCCGGCCCCTACGCCTACCAGGTAACCTGCTTCTTTGCCGCTGGCCGCTTTTACAACGCTGAAAATTCCTACGGCCAGTCCGGTCACAATCGCCACAATGTCAATAACAACGCCCACAGTTTCCCTCCAGGTAAATCTAAGGCTCTACTCAACAAAAGCGCCATAACCCGTGAAAAACCATCGTCATACCCACCGTCGGAGGGCAAAGAATCTGCGTAACCCGTTTCTGTGGAATAGCCTGCGGGCAATGAAAATATTTGTAGCGTTTGGGCAGTTGGTAGCACTAACACACAGCAACTGGATATCGAACCGGTTGCTGAAAGGTCGCAAGCAAAATGGAATGCTCGTATTCCCCGCAAATTACTGAAATCCTGGTTCGTTGGACCGGCGGCGATGACAATGCCCTGGACGCACTTACCCCACTCGTTTATAAAGACCTCCGGCGCATGGCGTCGTATTTGCTCCGAAGTGAGCGGCCGGGACATACGTTGCAGCCTACGGCCCTGGTCAATGAGGCTTATTTGAAGCTTGCCGGCCAGGCAAGTTTTCAATGGCAAAACCGGACGCACTTTTTTGCCGTGGCTTCCCGCGTGATGCGGCAGATCCTGGTGGATTCCGCGCGCAGCCATCTGCGGGCCAAACGCGGAGGAGGCGCTGTGGTCCTTTCTCTGGATGAAGAGCTGATCTTCGTTCCGGAACGGTCGGCGGACCTTGTTGCTCTGGATCACGCTCTAGATCTTCTGGCTGAAGTAGATCCGCGCAAAGCCAAGGTTGTGGAAATGCGTTTCTTTGGCGGCCTGGGAACAGAGGAAATTGCTCAAGTCCTGGAGGTTTCTCCGAATACCGTGATGCGGGATTGGAACATGGCCAAAGCATGGCTAAGGCGGGAAATGGAAAGTGGCGCGAACGATGAAACAACACTTGTGGCCCAGGGTTGAGGCGCTTTTTCATCAAGCCCTTCCTCTTAGCTCCAATGACCGCGCGGGGTTCCTTGACCAAGCCTGCCACGGCGACGATTCCCTGTACCGGGAAGTGGCTTCCCTGCTTGTCAATCACCAGCCGGAAGACCAGGTGCTTGAAAAAATGAAGCTGCCGCATCTGGTCCAGACGCTTGATGCAGGTCGCCCCACTTTTAATGAAGGAACGCGTGTGGGGCCTTATGCAATCATTCGCCTGCTGGGCAGCGGCGGCATGGGAGAAGTTTATCTTGCCCGCGACGAGCGTCTGGGGCGTAAGGTAGCGCTGAAAATTCTGCCTCGAGACCTGGCCGGCAGTCCCGCTCTTGAGGAACGCTTACACCGGGAAGCCCAGACAGCATCGGCCCTCAACCATCCCAACATCCTCACCATTTATGACTTCGGCCGGCAGGGCGACGTGCATTACATGGTAAGTGAAGCCGTGGAAGGCACGCAGTTGCGCGAGCAAATTGGCCAGCTCTCCCTGGCGGAGGCGATTAACTATGCGGGGCAGATCGGACACGCCCTGGAAGCGGCGCATGCCGTCGGCATCATCCATCGCGATATCAAACCGGAAAACATCATGGTGCGATCGGACGGCTACATCAAGGTCCTGGATTTTGGCCTGGCCAAGCTGATTGGTCTTCAGAATGAAACCGGAAAAAGCCTTTTTGAAAGGCTTTCCGGGAACGGCGTCAATACAGCGCCTGGATTGCTGATGGGCACCGTGAATTATATGTCGCCGGAGCAGATACGCGGGCAGTCTGTCGATCTGCGCGCTGACATCTGGAGTTGGGGCGTTGTGCTCTATGAGATGCTCTCCGGCAAGCGTCCGTTTGAATCGGAAACGCCGGGCGATACGCTGGCCGCCATTCTCAACAAAGTCCCCGCGCCTTCCAGCAGCAAAAAAGAAATTAACCGGCTGGTGGAAAAAGCTCTGGCCAAAGAACCTGACGAGCGCTATCACACCATGCAGCAAGCACTGCTCGATCTGGAGCAAATCAGTGCTGTCAATCAGCTTCCGGACAGTCGGAGCAAAGCTCGTCTCACGGCCCTCCCGCGGCTTCCCCAGCGAAGCCACTCCATTTTTCAAGGCGCAGGCAGCCTGTTCGGACAATGGAGCTTGTGGGCATCGTTGCTGGTTTTGCTCACCATGTCAGCCGTTGAGGGGTACCGGTGGTATTTGCACATTGTCAACCAGCCATTTCAGATGGAAAAGCTGATCCGCCTGACGACCAGCGGAAATGCCGTGGAAGCGGCAATTTCACTTGACGGAAATTATGTGGCTTACGCGACCGCGGAAAGCGGCAGGCAGGCGCTCTGGCTTCGCCAGATTAGCACCGGCGTCGACCGGCAACTGGTTCCGCCGGCAACGGGCGAATATGCCGGGATCACCTTTTCCAAAGACGGATTTATTTATTACGTTTTCCTCAACAAGGAGATGGGTAAGCTGTACCGGGTCCCCATGCTCGGCGGAGATCCCAAGCTGTTGGTGAAAGACGTGGACTCCCCGATAAGCTTCTCCCCGGACGGCAAACGTTTTGCGTTCATTCGCCTTGAGCTGAAGAAGAGTTCTCTGATGATTCGCAGCCTCAGCAGTGATGCTGAGCAGCCCTTGGCTACCATTGGATTGCACAATCGTTTCTGGGCGGCGCCGCTGTGGTCTCCCGATGGACTCAGCGTGTGGTGCGAAGTGTTCCGCGACACGGATGGGGCCATCAATCTTATGTCGATTCGCCTGGACGACGGACGGCAGCAGACCATGTCACTCGGCCCGTGGTATTACATGGGCAAACCCGCGTGGCTTCGCAAAGGGCGCAGCATCGCCGTGGCCGCGGCCAGCAATGGGTTGAACCGGTCCAAGCTGGTGGAGATTTCCTTGCCTGCCGGCGAAATTTCAGAGATCCCGCGTGATCTGGCAAATTACCGTGATGTGGATTCAACACCTGATTCCCAAAGGATCGTGGCGGTGCAGCGCGAGCGCATGTCCGGACTCTGGAGCGTCCCGCTGTTTGATCAGGGCAGCGCACGGCCGATTAGCCAGCCAACCGGAAGGTTCTCCGGGGTAACGTGGACCAAATCCGGGAAACTGATTTCGCAAACGGAAAACGCGGGCCGTCCTGACCTTTGGTCGGTTGATGCCGCCACCGGAGAGCTCCGCGCCATTACGGAAGACGATTCGATTGAACGCTATCCCGTTGCGTCCCCGGATGGGAAGTATCTCATTTACACGTCCAATCGTGACGGCACGTTCCATCTTTGGCGGTCCAGCCAGGATGGCGCAGGTGCTGTAAGGCTCACTTCAGATACCTTCATGGAAGCGGAACAAGTGGCATTCACGCCGGACAGTCAATGGGTTGTCTACACTTCCGCTCGCGGAGGGTTCGAGGCTCTATGGAAGACCCCGGTCGAAGGCGGCGAACCAGTCCAAATCACTCATGATCCCGCAACCAGGCCCGCGGTTTCTCCAGACGGCACAATGATCGCCTGTGCCTACTCGCAAGACGCGGCGGAAGGCTGGACAGCGGCCATTATCCAGGCTAAAACCGGCAAGCTGGTGCGAATGTTCCCCAAGCTTCCCACCGGAGATGGCCCGCCAATTCTCTGGTCGCGCGACGGCCGCGACCTTCTGTATGTGGTAACACAAAGCGGCGTCTCCAATCTTTGGGCCCAGCCCATCAGCGGAGGCGGCCCCCGGCAGATCACGCACTTCTCTGAAGATGAGATATTTTCTTTCGCCCTTTCCCCAGACGGCGGATCCATAGCCAGCGTTCGTGGTAGAACTACATCTGACGTGGTTCTGGTTGAAGCGAGAAAATAAATTCAAGTGGGGGAGCAATTCTTATGAAAATAATGCTTAGTTTGCTGGGGGTTGCGTTTCTGTTGTCGCTGCCAGTGGCAGCCCAGACAGATTGTCCCTGTGATGTCACGATTCGTACCGGATCGCCAGGCCCAATACCTCCAGGTGTTGCCCCCACGCCGTTGCCTCCTGGTGTTGACCACAACCCCTATGTGGAAATAACGATATTGCCCCACGGCACAACTCCGCCGGGCGACCACATCACGCTGAACGGACTGAAAGATCTCAACATCGCTGCGACTGATCTTCCCAAGGACGCGGTCTTGCGGAGCTTTACCATAAAAATATTCTCGAAGCGCGGAAGGCAGCTCTTCCAGGCGACCCGGCGACTGCCGAAGTCCGCTCAAGAGCAGCGCGCCTTCATGCTCGATGCCCAAACCGCAAGGTCCGGCGCGCGCTACTTTGTTCCAGGAAACACTGTTTTGATAACTGTGCAGGTAGCCTTTGAAGGAGGCACGATCAAGGTTACGTCGGGAAAAACTCAGTGAAAGTCGTGCACCACGATAACGATTTGCAGAGCGGCCCCAGAGTTGCGGTGCTGGAACGCGATACGTATCAGGGCACGACTTGAGCGTTTAGCCCGGCGTGAGCGGAGCGAGCGATGGGCTGCGGAGTCGTGCCGTGACGGTCGCATTACTCGCCCTTTCCGCTCTGCCGGAGGCTGGCGCGCAGCACGGCGGAGCGCCCAATTAAAAAAGTAACCTCTCCGGAGCCGCTCTAGCAAGAGCAGGGGATCCCAGATACAAGCCGGCTCCCGCTCGTTGATCCCGCTCTGGAAAGCACGCTTTCATATCTGGCACGAGAAGCTAAGGTAGTTTGAAACGTTTCTACCTTAATGTCACTACTTAAGTGGAGAGTGTTGAGCCCTACTTTAACCAGACAACAGCTGGCACATGGCAGACGAGCCAACGATCCAAACTCTTACGATTTCTCTGGCAAACCTCCCAGTTAATGGGCCTGCTGATCTCATAAAACCGACCATTGGGCTCGATCATCACAAGATAGTGATCGGCAATGACGCCACAGCCGATCTGTTTATCAAACCTCGGACTTCAGAGGTCCCCGATTGGGCGCGCTTTTTCGACGGTTACGTGAACCCGCAGGTATTTGGTACAAATAGCTCCATCGGTGCTGCTCTGCTGGTAAATGTCAGAAGCAAGTACTTTGCGCTAACTTTCGGCACTGGTCGATCCTTGCTCGTCCCGGATTGCTGGGAGGAAAAATTCGGCCTAAAAGTGACTCTCAACTCGGTTGGCGAAGATACATTGAGGAGCATGGAGAAAGATTCCCTAGATCCACTACTCCGTCATACTCAAGAGCAAACGAGCCGAGACGCAAATGCGCGGGAATTTGGGTTTGATATAGAGTATTTTTTGGGTTCCCTAGACCAGAAAACAATTAGCCCACAAATGCTGAGGAACCGAAAAATTCTCTCTATTGATGAAAATGTGCCCAATTGCACGAGTGGTCGGCTTTCGAATGCCTGTATGCTGAGTTGACCCACAACCAGGTTTCGTATCTCCTTAGCGGCGGCAAATGGTACGGTTTGAAAAAAAGCTTTGCAAATGAAGTCAATACTGCCTATGAGAGGATTCTGGACTATCCAAAGCCCTTTCCGGATTTCGATCATGATTCAGAGGGAGCCTACCTGAAATGGCTCGTCGAATCGGATCCCAAGCGATTTGCGCTGATGGACCGGAAGAACATCTCGTTCGGCGGGGGACACAGCAAGGTTGAGTTCTGTGATCTATTTACGAAAGACTCTGACATTATTCACGTGAAACGCTACGGGCAATCTACCGCTTTGAGCCATCTTTTCGCTCAAGGAGTTAACTCCGGCGAGTTGTTTCAGATGGAGCCAAGGTTCCGGCATGAGACTAACAGAAAGCTCCCGACATCGCACCAGCTCCAAAATACCCTGAACCGGCCTAAGCAAGATCAATTCCAGGTGGTCTTCGCGATCATTAGTGACAGACCTGGCCCTTTGCGACTTCCCTTCTTTTCAAAGCTTAACTTTAAGCACGCCGTTAGGCATCTGACGGGCTATGGGTTTCGAGTCGCGAAGGTAAAAATCGGCGTGAGCCAAAGACTGAGAAAACTTGTGAAGTACAAAACGAAGGCTGCGAATCGTTAAGTGGTACACCGCGATATCAGCGCAGCCCTTCCTAAAATTCATCAATTCCTCACCATGGCTTAGCACCTGCTTATAGCTAATATTACTGCTTGCTAATAATTGCTAGTTAGTAATAATTTTCAAGTATAAATTTACTGATCATAACCAAGCTTTCCCTGGCATATAATCCAAGTTGGAGGGTAAAGATATGCCGTGGATGCCAGTCAACTCAAAGGACAATGCCCAGGATAGCCACATCATGCTTGGTGTGATCATCGCCGGTGGTATGGCGCTGATGTTGATCGGTGTTCCTCTAGCCCGTCCATTTCTTTACAGCATTCCCGCGGCGTTTGTGGCCGCACTGGGAATGCGTTACTGGCACAAACGGCATGGAGTGGACCTGATCCACCTCGGATATAAGGACCACCCGAATCGCGATTGAGTTGCGTTCTTGTACCCGCTGCCCTAGCCGGCAGCAACTCCGTTCCCTGTGGCAGAAACCATCTGGTAAACATCTTCACACAAAGCACGCAGAATTTCCGCCACGCTCCACGCCTGGGCAAAGCATCCACGCGGCAAGTGCGGCGCGTCGCCATCAAAAATTTCTGGTATCTGGCCCAGCCCGGCCTCAAGCAGATGATCTTCAAGGCCGCGAAGCATTTCATGGGCACGCTCACGGGCTTCCGGTGTACCGCCGTTCACGCGCACATACGCTGTAACAAATGGCCCCAGCAGCCAGGGCCAGACCGTTCCTTGATGATACGCAGAGTCGCGGCTGACCTGGTCGCCTTCGTAGTGTGGGCGGTAGCGGGGATCAGACGGGCTGAGCGTGCGCAGACCGACAGGTGTTAGCAGTTCGCGCTCCACCATCTCCACCACACTCCGCGCGCGGTCCTGCGACAACATGGAATGATGCAAACTCACGGCCAATATCTGGTTCGGGCGGATGGAAGCGTCCGGACCGCCGCTGTCCACTACGTCGTAAAGACAGTTCTTCTCGGTGTTCCAAAAAATGCGGTTGAACGCCTGGGTCGCCAGCGCTGCCAGTGTGGAACAATGTTTGCGGCGTTCCTCGTCGCCGAATCTCTGCGCAAATTCTTCCACAATCTTGAGCGCGTTGTACCAAAGCGCCTGGATCTCCACCGGCTTGCCGCTGCGCGGAGTCACGACCCAATCGCCCACTCTGGCATCCATCCACGTGAGTTGAACACCCGGCGCTCCGGCGTTGAGCAATCCGTTTTCTTCCATCTTGATGTTGTAGCGCGTGCCTTTGATATGGAAATCGATGATGCTGACGAAAACCGAGTAAAGCTCTTGGCGAATAAACTCATAGTCGTTCGTCGCAGCGGCATAGGCGCGCGCAGCCTCAAAGAACCAAAGCGTCGCGTCCACGGTGTTGAACTCTACCGTTTCCCCGGAATCCGCAAAGCGGTTGGGCAGCATGCCCATGTCGACGTGCTGGGCGGAATTACGCAGAATGCCTTGGGCGATTGCGCTGTTGCCCGTGAAGAGAGTCAGTCCGGGCAAGGAGATCATCGTATCGCGGCCCCAGTCGGTAAACCAGGGATATCCGGCCATCACGGTCCAGCCCTCGCCGCGCCGGACCAGAAATTGATCGGCAGCCACGGACAGAGCGCGGACAAAGGAATCATCATTCGCTGCGCTTGCGCTCAGCTCTGCGCGACGTTTCATTTCTTGCTCACGCAGCTTGCCCACGTTGCTCACGTCGCTGGCCTCGGTGAATGCAATCACCACCGCTCCCTGTTGCTTGCGCAGCGCATAACGAAGGACAAACGGGTTAAAGAGATCTTCCTTGAAGTCCAGCCCGCGCTCACGCTCCATGCGATAGACAAAGTTGCGGTACCAGTAGCCTTCTGGTTGCTCCGCCTCCGCATTGTGGGCAAAATACAGCCGCGGCAAGCTGGAATACGGTTGCACGCTGACAAGATTTGCCCGGCTCTGAATTTCCGGATTCAGCGCGCTATTTTCGTGAGTGGTGGAGTGGTAATCACGAAACGCAATCAGAGGCCTGAGTTCGAGCTGTGGTTCCACTCCCGCCGGACACTCCAGCATCTTGTAGTCGATTTGAACGGTGTTGCTGCCATGCGGCATGAAGATGGATTTCTCCAGCTTCACACCTTCCCATTCGAAAGTAAACGTGGGAAAAGGATCCAGGCGGAAGCCAGTCAGGCAGCGATATCCTTCCGGATGAATCGCGCCATCATACTCGTTGGTTGATAGATCGATGCGCCGGCCATTCAGGACCAGCCTCTCTTCGATCTTCGAAAGCAAGAGCATCCGTCCGCATGGAGGGTTCAATGCCGCCGTGAGCAGTCCGTGATAGCGGCGTGTGTTTGCTCCGGCCACGGTGCCGCAGGCGAAACCACCAAGGCCGTTGGTCTCAAGCCACTCGCGGCTGAGCGCCTGGCCCAGATTTTGGCAGATTGTCTTGTCCAAGCTGATCATGCGCGATCTTGTTTCACGGGGTTACCTTGTTCACCTGCGTTTCTGCTTTGGCAATGGTTCCATTCGCCGTCTTTGGTTTTGCAAGTTCATCAATCATCTTGGCTACCAGAGCGGTCCAGCCTGTTTGATGGCTCGCGCCCATGCCGGCCCCGGTATCGCCGTGGAAATATTCATAAAAAGGTATGCAATCGCGCCAGTGCGGATCTGTCTGGAACCTTTCATTCACGCCAAAGACAGGCCGGCGGCCCTTGGCATCGCGCTGGAAGGTGGCCACCAGGCGTCGGCTGATCTCGTCGGCAACCTGGTCCAGGTTCATCATGTGGCCGGAGCCGGTAGGACATTCCACTTGCAGCGAATCCCCATAGTATTGATGAAAGCGCCGCAGCGACTGGACCAGCAAATAGTTCCCCGGAAACCAGACCGGGCCGCGCCAGTTAGAATTGCCGCCGAACATGCCGCTGATCGACTCCCCTGGTTCGTAGTCCACCATATGGGTCAGGCCTTCAAGCACCAGAACATAAGGATGCTCGCGATGGTACTGCGACAACGCGCGGATTCCGTGCGGCGACAGGAACTCTTTTTCATCCAGCATGAGCTGTAGTATCCGTTCCAGCTGCTTGCGGTCCGCGATGGCAAAGAGCCTCCGCTTTTTCTTGCCCGCAACGTCCATGGACGCCAGGTTCGCCGTGAGATCGGGGCGGTTTTCTACGAACCATTCCAGGCGGCGCTTGAACGCCGGCATGGCGTCAAGCAACTCCGGCTCCATCGTCTGCACGGCGTAGAGCGGCATCAGGCCGACCAAAGAACGCACACGCAACGGTAGCCGGGTGCCATCCGGCAGGTGCAGCACGTCGTAGAAGAAACCGTCGTCGCGGTCCCACAAGCTGAGACCGTCTCCACCCAGATGGTTCATGGCATTCGCGATGTGTACAAAGTGTTCCCAGAATTTGCTGGCCACATCTTCATACACAGGATCGTCATGGGAGAGTTCCAGCGCGATGGCCAGCAGATCAAGCGAGTACATGGCCATCCAGCTTGTGCCGTCAGACTGCTCAATGTGGCCGCCGCCGGGCAACTCAGCGCTGCGGTCAAACACGCCAATGTTATCCAGCCCAAGAAATCCGCCTTCGAATACGTTGTTGCCTTCCACGTCTTTGCGATTTACCCACCAGGTAAAATTCAGCAACAGCTTGTGAAAGATGCGGGCCAGAAATTGCGTATCGCCCTTGCCGCCGTTCTGCTGCTTGTCAATGAGATAAACCTGATATGCGGCCCACGCGTGCACCGGAGGGTTCACGTCGCCAAAGGCCCATTCGTACGCGGGAATCTGCCCGTTAGGATGCATGTACCATTCGCGCAACATGAGCACAAGCTGGTCCTTGGCAAACTCAGGATCAACCAGCGCCAGCGCGACGCAATGGAACGCCAGGTCCCATGCGGCGTACCAGGGATATTCCCATTTGTCCGGCATGGAGATAACGTCAGCGTTGTAAATGTTGTCCCACGCGCTGTTGCGGCCATGCGTGCGCGCAGCCGGAGGCGGCGGGCACACGGGATCGCCCGCAAGCCAGTCACGGACCACGTAGTGGTAATACTGTTTGGACCAGAGCAGCCCGGCAAGGGCCTGGCGGGTAACGTTTCTGGTGTCATCGTCTGTGGCGGCGGAAATAATGGAAGAGTAGAACTCATCGGCCTCCGCTTTGCGGTCTGAGCAAACTTGCTGGAACTCCTGGCCCAGAACAAGCGCTCTCGGGGGAAGATTCAACGCTGCGGCCGCCTTGGCTTTTTTGAGACGCAGGTTGATCGAAATTTCCCCTCCCGCCGGCACATTGAGTTTGTAATAGACGGCCGCCTTTGTGCCTTGCATCGCCGGATTCACCGCGGCAACTTCGTTGTGAACCACATAGTGATGGAACGCGTCCTTGACGTAGGGCGAGGCGTTGGCCTTGCCAAACAATCGCTCGTTGTTGGTCTCATTTTCCGTGAATAGCGGCTTGCCGCCGTCAGAAAAATAGAGATAGTGATCGCCAGTCTCACGCTCCTGCGCGTGCAGCGTGCCCGTCGGCTGGTCGAAAGTGAGAGCTGGCTTGTGCGCGCCCTGCTTCCACGACCATGTATTGCGGAACCAGAGCGTCGGCAGCAGATGGATCTCGGCAGCTTCAGGGCCGCGATTTGCCGCTGTGATGCGAATGCAGATATCTTCCACGCCTGCTTTGGCATATTCAACAAAAACGTCAAAGTAGCGGTCGTCGTTGAAGACTCCGGTATCAAACAATTCAAACTCAGGCTCAAGCTTGGTGCGCCGGTGATTTTCCGCCACCAGATGATCGTAAGGAAATGCGGCCTGCGGATACTTGTACAGATACTTCATGTAGGAATGCGTGGGAGTGGAATCCAGGTAAAAATAATATTCCTTCACGTCCTCGCCGTGATTGCCCTCATTGCCGGTCAGACCGAAGAGACGCTCTTTCAAGATCGGGTCGCGGCCGTTCCACATCGCCAGGGCGAAGCAGAGCTTCTGGTGACGATCACAGATGCCGGCCATACCGTCTTCATTCCACCGATACGCACGCGAGCGGGCATCATCATGAGGAAAATACTCCCAGGCTTCGCCAGTAGCGCTGTAGTCTTCACGCACCGTTCCCCATGCGCGCTCGCTAACATAAGGCCCCCAGCGCTTCCAGTGGGAGGTGCGTCCCTGGGATTCTTGCAGGCGTAACCCTTCTTTCGTCATGTGTCTTCCTTTGCGGCTCATGCGCGCTTGTCGTTATTGTGACACGTACGAGACACCGGCGGCGGGCAATAGGATTTTCGCTGTAGCAGAATGCTTCACGCCTCATGAGTCAGCGTACCGCCGCCAAGCGATGCTCTTTTATAGATAGCGACAAATTGCGCTGGAACCATGAATTTCTTTGTGCTGGCAGCGCGAATTTTGTTCGCGACGCTCACTCAGCCTCCCCCACAAACCGTGCCCCGGCACTTGTATCGCTCGTAGGTACCGTTCCATTGCGCGGGAAAGCTAAAGGAAGTCTTAACTTTGCCGATACTCCCGATGTGCCCATGTTCACGTATCGTCAAAGGTGTTTTTGTCTGGTGGTTGGCGTGCTTTTGCTGCTCTCCCTGCCATGCTCGGCGCAGCGATACACCTTTAAGCCCTTCGCGCAGCCCGATGGCCTCAGCAATCTGGCCGCTGTGTGCATCCACCAGGACCATGAAGGCTTCTTGTGGGTAGGCACGGAAAACGGCCTCTTTCGCTATGAAGGCAACAAGTTTCGCGTTTATGACCAAAAAGACGGCTTGCCTGGTACCTACATTTCCACGCTGGCAGAATCCCCTGATGGGGTCCTATGGGTAGGACTTCGGGCCAACCTGGCCCGGAAGGTTGGTGAGCGCTTTGAAGCCGTGGACCTCGGCGTACCCATCGCTTCGGCTGTTGCCATTCGCTTTGATCGCAGTGGCCGCATGTACGTCAACACGCTGGACTCTCTGATTGTGGCCACACCCGAGGGCAAGGGGTTCCACGTTGAAACAATCATGAAGGGACAAATTAACGGTCTGGCCATCGATGCGAAGGGTAACGGTTGGTTCGGACGCGACAAGGAATTGTATCGCCTGGAGTCTGGACAGACCCGCCCTATGAGCGCGCAGTTGGGCTTGCCGCCGGAGGAGTGGTGGGCAATCGTCATCGACGCGAAGAATAGTCTTTGGGTGCGAAGCAGTAATCGGCTCTTCGAACTGCCGAACGGAGCAGATCGCGCTGAGGCGCGCGACGCCGGCTTACCTACCGCGGCTGATCCAGTGTTGTATTTGTCTCCGAGCCAGGAACTTATGGTGGGAACCGGCTCTGGCCTGGCCATCAGGGTGGATGGCGGTTGGAAGATAATCGGTTCCAAACAGGGCCTGATTGGTGACAACGTCAACGGCGTGCTGGTCGACCGGGAAGGCTCGTTGTGGATACTGCTTCCGGGAGCGGGCGTGGTCCGATGGCTCGGCCGGGGAGAGTGGGAACACTGGACGAAAGCCGAAGGGCTGCTGAACCCCATCGTATGGGGCATCCGTCGGGACAGAAAAGGCCGGCTCTGGGTTGGCACCAGCCACGGCGTCCAGATGATGGACCCGAAGTCGCACAAATGGACCCGCTGGACGCGTCACGAAGGCTTGAGTGGAGAGCGGGTCATGGCCATTATCGCCGATCCTGATGGTGGCGTCTGGACCGGCGCATTCCCCGGAGGAGTGACCAGGTTTGGCCCGGATGGCAAGTTGAAAGCGGCCTATGGCTCCAGTTCTGGCTTGACTGCCAATCAGATCACCGGATTGGTAATGGACACAGAACGCCGGTTATGGGTTTCTACCAACGGTGGACTGTTTCGCTCAAAACTTGCGACCACGGAAGCCCACGCGGTGCAGTTTCAACAGGTAGAGCTGCCGGCGAACTCTGGTGTCCGGTTTAACCAACCCACGCTCAGCCATGATGGCGCTCTGTGGATTCCCTCCGACGAAGGCCTCTTGCGGTTCCAGGATGGCAAGTGGTCACGAATGAGCGTGCGCGAGGGGTTGTTGCGACCGGTGGTGGTCTCCGTCGCCGAGGACGTGGATGGATCTCTGTGGGTCAGTTATTGGGAGGCTGTTGGGATCACGCACGTGACATTCGAGGCGGGACAACCGCACATGAAGCATTTTGCCCGCGAGGATGGGCTGGGTACAAATGAATCCTATTCTGTGGGCCTGGATACCAAAGGACATCTCTGGGTAACAACGGATTCCGGCGTGGTCAAGCGTAATGGCGAACAATGGCGCCGCTATGACCAGGCTGACGGGTTGATCTGGGAAGATTGTGATGTCAATGGGTTCTTTGCCGACTCCGATGGCAGCGTGTGGTTCGGCACTGCACGCGGACTGTCGCATTTTATGAATCGCGTGCGGCAGCGTGAACCGGTTCCCGCTGTGGCGCTGACCGGAATATGGGCGGGCGGAAAGCAACGCAGCCAGACAGAACCGCTCCGTTTAGGCCATGCGGAAAGTTCTCTCGTCGTCAACTTCGCCGCCCTAACTTATATCGATGAAGAAGCCGTCCGCTATCAATACCGGCTGCGCGGCTTTGAGCAAGACTGGATCGATACCGCGCAACAAAAGGTCCGTTATTCCAGCCTGCCCGCCGGCCAGTACACCTTTGAGGTCAAAGCGCGAAGCGCCGCCGGAATCTGGAGTGTGGCCCCCGCGCAATTTGACTTTTCTGTATCTTCCGCATGGTGGCAAACTTTGTGGTTCTACGCTGCTTGCACGGCCCTCTTGTCACTGGCCATCGGGCTGGCTTGGCGATGGAGGCTACAGCGGATGCTGAATCAGCAAAGAGCACTGGAGCATGCCGTGGAATCCAGGACGCAGCAACTCGGAGAGAGGACGCGCGAACTTGAAGTGGCAAAGTCGCTGGCGGAAAACGCGAATCGTCTAAAGAGCGAGTTCCTGGCGAATATGAGCCATGAAATACGGACGCCCCTGAATGGCGTACTGGGAATGCTGCAATTGCTGGCGCGATGTAAGCGCACGTCTGATCAAGGCCAATACATTGAAGATGCGCGCACTTCCGCGGAAGGACTCTTGAGCTTGCTCAATGATGTGCTGGACCTCTCAAAAATTGAGGCGAATTATGTAAGTCTGGAAACGATTCCGTTCTCGGTCCGCCAGTGCGTCTCTGAAGCGGCAAGGACGATGTGCGCGCGGGCCAAGCAAAAGCATCTTGCACTCACCTTTGAGATTGTTGAACCTGTTCCCCAGGCGTTGGTTGGAGACCCGCTGAGACTCCGGCAGGTCCTGTTGAACCTGATCGGCAACGCCATCAAGTTCACGGACCAGGGCCAGGTAGCGGTGACAGTCCGTTGCCAGGAAAGCCATCATCCCGGCATGGCACAACTGCACTTTGCTGTTGCGGACACCGGCATCGGTATTTCCGCTGCGGCGCAGGGGCATGTTTTTGACGCGTTCCGGCAAGCGGATGCTTCGACCACGCGCAAATACGGAGGAACCGGGCTGGGGCTCGCTATATGTTCACGCCTGATCCAGATGATGGACGGAAAGATCTGGGTAGAGAGCCAGCCAGAAAAGGGCAGCGTGTTTCACATCACGTTGGCGCTGCCGATCACATCAGAGCGTTCCTCCAGCTTGCCGGGTGATGCGGCTGTGCCCAGCAGGAACGGCGCAAGATCCGCCGACGCGACCAAGCATAATTATCCCAGGCAAGCAACGCGCGTCTTGCTGGCGGAAGACAATCCCATCAACCAGAAGATCGTGGTGCATCTGTTGCACCAGAGAGGGCACTCCGTTACGGTGGCGGACGACGGCCGGAAAGCCGTGGAGTTGGCGGCGGGCGAAGACTTTGACCTGATTCTGATGGATGTGCAAATGCCCGTGATGGGCGGCTACGAAGCGGTGCGGGCAATCCGCAAGCAGCAGGCAGCCAACCATAAAAGGGTGCCCATTGTCGCTATGACAGCGAATACCATGTCCGGCGATCGCGAGAAATGTCTGGAAGCCGGAATGGATGGCTACATCGCCAAGCCCATCGATTTCAAGGATCTCATCCGCCTGGTCGAAGGATAAGGAACGCGGGTCATCCATTCCGCTGTTCGTCTCCTAAATCACTGTTCTTTCATTGGTCATCATCGTCGTTGTTGTCCGGAGCCGTAGCAGCGCCGGCAAAATTGATGAAGTAGCTGGATCTTTTCACCGCAAAAAATATTTCCTTGAAAATGGAAAACTTTTTCTCGTGATCAGGGTTAGATAAATTCACCTCATTCGCATTTCAATTGTGCTCCAAGAGTGGTTTGCTGGAGTGATAACCTTAAAATGATTCAGCGGGAAGTACGAGAGAGGAGATAGAACTGATTCATGGCCTTCCACTTCAAATCCGGACTCATAGTTTTTACGCTAAGCATTGGGATTCACGCGTTACCTTCCTTAGGACAGACCTCTCAACCAACTCCGTTGCCTACCGTTCCGCAACGGCCCGATCAGCAATTGTTGGGCAGTATTCAGGGCACGGTTCTGGATGGGACTGGAGCCGTCGTTGCCGGAGCGCGTGTGCAACTTACCCGCGACGATCAATCCCCGGGCCAGGAAGTACTGTCAGGCGCGGAGGGGCAATTTTCGTTTACCAGCATCGCTGCCGGGCCCTTCCATCTCACCATTGCGGCGGCAGGCTTCGCGACGCAGACCTCGTCGGCGGTCCTGCATGCGGGAGAAATCTACACTGCCCCGCCGATTGCTTTGGCGGTGGCTGCCGCGAACACTGAGGTACAGGTCACGCCCTTGCGGGTCGAAGTAGCGGAAGACCAGATCAAAGAACAAGAGAAGCAGCGTGTGCTCAGCTTTATTCCAAATTTCTATGTCAGCTACATCCCTGACGCAGTTCCTCTCAACTCGCGGCAAAAGTTCGAACTGGCGTGGAAGACGACGCTCGACCCCGTGACGTTCGGACTGAGCGCGATTTTTGCGGGAGTTGAGCAAGCGGAAAATACTTTCCCTGGATATGGGCAAGGTGCGCAAGGTTATGGAAAGCGCTACGGCGCATCTCTTGCCGACTCTCTTGCCGGCACGTTTATAGGAAGTGCCATATTGCCATCGCTCTTCCGGCAAGATCCGCGTTACTTCTATAAAGGGAGCGGCAGCAAGCGATCACGGTTTCTGTATGCGATGGCCAGTGCTGTGATCTGCAAAGGCGACAATGGACACTGGCAGCCAAACTACTCGAATATTTTAGGCAACCTCGCCGCGGGTGGCATTTCAAACCTCTACTATCCGGCGCAAGATCGCAATGGAGCGGGGTTAACTTTTGAAAACGGCCTCATCGGGATTAGCTCAACTGCCATCGCCAATGTCTTTCAAGAGTTTGTCGTCCGGAAGTTTACACCGCATGTTCGTAACGAACACTCGGACAAGCAGTAAGGCACGATCGCCGGCGAGACGACCTCGGAAAAAGCTTGGTCACGATTCGGGGAGAATCGTCCCCGAATCGGAGACTGACCCACCATCGACAACGCCCCTCGGTCAAGTGCCATTCCGCACCTTGTTACAATAAGAGATTCTCTGGATCACTGAGGTCGTCTGATATATGCACCGTTGGTCGCAACTGTTTATCCCCACTCTGCGTGAGGCCCCGGCCGACGCTGAAGTCGCCAGCCATAAATTCCTGGTCCGCAGCGGTTACATTCGCCAGCTCGCGGCAGGTTTCTATTCCTACTTGTTTCTGGGCCAGCGCTCGGTCCTGCGCATCATTGATATTGTTCGCGATGAGATGAACAAGATCGGGCAGGAATTTCTTCTTCCGGCGCTGCATCCGCGCGAACTCTGGGAGTCTAGCGGCCGCTGGCAGGTCATGGGCGACAACATGTTCCGTCTCAAGGACCGTGGCGGACGCGACCTGTGCCTGGGTATGACCCATGAAGAGGTCATGACGGAGATTGCCCGCAAAGAGCTGCGCAGCTATAAGCAGCTTCCGCAAATCTGGTATCAGATTCAGAACAAGTTTCGCGACGAACAGCGCCCCAAATCCGGACTGATCCGCGTGCGCCAGTTCACCATGAAGGATTCTTACTCCTTTGATGTCGACGCCGCCGGTCTGGACGTATCCTACAAGAAGCACGACGCAGCCTATCGGCGGATTTTTGACCGCTGCGGACTGAAGTATGCCGTCGTAGAAGCGCATTCCGGAGCCATGGGCGGATCACAGTCGCATGAGTTCATGGTGATGACCGACGCCGGCGAGGACGTGGTGGTAAGCTGCGGCAAATGCGGTTACGCCGCCAACCTGGAAAAAGCCAGCACGCAACTTGCGCCCGCCCAAGACCTGCCGGGCGACGGCCTGCCGGAAGAAGTACACACTCCGGGGATGAAGACCATTGAAGAGGTGGCCAAGTTCCTGGGAGTCTCTCCCACGCAGAAGATCAAGACACTCGCACTGATGCAAGTGGAAGACGATGCAAAACGGCCGGGCGTAAAGAAGACGCGAGCGGTGATCGTGCTCCTGCGCGGCGACCATACTCTGAATGAAGCCAAACTCACCACAGCGCTCGGCGGAAAAGAATTTCGTCCCATGCAGGCGGAAGAGATTGAGCAGTTTTTCAAGTCTCCTGCCGGATATCTGGGACCGGTAAAAATATCGGCAATGCAATCCGGCCAGACAGGTGGTGAGGGGCCACTGGTGCTGGCTGACACCGCGCTCCAGGGGCGCAAGAACCTGGTGGCCGGCGCGAACAAGGAAAACTACCACCTGAAGAACGTTACCCCGCTGCGGGATTTTCATCCTACGGAGTGGATGGACCTGCGCAATGCCGCCGCGGGCGAGGGGTGCACAAATTGCGGTAGTCCGGTGGTGGTCGGCAGGGCCATGGAGATCGGTCACATCTTCAAGCTGGGCAACAAGTACACGAAATCGATGGGCGCCACGATCTTGGACAAAGACGGCAAGGAAGTCATGCCCGTCATGGGCTGTTACGGTATTGGGGTGGAGCGCATCCTGGCCGCCGCAATCGAGCAGAATAATGACGCGGACGGCTTCTGGCTCTCTTCCTCCATTGCGCCGTTCGATGTGGTGATTACCCCCACCAATGTGGGCGATGCCACCCTGTTGCGCACGGCGGAAGAGATAGGCCAGAAGCTGGAGGCCGCGGGTTTCGCCGTCCTTTTGGACGACCGGGACGAACGTGCCGGAGTAAAATTTAAAGACGCCGATCTAGTGGGAATACCTTACCGGATTAATGTTGGTAAGAAGGTTACCGAAGGGAAGGTTGAACTGGTTTCCCGCTCGACACGTAAATCCCAGGATGCTAACATCGGCGACATTGAGGCTCAATTCAAGGCGGTTGTCCAGTCCTAAAGGAAGTTTGCGGTTGGAATTATGGGGAAGATAAAAGGTCTCATCGGGTTGGCGGTGATTGTCGGGATGTTTTACTACGCATGGAACATGATTCCGCCCTATTTCAACAATTACCAATTCCAGGACACGCTGGACGAGGTCGCGCGGCACAACAGTTACACCCAGGTTACGGACGACGGCCTGAAGGAAATCATCATCAATAAGGCGCAGGCCGACAATATCACGTTGAAGCCGGAACAGATTACTATTACGCACAGTCCGGATGGCCTGGGCTTGAGCGTCCACTACCGGATCCATGTGGACATGATCGTGCACCCGGTGGATATAGACTTTGTCGCCAATTCGTTGAACAAACGGATATAATAAAAGGAGTAACTTACTCAGCACCCAGCAGGTAACGCTCTGGACCCGCCATGCGTCTGAGAGAATGGGTGGCGATCTTCGCCTACTTGGAACATGGCAATCAAAATCAAAATTCCTCGCGTAAAAGGCTTTCGTAACAGCCTCAAGAACCCCTTTGTCCGCGCGGCCTTGGCCGCATTCCTGATTATCAGCACCGTGCTGTTCGCGGTCTTCTCTTACTACTACATCAAGTACGAGAAAATCGTGGCCAGCCGCATGAGCGGGCAGATCTTCGCCAATACCGCCAAGATCTATGCCCAGCCACGCAACATCCGCGTTGGCCAGAAGGCTGACCCGCGTGAAATCGCCAACTACCTGCGCCACGCCGGATATACCGAAGCGGAGGAGCAGGGCAAATCCAAGTTCGGTGTCTATCGTGTGATCAGCGGTGGCATTGAGATCAAGCCCGGAGAGTTGTCTTATTACAACTCCGAGGGGGCTGTGGTCCACGTGAAAGACGGCAGGGTGGAAAAGATCTCTTCCCTAGGCGACGCCACCGACAGCCTTTCTGCCTATGAGGTTGAGCCGCAGCTTGTGACCGGCCTGTTTGACGGCCAGCAAAGGTCCAAGCGCCGCCTGGTTAAATATGACGATGTCCCCAAAGTCATGGTGGACGCCGTTACTTCTATTGAAGACCGCAGGTTCTTTCATCATGGCGGCGTGAACTACTGGCGTCTGATGCAGGCGGCGATGATCGACATGCGTGAAGGCGGAAACCGGCAAGGCGGTTCCACCATCACCATGCAAGTTGCCCGCGGCTTCTTCTTGAGTCCGGAAAAGAAGCTCAAGCGGAAGCTGATTGAGATTCTGATATCGATCGAGTTGGAGCAGCGTTTCTCCAAGAAACAGATTTTTGAGCTTTACGCCAACCAGGTGGACATGGGACAGCGGGGCTCGTTTACCATCACTGGGTTCGGCGAAGCGGCACAAGCCTACTTCAGCAAAGACCTGAAAGACATTACGCTGCCGGAAGCAGCATTGCTGGCTGCCATCATCCAGCGGCCCAGTTATCTTTCTCCTTATCGCCACCCGGAGCGGGCCCAGGAAAGAAGAAACCTTGTCCTGGAAGCTATGGTCGAAACCGGGACCATCACGCGCGCCCAAGCAGACACTGCCAAAGCCAGCCCTCTGAAGCTGGCCCCGCAGAACGTTGAAGCCAGCGACGCCCCATATTTTGTCGATTTGATCCGCGAACAGTTGCTTTCCAAATACAACGAAGATGATTTGAATGCCGATGGATACCGCATCTACACCACGCTGGATCCGGCCCTGCAACAAGCCGCCGCACAAGCCGTGGATGCCAGCATGAAAGAAGTTGACGCGCAGATCAACAAATTGCGCACCAGGAGAGTAAAGGTTGGCAAGAAGTTCGAAACTAAAATCATGCCCGGACCCATACCCCAGGTAGCGCTGGTAGCGCTGGATCCTCACACCGGAGAAGTCCTGGCCTTGGTCGGCGGACGGAATTACGGGTCCAGCCAGCTCGACCACGCAGTGGCCAAGCGTCCTACAGGCTCCATTTTTAAACCCTTTGTTTATGCTGCCGGCGTTAACAATGCAATTACCAATGACCAGCCGATCTTTACCCCAGCCACACTGGTGGACGATTCACCTACCGCGTTTATCAATGGCGATGATGTCTACACGCCGCGCAATTACAAAGAGGAATATCACGGGCAGGTAACCGCCCAATATGCCTTGGCCCACTCGCTAAACAACGCCACGGTAAAAGTGGCGGAGATGGTGGGCTATGACAAAGTGGCGGCCCTGGCTAAGGCCGCGGGGATTGCGTCCGTAAAGGCGACTCCCGCCATGGCGTTGGGATCGTACGACGCCACTCCCATGGAGATGGCTTCAGCCTATACCGTCTTTACCAATGGTGGTCAGAGAATCATGCCCATCATGGTCAGGTCTGTGCGCGATGCCAACGGAGACATCATCGACAACTATCAGGCACAGAAGAACCAGGTGATGGATCCGCGTGTGGCTTACGTAATCACCAACATGCTGGAATACACCATCAATTACGGCACACCAGGTGGCCCAGGTGGAGTCCGGGCCCGCGGCTTCACTGCTCCCGCCGCAGCCAAGACCGGTAGTTCCCACGATGCCTGGTTTGCAGGCTATTCCTCAAATCTGCTCTGCATCGTGTGGGTCGGATATGACGACTACAGTGATATCCACCTGAGCGGCGCCGTGCTCGCCCTGCCCGTCTGGACAGAGTTCATGAAACGGGCGGTGCAGCTCCCGCAGTACTCAGACGCCAAGCCGTTTTCCCTGCCGCAAGGCGTGGTGCAACTGACGCTGGACAAAAACACTAACCAGATTGCCACGCCGACCTGCCCGGATGACTACACAACGGCCTTTATCGACGGCACGCAACCCACGCAGACATGTGATCATACCGCCGCCGCTGACCATGGAAATGCGTTCCAGAGACTTTTTGGCCTTGAGCCGAAACCTGCAACGCCAACTGTGGTGTCTAATACCGGTGATTCCGTCCAGAGTTCGGGGCAGCCCCCAGGAAACGGGCAAAATAGCGCCCAGCCGGGCGATTTAGATAAGAAAAAGAAGGGTTTCTGGGGCCGTATATTTGGCGGTTCCAAAGGTGACAATAAGGGCGATAATAAGGACGGCAAGCCTGCGTCCACGGACCCAGGCGGTCATCGCCCTCAATAAGGAGGCTCCCAATGGGTCGCTTCATCCAATTTTTGGTCAGTCTACTGCTGTTAACTTTAGCCGTACCGCTTTGTGCACAGCAGCCGAACTCTGCAACTCCACCAACATTGGACCGCGTCCCCCCGCCATCGGAAACCTCCTCTGCCGCCGAGCTGGAAGATAAGGGAGATGGGCTTCGCACGCAGAAGGCATACCTGGATTCAATTGATTACTACCGCGCTGCCATAAAGAAAACTGACTCCGCCGTGCTGCACAACAAGGTCGGAATATGCCTTTTGCTGCTTCGCCGCGACCCCGAAGCTAAAAAAGAATTCCAACACGCCATCCGGCTCGACAAAAATTACTCAGAAGCCTACAACAACCTGGGAGCGCTTTATTACAACTCCAAGCAGTATGGCCCCGCCGTAAAGGAATACAAGAAGGCCATCAGACTCAACCAGGCGAGCGCCAGCTTCCACAGCAACCTGGGGACCGCGTACTTTTCAGAGAGAGACTTTGACGGCGCCACCAGGGAATACATGCGCGCCATGCAGATTGACCCCGGGGTCTTTGAACGCCAACCCTCCGGCGGTGTCTCCGTGAAACTGATTACCTCCACTGACTTGGGCCATCTTCACTATGTGATGGCGCAAATGTATGGCCAGAACGGCAACTTGGAGCGTTGCCGGTTCTACCTCAGCAAAGCCAATGAAGAAGGCTACCCCATCAAAGACGCTCTCCGGGACAATGAATTTGCCGACCTGCGTAAAGACCCGACCTTCGTAGCCTTTCTGCGATCCCTGAAACCTCCTTCCTCAGATAGTCAATAAGAAGATAACCAGTAACGCTTCGCCTGATCCATCGGAACGGCTGTGGCGGTCCGCAAACGGCCAAGGGCTACTTGGGATTCACGCGGATGCCCACGATGTACGATTCAATCACCTTTTCCAGCGTGCCTTGCGCTTGCAGGATGTATTCGACGGCGTCGCGCGCCGCACCCTGGCCGCCGCGCGACGGCGTTTCCAGGTGGGCCATTTCTTTCACTTGCGGACGCGCGTTCGCCACGGCAATCGCCAGTCCACAGCGGCGCATGATGGGCAGATCAATTACGTCATCGCCGACGTAAGCAACCTGGTCTTCGGACAGGCCGCTCTCCGCAAGTATTTGGTCCAGCACAAGCGATTTGTTGTCCGCTCCCTGAAACAGGAAGTCGATTTTCAAATCGCGAGCACGCAGCGCCACAGTTTCCGAGATGCGCTTGGTGACCATGCCGGTCTTTATTCCGCCCAGGTGGGCCAGTGAGATCGCTGTGCCGTCATGCGCGTTGAAGCCTTTGGCTTCCATCATGTTCTGGCTGATGATGCCAAAGCCCGGGCCGTCAGCGCGCTGCTGAGCGTGCGCATCCGTACTGCGCGGGCCGGGCGCAGGAGCGGGAAAAAGCCATATACTACCGTCAGTAAGAACGCCGTCCACGTCAAACAAAATGAGCTTGATTTTCTTTGCGCGATCAAGATTTGCGTGATTCAAAGCCTCTGCCATTGGTCTCCAGCCCTTCAGTTTTCAGCCCATCAGGGCCAGTTCTTTTCAATTAGCGTCATACCACCGCTTCAGCAGGGACTTACGTTCCTTGCCTTCCGATTTCAAGAACGCATTCGCTTCGTCATCGGAGAGTTTGTCGTAGAAGACGTTGTTCGCCGCGTACTCCGACCATTGGCGGAGGAGGTGTGCGCCGCAGGAAAGACACTTGCCCAAATCCCAATCCACGGATTCAGCGTGGCCTAGTTCTTCTACGAGTTTGAATTTCGGTGTTGCGCAACAGATCATAAGTATTTCGCTCTTGGCCTTTCGCTCTTGGCTCTTGGCTTTTTGGCTTTTTGGCTTCTAGCCGCTAGCTTTGTATCTTTGGTGCGTCGAGCGTTCAGAAAACTTGCGGTATTGACTAAAGGCCAAGAGCTAAAAGCCAAGAGCTAAAAGCCAGAAGCTAGAAGCCAATAGCCGTCCTCACACCATCTGCGTTCCCCACAAATCATGCAGATGGATAATGCCTTCCACGTCACCGCTCTTGCCGACTACCACCAGCGACGTAATCTTCTTCTGTTCCATGATGTTCAGTGCCGTCATGGCGAACTCGTCGGGCGAAATGGTTTTGGGGTTCGCGGTCATGCATTCGCCGGCGGTGAGGTTGAGAACGTCCTTGCACTGCCCCAGCAGGCGGCGCAGGTCTCCGTCACTGATGACGCCCAGCAGTTTGTTGTTCTCTACCACCGTGGTAATGCCCAGGCCTTTGCGTGACATCTCATAAATCACGTCCGGCATTTCCGTGTTGCGGGCAACACTCGGAACAGCATCTCCGCTGTGCATCAACTGCGCCACGCGCGCCAGCTTCTTTCCCAGTTTGCCGCCTGGATGGAGGTCGGCAAAGTCCTCTTCCTTGAATCCACGTTTTTCCGCCAGGGCTACGGCCAGCGCGTCGCCCAGGGCCAGCATGGCGGTAGTGGACGCCGTGGGCGCCAGGCCCATGGAACACGCTTCCTGGGCTATGGAGCAATCCAGAGCAACATCGGCGGCCTGGGCCAGCGTGGAGCGTTTTTGCGGGCCGGAGGAGTACAGCTTGTCGCCAGTGATGGTGATCAGTTTGCTGCCAATGCGCCGTATGGTGGCCAGCAGTTGCAGGATCTCTTCGGTCTCGCCGCTCGATGAAAGCGCCAGCGCCACATCGCCCTTGACCAGCATGCCCAGATCGCCGTGAACGGCCTCCGCAGGGTGCAGATACAGCGCCGGCGTGCCGGTGGAGCTGAGCGTCGCCGCAATCTTGCGCGCGATGATCCCGCTCTTGCCCATGCCGGTGACCACCACGCGTCCGCCGCAGGAGTGCAGGCACTCCACCGCGCGCTCAAAATCCTGGGCCATGGGCCCGTCAATGCGGTCGGCCAGATCGCGCAGCGCCTGGGCCTCAATCCGTACAACGTTGGAACCTGTAGATTTCACTTGGCAATAATAGTAGCAGTTCGGAGTAACTTTCTTTACGGCTCGTCTTTTAGGGTTCCTCAGCCAGTTGTTCGTAGGCGCCAATGTCCACGCGGCCTACGTTGCTGGCCGCCGTCTGGAGCAGATACGCCAGCAAGCCCGCTTTTTTCTGGTCCACGGTGTCATCGATCAGCCATTGCACCAGCGTCATGATGGCCATCTGTATGCCGTTCGGGTCTTCCAACGACGGCAACCGCAACGCCATCGTCTTGGGCTTCATCTCCACAATGCGCGCGTGGGCATAGCAGAGCTTGCGGCCTTTCATCCGCGGAGAGCCGCACAGTTGCCCATTCGAACGTGTATACGCGCAGCGCTGGGCGCGGTCCGCCTTTTGCAGGTTTGCACACAGCCTCTCATAGAACTTCTGGCTCACCGCTTCCACGCATTCTGCGTCACTCCGGGCACTGAAGTGCCGATCCAGGTATTTTCTGTACGCAATGTACGCGTCGTACAGCTGTCCGCAAAGCTCTCCGGCTTTGCCTTTCGGTCCAACGTTCGCGTGCGTCCTCAATGGCTTCCTGCTCTTCCGGAGTCATGTTGGCATCATCTATCGTCACTAAGTGGTCATTCATTGGTAGTAAGCCCTTCCTTTCGCAATATCTTGCAGTTCGTCCGATTTACCGATCACCCGATCTCGTCCCCCCTCCCCACTTGATCCCAATAAATAATGGAGTGACCCCTAAAAGTGAGACAGTGAGAAAATGCACACTTAGCAGGAAAGGAGCTGCGAGTGGCGAATGTAAGAGGAGCGAAGTATCGCGGGCTGGAGTTCTGGCGAGTTGCGGTGGAGC
>Ga0137407_10000017_pt1 | contig 161848 bp, 135 predicted proteins | sample CZOMad2_2_16fung_FD_108410 | JGI IMG/M metagenome (GOLD analysis project Ga0137407, IMG submission 108410) | Vadose zone soil fungal communities from Angelo Coast Range Reserve, California, USA - CZOMad2_2_16fungal (Illumina Assembly) | ecosystem: Environmental > Terrestrial > Soil > Vadose... | reverse complement strand
CCGTGAGGATGAGAATATTTTTCAAGACTCGTTAGGCATTGGCGCAAACCTTATTGTAGGGCAAGCGCTCCGCTTGCCGGGCAAAGCGTGGCAACCGGAGCGGTTGCCCTACAATTCCTCCGCCTCCGCACGGCTTCGGGGGGAGAGTTTAATGGATATTTGCCTCCGGCAAAGTAAACTTCGCCGCAATGAAGTGGCTCAGGTTCACCGGCAAAATTTTTCGCCGGCTGATTTACGAGACGGCCATGGACAGCACCATGGGACTCGCCGCCCAGATGGCTTACCAGTTTCTCTTCACCCTCGCGCCGGGCCTGTTTTTCCTCTGGCATCTCCTCAGCCTTTTCGGGACCGACCCGGCGAAGCTGCATCAGATGATCAACGTCCTGAAAAATTTCCTGCCCGCGGAGGTGCAGGAGATCATCGACTCACTGGTCGCGAACATCGTCGTCACCGGATCGAGCGGCACCCTGGCAAACGTCGGCATCTTGGGCCTTTGGCTGGGCACGCTCTTCATTTCGACGACCTCGCACGCGCTCAGCCGGACGCACGGCGTGGTCGAGGACCGTAACTGGTGGTCGAAATACATCATCGCGTTCTTCCTCGTCTTCTGGTTCGGAATCACGATGCTCTTTTGTTTTAATGCGATGGTCTTCGGCGAAACTCTCGCCGGCGTCGCGGAAGTAAATTTCCAACTATCGATCCCACTCCAGGAATGGGTCGCGTTTCTCAGTCTGCCGCTGACCTGGCTGGCCCTCGTCGGCCTCGCCCTCGCGCTCTACCTGCTCACGCCGGAAAATTATTTCACCGTCCGCCAGGCGCTCCCGGGCGCGATATTTTTTGCGGTCGGCTGGATCATCGTGACAAAGCTCTTCCAATTTTACGTGGCGAAATACGACCGGTATAACCCGACCTATCTGGTGCTCGCGTCCATCATCGTATTGATGACCTGGATGTATCTGACCTGTCTGCTTCTGTTGCTCGGCGGAAAACTGAACGCGATTTTGCGACGCGAACGTGAGCGCGCGACAGTTGCGCACGACGCGGTCCCACAGCCCGCTTGACTCCGAAATGAATTCGCGAGTTAACCCCGAAAGCCTTCGGGGTTGATCGCGCACTCGCCTCTGTTACGGTCGCGTCCCGTGATCCGGCTTCGCGTTTTTCTCGGGACGATTTTTGGGTTGGCCGCGCTTCTTGGCGTCTTCGTCCGCGCGGAAACGGCCGACGAAAAGAAAAAGAAAGCGCGCGAAGAAATGCGCGCGGTCGCTTCGCCGACACCATCCGAAACGCCGAAGCCGAACGCGACTCCGAAACCGGCGAAGCGCAAATCGAAATCGAAAAAGAAGACAACGCCGACGCCCACCCCGAAACCAAAAGCAAAAAAAACTCCGGCCCGCGATGAAGACGAGGACACGGACAAGTCCCCGACGCCGAAACCAAAGGCGACGAAATCGCCCGGCAAAAAGAGCGTAGAGGAAGACGAGGACGTTACGCCGAAACCAAAAGCGAAAGCGACTGCGACGCCAGCGAAGAAGAAAAATTCCGAACCGGAGGAATCACCGACGCCGAGGAAAAAATCCGAGTCTGACGAAACGACGCCGAAGCCAAAGCGAATTCAAAAAGACGAGCCTGCCAAAACTCCGAGCCCCTCAGCAACTCCAGCCAAGTCAAAACCTGACGGCTTAAAGCCGTCAAGTTCCCAGGGGCCAGTAGAATTTTCTCGTTCGTCGCCGGTCGAAGCCTCGCCCGTTCCGCGACCGGCTCCTCGCCCTTCACCGCGTCCGCCTCAGCCGCAGACTTCGCTTCCCTCCGACATCACCGTCGAAAAATCCGGGCTCGAACAGGAGCAGGGTTTCGAACCGCCACCACCGCCGCCACCGGTAAAGCGGAGCTGGTGGCCGTTCTCGCGCCAGCCGGCAAATTATCGTTATCTCACCGCCGCGAACATCGACGCGATCCGTCGTGCGCCCGTCCAACGCGCCCGCTGGAAATTCATCATCGTCCACAACAGCGGGACGCGGCAGGGAAGCGCGCGCGTGTTCGACTATTATCATCGGCACGTGCGCCGAATGAAGAACGGTCTCGCCTATCATTTCGTCATCGGGAACGGCACTTCGACGCGCAACGGCCAGATCGAGATTGGCGACCGCTGGATAAAACAAATCCGCGGCGGCCACGTCCACAGCGATTACATGAACAACATCGGGCTCGGGATTTGTCTCGTCGGCGATTTCAATCGCGACCAGCCGACGCGCGCGCAATTGGAGGCGTGTGAAGAATTGATCAAGTATCTCCAGGAACGTTGCGGCAAAATGCAGGTGCGTCCGCATCGCGAAGTGAATCCACCGCGCTGGGCGACCGATTGTCCGGGCGACGTTTTCCCGTACGGCTGGTTCGGCCGGTTTAGGTAGGACGGGCTTGACGTTGTCATCCTGATCCCGCAAGGCGGGAGAAGGTCTCTGACTATTTCTGGTTCCCGTTCGCGCGGAAATGATTAGAGATGTTTCGCTTCGCTCAACATGACAATTCTTGAAGAATGTCAGGACGAAATTTCGTCATCCGTTGCCAAGGCCGCGCGCGTAGCGGATAGAACACGCTCATTTCATGACGCCGGTAAAAATTTGGCTCGGTTATCCCTATCCGCTCGGAGCGACGTGGCTCGGCAACGGAGTCAACTTCGCGATTTTTTCCGAGCACGCGACCTCAGTCGATCTCTGTCTTTTCGATAACATCGACGCGCCCCAGGAAAATATTCGGATTCCGATGATGGAACAGACCGACCAGGTCTGGCACGTTTTTTTGCCGGACGTGCGGCCGGGTCAACTCTACGACTATCGCGTTTACGGCCCGTACGATCCCGAACGCGGGATGCGTTTCAACAGCTCGAAATTGCTCATCGATCCGTACGCGAAAGCGATCGCGGGCCACGTGAACTGGGCGGACGAAATGTTTGGCTACGTCGTCGGCAGTCCGCAGGAGGATTTGGCGCGCGATTTCCGCGACGACGCGTGGGGGATGCCGAAAGCGGCGGTGATCGATAACGCGTTTGATTGGGGCGACGACAAGCGGCCCGGCATTCCGCTTCACAGCTCGATTATTTACGAAGTGCACGTGAAGGGGTTCACGAAACTGTGTCCGGAGGTGCCGGCGGAATTACGCGGAACGTATGCCGGCCTCGGCAGCGCGGGCGCGATCAAGTATCTAAAGGATCTCGGCGTCACGGCGGTGGAACTGCTGCCGGTCCACCAGCACATCAATGACAAGGGGCTGGTCGATCGCGGCCTGACGAATTATTGGGGCTACAACACGATTGGGTTCTTCGCGCCGGAAGCGAAATATTCCAGCAGCGGCGTGATGGGCGAGCAGGTCACGGAGTTCAAGCGGATGGTGCGCAATCTTCACGCGGCCGGAATCGAAGTGATCCTCGATGTCGTTTACAATCACACCGCGGAAGGGAATCATCTCGGGCCGACGCTCGGTTTTCGCGGCGTCGATAACCTGGCTTACTACCGGCTGTCATCCGAAAATCCGAGAAAATACCTGGATTTCACGGGAACGGGGAACACGTTCAACCTCCTTCATCCGCGCACCCTCCAACTCGTGATGGACAGCCTCCGTTACTGGATCAACGACATGCACGTCGATGGGTTCCGGTTCGATTTGGCGTCGACCCTGGCGCGCGACGACAAGGGCGTGAACAAGCTCCACGCCTTTTTCGAGATCATTCACCAGGACCCGGTCTTGTCGCAGACAAAGTTGATCGCGGAGCCTTGGGATGTGGGCGACGGCGGTTATCAGGTCGGAAATTTTCCGGTGCTCTGGGCGGAGTGGAACGGAAAATACCGCGACGAAGTCCGGCGCTTTTGGAAAGGCGACGAAGGCCGGATCGGCGAGATCGCGTATCGGTTAACCGGCAGCCCGGATTTGTATCAGCATAGCGGGCGACGTCCCTATGCGAGCATCAATTTCATCACGGCGCACGACGGGTTCACTTTGAGCGATCTCGTGAGCTACAGCGAGAAGCACAACGAAGCCAACGGCGAAGAGAACCGCGACGGCGACAATACCAACAACTCGTGGAACTGCGGCGCGGAAGGGCCGACCGACGATCCGAAAATTAACGCGCTGCGGCGCCGGCAGCGCCGGAATTTTTTGACGACGCTGTTTCTGTCGCAGGGCGTGCCGATGCTCCTGGGCGGCGACGAATTTGCGCGGACGCAGAAGGGAAACAACAACACCTATTGCCAGGACAACGAGCTGAACTGGTTTTCCTGGGAGCGCAACGACGAGGAGAAAGAGCAGCTCGAATTCACGAAGAAGCTCATCAAGCTGCGGCACGAGCATCCGGTCTTTCGCCGGCCGAAATTTTTCCAGGGTCGCCGGATTCGCGGTTCGGACATTCGCGACGTGATGTGGTTCAACCCGGGCGGCAATGAAATGAGCGATGAGGAATGGGGTTCGCCCTTCGTGCGCGCGATTGAAGTGCTGCTAAGCGGCGACACGATCGACGTGCTGAATTTCGAAGGCGATCCGATCCGTGATGAAACGTTTTTGTTCCTGATCAATGCGCACTTCGAGCCGCTGCCGTTTGTTTTGCCCGGCGAGGAACATCTCGAATGGGTGCTCATTCTCGACACGGCAGAGGAGCACGGCTTTTTGGCCGAGCCGCAGAAGTTCGCCTCGGGCGACGACGTGGAATTGATCGGGCGAGGGATGAAGTTGCTGAAGCTCGCGACCGGAGCGCAGGCACAGGCGCGGCACGAATCGTGGAAGAAGCGCCAGGTGCAATTGCCGCGGGACGCAATGCCGGCCGCAAAACCGCCGCCGTTGCCGCAAGAGAAAAAAGAAACGACGTGAGGTCGAATTTTGGTAGGGCGAGACTCAGTCGAGCCGTGAAGAGAATCGTCACTGCACCTGGCGGCTCGACAGAGTCTCGCCCTACCAATTTGCGGCACGTCTCGTCATGATCCGCGCGGCGATTTTCGATCTCGACGGGACGCTCGTCGATTCAATCATCGGTGTTCTTTGCGGCGGATTTTCCGAAAATGCGCTGCGCGACGAAGGCGCCCTCGCGATTTATCGCGATCCTGCCGATCTGCTGGAGCACTATTATCGATCGCCGCTCGCGGGGTGATTGGAATTCGCTTCTGTAGCCGCGTCCCTGTGGGACGCGTAATCGCACGAACTCGTGTTTCTCTCGCGCGTCCCGCAGGGACGCGGCTACAGAAGAGACTAGTTTCGTCGCACTTCGAGTTGTCTGCGCAAAATCCAATGCAAGACGCCGAGCAGACCCAGCGTCGAGGCGATCAGCACGATCGTGTTGAAGACGAACAGGTCCACTTTCAAACCGAAATAGCGTTTCTCTTCGCCGAAGAAAACATTCAGCTTCCCGCCGCGCCGGTAATCGCTCTGCTCCATCTCGGCGTTTGAGACCAGATCGGAAACTTTTTGGTTCACGTAGAGTTGCTCGGCGGTCACGGGACCGACGGCGTCCTTGAACAGCTCGCGATTGAACGTTTTTCTGCCTCTGAGGATTTCGTCGATCAAGCCGAGATAACGATCCAACTGGTCGGCGGTCTTCGCCTCCAACCCGGACAGCATCGCCAGAATTTCCTTGAGATCGTTGAGCCGTTTCGTGTTTTCCGGGGTCTGGTTCTTCTGCTCGACGATGCGTTGCATCTCGGCGTTCACCCGCTCCTGGCGGCTCGTGAGCGGATTCAGCTTTGCCTGCGCCACGACCATCTCTTCGTAAGACCAGCGCATCGCGATGAACTGGCAGACGAACGGGACCTGCAACCGGCTGCTCATTTTCTTGCCCTCATCGGTATTCGGATGCTCGGAGAACCAGCGGGTAAAGGTGTAAACCAGTCCGAGGTTCCGGTTCATGTCCTCGTACTTGATGAGCGCGCCGCCCATGATGATCTGTGGAATCAAAACGAGCGGGACGATGTTCGACGCGGTTTTCGGATCGGCCACGAGACAGGAGACGACGAGACCAAGCGCGACGCCGCCCATCGCGGTCATAAACATGACGCCGAGATCGACCCAGAACATGCCGCGGATCTCGAGAATGTAATTGCCGATCAGGACAAAGAGAATGCATTGGACGACGGCGAAGAAGCCAAGCGACATGAACTTCGAGAAAACGTAGTAGGGCAGGCGGACGTTGAGATTGCGCTCGCGCTGAAGGACGGCCCGATCGCGGATGATGTCGTCCGCACTATTCGTTAGGCCGAGGAACATCGCGACGATGAGGCTGAGGAAAAGAAACGTCGGGATATGGTAGGCGGACGCGTAATCATATTCGCCGCGCTCGGAATAACGAAGGATCGTGGCGATCAGGAGCGCAAGGACCGGCGCGACGCCGATGGTGATGAGGAGGTTGGCGCGGTTCCGAAGTTTGCTCATGAACGAGCGCTTCATCAGGGTGCGCAATTGCGTCCATTCATCGCGCCAACGCATGAAGAAGCGGCGTTTCACGGAAGGCGCGGGTGGCAATGCCGGCGCCGGCCCCCGCCGCAGCGAGACCTGCTTCACGTCCTGGATCAGCCGGAATGCTTCGTACTTGTCGCGCCAGAATTCCGGCGCATACCGGCGCGCGGCGACGAGCTGCCCGCGCGTGTTCTCTTCGTAAATAATGTCGCCGCTGATGTCGCGGAGCGGCGTTTCGAGAACGTCGAAAATAAATTCCGGCCTCGTGGTTCCGCAGGAGGGACACGCGCCCATGTCGGCGCCGAATTGATGCTGATGTTCCGCTTCCGCGAAATAACGGAGCATGTCGGTCGGCGTTCCGAAAAAGACGAGCCGCCCGCCTTTATCGAACAGGATCGCCTTGTGAAACATCTGGAAAAGTTTCGAGCTCGGCTGGTGGATCGTGACGATAATGATCTTGTTGTGGGCAAGGGCGCGGATGATTTCGATGACGTGCTCGGAATCTTTCGACGACAATCCGGAGGTGGGCTCGTCGAAGAGGTAAACGTCCGCCGAACCGATCATGTCGAGGCCGATGTTGAGCCGTTTTCGTTCGCCACCGCTGAGGGTTTTCTTGACCGGGCTGCCGACGATGCTGTCGCGCCGTTCGTTTAACCCGAGCTCGATCAATTTTCCTTCGAGTCGCCGGCTAAGATCGCGACCGGAAAGGTGCGGGGCGCGGATCGCCGCCGCGAACTCGAGGTTCTCGCCGATGGTGAGATGCTCGTCGAACGCGTCTTCCTGCGGGATGTAACTGATGTAGCCCTTGAGCTGATCGAGATTTTCGTAGAGCGGGCGATCGTTCAACAGCACCTGCCCCTGGCTCGCCTGAAGCTGGCCTCCGAGCACTTTCATGAGCGTGCTTTTGCCGGAGCCGCTCGCGCCCATCACGCAAACCAACTCGCCGCGATTCACCGAGAACGAAACGCCTTCGAGTCCGATCTCGTTGTTGCCGAATCGATGCGTGACGTCCACCACTTCGAGTGAGCGAATGATGTTGCGTTCTTCCTCGATGATTCGCTCGGAAAAATTGCAGCGCAGAAATTGGCCGACATCGATCCGGATCGTGTCGCCGTCCTGGAGCGGCGCCGTCGTGCGCACCGGCGTTTCTCCGACGAGGATCGGCCGGTCGGCGTCGATTACCTCCAGCGTGCCGACGCGCTTGTCGTAATCGCACAAAATTTTCAGGAGCACGTCTCCGCTGGTTCCGGGCGAGAGAAGAATGTCGTCTTCCTCGAGCATGCTCGGGTTATTCGAGACGAGATATTCGGACTTGGACGCCTTGAGTTGGAACCGGCCGCCCATGGCGCGCGCGCGCCGGCGCAGATCCATCAGGTCCATCTCGCTGTCGTTGTGGAAAACGATCTTGTCTTCAAGCATCGCCTCGACCGCCGTGCCCGCTTTCAGCTTTGTGCCGTTGAGGACGGCGTTCACGTCGCGAAGCGCTTTCACGCGCACCTTCAAACCGAACGTGACTTCGAGTGCGCTTTCGCGCGAACGCGAGCGCTCGAGCTGCACTTCATCCGCGTCCTTGTGGACGCGCACGAAAATCTGCGGCAACGAGACATTTTTCTTCGCATTGAAATACGCCGCCAATTCCTGGTAGGTCAGGAACTGGTCGCCGACCAGAATGCGTTGGCCAGGATAAATCCGGCAAAAACCTCCGCGCGCGAGCGGTCGTCCGCGGACCGAGATCGTCTGCCCGGTGTAATTCTTGAGCAGGATCAGGTCGTGATAACGAAACGCCAGGAGCCGATCGTTTGCGGTCAGGCTCTTGAGGACCACGTCGGCCGCGCCATTCGTCCCGAACGAAACCGATTCCAGCGGCGACGCGCCCCGTTGGTAAATCGACGCGTCCGCATCTTCCGACGCATTGAGTTGATAGACGATATCGATCGCCTGCGCCGCCATCCCGAGCTGCGACATGAACGAGTAAAACGCGACGACCTGTTCCTGTTTCAGCCCCGCCTGCGAAATCAGGTCGTAAAGCTGGACGCCGAGCATGATCTTGCGGTCCGTGCTGAGCTGCGCCGAAAGCTTTTGCGCCATCGCCGAGAGGTCCTGTTGTTCGTAGAGCGCCTGGCGAAATAGTTGCCGCAGCTCGGAGTAAACCGCTTCCGGGTAATCGTAACGAAGGAACCCGAGGCTCGAGTCGATTTCTTCCTCGAGCAACACGCCGTCGGCTTTCGAAAAACTTGCCAGCACCTGGATGAGGAGGGGCAGGAGGTTCGGCCCTTCCGCGACACTGCGCGGCTTCCGTAACGCCCGCCGCATCCAGCGCCGGCTCCGCCGTTGAATCCGGTACGCGAACGGCGTCACTTTTTGCACCGCGCGATCGATCTTATCTGCGACTTTGGTCAGGGCCGTCATCTTGCCGGGGTCGGGCGGAAATTACCGCACGGAGAGGGTAACCGCAATGCAGGGGCGGAACTGGTCACTGATCACTCGTCCCTGGTCACTTCCCGGTTTTGCATTGCCAAGAGATCATGTTAGCGTTTTCCGCCTGACAAAAACGGGCTTTTAATCTCATGGCCCAGCCTGATCGCAATTCTCAAAAAGAGAAACCACCTCGCGGAAACGAACCGAGCTTTAACTGGCGCGGCGTCATCCTCATTGCCATCGCGTTTGCTCTCATCGGACTCGGTTTCCTTTTCCGAAACGGACCTTACGCGAGTTTCGAGGACGTTCCGTATAACCGCTTTGTCGAGCTGCTCGAGAACAAGCAGATCGTTAACGACAAAAATTATCCGCTCCAGCTGGTTTATCAGGAAGGGCAACCGACCCAGACCTTGCGCGGCGCTTACATCAAACAGGCCATCGGGCCGAATGGCGCGCAGCAGGTTCCGTTTCGCACCACCGTCGCGCTGAATTTTGCGACCGATCTTCAGGAGAAACTTCGGCAGGCGGGCATCACCCCGGCGATCAAGACCGATTCAACTTTGATCGCCCAGACGCTCGTCGGATTCCTGCCGATCGCGCTCTTCCTGCTCGTTCTCTATTTCCTGTTTCGCCAGCAGATCCGCATGGCGGGCAAGGGCGCGCTGAACTTCGGCAAATCGAAGGCGCGGATGCTGGCGCGCGATAAAAACAAGATCACGTTCAAGGACGTCGCCGGCGTCGAGGAAGCCAAGGATGAGGTCCAGGAGCTGGTCGAATTTTTGCGCGACCCGAAAAAGTTTCAGAAGCTCGGCGGACGGATTCCGAAAGGCGTGTTGCTTGTTGGCCCGCCCGGAACCGGCAAGACGCTCCTGGCGCGCGCCATCGCCGGCGAAGCGGACGTGCCATTCTTTTCGATCAGCGGTTCTGATTTCGTGGAAATGTTCGTCGGCGTCGGCGCCTCGCGCGTGCGCGACATGTTTGAGCAGGGGAAGAAATCTGCGCCCTGCATTATTTTCATTGACGAAATCGACGCGGTCGGCCGCCATCGCGGCCACGGCGTCGGCGGCGGACATGACGAGCGCGAGCAGACGCTGAATGCGTTACTCGTCGAGATGGACGGCTTCGACACGCAGGAAGGCGTCATTATTATCGCCGCCACCAACCGGCCCGACGTGCTCGATCCGGCGCTGCTTCGTCCCGGCCGTTTCGATCGCCAAATCACCGTGAATTTGCCGGATGTGAAAGGCCGCGAAGAAATTTTGCGCGTCCATTCCAAGAAAGTGAAGCTGGCGGAAGGCGTCGATCTTCAGGTTGTGGCGCGGGGCACTCCCGGATATTCGGGCGCGGAATTGGCGAACGTCATTAACGAAGCCGCGCTCCTCGCGGCACGTCGCGGATTAAAAGGCATCACACTCAAGGAATTGGAAGAAGCGCGCGACAAAGTTCGCTGGGGCAAGGAACGCCGCTCGATGGCGTTGAGCGAAAAAGAAAAAACCAATACTGCTTATCACGAAGCCGGTCACGCCTTGCTCCTCGAATTGCTCGAGCACACCGAGCCGCTTCACAAAGTCACAATCATTCCGCGCGGTCCATCGCTTGGTTCCACAATGTGGTTGCCCGAAGAGGACAAGTACACCAATCGCAAGAACGAACTGATCGCCGGCTTGGTTGTGGGAATGGGCGGTCGCGTTGCGGAAGAGATTGTTTTCGGTGACGTCACCAATGGCGCTCGCGGCGACATCAAACAGGCGACGGCCATCGCTCGCCGGATGGTTTGCGAATGGGGAATGAGCGAGAAGATGGGCATGGTCGAGTACGGCGAGCACGAGGATTACGTCTTCCTCGGCCGCGACATCTCGCGGGCTCGCGATTACTCGGAAGCGACCGCCGAACAAATCGACGGCGAAGTTCGCAAGTTGATCGACGGTGCCTATCAGACCGCGAAGCAAGTCCTGACGAAACACCGCGACCATCTCGAGGCCATCGCCAAGGCGTTGCTCGAGTACGAGACTCTCGACGGCCAACAGATCAAAGAGATCCTCGAGCACGGTCGCCTCATCAATCCACCTCCCGGCGCGCCTCCACCTGCGCAGAAAATGCCACCCGAAAAACCGCCGAAACAGGTCGTCGTCGCTCCCGATGTGACGCCGCCGCTTCCCGGCGCGTTAGGCGGTGCTCCGGCCTAACTGCGTGAAGGTTGCGTTCATCAAGCCGCCCATCGGCGGCATATTGGGGTTGGAGATGCTCACGTTTGTTGAGCCGCTCGGCCCGATCTGTGTCGCGGCGTGTCTGGAGCGCGACGGGCACGAATGCAAAGTCATCGATTTTCGAATTGACGGTGCGGAAAACGGGATGGCTATTTGCAAGGCGTTCGGGCCGGATGTCGTCGGCCTGCAATGTAATTTCACGACGGAACGGAAACGGACCATTCGTCTCGCTGAACGGATCAAAAGAGAAATGCCGGGCGCGTTCGTTCTCGTGGGAGGCCACGATGCCTCGCGCGATCCGGATTGGTTCCATCACACCGCGGTCGACGCGATTGCGGTCGGTGACGGCGAAGAGATCATGCCGGCAATGGTGGAAGCGCTCGCTTCAGGCGGCGACCTTCGCAAAGTGCCGGGATTGCTCTTGCACGGACCGGACGGTTGGATCGACACCGGTCATGCTCCGGCCCGCGCGAATCTCGACGACTATCCGTTCCCGGCGCGCCATCTCATCGCCCATTACGCGGACAAGTATTACATCAACTTCCGTAAACCACTGGCGTTGCTCGAGACGGCGCGCGGGTGCCCGTTTAAATGCAATTTTTGTTCGGTCTGGAAATTCCACGAGAGCACGTTTCGGGAAAAGTCGCCGGCCCGTGTCGTGGAAGAGCTGAAGACGATCACCGCTCCGAACATCTTCGTCACCGATGACATTTTTTGGCTCAACGCCAAGCGCGGCGAAGAAATGGCGCGACAGATCAAGGCGGCCGGCATCAAGAAATACTTCACCGTCCAGACCCGCACCGACATCATCGTCCGATTCCCGCATCTGGTGGAGATGTGGAAAGACTGCGGCAGCCTCGCCATTTTCCTTGGGCTCGAATCGGTCACCGATGAAGGCCTCAAATTGGTCAACAAAAAGAACAAGGCGTGCAACAACGTTAAAGCGATCGAGATTCTCAAAGACCTCGGCGTCGGTTTCACGCCCAACTTCATTGTCGATCCGGCGTGGGGCCCGGATGATTTCGCCCGGCTCCGCGAATGGATCGCGCAGATGGGCGCGTACAACAGCGGCTTCTCCATTCTTACACCGCTCCCCGGCACCGATCTCTGGCACGCCGCCGAAAAAAATCTCACGACGAAGAACTGGGAGATGTTCGATATTGTGCACGCGGTCCTGCCGACCACGCTTCCGCTCGACCAGTTTTATCACGAATACACCGGTCTTTGGCGGCACGTTCTTGATGTCCGCTACAAGAATAAGGGCAAACTCAAGACCTACGTGCAACTGGGCGCCGCTCTCGCCACCCGCAAAGTTTCTGTCCGGGCGCTGAAGAAGGGCATGAACATGGCCAAGGTCTTCAGCAAACCGGAGACGTTCCTCCGCGCCCACCAGTTCACCGAGACAGCGGCCTAGAAAGGCCCGAATCGCGCAGCAGAAATTGTAGGGCAGGCGCTCCGCCTGCCGAACGCGATGGCAACCGGAGCGGTTGCCCTACAATCTGCCGCTATTTCGGCGAGCGGGAATCGGCGTGGGTCTTCACTTCGTGCCGCTGTTTCTCAACGACGCGCCGCAGTTCGCGCTCCATCGTTTTGAAAGCGTCATGGATCACTTTCGTAAGCGGCGCGTAGGAGCCGTTGTCCATACCTTTTTCGTCGGAGACCAATTCGTGTCCCGGCGGGACCGTCACATCGATGCGAACCCGGAACGGATTTCCTTTTTGATGCGCGCGGTTTGGCTGCTCGATGGCCACGTCGCAGCGATTGATGTGATCGCAGAATTTTTCCAGGCGTGCCGCTTTCTCCATGACGAATTGATCGATGTCGTCGGATTTCGCGACGCCGCGGTAGGTGATGTTTACAGGTAGTTGCATAAAATGACCGGCGCGGGGGCGAACCGCCAGGGTGCGCAAATCTAGAGCGGTTGTAACGACCGAAAATGGCCGGGCAATTTCGCGGGCTCGATTTTCACAAGGTCGGATTTCACATGCTCGACGATGCGATCGCGAATTTCCGGCGGGAGTTGATCGACGACGGCGGAATGAATCGACGCCGGGGCGGCGAACGACCAGCCGTCCTTCCCTTCGCGCTGAACCACGTCGACAATACTGTCTGCGAGCTGCTTCACGATCCGCCGCTCGGATTCGTTTTCGATGCCCGTTCGTTCCGCGATCGAATTCATCTGGCCTGGCGCCGCGCCGCTGGGAAACGCGCCGGCCTGATCCGTCATTTTGTCCTGGTAACGTCCGTGCGCTTCAGTGGTGTCGAAGGCCTGGACGAGCTGGAGGCTCGGGCCGCGCGTCGGCGTTGGGTTTACTCGATAGGCTTTGAGGGTGCCGCGATCCGTCACGATGATCAGAGAAGTCGGTGTCATGTTGCTAAGAATGGTTCGCAGACCGGAAGCGTTCCGGTTCGATTAAACGATGCGGCTGATCGCGGCGGATGACAAGGCCGTCGTTCGCGCGTAGGAATGTTTCCATGAGCAAGCGCACGAAAAAAAATGACGTCACCCGGTTGATCGTGGCGGCGAGCGAACATGATCCCGACATGCTCTACGCGACGCGGTTCTTCGCGCCGGACGCTTTCATTTTTTTGGAGGAACGCGGAAAGCGAACGCTCGTGTTGAGCGATCTGGAGATCGATCGCGCCCGCAAACAGGCGCAGGCAGACGAATTTGTTTCCTACAGCGCGCTCGAACGCGAAGTGCAGGGGAACCAGAGGATGGCGCCAGCCTACGAAAAGGTGCTTTCGCATTTTCTGCGCAAGCGCGGGGTGCGTTCGGCCGTGGTCCCGGCAAATTTCCCGCTTGGGTTCGCGCAGGAATTGGCGGCATCGAACATCCAATTACGAACTACGAACGGACTTTTCTGGCCGGAGCGCGAAGCGAAAACGAACGAGGAATTGAAGCTAATGCGGCGGGCGTTGCAGATCACGGAAGCGGGAATGGCGCGCGCGATGGAGGTGCTGAAGGCATCGAAACCAGGTGCGGCCAAAAAATTAATGTGGTCGGGTAAGACGCTGACGTCGGAAGTTCTGCGCGCGGAAATCGATTCGGCGATTCTGCGCGCAGGCGGGTTGCCGGCGAACACGATCGTGGCCGGCGGCGACCAAGCCTGCGATCCGCACGAGCGCGGCTCGGGGCCGCTGAAAGCGAATTCGCTGATCATTCTCGATATCTTTCCGCGGGACGCGAAGAGCGGGTACTTTGGCGATATGACGCGAACGGTCGTGCGCGGTCGTGCGAGCGACGGACAGCGGCGCTTGTGGGAAACGGTGCGCGAAGGCCAGGAATTGGCGCTCCGGAAAATGAAGCCGGGCGTGGACGGCCTTGAGCTGCATAACGCGGTGAAACAATTTTTCACCGATCGCGGTTTTCCGACAGAAGTACGCGACGGCAAACAAGTCGGCTTTTTTCACGGCACGGGCCACGGATTGGGCTTGGAAATTCACGAGTTCCCGCGGTTCCAGAAAACGGTGTTCAAAGTTGGACAAGTCCTGACGGTCGAGCCGGGCCTCTATTATCCGGGGCTCGGCGGCGTTCGGATCGAAGATGTGGCGGTCGTGACAAAATCGGGGAATCGACTGCTCTCGCGCTTCGAAAAGCGGGTGGAGATTTGACGCCCTCCGCGAATGAACGGATGCGGCTCGGGGCGGTCTAATCTTACAACGACGTAGTCCGAGCGAAGTCGAGGCGCCTCTCGCAGACAGAGAGGCTCTTCGACTTCGTTTTACATCTAGAACAATATGACCCTCGCTTACATTTACGGTTACGGATACGGGATCGGCTCCAACTGGCTGATTCTCGTCGGCATTCCGCTGATCATCGGGCTCATCGCGCAATTTCGGGTGAGCAGCGCTTTCAAGAAATGGGGCGCAGTTCGCGCCAGCGCGAATATCACCGGCGCGGAAGCGGCGCGCGAGATTCTGGCGGCGGCGAAAATCAGCGACGTGCAGGTCGTCGAGACGAACGATTTCCTGGGCGATCACTACGATCCGACCAGCAAGCGCCTCTGCCTTTCGAAGAATGTTTATAACACGCCGTCTGTGGCCGCGCTCGGGATCGCGGCGCATGAAACTGGTCACGCGATCCAGCATGCGGCGGCTTACGCGCCGCTGAAAATGCGGATGGCGATTGTGCCAGTCACACAGATCGCGTCCAACATGCTGCCCTTTGTGATTATCGGCGGCTTGATCTTCCACATGATGGGGCTGATCACGCTCGGGATTTATTGCTATCTCATCCTGCTGGCGTTCCAGTTGATTACCTTGCCGGTCGAGTTCGACGCGTCGCGCCGGGCGAAGATCATTTTGCAGCAGATGGGGATCGTGCAGCCGGGCGAGGAAGTTCTGGGCGTGAACAAGGTCCTGAACGCCGCCGCGCTCACCTACGTCGCCGCGTTCATCGCGACCCTGGGCAACCTCCTCTATCTGCTCACCGTCCGCGATCGCCGCTAAATCGCGTGGCGACCCAGAAAAAGATGAATCCCACAATCGCCCTCCCATCGGCGTCGCGGAATCGCTTTGCCGAATTTCTGTCGTCGGCTACCAGGCGGCGTGTTAAGCCTAAGCGGGACGCGATGGAACAGCCGAGATCGGACGAAGACCAGCAATTGGTCGCGCGCACCCAGGCGGGCGAGGCTGCAGCGTTCGACGAGCTGGTGGTCAAGTATACGCCCCGCCTTTACGGCTTGGTTTACAACATGACCTCGAACCACGAGGACACGAACGACCTGCTCCAGGACATTTTTTCGAAGGCCTACAAGTCGATCGGCGGGTTCCGGGGCAAATCGTCGTTTTACACCTGGATTCACTCGATCGCGGTCAACATGACCCTGAACTTCCTCAAGAAGCGCGGCCGGCGTTTCCACCTGAGCCTCGACGACATGGACGGCAGCGTCCAAAACGACAAGGAATTTCTCGAGCTCACGGCCACGACGAGTCCGGTGCGCGAAGCAGACTTGTCCGAGCTCCAGCGAAGATTGAACGAGTCCATGATGAAATTGTCTGATGAACACAGAGCCGTGGTCACCATGTTTCATATTCAGGGGATGCCCCATGCTGAGATCAGTAAGATCTTGAAAGTGTCCGAAGGCACGGTACGTTCCCGGCTCTTTTACGCGAACCGCCAATTGCAGAATTATCTGGACGAATTCCGGAAGAACCCTGTTTCCTAAACAACCCGCAGCATGGATCCATTAAGCGAAGAACAAATCGGCAAACTTTTGCGGCTGAAAAAGTATGAGCAGCCGCCGCCGGCTTACTTCGAGAATTTCCTCCACGAATTTCATCGCCGGCAGCGGGACGAGCTTCTCCGCGAACCTGTCTGGCGCATCGCGTTGCAGCGCACCCAGGATTTCCTGTTCCGGCTCAATATTCCGGGGCTCGCATCTTACCCGGCTTTGGCAACGGCGTTGGTTATCTGCGCGGCCGTCATTTCCCTTAAAGTTTATCAGACCCCCGAGACCGTGAATGTCGCGGCCCAGAATCGGACTCCGGTCGTGGCGACGACGTCCCTGCCGAATTCGAACTGGAGCCTCTCCAATCCGGTCACGACCCGCGACCTTGGCCCATCACTTGTGCGCACTGTCAAAGACAGCTCCAAAACTCACCGGGTCGCGGCGCCACCGCGCTACGTGCTGGATAGTACCCCAGTGAGTTATGAGGCCGCTTTCAGGTTCTAACCGCCGGGCCTTTTCTCCGGTGAAGTCGGCCCGTTTCGCTGTAGCCACTGCGTTCGCTCTTTGCACGACCTTCGTTTACGCCGACGAAGCCACGCCGGCTTCAGTTCCGGCCCAATCGTCGGAACCGTCGACCGCGTCGATCAGCCGCGAAGTAAAAGAGATTTTCGAGAAGTCGGGCAAAGCCGTGGTCAAAATCCGCGGCACGGATGAACACGGCGATTTGTCCGGGACCGGATTTTTCATCGATCCGACCGGCATGATTTATACCGCCTATTCCGTCGGCGGCGACACCGACAATCTGACGGTCGAGTTCGATGGCAAAACTTACCCGGCCCGCCTGATGATGGCCGATCTGCGCAGCGGCATCGCGATCCTGAAAGCGGACATCGCGACGCCGGCGTTGCCAATCGGGAAATCGGAAACAATGGAAGTTGCGACGCCCGTCATGGCGATCGGTTATCCGCTTGATCTTCCCTCCACGCCGAGCTTCGGAATGGTCGCCGGGTTCGACCGAAAATTTCTCGACCGCTATTTTTCCACGACCCATGTCCGGGTGAACCTGCCCACGCAACGCGGTGAAGCCGGCGCGCCGCTCCTGAATTTCAAGGGCGAAGTCGTCGGCATCCTGGTGGCGCAAATCGAAAATGGTTCTGCCTGTTACGCACTGCCGATCGATGCCGCGGAAAAAATTCGAAACGATTTCATCCGCTTCGGCGAAGCGCGCCACGGGTGGATCGGCATCAACGTCACCCAGGCGCCAAAGCCAATTGACGGCTCGACCGCCGAGATGACGGAGATGATGAAAGACACGCCAGCTTACGGTTCCGGAATCAAGCCTGGAGACATACTTCTTCAGGTTGGAAACATGAAGGTGCGCCAGCCTGAAGACGTCATCGACGCGTCATTCTTCCTTACCGCCGGCGACAACGTGCCCATCACAGTGATGCGCGGGAACGAGAAGATGACCTTTGAAGTCAAAGCCGACTGCCATCCCTTGAGTCCCTGCGCACCAAAAGCGGCGACCTTGAGTCCCGCTCAGGGAATTCCGTTGCAGATCGACGCGACGCGGCGCACGCCCTAGCGCGACCGGTCGTTAGGCGAAAGCTAAAATCGCCCGCTGCCGTGGCTCAATGGAGCTGCCGCGCTTTTTCGATCCACCAGGGCAAGATCGCCATCGAAGTCGCGTCGAAAAATCCATGCGCGATCACTGCGGGCCAGATCGAGCGATGCACCACGATGATCGCGCCGAGGAACAGGCCGAGAATTCCGGCTGCGATTGCCGCAAGTATTCCCATCTGAATGTGCATGAATCCAAAAGCGAGCGCGATCAGCCCCACCGCCAGACATTGGCCGCGCCAGGAATCGAAAACCCGTGGCCAGAGAACGCGCATCGCGGCCAGGGTTCCGGCGCGCCACATCTCTTCGCGCAATCCGGCGACGACGAAACTAACGAGCGTAATCGTTAACCAATAGTAAGTGGGATTGTCCCGCATTGCGCTCACGCTTACGAGCACGTCGATGTCGGGCCGATTCGCATTCAGATATTCCTGCACCTTTTCCGGCGTCATCGTTCGGGTGGCGGCCAGAACAATGACCACGGCGACTGAGACCATGACGAGCCCGATTCGGATACTAATCGAATAGACGAGTCCGAGCGGAGCGACCCACCAGCCCGGCCGCCAGGGCAACATTAGTTGCTCGCGGGAAGCGCGGGAAATCAGGCACGCCAACGCGAAAAAGATCGAAAACAAAAGAAGCTCGAATCCAGAAACCCAGAGAAGCCCGCGGGCGCTGCCGGACAAAGCTGGTCCGCGCGAAGAGTGGCCGACGCCGAGCCGCACGAGCAGACCCAGCGCGGGATACACGCCGATCAAGAGCAGATGAATCCACCAGCGCCAACGCGGCGTTTGCCGCACAACTGGAATAGGCGGCGGCGTTTCCGCGGCTTGGATCGGAAAATTGGACTCGGTCACCTGCGTTACCTGGTGGGACGCAGACGCCGGTAACGCAGCGACACGATCTGCGCGTTACTTCCGGTAAACGCTCTTCGAGTCTTTTGCGTAGGTCGTCGTCTTCTCGCGCGGGCCGCCCCATTTGATGGTGACCGAGGCGCTCACGATATCGACGTGGGCATCATAAGCTCCGATGAGCTGATGGCCCTGGCTGTCGGTGAAGTCGGAATTCGGGTCGGAAACAAAGATATGGGTGTAGCCGACGTCCAGATCGAGCCAGTCACGCGGTGAATACTTGGCGCCGACGGCGAGCCAGATGCGATTGTTGTCCGGGATACGCGGGGTCCGCAATTCGGCGCTCTGGATCGGCGTCTCGTCGTAAGCGACGCCGGTGCGCAAAGTCAGGGCCTTGCAGGCATACCATTCAAACCCCAGCGAGTAACGCATCGAATCCTCGTACTGGATGTTCAGGATTGTCGGCGGCGTGCCGGGATTCGCGAACACGATCGGCACGGCTTGGAGACGACTCCAATTAGTCCAGGTGACGTCCCCCATGACCGCGTAATTTTTCAGGAACCGCTGATAAAGGCTGACGTGCAGAATGTCCGGCAGCGGCAATTCCGCGGTGACACCCTGATTGAAGAAGACGGCCTGGAACGCGCCGGGCTGTGGAAATGCCGGTAACGGCGGCGCGCCGGGCGCGGCGATTAAGGGCACGCGGCGGAATTCCGCGTCGCCTTCGAGCGTGTGATCGATCTTTGAGCGAAAGCTGACGCCGATCCGGCCGTCCTGCAGGAAATCGTCTTCGCCTTCACCCGTCTTCCGATATTCGAGCAGTGCGCCGACCGTGAAACCGTAATCCCAGTCGTCGCCGGTAATCTCGGTTACGCCATCGCGTCCGCCCGGGACAAATCCCGCGTTGGTATAGGCGGCGCGGGTCGCCGCAATAATCCCGGGAATCGCTGCCGCCGGCACGCCTTGCGCGGCGAGCGCTGCGGGCAAAGCCGCGTAGAATTGTCCGAGCGGCGCCTGGGCGGCGAGCCCGAAATCGATCGCCTGACTCAGGCGGGCCGAGGCGTATTGAATATCGAGCCCGGCCCCGAGCGAGAAGCGGTCGTAGCGCCAGGCGAGGGTGGGTTGAATATCAATCGTAGTTAGCTTCGTGCGGAGAGCGGCATAACGGCCGACCCAGTCCGGCTGGTAATCGGTTTCCAATCCGAAGGGCGTGAAGACTCCCACGCCAACGGTGATGTCGCCGTAGCTACTGTTCCGGAGGAGCGGTTGCGACAGATACATATTGCCGAGAATGTGATTCACGCCGGCGTTTCCACCGTTGCCGCCGAGAACCGGCAATCCATTGAACGGTGTGCCTGGCAAATTATAGCGGGAACCCCGATCCGTGTATTCATCCGACGGGATGATGGCGTGCAGGCCCATCTGGAATTCGCCGTAGTCGAGCCGGGCGAGGCCGGCCGGATTGAAGAACAATGTGGATGCGTCCTCGGCGCTCGCGGCGCCGCCGGCGAAAGCGGTGCCGAGGCTGCTCACGCTTTGTTCGCTTAGCTGGAAACTGCCAGCGCGAACCGTAAGCGGAAGGGTTGAAATGAGGAGACAGAAAACGACGCGGGAAAGGATGGATTGACGCACGAAGGATGTGGCTATCCGTCCCGGTCGCGAATGACAATCCTAAAGTGCGGAAATTTCCCGGTTAATCGCCGAGCATTTTCCTGAATCCGCTCTCGCTCAGGACGCGCACGCCGAGCTTCTTTGCCTTGTCGAGTTTGCTGCCCGCTTCCTCGCCGGCCAGGACGTAGCTCGTTTTCTTACTCACGCTTCCGCTGACCTTTCCGCCACGGGCTCGGATCAATTCGGCAATTTCATCGCGCGCCTGGCTCAGCGTGCCGGTAATGACCCAGGTCGTGTTTTTAAATCCGGGCGCGGCGCCTTCGACTTTCGGTTCGGCGTCAAAACGCAGTCCGGCCTTCCGCAGTTTCTCGATGACCGCCTGGTTGTGCGGTTCGCGAAAGAATTCATGAATGCTGCGACCAACGACTTCACCCACGTCGGGGATCTGTTGCAATTCCTCGACGGAACTGGCCGCGATCGCGTCGAGGTTCGGGAAGTGGTCCGCCAACGCCCGCGAAGCACTGACGCCGACATGTAAGATTCCGAGTCCAAACAGGAGCCGCCAGAGCGGACGCGATTTACTTCGCTCGATCGCGTCGATCAAATTCGCGACGCTTTTTTCGCCCATCCGTTCCAGCTCGAGCAGCGTTTCAGTCTTGAGCGCATAAATGTCGCCGACATCCGCGAGCAGTTTTTGCGAGACGAGTTGATTCACCACCGCTTCGCCAAACCCCTCAATGTCCATCGCGCCGCGCGAAGCGAAATGCTCGATCCGCCGCCGGACCTGCGCGGGACACTGGCTGTTCACGCAGCGGATCGCGACCTGGCCTTCATCTTTCACGACTGCGCTCCCGCATTCCGGACAATGCTTCGGCATTCGGAATTTCTTTTCGGTGCCTTTCCGAAGATCGGTGCGGACGCTCACCACCGCGGGAATGACTTCGCCGGCTTTCTCAATCAGGACCGTGTCGCCGATCCGAATATCTTTCCGTGCGATTTCCTCTTCGTTATGGAGCGTGGCGCGGCTCACCGTGCTGCCGCTCACCACCACCGGCTCGAGCGCAGCGACAGGTGTCAGCGTTCCCGTCCGCCCGACCTGCACCAGAATATCGAGCAGCTTCGTCTCCACGCGTTCCGCCTCGTACTTGAATGCGATCGCCCAGCGCGGCGATTTGGCGGTGAAGCCGAGCACCTCGCGTTGCCCGAACGAATCCACTTTCACGACGGCGCCGTCGGTTTGGTAAACGAAATCGTGGCGAACCCGATCGAGCTCGTGAATCGCGCGCAGAATCTCTTCGACCGATTCCGCGAGCCACCATTTCTTGCTACCCGGCAATCCAAGTTTTTTCAGTAACGCGAAAAGCTCCGAATGCTTGTCGAGTGTGAGCCCTTCGATCAGCCCTGTCCCATAACAAACGACACCGAGCGGGCGCTTCGCCGCAATCGCCGGATCGAGCTGTTTCAACGATCCAGCCGCTGCATTCCGCGGATTCGCAAATTCCGGCAGGCCCGCCTCGCGCCGTTCTGCATTCAGTTTCGCGAACCCTGCTTTGTTCAGATACGCTTCGCCGCGAACTTCGAGAATCTTCGGAACGTTGCCCTTCAACTGCTTCGGCACCGCCCGAATCGTCAGAATGTTTTGGGTGATATCGTCGCCCACCGTGCCGTCGCCGCGTGTCGCCGCGTAACGCAGTTGTCCTTTTTCGTAGAGCAACGAAACCGCCACGCCGTCCACCTTCGGCTCGATCACGACTGGGATTTTCTTGTTCGGCAGAAGGCGCTCGACCCGCCGGTAAAAATCCCTGACCTCTTCCTCGGAATAGGTGTTGTCGAGACTGAGCATCGGGACGCGATGCGTGACCTGGCCGAAACCCTTCAGCGGCTTGTCGCCGACTTGTTGCGTCGGTGAATCGGGCGCTGCCAGTTTCGGGAATTGTTTTTCCAGATCCTTTAGCTCGCGGTAAAGCGTGTCGTATTCGCGATCGCTAATGGTGGGCGCGGCTTCTTCATAATAGCGGCGGTTGTGTCCCTCGATATCGCGCCGCAATTGCCCGGTCCGCTTTGCAGCTTCTTTTTCGTCTAACCCCATCGCGCGATAATAACCATCAAGGAGCGGCGTCTTCCAAGCCGCCGTTTGAAATCGTTCGGTCCCGCAACGGCGGGACCGCTCCTTGATGCGCCCCTTGCAATCCGCGGCGATATGCGATTAAAAGCATTACCAACAAGTGAGCGAGCGCATCCTCGGCGTGGAAGGTGGCGGGACCAAGACCTCATGGGTGCTGGTCGAACACGAACCCGATTCGCTCCGCGTCATCGAGCAGGGGAAACTGCCGCCGTCGAATACGCGGCTCGTCTCGTCCGAGCAATTGCGCGCGATCTTTCAGCAGATGCCGCGGGAAACGGACCGCGTCGGGATGTTTCTCGCCGGATGCGCGACCGAAGACGATCGCAGCGCACTGAGAAAATTGGGCGCGGAAGTTTGGCCGAACACAAAGATCGTGGTGGGAAGCGACCGCGATTCCGGGCTCGCGGCGGCGCTGGGTCGTGGCGATGGGATCGTCGTCAATGCCGGCACTGGCGCCTCCGTCACGGGTCGGCGCAGCGATCGAATCGAAAAGGCAGGCGGTTGGGGACACATTCTTGGGGACGCGGGCGGCGGATATTCGCTGGCGCTGCAAGCGTTGCGATTCATTTTGCGCGAATACGATCTGCACCGCGGCGAGGCGCAGTTCACGGCCACGATTCTTCGTGCGCTCAGCCTGAATAGCCGCGACGAATTGGTGCGCTGGGCCCAGACCGCCGACAAGGACGACGTCGCCGGGCTGGCGCCGGTCGTTTTGGAATGCGCGATGAAGGGCGACGAAAGCGTGATGCGAATCGTCGAAGAAGGCGCGGGCGTGTTGAGCGAATACACCGCGGCCGTCGCGAACCGGCTCGGATTGCTCGCGCCCAAAGTGATCCTGCTCGGGGGGTTGTTTCAGCGCGACGGCGTTTATGTGCATGCTTTCAAGCGAAAGCTGAAAAAGAATCTGTCGGATGCGCGCGTCGCGATGAGCGAGCAATCGCCGGAACTCGGCGCGGCCTGGCTCGCCATGCAAATGGAGGAGCACGGCGCGGTGACGACGGTCAAAAAGAATGGCGAAGCGGAAAGCCTCGCCCGCGCGCTGACCGAACAACGCAATCCACGCTCGGAGAGCTTGGAAAAACTCAACGCCCGGCAATTAGTCGAGCTTTTCGTCGAGGAAGAAGGCTTCGTCCAGGAGGCGTTGCGGAAAGAACTGGAATCGCTCGCTCGCGCGCTCGAGATGGTCGCGAAGTCTTTGCGCAACGGCGGCCGGCTTTTTTATGCGGGCGCGGGAACGAGCGGGCGGCTCGGCGTTCTCGATGCGAGTGAGATTCCGCCGACGTTCGGCGCGTCGCCCGACATGGTACAGGGAATCATCGCGGGCGGAGTGACGGCGTTGTCGCGCAGCGTCGAGGGCGCGGAAGACGACCGCGGCAGCGGCGCGCTCGCTATCGAAGAACGCGGGGTGACCGGCAAAGATCTGGTTTGCGGAATCACGGCAAGCGGCCGGGCGCCGTTTGTTCTTGGCGCGCTGGCCGAAGCGAAGAAGCGCGGCGCGCAAGCGATCCTGCTGACGTGCAATCCGGAGCGCGAACGAGTTCCCGGTTGCGACTTGGAAATCGACCTCGCGACCGGCCCTGAATTACTGACTGGTTCAACCCGTTTGAAAGCCGGCACCGCCACGAAGGTCGCGCTCAACATCATCAGCACCGGCGCCATGATCGCGCTCGGCAAAGTGCGCGGGAACCTGATGATCGACGTGAATGCATCGAACGCGAAGCTACGCGATCGCGCCGTTCGGCTCGTCATGGAATTGGCAAAGTGCGATCAGGCCCAGGCCACGGAACGCCTGGAAGCGCACGACTGGCATGTCCGCGCCGCTCTGGGCGAAACGTAATTAGCGCTGCGCCACGAGGCGCGAACGATGAGCGCGATGATGCTTCGCGAGGTGGCGCGTGGTATGGCTGCGCTTCTTTACCTGCGCCGTGTGTTTCCGGTGATGCACGACGGGCTGAACGCTCTTGTTGTCTTCAGTCACGCGCTCAGTCATTAGCTCGCTCTCTCGGAAATCGTCACCGACGCGATACCGTGCGAAAACTTCCGGCGTCACCAGCCGCGAACAAACATCGCCGCTGTGGTAACGCAGCACGAATTTGTAAAGTCCCGCTTCCTTCGCCGTCCAATATTCCTCCGGCGGCACCAGGATCGGTTTCCGCGAAGTTCCCTTCGGCCCGCGAAAAACAAACGAATGGATGCCCTGGCAATCGACTACCTCCACGTAGGGCAGCTGACGGGATTGTTTTTCGACGACGATCGCGGCGAAGGCGCCACCGACGAAAAAGAGAGTGAGAATCGAAACAACAAGAAGTTTGAAGCGCATGGCGTTGATGAGTTGGCCGACAACCGGGTTGTAGTCGCTCCAAATCTGAGCCGCCAGTACTTTCTTCACATCACCATAAATTTCGTCGGCCTGAAAAAAGAAGGGCCCTTGCGAAAAATCTTTAAGCGCAACCGCCGCTCCGCAAACGAAGCAAAATAAACCAACTCAAAGGAAAACATATGCTTTGGACTATCTTTGTAATTCTTCTGATTCTGTGGCTGCTCGGCTTCACGGTCTTCCATATCGGCAGCTTGATTCACCTCGTGCTGGTGATCGCGCTGATCGTCTTGATCGTGAATTTGATCACGGGCCGGCGTTCGCTCTAGCGCTCGTGCGAGATGAAGCCCGCCGGAATTCTCGGGATCATTCTGATCGCGATCGGGATCGTCGCCTTCGCCTCCGGCGGTTACGTTAGCTACACGACGAAAGAGAACGTGGCGAAGCTCGGTCCGATCGAGATTAATAAACACGAGGAACATCCCGTGCCGCTCGGACCGATTATCGGCGGCGTCTGCCTTGTCGGCGGGATCATCCTCGTCGTGACCGGGAACAAGAAAACAGTCTAGCTGCTCGTCGGCGACGAGTTGAAGCTTCTCGAATTCCTGGAAGCCTGATTCAATGCCGCCGATGCGCTCGGCGGACCGCTCTGGAATACGCTGGCTCCTGGCCGAGCTGCCGGAATTGGTCACAAGCGGCGTTCTCACCCCGGAAACAGCCGACGCGCTCCGGCAACATTATTCGTCCCAGCCTGCCGGCGAACCGCGCCGGATCGGATTCATTCTCTCGGCCATTCTCGGCTCGTTGTTGGTCGGCGCGGGAATCATTCTTCTCGTCGCCCATAACTGGGATTTCCTGAGCCGGCCGATCCGCTGCGCGATAGCGTTTACGCCGCTGATCCTGAGCCAGGCTCTGGCCGTTTTCGTTCTGATCCGCCGAAATGGATCGGTGGCGTGGCGCGAGACCGCGGCAATCCTCAACGTTGCGGCCATCGGCACAGCGATCGCCCTCGTCAGTCAGACCTACCAAATCCAGGGCGACTTCGCGCGCTTCATCCTGGTCTGGATGATCCTTGCGCTGCCCATCGTTTATCTTTTTCAAACGAGCGTCGGTCTCTCCGCCTGGTTCGTCGGCGCCGCGGTTTGGGTTGTTTCGTCGAAACACGGCGATTTTTTTGGCGTGTATCCGAATGATCTCTGGGCCTGGCCTCTCTTGTTCCTCGGTCTGCCGGCTTTCGTCATGCTGCTTCGGCAAAACTGGAACGGCTACGGAACGCTGCTGGCCACGACGGCTCTCGCGATCGCCTGCGCTTTCTCGTTAGGCCAGACCGATGATATCGGGGCCCAATCTTTTTGGCGCTGTTCGTTCGCCGCCTACTGGTCGCTCGTTTATCTGGTGGGCGTCGTTTCGTTCGACGATTGGCGGCCGACGCGTTTCCATCCGTTCGTCGCGATCGGCTGGATCGGAATTCTATCGCTGGCCGTGTTCCTGAGTTTTCAGGATCAGTGGCGGAATCGCCAGTGGCAGAACGCGGTCGATTTCGTGCCGCGCCATTATCCGGACCTGCTCGCCGCGGGAATTCAGTTCGTCTGGATAACGGTTGCGCTCCTCTTGGCTGGTTACGCGTTGTGGAAGAAGAGAGAATCGAATCTCGCGCCGGCTGCGCTCACGCCGATCGTGGTGATCGCATGGCTAATTGCCAAGCAAACCGCCGATGGACTCGTCCCATTCCTGTCCCTCAACTTCTTTCTGCTCGCGCTGGGCGTTTACACTTTGCTGCGCGGAATTCGCAGCGGACGCGTCTTTGAAGCGAACCTCGGCATGGTTGTCATCGCCGTTCTTGCGACTGCGCGATTTTTCGACTCCGACCTCGAGTTCGTCGTCCGCGGCATTGCCTTCATCTTAATCGGCCTCGGTTTCCTCGTGACCAACCTGATCGTTTTCAAACGGAAGACGCGCGCATGAAATATTGGCGGCTTATCGTTTTCGTTTTGGTCGCGTTCGCCCAGCTCGCGGTCCCGGGCTCGCTCATTTGGAAACGCGAACACACTCTGCGGCAGGGCAACGTTTGGAAATTCCGGACCGCGCCCGTCGATCCAGTCGATGTCTTCCGCGGCCGTTACGTCGCGCTCCGGTTCGAAATCGAAAGCCAGGAAATTATTCCGCCGCGAGGTCTCGGCTATCGCCAGGCGGTTTTCGTCACGCTGCGGCAAAATGCGGAGGGTTTCGCCGAGATCGATCAAGTTTCCACGTCCAAACCGGTCGGCGACGATTTCTTCGAGGCGCAGCTCACCGGCAAGACCGTCTCTATGCCGTTCGACAAATATTGGGTAACGGAACGCGATGCTCCCGCCGCCGAAACTGCTTATAGCGCCCTGAGCCGCCGTGGAAACCAAAACGCGTACGTCAGCATTCGCGTTTTCCGCGGCGACGCCGCCATCGAACAGCTCTATCTCGATAATCAGCCGCTTGGCGATTATCTGCGCGGGCTAAAGTGATCCTTCTGTAGCCGTCGCCCTATGGGCGACGCTTTCCGCGAGCGGTCCCACTCTCGCGCTTCGCACAGCGAAGCGGCTACAGAAATTAGCCCCCCGCCTTCAGCACCGCGAACGTCTTGCTCCCTTTGCGATCGAGATAGAGCAACACGCCCTTCTTCGGATCCGCCTTGTTCAACGCCTCGCGGAACGACGCCAGGTTCGTGATCTTCTTCCCGTCCACTTCCGTGATCACATCTTCGCGCTGAATGTCCTGCGCGGCGGCGAGACTGTTGTCGGCCACATCCGTCACGATCACACCCTCGGTCACGCCGAGCTTCATCCGCAACGCCATTTCCTTGGTTAGCTCTTGCACCTGAAGCCCGAACTTGTTCGTTGACTCTTCCGGCTTCGATGGCGCCGGCGGCTTGATCTCGTTCGAGGCCTGGGAAATGTCGTTAGGCAATTCGCCGGTCGTCACCGGGATCTTCAAGGTCTGTCCCTTTCGCCAAACCGTCAGCTCGACGTTTTGGCCGATTTTCTTTTTCAAAATCTCACGCTGCAACTGCGTGTCGGTGGTGACCGCCGCTCCGTCGACCTGGGTAATCACGTCGAACGGTCGTAGCTCGCTTTTGTATGCTGGCGCGTCTGCTTCGATCGTCCGCACGACCACGCCTTTGTCGAGCCCCTTGAACAAATCGCGGATTTGCGGGTCGTCGCCTAACGACTCGATCCGGATCCCGAGCCACGGCCGCAGAATCTTGTGCCCGGAGATGAGCTGTTGCCCGATCTCGTTCGTGAGGTTGCTCGGAATCGCGAACCCGAGGCCGCGATTCAATCCGTTGATGAGAGTATTCATCCCGACCACTTTTCCGTCGATGTCGCAAAGCGGCCCGCCGCTGTTCCCGGGGTTGATCGACGCGTCCGTCTGCAGGTAATCCGAGATCGCATAGCCGCCGGTCGCGATCAATTTGCTCCGGCCTTTCCCGCTGATCACCCCGTAGGTGAATGTGTAATCGAGCTTGAACGGCGCCCCGATCGCGAACGCGAATTGCCCGACACGCACGTCGTCACTGTTCGCGAACTGCGCCACCGGCAGATTCGTCGCGTCGATCTTGATCACCGCGATGTCCGTTTTCTCGTCGGTCCCGACGATCTTCGCCTTGAATTCGCGGCCGTCCTTCAGCTTCACGTCGATCTCATCCGCGCCTTCGACGACGTGGAAGTTTGTGTAAATGAATCCGTCCTGCCGAGCGATGAACCCGGAGCCTTCGCTTTGGATCGGCTGCGGATTGCGCGGACCGCGTCGCGGCTGGCTCTCATCCTGAGGTTGCTGCTGCATGAACAGATCCTCGAGCGACGACATGTCGGGGCCGTCGTTCTTTTTCGTGACTTCGATAATGACGACCGTCGGGGCGATGATCTCGAATACTTTCGTGAATGCGCTGTTGAGCTGGTGGACCACGTCTTTGCCCGCGTCCGCCGCGGCTGGCGGGACGGTGGAAGTGGGACCGGATTCCGGTTGCGAAAGCGGCGGGGCGGCGCGGAGCGAGATGGCCGCGAGCGCGAGGACGAAAATCAGGACAGTGCGCATTATTCGGACTTGGACAGGTATTCTAGGGTAGCTGTTCAACCGCCAGCGCGCCTCTCTTTTCGGTCAGGATTTGGCGGATGGCCGCGCGGGGGTGGCGAACGCATTGACACGATGCTTAATGCCCTTAACTTTTCCGTCCACACATCGAAAATGCTCACTCTTGCCCAAGGGAAGAAGGATGGAAAAGAGTTCGTCTCGTTTGCTCCGGGCTATTGGCCCAGCACCCCGCCGGAACTCTGGAACGATTGGAAATGGCAGCTCAAAAACCGGGTCACGTCGCTGACCCAGCTCGAGCAGCACCTCGAACTTTCGAATGAAGAACGGAGCGGCGTGTTGCTCTCGGGCGACAAGCTCGCGCTCGCCGTTACTCCGCATTTTTTCAACCTGATCCCAGGCGATAATCCCGACGATCCGATCCGGCGTCAGGTCATTCCGCGGATCGAAGAAACGTCGACCTCGCCCTACGACATGGTGGATCCGTGCGGAGAAGATTCCCATATGCCGGTGCCGGGATTGGTCCATCGCTACCCGGACCGCGTGCTCTTTCTGGTCACCGATCGGTGCGCGAGCTATTGCCGTTATTGCACGCGGAGTCGTGTCGTCAGCGGCGTCGGCGAACAGGAATTGCATACCGATTTCGAGCAGGCTTTTCGCTACCTCGAGCAACACACCGAAGTCCGCGACGTTCTCCTTTCCGGCGGTGACGCGCTGATTTTCAGCGATGACAAACTCGAAGGCATCCTGAAACGCCTTCGTTCGATTCCGCACATCGAATTTGTCCGCATCGGAACCCGCGTCCCGATCTTCCTGCCGCAACGGATCACGCCCGAGCTTTGTGCGATGCTCGCCAAATACCATCCGCTCTGGATGAGCGTGCACGTTAATCACCCGCGTGAGCTGACCATTGAAGTGAAACAGGCCCTCGAACGCCTCGCCAACGCCGGCATCCCGCTCGGCAACCAAAGCGTCTTGCTCGCCGGCGTGAACGACGACATCGAGACGATGAAAACCCTCGTCCAAAAACTCCTGCTCTGCCGGGTCCGTCCGTACTATTTGTATCAGTGCGACCTGATCACCGGCTCCGCGCATCTGCGCTCGTCGGTCGCGAAAGGCATCGAGATCATCGAAGCGTTGCGCGGCCACACCACCGGCTACGGCGTTCCGCAATTCGTCATCGACGCTCCCGGCGGCGGCGGCAAAGTCCCGATCAATCCCGGCTACGTCCTCTATCACGACAACGAAAAAATCGTGATCCGCAATTACGAAGGCAAAATCTTCGAGTATCCCGAGAGCGGCGGCGATCAATCAGTCCAGTTCGCCCCACAACGCGAATACCACGACGAGTATTTGTATTCGTAGAAGCTATTTGGTTCGAAAAATGGGCAGTTGGACTTTATAGCGCTTACACAATGCGCAAGCCGATGTCGCGAAATTCCTCTAACAGTTTGATGAATGACGTTTCGATCGCGTCACCACCAAATCTGATCTGCTCATAATCCTTGCCGAAAATCGTGGGGTTGAAGCCGGCCCCTTCCTCCGTGATCAGAATCACGTGTTTGGCCTTGCCGTGAGCGTATGAAGCCTCCCCGGTGATCCAATCGTGCTCTGGGTTCTTGGTAATCAGTCCTAGGTAAATCGCTTGGCGTTCAATAAGACAGAGGACCTTGTCAGGAATTGCCTGCGCCGTATAACGCTCTGCTTCGACCACATCGATGCCGAGCAACGATAGGAATCGCTTTAACTTTTGAGCCAGAGCAGATGCCCTCGCGTCGAAGTGCCGACCTAAGAATACCGTTGGTTGCGGATACGTAGCGCGCTGACTGTCCGGTTGCGGAACCGGCGGTTTCCGCAATCCGAAAGCTGATTTCAGTTCTTCCTGCGCCAGCCGCACGAGGTCTGGATCTTTGCAGTCAACTTTCACCTCTAAGACATTGCCTGAGCAAGTTATGTCTGCGAAAAATGTTAGGTCATCTTTTCCTGCGTACCATTGGTCGCCGTCTAAATATTCGAACTTTCGCACCGATCTAAATACTTGACGAAATTCCTCCAACGAATGGGCGGTGATGCTTTCGAATGGATCGACTTTAATGCGTATTGCATATGGAAGGCTAGGCTTTGGCTTTAAGCCGCGCTTCAATGCGAATGCATCTACCGCCGCAAAAAGCTGTTCAAAATCAAGGTCTGGTGGCCAGATCGTGTATTTAATTTTAGTCTGCATAATCCGAGATTTTGAAATTCTTGAGAACTCGGCGCAGCTTCCGACTAATCGCGATTGTCATTGGGCGTTCAATCTTAATCAATTGCTTTTCTTTAAAGACGGGTGGCCGAATCTTTTCCGAACAGTACGCACATAATATTGTTCCATGAGGTATCGAACGTGAGTGTCCGATTATGAAGACCGTAAGAGAGATTCGTGAGGCAATCCGCAAGTTAGGGCCGAAAGAAGCGTGGCAGCTTGCGGGAGAGCGTCGGGAGTATCTCGACGATCTGTGGGACAAGGAGTTTGAAGAGGATGTGAATGCCGGCCGGCTCAATCAGGCGATTGCGCGGGCGCGCGAAGAATACGCAGGGGCGAAAACAGGTTCTGAATCTTGCGGCAGCTTTCATGCGGCTTTAGGATCGATCGATGAGCACGCTGGCTGAAATCGAGGCGGCTGCGGAGGCCTTGCCGGTGGAAGAAAAGCAGGAGCTGATTCGTTTTCTGACTTCGCGCTTGAACGGCGAAAAACCCACCGAACAGCAAACTGACCTGGCTGCGTTTTCAGGAACCGTGAAGTTACCGCAAGATCCACTTGCCTGGCAGCAACGCGTGCGCGGCGAGTGGGAATGACCGGCCTGCTAGACACCAACGTCGCGCTTTATCTTCTCGGCGGACGAATGCTCTCCCCGCTTCCGAGTGGCAGCTACGGCATTTCGGTCATAACGGAAATGGAGCTTCTCGCTTGGCCGTCGTTGACCGAAACGGAGGAAGACAGAATCCGCGAATTTCTCAAAGCCGTCACCGTTTGCGAATTGACCGCACCGATTCGGGCTCGAGCCGTGGAGTTGCGAAAACTGCAACACCTCAAACTGCCAGATGCCATCGTGTGCGCTACGGCGATGGAATTCGGCGTCGAGCTTTGGACCAACGATGTGGGCCTCACTCGAGTTCCAGCGCTCCGTTGCCGCTCCGTGAACCTTTCTGCTTAGTTGGTTCGTTCGTAAACAATCTCGCCGCCGATCACGGTCATGACGCACTTCGTCGTCAGGATTTCGGGCGCGGGGATTTCCATGATGTCTTTGGAGAGAACGGTGAAATCGGCCAGCTTGCCGAGCTCGATCGAGCCTTTGTCGGCTTCTTCGAAAGCGGCATAGGCGGCGTTGAAGGTGAATATTTTTAGCGCTTGCTCGCGGGTGAGCGCTTGCTCGGGATGCCAGCCGTCGGCCGATTCGCCCTTGATGCTTTTGCGAGTGACGGCGGCGTAGAATTCGATCATCGGTTCGCCGCGTTCGACGGGGGCATCGGAACCACCGCAAATGACGGCGCCGGATTTTTGCAGACTTTGCCAGGCGTAGGCGCCGGCGAGACGTTCCTGGCCGAGACGCGCCGGCGCGAAAAACAAATCGCTAATGGCGTGCGACGGTTGCATCGAAGCGATGATGGCGAGTTTGTAAAAACGAGAAAAATCTTGTGCGCTGAGAATCTGGGCGTGCTCAACGCGCCAGCGCGGCTCGCGGATTTTGCGCTCGTTAGGCGGCACTGCTTTCATCGCCTTTTCGTAGAGGTCGAGAATCACCCGGTTCGCGCGATCGCCGATGGCATGGGTCTCGATCTGGATCCCTTTGCGCAACGCTTCTTCGAAGATCGGCTGAAGCTCGGATTCTTTTTCCCTGAGGAAGCCGGACGTTTCGGGCGCGTCGGAGTAAGGCGCGAGCAACGCGGCGCCGCGGGAGCCGAGCGCGCCGTCGAAAACGACTTTGATTGTGCGCTGGGTAAAATGGTGATCGAAGGCATTGAGGGTCGGGCCGTCGCGCAACAACGCCGCGCCAGCCGGCCCGGGCGAATAGGCGGCGTTGTAAACGCGGATCTTGCATTGCCCGGCCTCGAGCGCCTGCCGCATCGGCGGAAGATCGTCGAGGTTGCTGCCGGCGTTTTGAATCTCGCACCAGCCTAACGACAGCTCGCGTTTCACCCCGACCACGAACGCTTCGCGGCGTTCCGCCTCGCTCGGCTGCGGAATATTTTTGCGAACGAGTTCCTGCGCGTGATCGAGCAGCATCCCGGTCGGTTCGCCGGTTTGTTTGTCGCGCAGAATTTCGCCGCCAAACGGACTCTTTGTTTCCTTGTCGATCTTCGCGATCCGCAACGCGGCGCTGTTGGCGATCGCGGCGTGTCCATCGGCGCGAGTGAGAAAAACCGGATTATCCGGCGCGATTTTGTCGAGATCGGCGCGAGCCGGAAATTGCGGCGGCTTCCAGAACGTCTCGATCCAACCGCGGCCGGTTACCCATTTTCCGGGTTCGGTTTTGGCGACGCGCTCTTTCACTTTCGCGAGAAAATCTTCGAGCGTGTTCGTTCCTTCGAGATTCAGGGTCAATTCGCGCTCGCCGATTCCGAAGATGTGGCAATGCGAATCCGTCAGCCCAGGCACGACCAATTTCCCCCCGAGGTCGACGGTCCTCGCGCCAGGCGTCTGAAATTTTTTCGCATCTTCATTCGAGCCCACAAAAACGATCCGATCTCCGCGAACGGCGACGGCTTTGGCGTGGTCCTGGCGTTCATTGACCGTTTCAATCTTGCCGTTAATGAAAACGATCTGAGCGGGCTCGGCGGCGAAGACCGCGGGAACGATTCCTAAAAAAACAAAGGCCGAGAAAATTTTCATCGCGCGGCCATCATTCCGATTTCATCGAGCTGCGTCGATATCCGAGTCGCGTTCGCCGCGGCGAACGCCCTACCAACGCGAATCGTGTGAATAGTTTTATTCTTCTCTTTTGCATCCGCGAAACTTTTCCGTATGAAAGAATTGGTTTTCCGCGCTGCCACCACGAATGGAAAAACAAATTTCTTTGCCAACCCAATCGCGATTTATAGAGTTGGCGCTCCTCTCCGGGCCGCCGCCTTGAAATTTAAATGCCAACGACCTTAACCGCCGCACATCCTAACCATGAGTTCGCTCCGTTTCTAAGGTGGCGGCTGTCCCTTGGCCGAAGCGCAGTGCGCTAAGCGTTTTATGGCGAATTTTTTTCCACGCTGGACGAACTGGTTGCCGCTCAAGATTTTCATCTGCGGCACTGTGATCGTCTGCGGGCTGACGGGCGCAACCTGGTATTACATTTCGCCGAAGTACACTCGCGTCGGTTATCAACCGGTCCAGCCGGTGCCGTTCCCGCACGACATTCACGTCTCGCAGCTGGGAATGGATTGCCGTTACTGCCACAGCTTCGTCGACGTCGCGGCGCATTCGAATTTGCCAAACACCCAGACCTGCATGGCGTGCCACACGCAGGTGCAAAAAGATAATCCGAAGCTCGAGCCGGTGCGCGCGAGCTGGAAAAGCGGACAGCCGGTCGAGTGGGTCCAGCTTCATCGCACACCGGATTACGTTTTTTATAATCACGCCGCGCACGTGAACCGCGGGATCAGTTGCGCGAGCTGCCACGGCCAGATCAATCACATGAGCGTGGTGAAACACGCCAAGCCTCACAGCATGGCGTGGTGCCTCGAATGCCATCGGCATCCGGAAAATTTCCTCCGCCCCGAAACGCAGATCACGAACATGGATTGGAAACCGGACTGGGAAAAACCGGCGGAGTTCGTGGCGAAATACGGCCAGCCCAAGGACGCAACGGATGACTGGTCGAAGAAGGAGAAGCTGACGCAGCAGGAGATCGGGCGAACGTTGAAGGAGCGCTGGAACATTCAACCGTCGATAAATTGCCAGACGTGCCACCGATGAAACGCAAATGCGATCTCTTCGTCTGGGGAGCGCACGCGCCCTCGCGTGTTGATTTCGGCGCCCTCGCCGAAATGTTTTTCAACGCGTCAAAAGTTTGCGATCGCGGGGGCGCGATCGCCAGCACGCGAGGCGCGTGCGCTCCCCGGAGGAAAAAATGAAACGCGTCTTCGAGCATCCACCGGAAAAGCTGACGGGGAAACGCTATTGGCGCAGCCTGGGCGAGCTGAGCGACACGCCGGAATTTCGCGGCTGGCTCGAACGCGAATTTCCTTCGGGCGCGGCCCAGCTGAACGGCGACGAATGGTCGCGCCGCGGATTTCTGAAACTGATGGGCGCCTCGATGGCCCTGGCGGGATTTGGCCTAACGAGTTGTCGCCGGCCGGAATCGCATCTGGTTCCATTCTCGAAGAGCGTTGAATGGACGATCCCGGGCAAGGCTTTGTATTACGCGACGGCGATGCCGCGACGGACGGGCGCGATTCCGCTGATCGCGGCGACGGTCGACGGTCGCCCGATCAAACTTGAAGGAAATCCGCTTCATCCGGCGAGCGGCGGCGCGACGGATGCATTCGCCCAGGCGTCGCTCCTCGATCTCTACGATCCGGCGCGCTCAAGACGTTTCGCGGAGGTAAAAGAAAAAGAGGAGAACGGAAAGAAGAAGCGAGTGCTCGAGACGCGCGATCGCGCGGCCTTCGAAAAATATCTGGCCGATCTCCGAACCAAGATCGCGGCTGACGGCGGCGCGGGCCTGGCATTCCTTTCCGAGGAAGTTCATTCCCCGACGCGCGAACGTTTGCGCACCGAGCTTCAAAAGACCTATCCGAAAATGCGGTGGTGCGTTTACGACACCCTCCTGACCGAGGCGCAAAGTTTCGCCACTCAACTCAGCTTCGGCGACAACGCGCGACTCATTCCGCGCCTGGAGCGGGCCGACGTCGTCCTCGCGATCGACAGCGATTTTCTCGATTGCGGCGAAGGCGATCTCGCCGGGATCCGCGCGTTCACGTCACGTCGCCGCGTCAGCGAGGCGAAGGAGACGATGAACCGTCTCTACGCGGTGGAGAATCGCTTCACGCTCACGGGTGCGATGGCGGATCATCGGATGCGTTGCCCGGCCAGCCAGATCCCCGCGTTCACTCGTGCGCTCGCTGGAAAAATTGCGATTGCGACGAAGGATCAGGGACTGGCCTCGACAATCGCGACGCTGACCGAGCCGGTGAACGCGATGCACTTCGACGACGCGTGGCTGACCGAATGCGCGAACGATTTGATGGCGAAGCCGGGCGCCAGCGTCGTGCTGGCCGGCGCGCATCAGCCGGTCGTCGTGCAGTTGATGGTTTACGCGATCAACTCGGCGCTGAAGAACATCGGGTCGACGTTGATCATTCGCGAATTCATCAAAACGCCGAAGACCAACAGCATTCTGCAACTGGCCGGCGAAATGAACTCGGGCCGAATCAAACAGCTTTTCATTCTGGGCGGCGACCCGGTTTTCAACGCGCCGAAAGGAATCACGATCGGAAAAACCGTGGCGAAAACGATTGTAGATGGCAAGGAGGTCAACAAGGAAGTCACGGTCCCGGTCGATTGGCCTGAGCTCCAGAGCAAGGTGCCGGACGTGGTGCGGGTCGGTTATTACGAAGACGCGACCTCGGAGCTGAGCACGTGGCACGTGCCGTCCGCGCATTACCTCGAATCGTGGAGCGACGCGCTGACGAATGACGGCGCTTATCTCGCGATTCAACCGATGATCCTGCCGCTCTTCGGCGGAATGTCGGAGCTCGATTTGATGAACGCGCTCCTCGGCAATCCGAAAGTGGAGGGACCGGAACTCGTGCAGGAAACATTTCGCGCGAGCGCGCCTCCGGGCGATTTCCAAACGGCCTGGACCCAACTGTTGCGGAACGGATTTGCGACCCACATCGCGCTGAAGGAAAAGCCGCCGACGTTCAACTCGAACAACGCGGGCGGCGTCGCGCACACGCTTTGGACAAGCGCGCCGAACCCGACGGCTGACGCGCCCGAGATCGTGCTAACGCGCAGTTACAACATCGATGACGGGCGTTACATCAACAACGGATGGCTCCAGGAATTGCCGGACCCGATCACGAAACTGACCTGGGACAACGCGGCCTTGATGAGCCCCGCGATGGCGAAACATCTCGGCGTCGAAACCGGCGATCTCATCAACATCGCGGTGACGGAAACGACCAAGGACGCGAATGGAAAAAATATCCGGCGCGAGCTGGTGATTGCGGCGCTGATTTCTCCCGGACACGCAGACAATTCAATCTCGATCGCGCTTGGATATGGTCGCAAGCGGACGGGTCCGATTGGCGAGGAAGCGGGCTTCAACGGATTTCTGCTGCGCAACAGTTCGAACCCGCATTTCATTGCCGTTGATAGCAAGACGGTCGATTCAATCAGCGTCACGACCGCGCCAACTGAAAAGCAGCCGGCCAGCCCGACGCCGACTCCCAGTTCGACGCCCAAAGTGCGCAAACACACACTTGGCACTTACGCGCTCTCGATCACGCAGGATCACTGGAGCATCGAAGGCCGCGGGCTCGTTCGCGAAGCGACGGTGGACCATTACCGCGAAGATCCGGAGTTCGTGAAGAAGATCGCGGGCGACGAAGAACTGCCGGCGAAGTTGCCGAGCATTTACAGCCATCCGCCGCTTACCTCAGAGCAGCAATGGGGAATGACCGTGGATCTCAATGTCTGCACGGGTTGCAGCGCGTGCGTGATCGCCTGCCAGGCCGAGAACAACATTCCGATCGTCGGCAAACTCCAGGTGAGCCACCTGCGCGCCATGCACTGGCTGCGGATCGACCGTTATTACGCGAGCGAGAAACCGTACAACCAGGACCTCGGCGAGTACCCGGAGAATCCCGAGATCGTGCACGAACCGATGATGTGCCAGCACTGCGAGAACGCGCCGTGCGAAACGGTTTGCCCGGTCAACGCGACGTTGCACAGCGAGGATGGCCTCAACGTCATGGCCTACAACCGCTGCATCGGCACCCGGTATTGCGCGAACAACTGCCCCTTCAAGGTCCGCCGCTTTAATTTCTTCGATTATAACCAGCGGCCGATCGGCAAGAAAAAGGTTGGGCCGCTCACGATTTATCAGGAATACATCGCGCCGCTCACCGAGAAAGGCGCGCCGGACACGACCAAGCTCCAGAAGAATCCGAACGTGACGGTGCGCATGCGCGGCGTGATGGAGAAGTGCACTTACTGCGTCCAGCGCATCGAGGAAGCGAAGATCGCGGCGCACGTGAAAGCGGGCGCATCACCGAACACGCGGATTCCGCGGGATTCGTTCACGAGCGCGTGTGCCCAGGTCTGCCCGACGGGCGCGATCGTTTTCGGCGACGTGAAAGATCCCGAGAGCAAGGTCTCGAAAATAAAAGCGCAGGACCGCAATTACCGGCTGCTCGAGTACTTGAATGTGAGTACGCGCACGAGTTACCTGGCGCGGATCCGCAATCCGAATCCGAAAATGCCGGACGCGGGCCGGATCGCGGTCGCGAGTCTTGGCCACGAAGGACCGGAGGGACCGGACAAAGCGAAACACGATTTCAACCAGCACGACAAAGGCGCGCTGAACCCGAAGGGGAAACCGTGAGGAGGAATTTTCGAATCTCGATTTCCGATTTTCGATTATTGAACGCTTCAACGCTGTTCTTCTCTTCAATCGAAAATCGAGATTCGAAAATCGAAAATCCCTAAGATGGACGGCGCCACCACAGCATCAGACGTGATTCGCGACGAGGCGTCGGCTTCCGTCGAGGGGCCGCTGAAGCGCGTCCCGCTGGTCCTGAACCGGCGGAACTTCAGCTGGATCACGGAACGGATTTCCGGCGCCGTCGAAGGTGGCGCGCCGCGCTGGTGGTGGGTCACGTTCGCGATCACGTCGATGGTCGCGATGTTCGGACTGTTCTGTCTCGGCTATCAGATTTCGACTGGCGTCGGCGTTTGGGGACTCAATCATCCAGTCGGCTGGGCCTGGGACATCACCAACTTCGTGTTCTGGATCGGTATCGGACACGCCGGCACTCTAATCTCCGCGATTCTCTATTTGCTCCGCCAAAAATGGCGGACGTCGATCAACCGGTCCGCGGAAGCGATGACGCTGTTTGCCGTTATTTGCGCCGCGATTTTTCCGGGCGTCCATGTCGGTCGCGTCTGGATGGCGTGGTACCTCGCGCCGTTGCCGAACAACTACGGGATCTGGCCGAACTTTCGCAGCCCGCTTCTTTGGGACGTGTTCGCGGTCTCGACCTACTTCTCAGTGTCGGTCCTGTTTTGGTACACCGGTCTGATCCCGGACCTGGCCACGTTGCGCGACCGCGCGACGACGAAGATCAAGAAATTGCTCTACGGAATTTTTGCTCTTGGCTGGCGCGGATCGAACCGGAACTGGCGCCATTACGAAATGGCCTATCTGCTTCTCGCAGGTCTTTCCACGCCGCTCGTGCTGTCGGTCCACAGCGTTGTCTCGTTCGATTTCGCCACCTCGATTTTGCCGACCTGGCACACCACCATCTTTCCGCCTTATTTCGTCGCCGGCGCGATCTTCGGCGGATTCGCGATGGTGCTCACTTTGCTGATTCCCGCGCGCGCGATTTACAAACTGCAGGACATCATCACGGTTCAGCACATCGACAAGATGGCGAAGGTGATCCTGCTCACCGGATCGTTCGTCAGTTACGCCTACACGATGGAATTCTTCGTGGCCTGGTACAGCGGCAACCAGTACGAAAAATTCGCGTTCTTTAATCGCATCTTCGGTCCCTACTGGTGGTACTGGTGGGTCGGCATGCTTTTCTGCAACGCGCTTTCGCCGCAGCTCTTTTGGTTCAAGCGGTTCCGCCAAAACATCTACGTCGTTTATTTCGTCTGCATGTGCGTGAACGCCGGCATGTGGTTCGAGCGCTTCATCATTATCGTCGGCGGATTGCATCGCGACTTTCTCCCGTCGTCGTGGGGTCTGTTTATCCCGACCTGGGTCGATATCTGGACGTTCGTCGGCACCTTCGGGATCTTTTTATCGCTCTTCCTCCTCTTCATTCGCTACCTGCCGATGATTGCGATGTCGGAAGTGAAGATCGTATTGCCTGAAGCCAACCCTCATTACGCGTCGCCGGAGGAACATCATGTCGTCGCCGCCGGCGGAAGGGAGCGAACAGAATGAGAACGCTTCTCCTCTTCTGTAGCCGCTTCGCTATGCGAAGCGCCCTGCGTCACGTCGATTCCGTCTCGCTCTCACGCGGCCCGCACGGCCGCCGCTACAGAAGAGGCCGCGGCGGAAGGGAGAGGACCGAATGAGAACGCCGTCCGGAAATAAAGTTTACGGAATGGGCGCGGAATTCCCGAGCGCGTCGGCGTTGTACGAAGCGGCGAAACGCGTGCGCGACGCCGGATTTAAACGCTGGGACGTCCACTCGCCGTTCCCGATTCACGGAATGGACGCGGCGATGGGACTCGGAAAATCATGGCTCAGCACCTTTGTCCTGATCGGCGGCATCACGGGATTGCTGACCGCGGCCACGCTCGAGTTCGGTCCGTCGTGGATCATTTATCCGCTCGTGGTTCACGGCAAACCGTTCGACTGGAAGACGGTGCCGGCCTTTTTCCCGATCATGTTCGAGCTCACCGTGCTCTTCTCCGCGTTCACGGCGTTTTTCTCGTTGCTCCTTATGAATGGGCTGCCGCGCTGGTATCATCCGGTCTTTAACTGGCGCCGGTTCAGCCGCGCGACGAACGACGGATTTTTCCTGATCATCGAAGCGCGCGATCCGCGATTCACCGAGCTGGAAGCGCGCGAGCTTTTGGAACAAAGCGGCGGCAATCACGTCACCATCATTCACGAAGAATAAAACAAATGACGAATTTTCGAATGACGAATGACGAAGGAATGACGAAGACCGGATGGCGACGTCGCTCCATTCGCCTTCGGGATTCATTGTTCGTCATTCATTCGTCATTGGTCATTCGTCATTCGGCATTTCTGTAACCTATGCTCCGCGGATTTTTCCTCATCTTCATCCTGATCGGCATCGCGATTGTCGCGATGTTCGGTTTCCGCGGGCAGAAGAGCACCGGGTCGCCGATCGAAGTGTTCCCGGACATGGTGCGCCAGATGAAAGTGCGCGCCCAGGCGCCGCTCGCCTTTTTTGCCGATGGCCGCGGTTCACGCGTGCCGGTTGCCGGCACCGTGCCGATCGGTTACGACATGCCGAAGCCGAACAGCGAAGCGTCGCCCGGCGCCGCGCCGGTCCCGCCGGAAATGAATGTGCAACCCCGTCTCGCGTTCAGCGAGGGCACCGATTATTTCAACACCGGCAAGATGGGCGACAACTGGGGCACCGGATTTCCGGTGAAGGTGGATGAGGCGTTGATGCAGCGCGGGAAGCAGCGCTTCAATATCAATTGCAGCGCCTGTCACGGCTACTCTGCCGCGGGCAACGGCATCACGAAACAGTACGGCCTAACGACCGTCGTCAGTTTGCAGGATGAACGGATCCGCAAAATGGCTGACGGCGAGATTTTCAACACGATCACGAACGGCAAGAACACGATGCTGGCTTACGGACCGAACGTCTCGGTGACGGACCGCTGGGCAATCATCGCGTATCTGCGCGCATTGCAGCGGAGCCAGAATGCGACTGAGGCCGATGTGCCGCCGCAGAATCGCGCCGAGTTGGACAAGCCCCCGCCGGCGCCATCACCCGAACCTTCTAAACCGGAGGCCGCAAAAAAATGAGCGAGCGAGCTGATCTGCCAACTCCCGAAGGCGAATACGTCGAGGCGAATCGTTTTGCGCCGTTATCGTTCCTGCTCGCGATCGTCGGGATCGTTGGACTCGGCCTGAGCGTGGTGGGCGCCTTCATTTCGCCAAAGCAATTCAGTTTCTCGTGGCTGTTCGCATTCGCCTTCTATTTCACGATCCTGGCCGGCTGCTTCTTCTGGATCGTCGTTCACCACGTGGTCGATGCCGAATGGTCCGTGGTCGTTAGGCGGCAACTGGAGAACCTCGCGATGCTCCTCGCGGTCATGGTCGTTTTCTTCATCCCGATCGTCATCTACCGCCATCATCTTTACGAGTGGATGAATATTAAGCCGGGCCTCGACACGATTCTCGACAGCAAACGCGGCTACCTGAATTGGCACTTCTTCGTCGTCCGCTCGATTTTCTATTTCGTTTTCTTCATCGCGGCGACGCTGCTCTTCCGGCGGTTCTCGATTCGGCAGGACCGCGACGGCAATCCGGCGTTCACCATCAACATGCGGCGGCTTGCGTTCGTCTCGCTGCCGCTTTTCGCGTTCTCGATCACTTTCGGCGCCTACGATTGGCTCCTCGGCATCGATTACCATTGGTTCTCGACGATGTGGGGCGTTTACATTTTCGCCGGGGCCGCGGGCAGCTCGATGTCGCTCCTGGTGCTCGTGATCACCGCGTTGCGCAAAGCCGGTTACCTGAAAGAAACCGTTACGCCGGAGCATTACCACATCATGGGGAAATGGATGCTCGCGTTCTCCGTGTTCTGGGCCTACATCGGCTTCTCTCAATACATGCTCATCTGGTATGCGAACATGCCGGAAGAGACCGAGTATTTTATCCACCGGAACACGGAGTCGTGGAATGCGATGAGCCTGTTCCTGGTGATCGGGCGCTTCTTCGTTCCGTTCGCGATTTTGTTGATGCAAGGCCTGAAGCGAAAACCGGCCCGGCTTTGCTTGATCGCCGGCTGGATCGTGTTCATGCAGCTGGTCGACATTTATATCGTGATCCTGCCTGCGCTTCATGGCGCGGGTGTGCTCGTGAGCATCTGGGATTTCATGCCGTTGATCGGAATGGGGGCAACACTCGCCTTCGTTTTCCTCTGGATCCTGCGGCGCAGCTCACTCTTTCCAAATCGCGATCCGCGCCTGCTCGAATCGCTTCACATTGTTAACTAGCCGTGCCAACCAACGAATCACTCCAGCATTATCAACCGCGTGGGATGTTCTCCACGTGGCTCGGCATGGTGTTGCTCTTCGCCTTCTTCGGTTTGCTCGCGCTGGTCATCGTGAAAGCGTCGCCGCGCGGCTCGAACTACGAAAAGAAACGGGCCGAAGCGCGCCTGAAAAAATTAGAAGACGCGCAAAAAGAAAATCTCACCGCGCTCAACAGCTATGCGTGGGTTGACAAGAACAAGGGCACGGCGCGAATCCCGATCGATCACGCCATTGGAATCATGTTGGTTGAATTAGCCGACAAAAAACCGAGCGCGGCAGGCCCGATCGCGGCCGCTTCTCCGAGCGCTGCGCCGCAAACTTCTCCGGCGACCAGCGCGAGCCCGTCGGCATCGCCCACTGCCAGCGCGACCTCGACACCGAAACCAACTTCGGTAAGCGGCCCGAATTCCGAAGCGCACAATCAGCCCGCCGCGGCGGTGAACCCGCCAAACGCTCCGCCGAACACACAGCCCGGACCGAATACGAGCCCGGCCGCGTCCGCGCCTCCGGCTCCTGCCAAACCGCAGGCCAATCCTTCACCGTCCGCCTCGCCCTCGGCGCCAGGAACTCCGTTGCCCGTCCGCGGAAAAACGCCATGAACCCGTCGGAAATACCGCTAACGCCGCCGAGCGCTGAGGTCGCGACCACCGACTCCGAAGTCACGACGCGTGATGTCGAGCAGGTCGAACGCGCGTTGATTGACGCTTCGACGCGGTTGCCGGTCCTGTTCTTCTATGCGTCGGCGATCATCTGGTTGTTGCTCGGCACGCTGCTCGCCGGCCTCGTTTCGTGGAAATTACACGCGCCCGATCTGCTCGCGAACTGGAGCTGGCTCACCTGGGGCCGCCTGCGTCCCGTGCACATGAACGTGATGGTTTACGGTTGGGCGTCGATGGCCGGCATCGGGACTGCGATTTGGCTCATGGCGCGTTTGTGCCGGACGACGTTGCGTCATCCGCTCTTGCTCATCGCCGGCGGCGCGTTTTGGAATCTCGGCGTGTTACTCGGCGTCGGCGGAATCATCGTCGGCGACAGCACCGGCTACGAGTGGCTCGAGTTCCCGCCTTACGCGAGCATCGTTCTCTTTGTCGCGTATTCGCTCGTCGTTTCGTGGGCGATGCTCATGTTCCGGTTCCGGCGCGGCGACAATATTTACATCACGCAATGGTATCTGCTCGGCGCGTTCCTTTGGTTCCCATGGGTCTATGGCGCGACCCAGATGATGCTTTTCGTCGCGCCCGTCGAGGGCGTCATGCAGGACGCCGTCACGTGGTGGTTCGGCAATAATCTGATGTTCCTTTGGTTCGGTGCCATCGGGCTCGGCACCGCCTATTACATGATCCCGAAAGTAATCGGCCGGCCGGTTTACAGTTATCATTTGGCGGCGATCGGCTTCTGGACGTACGCGCTCTTCGCGAGTTGGACGGGAATGCAGCGCCTGGTCGACGGGCCGTTCCCGGCTTGGATGATCACGGCCAGCATCGCGGCTGCAATCCTCACCCTGATTCCGGTGGCGACCGTCGGATTAAATCATCACATGACGATGCGCGGTTACTTTGGATTGATGCGTTACAGCCCGACCCTGCGGTTCACGGTCTTCGGCGCGTTCTCCTATACCGGATTCAGTTTGATGGGAATCCTTATGTCACTTCGCTCGGTCGCGGGCTACGTCCACTTCACCGAAGCGAGCGTGGCCTATACGCACGCGGGACTCTACGCGTTTTTCACCATGATCATGTTCGGCTCGATGTATTACATCGTGCCGCGACTGGTCGGCCGTGAGTGGCGTTACGCAACGTTGATCAAATTGCATTTCTGGTCGTCGGCGTATGGCGTCGGATTGATGATTGCGATGTTATTCCTCGGGGGGATCGCCCAGGGAAGCAGCATGTCGGACGCGTCCCGTCCGTTCGCCGACGCGACGGATTCCATTCTGCCGTATCTGCGCGGACGGAGCGTGTCAGGAATGCTGCTCACGATCGCGCATTTCATTTTCGCATTTCATTTCGGCCTGATGCTTTTCGGCCTGGGCCGGACCGCGAGCATGCCGACGTTCTTAAATCCGCAGGAAGACGAGGCGGTGAAGGATCACATATGAAAGGCGTGACCCGACTTTTCCTCGGCATTTTCGGCACGTTCGCCTTTTCGTGGACGGGGCTGACGCTGATTCCGAATTGGCAGATCGGGCATCTGGATCCGCAATCGGACGAAGAACAAACCGACATTTATCCGCAGCCGAAATCCGGCATGGCCGAGCGCGGCCGGAAAATTTACGCGGCGAACGGCTGCGTCTATTGCCATAGCCAGCAAGTGCGCGCCGATTACGCCGCCTCCGATCTCGATCGGAAATGGGGAACGCGTCGGAGCGCGCCGCGCGATTACATTTTCGAACGTCCGGCCATGCTCGGAAAATTGAGGATGGGCCCTGATCTCTCGAACATCGGAAAGCGCGCACCGGCCGAAGATCAGAACGCGTCGCCGTCGCCTGCACCATCAGCACCCGCGGGTGCTTCGCCTGCGGCAAATGCATCACCGGCGGCAAACGCACCGGCGCCATCGCCGAATGCGAGCGCCGCGAATTCTCCCGCGGCCGCGCCGAGTGCATCACCCGCGGCCCGTGCGAACGCATCGCCTGCACCTAACGCGAATGCGTCGCCGGCGCCGGCAACTTCACCAGCACCTGCGGTGACAACCGTGGAAACGACCACGAACGCGAACGGTGTTCCCCCGCAATACTCGGCCGCGTGGCATCATCTCCATCTTTACAATCCACGCAGCGTTCTCGCCGGCTCCAGTTCGAACATGCCGTCGTTCAAGTTCCTTTACGAAACACGCCGCATCACCGGCGAACGCTCGGCCGACGCCTTAAAGTTAACGGGCGCGGACGATCCGGGTGAAGAATGGGAGGTCATCCCGACGTACGACGCGAAATGCCTTGTCGCTTATTTGATGTCGCTCGACCAATCGCACGAACTTAAAGAAGCAAAGCTGACATCAGTTCCGGCGCCGGCTTCTTCGCCAGCTCCCGCCACGTCGCCAGCTGCGGCCGCATCACCGGCTCCTTCTCCAGCGCCAGCCAAGGAGGAAAAGAAATGAACGAGCCGGCCGGAGGAGGCAACGTGCGCCAAGGGATGGACTACGGCGAAACGTCGGACGTCCATCAGGTCCACTCCGCGATCCAGCGCGAAAAGCGCGAACCGCGCGCCGGCCTCGAGCCGCTCTCCATCTGGCTCATTGCGGTTTACGGGCTCGCGATCTTTTTTGGCGGCGCTTATCTCGGCCGGTTCTCGGGAAATTTCAGCGGCGACAGTCTTGATCCCGCTCTCGTGCCGACCAAGAAACAAGGGCCCAGCGGTCCCGGAGGGGAACAAGCGGCGGAACTTTCGCAAGCCGATCGCGGCAAAAAGATTTTCTCGGCCAATTGCGCCGTCTGTCATCAACCGAATGGACTTGGCGCCGCGGGTCAGGGTTATCCGCCGCTGGCCGGATCGGAATTTGTAAACGGCGGGACGCGTCGTCTTGGAATGATTGTACTGAAAGGATTGCAGGGGCCCGTGACAGTGAAGGGCCAACAATTCGGCACCGCCGTGATGCAGCCGTGGGACAAAACGTTGACCGACGCGAAGATCGCCGACGTTCTCACTTACATTCGCCAGGAGTGGGGGAACAAAGGCGGCCCTGTCACCACGGCGCAGATTACCGGTTTGCGCAAGGAACTCGCAAGTCATCCGGAATCATTCACCGAACCAGATCTGAAAGCCGTTCCGGAAGACGCCGAGATGCCCGGCGGCGAACCAGCAGGGGCGAAGCCTGCTGACGCCAAGAATCCCGCGCCGCCGCCGAAGCAGTAATTGTAGCGACGCTGCTCTGTCGGCGTCTCTACGCTTGTTACGGCGACAGAGCGCCGTCGCTACAACAAAGACATCTCCGGTGCACTCCGTTCTCGATTCTTCTTCGACGATGAAAAAAGCCGCTGACTTGGACGATCCAGACACGCGCGAAGTTATCGTCGGCGGCGGCGGCATCGCCGAACAATATCATGAACCGGCGAATGAATTGTCGGCCGAGACGCGCACATTCGCGCGAATGATCGTGTCGTTAGGCGAAGAAGCCGAGGCCATCAATTGGTACGAACAACGGATCTCGGTGGAGAAAGACAAAAGTGCTCGCGCCATCATGCAGAACGCGCAGAAGGAGGAGTTCAAACATTTCTCCATGGACCTGGAATGGCTCTTTCGAGCGAAACCGGAATGGAAAGAGATCGCGCAGGGCGTGCTGTTCAAGCAAGGCGACATCGTCGAACACGGCGAGGATGCCGAGGAAAAGGCGGACTAAAGTTTGGCCGCGATTATTTTCCCGATCGCGCGAAAGCCCTCTTCATCGTCGGCGTCGAAGCGATTGAGCTCGGGACTATCGATGTCGAGCACGCCGAGCAAATGAGAGTCGTCGCTCGTCAGCGGGACGACGATCTCCGACTTCGAGGCGGTATCGCATGCGATGTGACCAGGAAATTCATTCACATCGCCAACGCGAATCGTCGTCCGTCTTTCAGCAGCGGTTCCGACGACCCCGCGACCAAACCCGATTCGCACGCAGGCGATCTGGCCTTGGAATGGTCCCAGCACCAGCTCGCCGCCTTTGAGTAAATAAAATCCGGCCCAGTTCAGCTTCGGCACCGAATGAAAAATCAGCGCCGCGCAGTTGGCCATGTTTGCGACCGGATCGGTTTCGTCCTGGATCAGTGCGGAGATTTGCGCGGCGAGCCCTCGATAAAGTTCCGGCTTTGAAAGCTTGCTGAGATCCGGCGCTACGAACACGCGCTGAACTTAAGCCATGATTTCGGCTTTTGAAGGCCCGGCCGTTGCTGCGCATCCGTTACGGCAGCGTTTCAGTTTTTTTGCTAGGCCACCATCTCGTCGACCACGGCGAGGAACGGGTCGATGTCGAACGGCTTGGTGAGATAATTTCGCGCGCCGGCTGTGAGCAGACGCTCGATCTGGCTCGGGGTGGCGTCGGCGCTCAAAACCACTACTGGAACGCTGGCGGTGGCCGGCTCGTGTTGCAATTGGCGCAGCACTTCGGAGCCGTGCATGTCCGGCAAATTGAGATCGAGCAGAATCAGTTTCGGGTGATTGATCTGCGCCATCTCGACGCCGCTTCCGCCGGAACGCGCGTGCATCAATTTCAGCTCAGGGCGAAATTCCAATATCCGCTCGACGAGGGTGAAGTTCACCGGGTCGTCTTCGATATAGAGAACGTCGCAGGCAGAGGTCGCCGCCAGAGCGTCGTCAACGCTCTCGGTGCCGGGGCCGCCTTCGCCGAGTTCATGGTTGATGATTCCGAGAAGATCCCGCGCGGCTCTCAAAATATGTTGGACGTCCGCATCTTTTGCCGGGGTGCCGGCAGGGCGGCGCATCGCCACCAACTCGGCAAAACCGATGATGGCATTGAGCGGCGCGCGCAGTTTCTGGTTCAGCTTAGCGCGAAAGGCGCGCTCGTCAGGCGAAAGCGTTTCCGAGACGTTGTCGGAATTGGAGGGTTCGTTCATTGCATTCATTTCAGAGTCGATCAGTAGCAGATTGCGTTCACGCCGCGGACCAAACTTTGGCCGGCTCTGATTCCGCTTCGAGCCGCAACCCTGAAGGCTCGTCGAAGCTCATGTTTCGAAGCTTTTTCACCATCTCGATGTCGCGCCGCATTTTGTTTTTGTGGGTCGAAAAAATGAGAGCGGTTTCGTCCGTGATCTGGTCGGCTTTGTACGCTTTCAAAAGCGATTGATCGAAGCTGTGCCAGCCCATGGTGTCGCCCGCCTCAATGATTTCCTGGAACGTGCGGTTCTCGCTTTCGCCATAAACCAGAGTCTCGCGTGTCCGCAGGCTGCTTCCCATGATTTCGGAGACCATCAGGCGACCGCCACCGATCTTGCTGACGAGCCGCTGGCTAACGACGTAGCGGATGGTGTCCGCGAGCCGCTGCCGTAATTGTTGCTCTTCCTCCTTCGCGAACATGCCCAGAACACGGTTGATCGTCTGGCCGGCGTTGACCGTGTGCATCGTGGTGAAAACGACGTGGCCGGTCTCGGACGCTGTCATCGCGATCTCCATTGTCTCGCGATCGCGAATTTCACCGACGAGAATTGCCTTCGGCGCCTGGCGCAAAGCCGCGCGCAAGCCGCTCGCGAAATCCCGGAAATCCTTGCCGAGCTGGCGCTGATTGAAGAGCGCCTTTTTGTGCGGATGCAGGAACTCGATCGGGTCTTCGAGCGTGAGAATGTGAATCTTCTGCGTTTCGTTGAGCTCGTTCAGCATCGCCGCGAGCGTCGTCGTCTTCCCGCTGCCGGTGGCGCCCGTGACGAAAATGATCCCGTTCTTTTCCCGAATCATATCGCGGAAAATCGGCGGCAGCCCGAGCTGATCGAGCGTCGGAATTTCCGTCTGCAACTTCCGCATGACGATGGCCGGCCGGCCGTTCTGCGTGAAAATGTTGACGCGCATCCGGGCGAGATCGGCGAGGGCATAGCTGCAATCGCAGGAACCCTGTCGCGTCAGATCGGCCTTCAGGCGTTCATCGTCGCCCATGATGTGGTTCGCGATCTGGTCGATCTGCGCCGCGTCGAGGACGCCGGTGGCCGTATCAATGGGAAATTCCTCGAGAATGCCGTGTTCCTCGACGATCGGCGGTTTGCCGACAGCGAAGAGCAGGTCGGAAACGCCCGGGCTCGAGCTGACCATTGCCGAAAGCAGAGCATCTATGAGTTCTTTATTCACAAAAAGCCGGAGAAGCCGTCTTAAATTAGCGAGAAACGTGCCCCAATCCCGCGTTCGTCTTTCCCACGAATCGAGACGCGCAAAATTCCCTGGCCGCGCGATGATTACGTGGGGCCTCGCATTCTCTGGAAAAAGGCGCTTTTCACTTGAAAACTTTGCCCTGATATTCAGTTTCACTTTCCGCTTATGGACGCATCCTCAGGCCTCGCCACGCAGCCCGAACATCCGCTTACGCCGGGCTCCGGCGCGACAAGCGATCCGCACCACGACGATCACGGGCACGACCATCACGAGCTGCCGTTCTGGCGGAAATACATCATCTCGACCGACCACAAGGTCATCGGCATCCAGTACGGAATCAGCGGCCTGATTTTTCTCTTCTTCGGGTTCTCATTGATGATGCTGATGCGCTGGCAGCTCGCCTACCCGGGCCAGGAATTGCCCGTGATCGGCAACATGCTTGGCCACCTCTTTGGTCCCGGCAGCATGCCCGACGGGAAGATGACGCCGGAATTCTACAATTCGTTAGGCGCGATGCACGGCACGATCATGATCTTCCTCGGCATTGTCCCGATCGCGTTCGCGGCCTTCGGCAATTTCGTCGTGCCGCTCCAGATCGGCGCGCCGGACATGACCTACCCGAAGATCAACATGGCGAGTTACCAGGCCTTTTTTGTCGGCGGCGTCGTCATGCTCATCAGCTTCTTTGTTCCCGGCGGCGCGGCCAAAGGCGGGTGGACTTCCTACACGCCGCTCGCGGTGATCTCGGACAAGGGGCCGACCTACGATGCGTTTTGGAACGGACAGACGCTCTGGCTCGTCGGGTTCATTTTCCTCATCACGTCGTCGCTCCTCGGCGCGGTGAATTTCATCGCGACGATCATTCAATTGCGCGCCAAAGGCATGACTTGGATGCGGCTTCCGTTCTTCGTCTGGGCGCAGTTTGTAACGGCGTTCCTGTTGCTGCTCGCGTTCCCGCCCCTTGAATCAGCGGTCGTCATGCAGCTGATGGATCGCGTCGCCGGCACGAGCTTTTTCCTGCCGAGCGGCCTCGTGGTGAATGGCGCGGCGTTGCACAATAGCGGTGGTGGCAGCCCGTTGCTTTGGCAACATCTGTTCTGGTTCCTCGGGCATCCGGAGGTTTACGTGCTGATTCTTCCCGGCATGGGCATCGTCGCGGAGGTCATCGCGAACAACACGCGCAAGCCGCTCTGGGGTTACAAGTCGCTCGTTTTCGCCGCGCTCGTTCTTGGATTTCTTTCCTTCATCGTCTGGGCCCACCACATGTGGCTCACCGGCATGGGCTCGGTCGTCAGCGCGTTTTTCCAGACGACCACGATGATCATCTCGATCCCGTCGGTCATTATTTTGAGCGCGTTCTTTATTTCGCTTTGGGGCGGCTCGATCCGGTTCAATACCCCGATGCTTTTCGCGACCGCGTTCCTGCCGATGTTCGGGATCGGCGGACTAACCGGCATTCCGCTCGCGTTTAATTCGGCGGATCTTTATTTGCACGACACCTATTATGTGATCGCGCATTTCCATTACATCGTCGCGCCCGGCACGATCTTCGCCGTCTTCGCGGGCGTCTATTTCTGGTACCCGAAAGCGACCGGCCGCCGCATGAGCGAGTTCTGGGGCAAGGTCCATTTTTGGCCATCGTTGATCTGTATGAACGTCATCTTTTTGCCGATGTTCCTCCAGGGAATGCTCGGCATGCATCGCCGCTGGTATGACGGCGGCCAGGGCTGGAACCTCTCCGGCGAAAAAGTGTGGGGTCTGAGCGGATTTGAATGGAACACGCCGATTTCCATCGCCGCCTGGACCATGGGTCTCGCCCAAATTCCATTCATCATCAATTTCTTCTGGAGCATGAAGCGCGGCGAGAAAGTCGACATCAATCCGTGGCACGCGACGACGCTGGAATGGACCGCGCCTTCGCCGCCACCGCACGGAAATTTCACGACCACACCGACAGTTTATCGCGGCCCCTACGAATACAGCCTGCCGGGTCGCGAGAATGATTTCACGATGCAAACTGAGCCGCTGACCGACAGCGATCGCAAAGCCTACGAAGCCGCGGCGGCTGCCGGAGTGCACTAACGCGTCATGGAAATTCCTTACACCGTAACCGCGCGGCCCGACACCGGGCTTTGGAACGCCAAGGTCGGCATCTGGTTGTTCCTCGCTTCGGAAGTGATGCTCTTCGGCGGACTTTTCTCGGCCTACGTTTTCCTCCGGCTCGACGCCGAGCCCGGAGCATGGCCGCACGGTCTGCTCAACGTTCCCGTCGGCACGATGAACACTGCGATCCTGATCGCATCATCGGTGACAGTCGTCCTCGCCTGGGCCGCGCTGAAGATGCGCCGCTACCGCGCCTATTGGTGGTACATGCTCGTCACGATTCTCTGCGGGGTAATCTTTCTTGTGGTCAAACTGGCTTACGAATGGCCGCAGAAATTCGATCACTTCGGCGCGGTCATTAAGAAGGATAAACTGGAGAAGTACGAGAAATACCTCGGCAATCATCACCTCGCCGAGCATGGGCTTGCGCCGCGCATGGAAATCAGCGGGCACTTGCATAACAAGGAAGCGTTAAACGATCCGAACGCGAAAGAGTACGAGATCGCAATGGACCCGGTGAACGCCGATCCGACAAATCCGGCGATGGATCGTCCCCATTTTCTTTACGTTCCGCCGACGGACAAGATCGCGACCGTGGAGAAAGAGGACGTCGAATACGCGAACATGTTTCTGCCGAAGCACAGCGCCTATTTCGCCAGTTATTTTACCATCACCGGATTGCATGGCGCGCACGTTCTCGGCGGCGTGCTTGTGTTCCTCTACATGTGGCTGCCCGTCAGCAAAAAAGTTTACAAACGAAATCCCGAGCATCTCGCGAATCGGGTCGAAGTTGCCGGCCTCTTCTGGCACTTCGTCGATCTCGTCTGGATCTTTGTCTTCCCGCTTTTTTATCTGCTCTAAACGATGAACGAAATCCAGGAACCGAGCCTTGCCGAGACTACGCCGGTGGGAACATCTCCGGAAGCGGTCCACGACGAGCATGCGGCCCATAACGTTGCGAAACACGTCCGCAAATATCTGCTCGTCGGCGCGACCCTGATCACCTTCACCGCCATCACGGTCTTCTTGTCCTATGTGAACTTCGGGACAATGAAAGCGAACGTCGCCGTCGCGATGGCAGTCGCGACGTTCAAGGCCGCGTTGGTCGCCGCGATTTTCATGCATCTCTCGAACGAAAAGAGGCTCATCTATCGCATCCTCGTTTTCACCGCCTTTTTCGTTCTCGGCCTTTTCTTCCTCACTTATCTCGCCTGGTACGATCCGGTCACCCGCTAATGTCGCTCAAAGGTTTTCATATCGTTTTCATCACGTTCTCGACGCTGCTCGCTCTCGGGTCCGGCGCCTGGTGTCTTTGGGTCGATTCGATCCACGGCGCTCCCGCGTTTCGGATCGGCGCGATCTGCGCGTTCGCAGCGGCGGCGGGATTGATCGTCTACGGGATCTGGTTCTGGCGGAAAATGAAACGGCTCCGCATCATCACATGAAGGCGCGAATCATTCTGGCGGTCATTCTGTTTCTCGGCACGCCCATCGGCCAGGCCCTCGCCTGTTCGCAATGTTTCACCGCGCCGGGTTCCAAGACTACCGAACACATGGCCGCGGCGATTTGGGTGATGATGGGCCTCATCATGTCGGTCATGGGCGGGGTCGGCGCTTTCAGTTTCCATCTTTGGAAGCACGCCAACATGCCGCTCGAGCCGCATCAAGAGCTGACCGACGAGGATTTGAAGCCGTATGAGTAGCCTCGCCTTGATCAACGAGTTGATCGGCCTGCCGCCGAACGCTTCCGAGCACGGTTTCCAGATCGATCACATCATCGAGTTCGCCCACTGGTTCATGGCCGCGCTTTTCGTGGGGTGGTCGGCGTTTTTCGTTTACGTGCTGCTGCGATTTCGCCGGAGCAAACATCCGGTCGCCGATCATGAAGGCGTCAAGAGTGCGATCTCCACCCACCTCGAATTCGCCGTCGTTTTGATCGAAGCCGTCCTGCTCATCGGTTTCGCGATTCCACTCTGGGCGAAGCGCGTGAATTCATTTCCCGACGACAAGGATGCGATCATCGTCCACGCCGTCGGCCAGCAATTTAATTGGAACTTCCATCTGCCGGGGCCGGACGGCGCTTTCGGAAAGCGCAACATCGACCTCGTTTCGAACTCGAATCCACTCGGGCTGGATCAATCCGATCCAGCGGCGAAGGACGATCTTGTTGTTACTGGAACGCTGCACGTGCCTAAAGATCGTCCGGTCATCATCGAGCTTTCTTCCAAGGACGTGATTCATAATTTCGCCTTGCCCTCGATGCGCATCGCCCAGGATGCAATTCCGGGCTCGGTCATTCCGATGTGGTTCAAGCCGATCAAAACCGGTGAGTTCGAAGTTGTGTGCGGCCAGCTTTGCGGGCTTGGGCATTACAGCATGAAAGGACAGCTCGTCGTCGATGAGCCGGCCGCATATCAGGATTGGTTGAAGGAGCAGGCGTCGCTCGCCGCGCCCGCGGCTGCGCCACCAGCGGCCGAACGTCCGCCCGGCGAACCGCCGAAAGCACCGAGTCCCGCGTCAACGCCGCACTGAATTGTAGCGGCGGTCTATGACCGCCGACCTTCGTTCAATGTCGCCTAACGAGTCTTCATCGGCGATCAGCGATCGCGGCTCCAAATGGCTGCATCGCTTCGCCTGGTTCACGTCGATCGCGACCCTGCTCCTGATTTGCAGCGGTGGCATGGTCACGAGCAAAGGGGTCGGCCTCGCTGTTCCCGATTGGCCGACGACGTTCGGCTACAACATGTTTCTCTTTCCCGTTTCGAAATGGGTGGGTGGCATTTTTTTTGAGCACACTCATCGACTCATCGCATCGACCGTCGGATTTCTGACGATCATTCTCGCGATCTGGATTTGGCGCGTCGATCCACGCCGATGGATGCGCCGTCTCGGCTTCGCCGCGCTCGGCGCCGTAATTCTCCAAGGCGTTCTCGGTGGTCTGCGCGTCACGATGTTGAAGGACGAGATCGGAATTTTCCACGCGCTTCTTGCCCAGGCGTTTCTCGGAATGCTCATCGTCATCACGCTGGCGACGTCGCGATTATGGCAACGGCTGGTAGGGACGGCGCGCTGCGCCGTCCGCGGACCTGATACGGTGTCTACAACAATTGCACGGACGCCGCAGCGCGGCGTCCCTACCAGAACTTTGGGCCGCGTCGTCTTGTGCACGACGATTCTGATCTACCTCCAGCTTGGACTTGGCGCGACGATGCGGCATCAGCATCGCGACCTTTCGATCCTCGACTTCCCTCTGGCCTATGGTGCCGTGATTCCCGACACCTCGCCGGCGAAGCTGGCGGAAATCAATTTATGGCGGGACGCCCGGGCGTTGTCGGACGTGACTGCGTTCCAGATTTGGTTGCAGCTCACCCATCGTTTCGTCGCGGTGCTCATCGCAGCGGGCGTACTCGCATCGATGGTTCTTGCCCGGAAGAGCGCCACCGAAGCGGGCCTGCTTTCTCGCTTCACCGACGCCTGGTTTCTTCTCCTCATCTGCCAGATCACACTCGGAGCGTGGGTAATTTGGAGCAACAAAGCAGCAGATGTCGCGACGACGCATGTCGCGGTCGGCGCAACCATGTTCGCCGTCGGCGTGGCCCTTTCCGCAGCGTGCCTCTGCCTCCTGCGTGGAGCGAACCCGGCGGGTTCGCCTCGCCATTCGTCCGTTTCGGTGGAAATTCCCGTGTCATGAAAAGCGCAGCAGTTCCGGCGGAAATCGAGAGCGCCATTCCCCGGCGTTTTGTCTCCGACTTCGCCGAGCTTGTTAAAGCGCGACTGACGCTCCTCGTTCTTCTAACAACGGCCGTCGGCTATTACCTCGGCGCGGCGGGGCCCGTAAATTTCCCGGGACTTTTCCATGCGGTGTTTGGCACCGCGCTCGCTGCCGCGGGCGCCGCAGCGTTAAACCAATGGTGGGAACGGCGCCTCGACGCCCTCATGCTTCGCACTCGGTCGCGCCCGATCCCTGCCGGTCGCATGTCGCCGCGTGATGCGCTGATTCTTGGCTGTCTGCTTTCCGTCGCCGGAATCGTTTACCTGAACCTCACCTGCAATTCGTTGAGCGCCCTCCTCGCGGCAGCGACCATCGTGATCTACATTTTTGCCTACACCCCGCTGAAACGCGTCAGCACTTTTAACACGCTGATCGGCGCAATTCCCGGAGCGTTGCCGCCTGTCGTGGGCTGGGCCGCGGCAACCGGTCGCGCGGACATAGGCGGCTGGAGTCTGTTCGCGATTCTGTTCTTCTGGCAAATGCCGCACTTTTTCGCCATCGCCTGGATGTATCGCGAAGATTACGCGCGCGCCGGATTCGAAATGATTTCGAAGGACGACAAGACCGGCGCCCGCAGCGCGAGCCAGAGCGTCCTATTTTGTTTTCTGCTTCTTTTCATTTCGGGAATCCCTCAATTCCTGGGTCTCGTAAGTCCGATTTATCTCGCGATCGAATTGGTTCTCAATGGCCTGTTCGTTTTCGTCGCGATGCGTTTTCTCCGGACCCAACAGGCGATCGACGCTCGCCGGCTTTTCCTCACGTCGATCGCTTACCTGCCGTTGCTGCTCGGCGCTCTCGTTCTTACGAAGATATGAAAACGGAAACCGCCACCGCCGCCGTGCGAACTCCGCCACCCAAAAGCGGCACCGCCTGGAAGATCACGCTCATTCTGATTCCGCTTCTTACCGCTGGCGTCCTTTTCTGGTTGCGGCAGGTGCAGGTGAATGCGCTCTCGAACCGGCCCCTGCCTTCGTATGGCAGCGTTCCAAGTTTCGAGCTGACAAATCAGGACGCGCAACCGTTCGGCTCGCAACAATTGGTCGGAAAAATCTGGATCGCCGATTTCATTTTCACAACCTGCCGCGGACCGTGTCCGATCATCAGCACGCGGATGAGCGAATTGCAAAAGCCGCTCGAGAAAAGCGACGTGCGTCTCGTGTCGTTCAGCGTCGATCCGGAAAAGGACACGCCCGAAGTCTTGCGCATGTATGCCGACAAGTTGCGGAAGGAACCGCTCCGTTGGGATTTTCTCACCGGCCCGATTACCACGATTGCGTCGCTCTCCCGCGACGGTTTCAAGCTCGGGCTCTCCGACGGGGAAACGCCGGAGAGCGGCCCGGTTCATAGCACGCGATTCGTCCTGGTCGATCGCCGCCGAACCATTCGCGGTTATTACGACGCGCTTGCCCCCGATGGCGTAACGAAGTTACTGGCCGATACGAACCATCTCCTGCGCGAGCAGCCGCGCTAAAAGCACGGACGCTTCACGACTTACCGCGTGTCTTCGAACCAGCTGACGATTCGGTAGTTGTTGATGAGGCCGCCTTTGGCGAGCGCTTCGTCATAATGCAGGTTCGTCACACCGTTCATCATGACGGTCTTGCCGACGAACGATCCGTAAACATGCCCTTTGCTGCCGCTGCCGTTGACTGAAATGTCCGCTCCGGGTGCATACACGGCTGCTGTGAGCTGCCCATTCCCCCCGAGCGTGACAGTCTGAGTGGCATTCGGCGGAGGTTGAATTCCATACAACTCGAGATCGGCCGGCTGATTATTGCTGTTAACCATTCCATTGCCCTGAATGTTGACGTTGCCGGCGAAATAGATGGTCGCGTTCACACCTGGCCCCACCACGATCTGGGAGGTTCCGCCGACCATGACATCGCCCGTGACATAAACTTCCACGTACGTTCGGCTCCCGTCGGGTTTCCCGGCCAATGTTAGAGTTTGCCCGCCTGAGATGGAGATCTGGTTTAGCCGGTAACGTGATGCGGGTGATCCACGGTCGGCGCTGGCAATTAGAGTCGCGTTGCCGTTTACCGTCAAAGGCAAAGGATTGATCGACGGCCAGGATGGGGCGCTGACAGGGATCGGCTCCTGGTAAAAATCTGTGCGCTCAACCCCGGTAATGTTCGCGGCCCCGCTCACCGTTCCGGAGTTTGTCGCTACGTCTCCATAAATATGGGCGTTGCCCGCCTCGATCAGATTACCGTTTGTGGCGATATCACCGTTTTGCTGGCGCTTGCTAAGGTCGTAAAGACCGTTAGTCGATTTAGCTGGATCCCGGGAGTCGTAGCTGTCCACGATGATGTCCTGATTTGTGAGATCAAGGGTCGAGAGAGACAGGATCGCCTGCTCGAAGGACGAAACGGGTCGGACAATCGCTTCGACCCGCCTGGAAGCGTGCGGCGATCCCCCGGTGCTCGAAGGGTTGGGAGACGCAATCCAGTTCGTGAAACGCTCCCACTGCAGGCTCAACTTTCGCAGACGTGCATCCTCTTTGCTCCCGGTGACGCGAGTTCCTCCCGTGATCGGCATGGTGCCGGTGGCGCGGATCCGATAATACTGCCAGGAATTGGCCTGGTCCTTCAATTGCGCCGGGGCATCGACGTTGACTTCGATGGTCATGGGCGTTCCCGCCAGCCCCGCATTGGGAATCGTGCTTAAGCCATAGCTCGTTACACCGTCTCCCGGAATATTGTTCCAGCCATCCCAGGCGTGGTTCGGAGCCGGGTAAAGTGATTTGCGCAGCTCGATGATTGCCAGATCAATCCCTGATTCGGCCGCGACCAGGCTCTCTTGCCAGGTGGCCGTCTGGAGCGCGTTTTGATATTTCAGCGTGACCACCCGCATCAGTTGCGCGCCCACCAGCGACAAAATCGAAATGACCAGAACCGTCCAAACGAGGACACTGCCGGCGCTGTCAGAACATGATCGTCGCATCAATTGGCTCCACTGGTGACATCGGTGCGAGCATTTCGCAGCAGGATGGTGTTGTAGAAAGCGGTCGCGGCCGTGGCCGCGTCGGATGCACCCGCTGAATTGAACCTTGGTTTGAAGCTGATCTTGGTCTTCACCACCTTGCCGATGTCGGTGACATCGAACACAAAATCCTGAACGTTCTCCGCCAGGATGACGGGCTGGCCGTTTCCTTCCTGCCGATACATCGTTCCCGCGGAGAGGTAATAGCGGATTTTTACCGAACTACCCATCGCCCCATAATAAACGCCGCCGTTGCCATCGAGGTTCGGCGTCTGGATGGCGCCATTCGCGTCGTAAAAGCTCGGGATGTAGATCGACGTGTCATTTCTGGCCGCCTGGACCGACACGGCGCGGCGTAAATCTACCGCCAGATAGTCTGAGATCCGCATTTGATCCGCATGATTAATGGTAAAGGCCGCCGTCGCGGCGTAGCTCCGTTCCAAGGACGTAAATCCCATCAGTAACCCGATGCTCACGATGGAAAAGATCGACACCGAAATCATCAGCTCCGTGAGAGTGAGGCCAGCGGTCCGCGTCTTTCCGACGTCAAACGCTCTCACCATTTTGCGACGCCTCCCTTGGCTACGATCGCCACAGCCTGGCGCGAGAGGGGACGATTATTCGGCGAACCCAGGTAGTTTACGGTCCAGATAATCTTGATCGCGTTTTCCGTCAGCAAGGCACTGTTGCGATTCACAATGACGGCTGTTGAACCGTAGTTGCGAGTCAACTGCGTATTTCCTGTTGTCGAGCTGCCATAGGGAATCAGGGTGAGAGTCTCGCTCTCTGATTTCAGGAGGTCGCTTCCGGCCGTGTCGGTTTGAAGGAGATTCGCCCGCAGCCAATCGGCGTCCGTGATCTGGTGCCAGTTGGCGATTCGGAGTGATTCCACCCTTTGCTGGAGCACCTGGCTGGCGCCGGCCGACTCACGCCCCATTTTGAGTGTCTGCATCGAGGCCGAGTTCATCGCAAAGAGCGAGGCGAGAAAAAGGGCGGAGACAGCCGCCGCTATCGAAGTCTCGACGATCGAAAAGGCGCGTTGGCAGGTTTGCTGAGAAAGAATCATCCGATAAGTGGGAGGCCTTATCAAAAGCAGCACTGCAGATGCCGATTAGATCAAACGGCAGAGGGGGATTATGTGCAAATCCGCATGCTGAAATCACGTAGGCACGGCCGCTTCGGGGCCGTGGCTACAGCGTCGGCTCGGGATGATGGGTGGACGGACCTTCCGCACAAACCATCCGCAGATACTCGCGATATTCGCCTTTCGGCAATTCATCCAGGATGCGCTCCAACTGCCCCTGGTCGATGAAGTTCGTCCGGAACGCGACTTCCTCGAGGCATGCGATCTTAAGTCCCTGCCGATGCTCGATCGTCGCGATGTAATTTCCCGCTTCGAGCAAACTCGTTTGGGTTCCAGTATCGAGCCAGGCCATGCCGCGACCGAGCGGTTTCACGTGCAGCTCGTTTCGTTTGAGATAAACCGAATTCAAATCTGTGATCTCCAGCTCGTCGCGTGCGGAGGGCTTCAGTTGCCGGCAGAACTCGACCACGCGGCCGTCGTAAACGTAGAGACCGGGAATCGCGAAATTGCTCTTCGGTTGCTTCGGTTTTTCCTCGAGGCTCAGCGCGCGCCCGTCCGGGCCAAACTCGACCACGCCGTATCGCTCCGGATCGCGCACCTGATAACCGAAAATGCATGCGCCGGTCTCGATCGTGAGTGCATCGCGATAGAAATCGAGGTTCCCATAGAAAATATTGTCGCCGAGAATCAGCGACGCGCCAGCACCGCCGAGAAAATCGGCCCCGATCAAAAACGCCTGTGCGATTCCTTCCGGTTTCGGTTGGGCGGCGTACTCGATCCGAATGCCGAGTCGCGAGCCGTCCGCCAAATAATCCTGCAGCATCGGCAAATCTTTCGGCGTCGAAATAATCAAAACGTCCCGTAATCCGCCGAGCATGAGCGTCGCGAGCGGATAACAAATCATCGGCTTGTCGTAAACGGGCAGCAGTTGTTTGCAGACGATCTTGGTGAGCGGGTAAAGCCGCGTCCCGGCGCCGCCGGCGAGAAGGATCGCTTTTTTGTTCATAAGAAAAGAAGCGTCACTGTCGCGCGGTCCAATGGTTCAGTCGGTTGGCCCATTCCTGCCAGAAACTGGAGGGCCGCGTCAAATCGATCCTGCTGACCGGCTTTAACCAGCGAAGGCCGCGGACCAGCGCGCCATTCGACGCCGGGCGATCGAAGAAAAACGGCGCACCGATCTGTTCGCTTAGTTTTCGATCGGCAATCCGGCCGCCGACCGCGTGTTCCAGCGCACTTTCGAGGACCTCGCGGGAGAGGGGTGGCTTTGCCTCAATTGACGCGCTCAGACTCACACCCAGAATTTTCTTCAACAGGACGCCGCAGATCAGCGCGCGGGAACTGGTAGCGTGAACGTGGCAGATTTCTCGTTGCCCAAAAACCCGGCGCAACGTGACGGCGAACCGGGCCTGGCGCAGAAACAGATCGACGGGCACGCGATGCGATTCGTTGGCGCGATTGTCTTCCAGCGCCAGAACGAGCTCGCGGTTCGCCTGCCATTCCGCTTCGATCGCCATCGCATCCGGCAAGAATTCGAGGTCAAGAGCGAGGCGCCTATGATCGGTTGAAAGCCGTTGATCGTTGCGAAAGTCGCACACGAACGGCTGCACGTCGCTCACGCGATTCGCGACTTCGCGTAATTCGGCTTCCAGCGCCGGCAACGAATCGTCCGGCCATTGATCGATGAGATACGCGATCCGTGCTCCGGATTTGGCAACTGCCCCTGAGGAATTTTTTGCCGTCGGCAACAACTGAATCAGCGGGTCCACCGTGGTCTCGACCTGAAAATGTTGCTCCACCCGTGACCGGCCCGCCGCGCCGTAGCGCGCCCGACGTTCGCCATCGCGGCAAAGTGTTTCAAGCGCGTCCGCAAACAGTCCGCTTTCGCCGGCCGGAACGAGCAAGCCAGTTTCGTTGTCGATCACCGATTCCGGAATCCCCGCGAGCGTGGTCGACACAACCGGTCGGGCCGAAGCCATCGCTTCCTGGATCACGGTCGGAAAAATATCGCTCGCGCCGTTGTCATCGGTCGTCGAGGCGAGCGCGAAAATATCGCAGGCCTGCAATCTTTCCAGCACGCAATCCTGCGGCAGTGCGCCCGATAACGTGACCCGATCGCCGAACCGCAGCTCCGCGATATTATGCTGCAGTTTTTCTCGTAACGGCCCGTCGCCAATAATCTCGCAGTGGAATGAGATGGCGCGCTGACGCAATTGCGCGCACGCCTCGATCAGATATTCAAAGCCCTTGAATGCGACGAGCCGCCCGACGCTCAGGATTTCGACCGGCGCAGTCGTCGCGGCTTTGGCGGCCGCGCCGACAAAATTCGTCAGGTCCATCCCATTGTAGACACGATGGATCTTTTCGGCGGCGGTTGGGCACCGCGCTTGCATTAGCCCGCGGCTGTATTCGGTCTCGACCGCGACGAATTCCGCGGCGTCGCAAATTTCGCAGAGCAAATTGTCGTTTCCCAGATCGGCCATGAAATCCTGGCCGTGCGCTGTGATGCTGAAAGGAATTCCCGACATGGCTTTCAGAAACAAAGCCGTGTGTGCGGCGCGATTTGCGAAATGAACATGGAAATGCTCCACGCCTTCGCGGCGGAACAGTTCCGCGAAATAGCTGGCGTTGCGGGCGCGCGTCGGCGTCTTCACTTTGGCGCCATATTTTCGCTCGTGCGCTTCGACGAGTTCGTGCGGCCAGCGATTCTCATTTCGTACTTTCTCTTCCCAAAGCCGCACGATCGACGGCGGCGGCGCGTAATGCACCGGCGCCTTGAGCGCCCGTGTGTGCGGATGCCGGATGCTCGTGAGCGGCGGATGAATTGACCCGACGACCAGCTCAAACCCGCGGCGCTCCAGTTCCAGCATCTCCATGTCGCAAAACGTTTGCGAGAGGACGGGATAACGTGAATACAGGTAGCCGAGACGCATCGGATCAAACCGGAAACCGGAAATCGGACACCGGAAAGTAAAATATTAACGCGTTGTCGGTGATCATCCGGACCTTTCCGAAATCCGGTCTCCGCTCTCCGAAATCAGGAGAACCGGACGTCCTTGCCCGGGTCCATCTCGAAAAAGAGCGGAAGCGAATCGGCCGTGTTCGGCTTGATCACTTCCTCCATGAATTTCACGTGGATCGGGTCTTCCTTAAAGATCTCGTATCTGTCCATCGACTCGAAATCGATCGTTATAAAAAATGGCCACGGCATCTCGGACTCAATCCGTTTCCCACACTTGATGCTGAGCACTTCGGGAATCTTCAGGAGCTGCATCCGGGTGTTCATCATCATCTCTTCGAGGCGGGCCGGCGTCACCTCGGGCTTCAATTTGAACAGGGTGATGTGATGAACCATGGGGGCTTAGAATTAGGCGGGGAGCGCGCCCGCGCAAGCTTTCTCCGGGGAGATTTTTCGTCTTATTTTTTCCAGTCGAGGGCGCCCTTTTTCAGCGCGTAAACGTAGCCGACCATCAGGATGGTGATGAAGCTGAGCATGCTCCAGAGGATCAGTTTGCTGTCGGCGATCATCTCCTTGTAAACAACCGCCCACGGATACATGAACACGATCTCGAGGTCGAAGAGGATGAAAAGCATCGCGACCAGGTAGAACTTCACACTGAAACGCGGCTGCGCTTCGCCTTGCGGCACCATGCCGCATTCGTAGGCAGTGTCTTTCACGCGGGTTCGGCGGCCGGTCTTGCCGAGCAACACGCTCACGAGCAAGGCAGACACGGCGAACCCAATCGCTACTCCGATGTGGAGCAGGAGCGGAAGGTAATCGCGAAGCATACAGATCCTTATCGGATCGTAGGCAATGGCGGGATGTTATTTCGCAGCAGCGGCAGTCGCGCGCGCGATGGCGGCGTTGCGCGCACTGGCAGCGGCGGCGGCAGCGGCGGAAATATGTCCGTTCTGCGGCGCGATCGCCTGGGCGAGCGCTGAGGGCAGGCCTTTGTATTTCTTGCCGGTCTTGCGCACGGCCCCCCGGGCCACCAGGTTCTGAAGTTTTTCGTAAGCACGGAGGCGCAGCATTTCCTCGCCACCGCTGGCCGCATTCCGGGCCCGCAGGTTTTCATGCACGATATCAAAGAGTTGCTTGAACTCGAAAGATGCACGGCGGGAGAGCACCGCAACCAATTCTTCGGTCACAAGATCCGGAACTCGACGGGAAAATGCGTTTTTCTTGAGAATAGCCATAGGGCGGCAATGATACCACATCCCGGCTCTTTCGCAGCAGATTTCTCCGAGTGGTCTTTTCCCCGATTTTATACCTTGAATATCAGGTGTTTATGACTCGGCGACGGGCCTATTTCGGCGAGCTGGCCGGGGTTGGCGATGGGAAAGCGGTCGCAGCAGGAGGAGCCATTATTTTCGTTGTTGAGATCCAGCTTTGCGTTTGTTGCTGATAAATCGCGCTCGCGGCGGCGCTTGTCGCGATTGCGCCGAGCACCGTTTGATAAAAAGGAATTGATCCGACCGATTCCGCGACGTACCCATCGCCGCGATAACTTTGCGACATGACCGTCGGACTGATATGTCGCGCAACGATCTCCGCCGGCGGCAGTTTGCTGACATCGATTGTGTCCGAGAGCGCCGGCAGAAACGCGGCCCCCATGGCGAGTAACGGTCGCAGCGACGTGTCGAACCGCGCATACACGAGTGCCGGGTCCAGGTAAACAAAGGCTTGCTGCGGTGTCGCCACGGCGCGCTCGGCGTTTTGGAAATTTCTGGTCGCCGCGAGCTCCGACGATCCGCCTGCGCTGTGTTTCATCGCCGCTTCCACGGAGCCACTGTCCGGTCCGATCACGAGCATGCGATCGGACAAGCCGATCGTCGGCGAAAATGAAAACAGCTCCAGTCCCGAACTGCTGGAATAATAATGAGCGCCATCCTTTTCCCGATGCCTCCAATGGAAATCATCGCTCTTCGAAGCCGTGATCGTCGTCACGATCTGGGTTGCCTTCGCGGAATCTTTCACGGCGGTTGCCGCTACGATTGATGGCCATTGCGAATTCGCTGCCCAGCTCCCGATCAAGGCCACCTCCGATCCGAACGCGCTTTTCCATTCCTCGAGAGTGATTCCATTCGCCGAGAGCGACTCGATGATTTTCTGGAGACCCCCCAGCCAACCAAGCGCCGGCGTGTGCGTTCCGGGCTCCATCTCCTTGCGCAGATCCACCAGGCTCGTCGCGTAGAAAAATGTGTCCTTGCTGGCGATCGAAAGCGACGCGCGGTTGAGGTTCGCCGGGTCCGCCGCTCTCGGCATGCCGACAAAAACCGTGTCGCGCATCCGGCCGCCGTCGAACGCCATCGCTGCGCCGAAACTCCGGATCTGGCGGACCATCGAGAACTTGTCCGCCGCCGCTTGGGATTCCTCGGCTGGCGAAATTTTCTCAACCAGTTGAGCGACCCGCCCGAAAACCAGCGCCGCATAACTGGCCGGCATATGTTTCGAGACCGCCAGAAAAGTCTCGTCGGCTGAGAGCGCCGTCCGCGGATCCTTCACCCGGCCATCCGCGCGATCGAGCAGCGCCTTCAGGTTTTCGAGATCGTTGGCGAAGAAGAACCATGGCCCGGCCCAGACTGTCCAAACCTGGACAATCCCCGCGCTGTCATTGTGGATCTGGCGGCCCTGATACTCGATCGTTTCATGTTTCAGGTCGGGCCCGCCGCCGAGCGCCCTGGTTCTCCAATCTTCCACCAGCTTCGCCGCTTTTTCGCTGTCGCCACTGCAACGAAATCCGCCGTCCCATTTCCAGGCGCTGGATTCGATCGAGATCACCGCGAAGAATGCGTCCTTCATTTCGAGCGTTGAAATTTCGCCCGCCGTCTGGCTGATCCGTCCGTTCGTTTGGAGATTCTCCCTGGGTTTCTCCAGGAATTCCTGCACCGAAGGTTCCTGCCAAAGTTGATACAGATCCGTCCGGTGCCAGTCGTCGCGCGACCGATTGAAATCCGGCAGATGCACCAGTGCGAGCGTCTCCTTCGGCAAAAGGGAGGCGACGCCTAGACTCGAGGTATGATGCGTCCGGTAAAATGCCCACCAGATTGCCCCGGCCGCCACCGCCGCGGCGAGGATCAGCAACTGCAGTTTTCTCATTTCGCGATCGCCAGTCTAGCACCGCCTTCGGCAGAAATCCCAAAATCCAAGTTCCAAATCCCAAACAATCTTAAATTTCTAAGTCGATCCGTTGGCCGTGATCCCGCACTGCGCGTCGATTTTTTAAGTTTGGAGCTTGGGATTTCTTTGGAGCTTGGAGCTTGGGATTTGGGATTTCCGTTCGCCGTTGGGCGAACGGTTACGCTCTTGGGTGAAACTTCCGATGCACGGCTTTCAGCCGATGCTGGTCGACGTGCGTGTAAACCTGCGTCGTTGAAATATCGGCGTGGCCGAGCATTTCCTGGATGATCCGCAGATCGGCGCCGTTGCTCAGGAGATGCGTGGCGAAGCTGTGCCGCAAAAGGTGCGGATAAATATTCGTTTCCAATCCCGAACGCTTCGCCCGCGCTTTTACGATTTGCCAGATGCGCGTCGTGCTCAGTTTCGTCCCGCGGCTCGATAGGAAAATCTCGCTGCTCGTCCGCCGCTTCACCAACTTCGGTCGCTCCGTCGAAAAGTAAGCGGCCATCGCCTCACACGCTTTCGTGCCCACAGGCACGAGCCGCATTTTGTTTCCCTTGCCGGTCACGCGCAGAATCCGCTCTTCCGAGAAATTTTCGAGGCGCGCGTTCGCCAGTTCCGAAATCCGCAGACCGCTCGCGTAAAGCAGTTCGATCATTGCGCGGTCGCGCAACCCCAGCGGCTGTTTCGTGTCGATGCTTTCAATCAGCCGCTCGACCTGCAATTCGTTCAGCGTTTCGGGCAAATATCGTTCGATCCGCGGCAATGTGAGCGTCTCCGTCGGATCGCGCGTCACCGCGCCTTTGCTCGCGAGAAATCGGAAGAAAATTTTCAGCGCCACCACGATTAGTTTGATCGAGGCCGCTGCCAGTCCTCCCTTTTTCCGCGCGGCGAGATATTCGCTGATCACCGGCTGCGTCACCTCGCGCGCCGCTGAGATTTTCTTTGCCGACGAACACCACTCAGCGAACTCCGTCAGCGACCGCCGCGTGGACAGCTGGTAATTATCCGAGAGACCGCGTTCCGTTGCCAGAAACCGAATGAACGAATCGATCTCGTGTTCCACGATAAGGAAGTGACCAGTGACCAGTGATCAGTGACAAGTGAAATCTTCTGTAGCCGTCGCCCTGCCTGCCGCGCCGTAGCCCGGCGAAGGCGGGTGGGCGATGCCGTGTGAATACGGCTTTCCTCTCGCGCGTCTCACAGAGACGCGACTACAACCGCATTGACAACAACCTCGCGCGTTCCGAACGTTATTCACAACATGAGTCTTGATCTCAATTCGTTGCTCAGGGACTGGCCGCATGAACCGGGCGCCATCAAGGTGCGCAAGATCATCGGCCTCGACGGGCGGGAAAAATTACAGCTCCGGATCGACCTCGGTGTCCTCCAGATGGAGGTCGCCGGGCGCCCCGATGGCCAGCGGCCGCACAACTGCGAGTCGCTCCTGGTTTATCATCAACGCCGGGCCGAGCGAGCCGAAGCGCGCGGCGAGACCTACGAGCTTTCCGCCGAGCAGTGCAACGATCTCCAGCAGGAAGGCATCCAGTATTATCACCGTTACCTCAGCCTGTTTCAGATCAACGATTTCGCCGGCGTCATCCGCGACACCCAGCGCAACCTTGATCTATTTGCGTTTGTCGCCGGGCACGCCGACCGCGAAGAAATGATCTGGAGCTTCCAGCAGTTTCGCCCCTACGTTCTGATGATGAACACCCGCGCCAAAGCCTCCATTTTCCTCGGCGAAGGCAAATTTGCCGACGCCATGCGCGAGATCGAAGCCGGACGCGACGCCATCCAGGATTTCTTCAATTCATCGAGCTTCCCTGAGCTCGCGTCGAAAAGCTCCGAGCTCGCGTTTCTCGAGGAATGGCTGGAAGAAGTCAGCTCCAAGCGCCCGCTTTCCAAGCTCGAAGTGATGAAGCGCGAAATGGAAGTCGCCATTGCCAGCGAACTCTACGAGCGCGCCGCCGAGCTCCGCGACGCCATCAAACTGCTCCAGGCGCAGGCGAAGTAGTCGGGTAGGGACGCCGCGCTGCGGCGTCCGCGATTTCCTTGAGGTCGATTCTGCTCTGCGATAGAATGAGAACATGATTCCCCGTATCCGAGAACTGTTGCACACCACTCCATTCGTCCCGTTTACCATTCGTACCCGTGATGGGCGCGAATACATCGTTTCCACGGCCGATCACGCCGCCATAAATCCGAAAGGCAGCCGCGTCATCGTCTTCTCCGATGACGACAGCCAGGCTGAAGTCGCCGCCCTTCATGTCGCGACGGTGGTCAAGAACGGGCAGGCATACTGAATTGGGCGACGTGCGCCGCCTCATCATCGCGGTCCTTGTCTTTCTTCCGGTCGCTTCTCTCGCTGACTTCCGCGAATTCAAAGCCGTTCCGGTCGACGCCGACCTGGCCGCGAAGCTCGCGCGGGTCAGCGAAGCGTCGTTGAAAGATTTCCCGCGGCTCACCGCGGATAATCTCGCGCTCAGCATCATCGATCTCACCAAACCAGAAACTCCGGTCCGCGCCGATTACCACGGGGACGCGTCGTTCTACCCGGCGTCCGTGATCAAGCTCTTCTTCATGGTCGAGGCGTATCGCCAGGGCAAACTCACGCCCGAGATCCAGCGCGCCCTGCGCGAAATGATCCAGGTCTCCGATAACGACGCCGCGGCATTCCTCGTCGACATTCTTACGGATACCTGCAGCGGCTCCGAGCTGGAGGGTAAAGCGCTCGACGACTTTCTCGATCGCCGGCGAAAATTGAATCGTCCCTTCGCTGCGCTCGGCTACGACATCAGCGCCATGATGAAACCGTGGAGCTTCGGTCCGTTCGGCCGCGACATGCAGGCGCTCGGCGAAAACAAAACGAACCGGAACCGCGCCACCGCGAACTCGTTCGCCTCGCTCCTGCTCTGGATCGTCCGCCGGCATGCCATCTCACCGCAAGCCAGCGACGCCATGATGGCGTTGCTCGAACGCCCGCTCTCTCCGCCGCGTCCGACTGAGAACCAGGTCAAAGAATACTTCGGCGAATCTCTTCCGCCCGGGGCGAAGCTCTGGTCGAAAGAAGGCGACACCAGCGAAGTCCGCCACGACGCCGCCTACATCGAGCTGCCGAGCGGCCACAAGTTCATCATCGTTATCCTCACTCGCGGCGCCGCGGATGATAAGACGTTATTGCCATCTATAGGCAAACACCTGCTCCAGGAGTTGGACCGCGGATAACGCCTGCCCGGAATGCTTCGCATAGCGATGCGGGCGCGGCGAATCACGCTGATGAATTGAAGAACTATGCTAATCCCTATCCGTGTTCTCCGCGTAATCCGCGGTTTAATCAGCCTTGTCTCATCGGCGTCCGCCCGGTGATCAGGGCCATGAGCAGCAACCCGTAACTGACCGCGCGCAAGGTCGACCAGACCAGCGCGAGGACCGTAAACACCGATGCCCGCTGCGCTACGCTGCTGCCCCCCTCGAGGACCCACTTTTGGACGAAGGTTTGCGCCAATGGAATGAGGACACAAAGCACGATCGACAACCCGAATCCCATGAGCGCCCACGCCGCCGCGCCGCCGAGCTCATTCTTTCGCGCCATGATCACCACGCATCCCAGCAAGCTGATGATCAGGATCGGCAATTGCCCCACGAACATGGAAACCAACGCCGTTAGCTGCGCGTTATCATTTATCGGATTCATTTGCGGACTATTCTCGCACAACGGGCACGACGTGGACACAACGGAAGTTTTCCCCGGTTTGGTGCGGGCGCGCGCCGGTTATTAGTTATTCGTTATGGGTTAACGGTGGAAATTTAAGAGACTTGCTCCTCTCCCGAATAACTGATAACCGATAACTAATAACTTTCCCCGACTGTCCCTATGCGCTCCTCCGGGCGGTGCATTGGAAGCCATGAATGACTACCGGTTTGCGCCGTCAATTGTAACACGAGGACGGAATCGGCCATACGAGTCGGGTATGATCAGGAGAGTGGCTCGCTTTGATGCGGTAAAATCCGCCTCAGCCGTCGATTCGGCTGGCGTGCCATTCGGCAGTTTTGTGCGGAGAACAAGAGGGGCTCGTTTAAGCGGGAATCCCGATGCCATTGTGGATTGCCCGTATGCAACGGCGGCAGCAATTGTTTGGGTATCCGACGACACTGACACAGTCAGACCGGGAAAATAATTGCGGATGGTGAGACTTCCGGTTGTTGCCTTGGAATCGTTCGTATCGTCAAACGCGTCGATCGATTGTGGCGAAACTATGATCGTAAAATACGTATCGGCTTTAAGGTCGATATCAAAGGTTTTGATCCGCGTCTTGCGATCACCCTTTTTGAAAACCGCGAGTTGATATCTGCCGACGGGAAATTCGCCATAGCTTGAGTATCGATATGCGGTGCCACTAAGCAGGCCCGGACTGGCGTCCCCGCCGTCAGCCTTGCATAGTTCGAACACGCCGTTCGCAGAAGGGAGCATATCCCAGAAACGTAGGTAGCCCAATTTCGGGGGTGGGGATTGTGCAGTGACCAAAATTGCGAAACACAGGGTACCAGCTGCGATGAGTGTCTTAATTTGGCGCATAGATTTTTTTAACTCGATAAGAATCGACAACTGCTTCTGGGGCCGTGCTGTTTTGAAAAGGGGCGCTCGTTGACTGAGGTTCGAGTTGGAAAGTAATCGCGAACCGCTTTTGACCAACAGTAGTCTTAATACCGTTCGCGTCTTGATGGATTGTTTCTCCGATCGAATACACGGTGAAGCTTGCGCTCCTCGTTGTTATCATCTCAATTGTTCGACGAAAAATCTCCTCACGACCGCGATCGTTGGTAGTTGCCATTGAGGTTCCCGCAGCCGTTCCGCTGTTGAAGAAGGGAAGCTGCGATAGCTCGCCGCGCTCCATTATTGGACCGTTGGTATTCAAGTATGTCGTAATGTCGGCCACGAGGTTATCTACCTCGGCTGGAGCTAATGACTTCGCGTTTAGCTGTGGATCACTATCTGGGGCGGAACTAAAGACGAAACTTCGCAACGCAGCACGGAACGCGACCCCACCATCGCGCAAGACTCCATTGATATTGATCCTTCCACGACTTGTCGGCACAGCCGTTTTTTCAAACGGCTGTGGTGCCTGAGAAGGGTTGCTTACAGGCGCAGCCGCGAACAGATCGGTCAAGCGCCACGCGCTATTAAACCAAGTGGCAGTGAACCTAGTAGCCCCCGCCAAATCGTCGGGTTGTCCAATTTTTAACGTGCGTCCCCCGCCACGACTTAGCGTGATGTCACCACTGTCACCCGGAACACGCGCTGGATCGAATACGTTGCCCAATTGAGCAATGGAAGTGAGTGCACCGTTGGCAATAACCATTGGAGCGGCATCACGGGATTGCGTGCTACTTGAATAGTCTGGCCAGTTCGCCGGCACGACAAAGTTCGAATTCGGGGCGCCGAACGAACTGTTGCCTGGAATGCTGTTATCTTGAAGACCACTGGCGAAGTAGCGTGTCTTGTCGTTCGCTGCTGACGCTCCGTTTAGGTCAAATCTAAGCTGTTCGGCGTTCGTTCGCGGGTCACCCGTCGTCGCGTACGGCGTCGAACCGCTCGTATTTCCCCTCAATGAAGCTCCTCGGAAATGATATTTTGTATCATCCAAACGGTTTTCTGGCCCGTCGATGTTGACCGATATGGCACTGCCGACAGCACCGGCTCCCCAGGCAGATTCAAGAATGCCGAAATCATTTCCAAGTACAATTTCTGTCTCGTAATCGCTGGTGGACGACGTGCGGTCAATCATGTTAAGGCGAAGATTGCTGCCACTTTTCGTGTTGGTCTGGCCCGAGTAGGTTCGCAGGCCTGCGGTTCCGCCGGTATCTGGAGTGATCGGGATATAGTAAACGTGGGAAACATCTGGAGTTAATGCTGGCAAGAGAGTTGGATCGGTAGTCAACACAGTGCAAGATCCGGCCGGGAACGATGTCAGGGCGGCATGAGTGGAGGCATTGGTCGCCGAGGCAAGTGGCAATTTTAGATCGCGTGGAGCACCCTCCGGAATACTGTCCAACGTTCCTGCGTCCCAGCCAGGTTGATTTGCAATTAGCAAGAACGGATTCGGCCCTAGATCTGTGACTAAGATGTCCTTATTCGACATATTCCAGAATTCTACATAGTGATCGATGGTTATCTGGTAACTAGCAGCGGCGCCAAGTCTCGGGCCGAATTGAACCTCTCGAACTCGCAGAGCATATTCCTGAGCAAACGGGACTCGCTCTTTGCCGATCGCAACTACCTCGTTCGGTCCAGCTGTGCCGCTCCCGCTCGTTTCGATTGGATGGGCGGGAACGGCAGGGGCTCTAACAGTTGGCCCTGTCGCGTCGATGATTGTGGGTTGTGAATCAGTGTCGATGTAGTCACGAATGTTGGCGGCTAACCGTTCCATGTAGATGTCCCTTCGCGCCGCGGTCGGGACTGGAGATAAAAAAAAGCGGGACCCAAAATTAGTTAGGGTGTTTAAAAACGCAGGCGCACTTTCGAAAACCCTAGCCCCTGCCGCCGGAGAAGGACCAAGGCCAGAGGCAACGAGATGCGTCCCGGTGATGACGTAAACGATATCGTCTATGTTTCCAGCCACTGTACCAGCAGGCACGGCTGTGCTAGAATTCGACGGACTTGTGACAAGGGCGTTAATGTTGGCGCGTCGTCGTCCCGTGCCCGCCAGATCATCGGAGAGTCCAAAAGCGGTAGCATAGTATTTCGTCGTCTCATGGACGTCTGATGCCACCGATCCTCCGGTCCGATTCAAGAAACGGGCGTCAATCATTGGCAGATTGCCGCGCAGAGTTAGGATCGCTGAATTGGTGACGGTGTCCCCAACAGGAAGTGGTGATGCGCCCGCCAAGGGCAGAGCTCCTATGTCCAAGTCATTCACCCCCAACCGCGCCGGGGTGGCCGTGGGTTGGTCGACGCCGCTGCCGCGTTTAAAGCCTCCGCCGTTGTCCATGTTTCCGACTATAGAAATGTCCAACTTGGATGTTTCGTCTTCGATCCAATACGCGTAGCGACCTATTACGGGATTGTAGTTCGCTTGGGACGAATCTGGTTGAGGAGCCCTCGCTGGGTCCGCTAAAATATCGACCCATGGAGCGCGAAAAGGAATTGGCGTAGCCGCTCCAGTTGGCGAGCCAATCCAACCATTGGATTCCGTCGAAAGATGGTTAGCGTTTAGATCGACTGAATTAGCAGTTGTGAGCGCAGTTGGAGGTTGCGAACCCGGAACCGTTCCAGTGGATCCAATTGTCGAGACGAGATAAACGTCATCGGCGACATTAGGCGCCGTGTTGTAGGTTGGGGTAGTTGCGGGATTGGTAGTTCGCGGACCGGTAATCACCGGTACAATCTCCGTGCCAAAGCTTCCCAGGTTAACGCTTCGATAGCCGATGGCATGATACGGCCGGTATTTCATTTCCGTGATCAGTCGAGCGATTGCCGCATCGGCACCTGCCTCTGCCATTTGGCGAGCCTTCTCAACGCGCGCATACGCTGCGGCCGTGGCTCTTTCCGTGGTTGTCGTGGTGAGGAACGCGACAACTACGATAGCCGTTAAGGCGAGCAAAATGAGGGTTAGGGTAAGCGCGAAAGCGCGACGGTCGGAATGGGCGTGTTGTGCGAGATCGGCCCCTTTAACATTTTGAATCATGGTGTCCGTGCGTTCATGAGACGGATTCGCGTCGAGAAAGTCTGCACGTTCGGCAAGATTTGATTTCTGTAGAGCGCGGCTGTCGAAGCGAACCAGTCTTGTGGAGTAACATTCTGCGCCTCCAATTTTCGAGCGGCCTGCGGACTGAAAGCTTTGAAGGAGATCTCAACGAATTCCGGCAGCACAGCCCGATAGCTAATTGGATAGGTCGTGTTTGGAGTCGGGGTCCCAGCGTTGTTCTCGTAGGGCGAGATTTTCAAGTCCCAGACATACGCCGCAATGTCTTCGTCTTCGGCGGGACTGGTCGCAGGATTAGAGGGACTGTAAATAAGCGTCGGATCGACAGGGGGACCGGTAGGCGCCGGCGACGGTGACGTTGGAGGTATTGGCGTCGGTGCACCAAACGCAACTTGCAGTCGTGTCAGAGTAGGATTGCTCTGGAGAACATGCTTTCGCAAGACATACGCGTGTCGATTCGTATCCCAAACACAATAATAGCCGATCGCACATATGTCAGAGTGCGTTGGTGCTGCGGTAGGGGATGCGTCGCCGACGTTTTGCATCGGGATTAAGACGTATACCTGTTGGTTGTGCAGAGGGCCGACCGACGAGTCATTTGGGTCGCTGTAAACATTAGACAATGCCAGGACTGGGGCGCGGTCATTGGTGAGGGCGAGAGAGATATCCCTCGACATCAACTCGAGAGCCGCTCGCGCGTCGCGAAAGGCGTCGGTGCGCGCTTCTGAGTTCCGCCAAATAACTTGTGCTGAAGAAATGATTTGTGCGAGCACGAGAACGAGGAAGACAACGATCGCGACTGCTACGAGTATCTCGACGAGCGTGAACGCTCGCCTGTTTCGCCGCTCCGTGGATTTATTGAGCAGCGATAATAGTGGCATAATTCAGTGCCTGGGCGCCGGACTCGCGAGACGTGATTCGAAGATGAACCTCATTCGCGGTGCTGGCCGTTAGGCCATCCGGAGCATTGCGAAACCTGACTTCAATCAGGAAGTAGTCGGAGTTCGCGACAAAAGCTCCTTCATACGTCGCATGCAAAAGAGGCCCCTGGGTTCCACTTGCTGTGTTTTCCGCCGACAGATCTATCGTCGAAGTGCCCGCCAAAAGGGATAGATTAACAGCATTGAATGGTTGCGATCGAAAAGTGGCGAAGATCTGATCGGCCAAATGATTGGCGCGCGTTTCCTGTATGCTCGCTCGTCCAGATTGCAGGCCGGTAGGGAAGAGACCGAGAATAGCGAGTAAGGCAAAGGCAATAACACCCAACGCCACGACCACTTCGACCAGCGAAAAACCCGGCGCTGGGCGCTTCATCTGACGACATACTTCGCCCTGCCATTAAAGCGGCCGATTTCGATTTCATCTCGTATCGGCTCCTGGGTAGATTCTCGGGCGGTGGCGACTTCGCTTCCTGATCGAACGAAACCCTCAAAAACAACAAGTCGCATTGGAGCCGCGGTGGACGGCTGAGCGATCGCACCTGTCGAATCGAACTCGATGTAGGGACACACCGTCGTGGAGCCTATCGGAGTAAAAGTAAATGCAGCTGTGATCGTGTTGGCCGCGCTCGTCAGACATGTGCCCGATCCTGACGACTCGTTCTGATTTCGAAAACTGATTCCTGCAGGCAGTTTCTGCCATTTCGTGACTTGAAGGCTGTGGGCGTTGCCGGCCGCATCGTCCTCAAAAACAGCGTACGCGCGGTAACTGTAATCATTGATGATCGATGCTGAAGCACTTGTCGGCAGATTGGAGATGAAGGCTACGTACACATTCCGTGAATCCGACAGAGCGAGCGAGCGAGCCTGTTCGATAATCACTGTTAAATTGCTTATTGCCGCCTTACGCCCGCTGGATTTTGATAGCGAGTTAACGGCTGGGACGAGGGCTACCAGCAGAATCGAGATAATCCCCATGACGACGAGGAGCTCGATGAGGGTGAAAGAAAGTGACCTGTGACGAGTGACCTGTGACGAGATGGGAGGACGAAAACTGAGGCGCGCCGAAATTCGATTCACTGCCAAAATGATAGGGAAGGCTGAAAAGCTGAAAAGCTGAAAAGCTGAGCCGCCTTCGTCCCGCAGTGGCCGAGGTGGCTAGCGAAACGCTGCCGTAACGGATGCGGAGCAACGGCCGGGCTTTCAAAAACTGAACAGCTGAAAAGAGGGGGTTGGAGGTCAGAACCGGAAGTGGTTGTATTCTTCGTGGGTGCCGATCCAAAACCAGGCGACGATATCTCCATCACGCAAGCCGACGGCGCGGTGATGGCTTCCGGAAACGCGCGTGCGTCTTGCCAATCACGGCAGTTCCGTAAACCTGCCGGCGCGGATGTCTTTCTCTACCTCATCCAGCAACGGCCGCAGTCGGCCGCCTTCCGCAAAGTCGGCGTCAATCTGCTGATCCCAAGCTGCATCTTCACGCTTTCGGATGAACGCGGCTAGCTCAGTCAGTTCGCCAACTGAAAGGGCACCGACCGCTTCTTTGATTTCAGCGAGGCTCACGGTTTTAGACTAGCCAACGCCGAGCCGGGTGACAAGGGGATGCGCCCGCCTTCGTACCGCAGACGCGGGACTACGGCGCGGCAAGGGATACGCGATGCGCCGCGCCTGCGTCGCTAGGCGAAGCATTGCGGGCAGGGGATTCGCTCAATTTTGGCGGAGAAAATGCGGAAGACGGAGGGAGGGTTTGCGCGAACGCTGAAAGGTGACAAAGCTGAGAGGATGGAAGCACGGAAAAGCTGAGAGGCTCAACGGGTTGTCAGTATTTGGAATTTCGGCTTTTCGTGCTGACCGCGCCGAAATGGGGGCATGGTTCTAGCTTTTTAGCGAAGCGCTGTGCTGGAACACACATTATCCGAGGAGGAGCATTCTCAGATCGTGCAAACGATCGAAATGTTTGAGGTCATCCTCCAAACCCAACCGGACGATTATCAATCGCTCGAAATTCTCAAGGAAGCGTACGCAAAAGTCGGGCGTAAAGCCGATTCGCTGAAGACGTCGCGCCGGTTGGCGGAAGCATATTTCAACAGCGGTTCCTACACGATGGCCATGCAGGAATGCGAGGCGATCCTGGTGAAAGAACCGAATGCGCCGGAAATCCTGGCGATGCTGGGCGACATCGAGACGCGTCTCCAGAAAGCAGGGCAGGAGATTGCCGCCGGTGGTTCGAAGACGGGGCTGATCGCGAAACCGGGGGTGAATGGCGCGAACGGATTGACCCATGGCGGGGCCCACGAAGGGTCGCTCGTCGATATCCAGCACAACCGGCATCCGGCGAATTTGCAGGACCGGGGCGACGAACATCTGGCGAAATTTTTAGTGATGCAGCAGCTCTTTCCTGAGGAAGAGGTCGCCAAGGCGATGGAAACGGTGAAGCAATTGAACAAGGACCTGACGGGTCAGGCGCTGGCGGCGTCATTATTGGATAAGCTCTCCCGGCAGGAAACGGACAAGCTCGACGCGGCGCTGTCGGGGTTGATCGACCGGACGAAGTTTGCCTATGTGCCGATCGAATATTACGACGTGGATCGCCAGATCCCGCGGATGTTGCCGGATCATCTGACGCTGGGCCGGCTCTTTTTGCCGTTCGATCTAATCAGCCGCACGATCATGATCGCGTGCTGCAATCCGTTTGACGCCGCGGGGCGCGACGCGGTGCAGCAATCGCTCGATTACACGGTGACGTGGTACCTGGCGCGGCCAGGTGCGATCGTGAAAGGGCTGCAGGATGTTTACCGGCTCGACACCCGGGCCTAACCGCGCATGAGAAGCAAGTCATTCGCGGAACGCATTGCTGATGTCCTGATCGAGGACGGTCTCCTTTTGCCGAGCCAGCTCGAGGAAGCGGTCGGTCTGCAACAAAAGGAAGGCGGCCGGTTGCTGAAAATTTTGACGGACAAACAGTTCGTCACGGACCAGGACATGACGGTGAGCATGGGGCGTTGCCTCAACACGCCGCTGATCAATCTCTCGAAGCTGCGGGTGCCGGAAGAAATCATGTCGCTGGTGCCGCGCGAGCTGGCGAAGGCAAACAAGCTGGTGCCGATCGCGCGGTTGAACGGGAAGCTGTTCGTGGCGATGGCGGACCCGACGAACGTCCTCGCGGTGGACGATGTGAAGCGGCGGGTGCAGCTCGACATCGTGCCGATGATCGCGACCGAAAAAGCGGTGAGCGATGTCCTGGCCGGCGTGCATCACGGCGGGGCGAAGATGGCCGAAGTGCTGAAGCAGGCCGCGGACGAAGCGGCTGCTGCCGACGACGTCGAAGTTCAATCGAAGAAGAACGATGAGATCGATCTCGACCGGTTGGCGACGGATTCGGAAGACGCGCCGGTAATCAAGATCGTGAACCTGATCCTGGTCCAGGCGGTGAAGGAAAAGGCTTCGGACATTCACATCGAGCCGTTCCAGAAAACGCTGAAGCTGCGTTACCGGATCGACGGCGAATTGATCGCGGCGGAGTCGCCGCCGAAAGCGCTGCAATTGGCGATCACGTCGCGCATCAAGATTCTTTCGGGATTGAACATCGCGGAGCGCCGGATTCCGCAGGATGGCCGGTTCCGGATCAAGGTGCTCGGCAAAGACATCGATCTTCGTGTTTCGATTCTGCCGACGGCTTACGGCGAAAAGATCGTGATCCGTATTCTCGATAAAGCGGCGCTGACCGGAAGCATCGAGCAGATGGGGATGGACGAGTCGACCCTGGAGAAATTCAAGAAGGCGATCGACGCGCCGCACGGAATGATCCTGGTGACGGGCCCGACCGGTTCGGGAAAAACGACGACGCTTTACTCGGTGCTGCAGGAACTCAACAACCCGCAATACAACATCGTGACGGTCGAAGACCCGATCGAATACGAGCTGTCGGGAATCAATCAGGTTTCGGTGCGCAACGACATCGGGCTCGATTTCGCGTCGGCCCTGCGCTCGATCCTGCGCCAGGACCCCGACATCGTGATGGTGGGTGAAATTCGTGACAACGAAACCGCCGACATCGCGGTGAAAGCGGCGCTGACCGGTCACCAGGTGTTGAGCACGCTGCACACAAACGACGCGGCGGGCGCGATCACACGACTGGACGACATGGGGATCGAGCCGTTCCTGATTTCCAGCTCGGTCATCATGGCCTGCGCGCAACGACTCGTCAGGCGGATCTGCACGAATTGCCGCGAGGAATTTGTTCCGGAACCGGAGATGTTCGGACGTCTCGGCGTGGAAATGCCCGAAGGCGCGGTCTTTTATCACGGCAGCGGCTGCGACCGTTGCAAACACCGCGGTTACCTCGGCCGAGTGGCGCTGATCGAAGCGCTGCCGGTAAGCGAGGCGATCCGGCGCTTGATCATTAAGCGCGCGTCGTCGGCGGTGGTAAAGAACCAGGCGATCAGCGAAGGGATGCGGACGCTGCGAATGGTGGGGATCGATAAAGCGCTCGAAGGGGTAACGACGCTGGAGGAAATCTGGCGCGTCACGGCGGAGGACCATTAAACGCGCGCCATGACGATCCCGTTCCTGAGTTATTTCAAAAAAGGCAAAGCGACCGCCGCGGCAAAAGAGGCGCCGCCGAAGCCGGTGGCGCCGCCGCTCGAAAAACCGAGCAGCGAACGATTCAGCAAAACCGTAATGCCGAACGCGACGCGGACGTTGCCGCCGCAGGACCCGTTCGAGATGGCGGCGCGCTCGACGGCGCTTGGCGGACAAATGCCGGGCGTGGCGGTCGCACCAGCGCCGCGGACAATTTCGTTTTCGCCATTGTCGTCCGCGCTGAACGCGCAGCGCGATTTGCCGCCGGCTGTCGCGCTCGCCTTGGAACCGCAGGTCGAACGCGTGATCTCGCTCGAACTCGCTGACGTGCTTGCGGAAATGACGCCGGGTTACCTCAAGCCGATTGAGGCGATCGATACGAGCCGACGGATATTGGTCAAAGCAGCTGAAGTGGAGAAAGGAATGGCGCGGGGAAAACCGACCGTTTCGCTCGCCACGGTCTATCAGCAGGTGCCGGAGATTTTTGTTCGCAAGGTCAGCGACTCGGACGAATCGCAGTTGGCGCTGCCGATCAACAAAGTGCTCGATGCCTTTGCGAAGTTACACGTTCGCGGAGACCAGGAGCAACACATAGTCGTGCCGCAGGTGGAGACGCCATTTCTGAAGGTGGCCGTGGAAGACGGCTCGGAATTCGGGACCCCGATGGAGCCGCTCGAAATGCATCCCGGTCCGATGCCTTCGGTTCGCGTCGAGATGCCCACAGCGGAAGCTTTCGCGGCGGCGGAGCCCGAAGCGGCCCCGGACGCATTCGTGAAAAGGGCGCCTGCGCCATCGACAAACGGCCACGGGCCTCAATCACCCAAGCGAATTCCTTTCAAGCTTTCACCGAATGGAACGGACGCGCTCGCATCTGAGAGTGTTCCAGCCTCAAGCGGGCCGTCCGTTCCAAACTCTTTACCGTCGCCGCTGGCGCCTGGAGCCGGAATCGATGATTCCGACCAGGATTCCACGTCGTCGCAAAAGCCGGAATCATCGATTCCAGCTCCAACGCCAAAGCCGACACCGGTCCGGATTCCGTTCAAGATGATCTCGGCGCCGGTCCTCGAAGAAGAGGCGAAGCCGAAAGCGGATCCGTGGCTGACGAAGGAAAGTCTCGCGGCGTCAGAAGAAGCACCGGTCGAACCGAAAGTGGCCACGGCGGTTGCTTCGGAGACGGCGCGCGTCGCGGAAGTGAAGATCGCGCTGCCGCTCCTTCCGATCCTGAAGAATCTGCCGCCAATGCAGTTGACCGGCGATCCGTCGTCCGTGCCGTCGGATGTCCGCTTCGAGCTTCCCTTCGCGCTCATCGAACCGCAGCTGGCTTCGGGACGCGTCAGTGTGACCGCAAAAGTTTTCGAAGTGAGTATTCCGGTGAGCTTCCGCGGCTTGTTCCAAGCCGGGCCCGGTGCGGTAGACGTGGCGCTGCCGTTGCAGGAAGTGCTGAAGAATTTGCCCGCGGCTTCATTGCGGATGCGGAACGATCAGGAAGAACAGGACGCCGGGCAGAATTTCGCGACGCCGTTCTCCGCGAAGGCGGAAGAAGATGCGAAGCGATTCAATGTGCCAGCGACTCCGGTCGCAAAGCCGACGGTTCCGGAACCGGTCGCCGAATCTGCCGGAGCTCCGAAAGCTGTGGCAGAAGAAAGTAAAGACGGCGTCGCGCACAGCGCGACGGCTACAGAAGAGAAGACGGAAGAAAAGGCAGGCGACCGGCCGTTGCGCACGCCGCTCCAGGTCGCGCTCGACACGGACGAAAAACTCGATGCGAAAGGCGTGGTCGCTCTCGTGAACAAAACTCCGGGCGTTAAATCGTGCGCGATTTTGTTCGGCGACGGACTGAGCCTGGCCGGCAGTTTACCGGCGGAGCTCGAGACGGACGGCATCTGCGCGATGGCGCCGTCGTTGATGCAACGGATCGAAAATCATTTGGTCGATACGAAACTCGGCCTGCTCCGCGGCATGACCCTTTCTTGTGCAAAGGGTGCGATCACGTTTTATATGCACGAAAATCTTTGCCTTGCGGCGCTCCATGCCGACGTGGATTTGCCGGCCGACACCCGGGATCGACTCGGGCGCATCGTGCACGAGCTCTCGCGAAAGTATTCCCACCCCATCTAAGCCGCCGCCATGTCGATCATCAATTACGCGAGCCGCGAGATTCAGTTCAAAATCGTTTACTACGGGCCGGCGCTCTGTGGAAAAACGACGAACCTCGGCTACATCCACAAGCGGATTAATCCCGAGAACCGCGGCGACCTTGTCTCGCTCGCGACCGCCTCGGACCGCACGCTCTTTTTCGATTTCCTGCCGTTGAACGCGGTCGTCATCAAAGGATTCGTCACCAAATTCCAGCTCTACACGGTGCCGGGGCAGGTGATCTACAACGCGACCCGCCAGCTCGTCCTCCGCAGCGTGGACGGCGTCATTTTCGTCGCGGATTCGCAATGGGAAAAGATGGAGGAAAACGTCGAGAGCTTTAAGAACCTTGAAGACAACCTCGCGAAGCAAAACATATCGATCGACGAGATTCCGTATGTTGTGCAGTACAACAAACGAGACCTGGAGAATATCGCGCCGGTCAATTACCTGGAATACGTGCTGAACAATCGGAAGAAGCGCGTCCAGAGTTTCGAAGTGGTCTCGAGCACGGGACAGAACGTATTTGCGTCACTGAACGCGGTGTCGCAGATCCTGCTCCACAAATTCAGCAAGCAAAGCGACGTGCCGAAGACGGCGCCGGCGCCAGTTGCGATCCCGGTCGAACCGCCAGTAGCAAGAGTATGAACGCGATCCCTTGTCTGACCATCGAAGACGTCGCCAATCTCGACGGCGTGCTGGGCGATTTCCTGAAAAAGGCGGAAGCGGAGCTCACCGTCGTGATCGATCGCGGCGGCAACGTGATCTCGCAGTTTGGCGACATGACGGTGATGGATGTGACGATCATCGCGGCGCTCGCCGCGGGATCGTTTGCCGCGACGAAAGAACTGGCGCGGCGGATTGGCGAAATCGAATTCAACGCGCTTTATCACCAGGGGAACGGCAATCACATTTTCATGAACTCGGTCGATGAGGACACGATCATGATCACGGTGTTCGGCCGGCGAACGACGGTTGGCTTGGTGCGATTTTATTCCGCGAGCGCCGCGCAGAGTGTCAGCGCTCTCCTGAAGTCGCTCCAGACCGGCGGCCACGGTTTTTCTTTCAACGCGGCGGACATCACGGCCGCGCCGGTCTTCGCGGACAAGTAGCTACTCTTTGTATTCGGCGGTGACCAGGGTGGCGTTGTGGCCTCCGAAGCCGAACGAATTGTTTACGGCGATGCGGACCTTCTTTTGTTTCGCGATGTTCGCCGTGTAATCGAGGTCGCACTCGGGATCGGGATTTTCGAGATTGATCGTGGGCGGGATCACGCCATCGCGAATCGAAAGCAAGCAGGCGGCCGTCTCGATGGCGCCAGCGCCGCCTAACAAATGGCCGGTCATCGATTTCGTGGCGCTAATCGAAACGGTCTTCGCGTAATCGCCGAAAACAGTTTTGATCGCGCGCGTTTCACAGATGTCGCCGAGACCGGTCGAGGTCGCATGAGCGTTGATGTAATCGACCTGCTCCGGCGTTGTTTTCGCGTGATCGAGCGCCATTCGCATCGCACGCACAGCGCCTTCGCCGTCGGGCGGCGGCGCGGTCATGTGATGGGCGTCGGCGGAAAGGCCGTAGCCGGTCAGCTCGCAATAAATTTTCGCGCCGCGGGCTTTCGCATGTTCGAGCTCTTCGACGACGACCACGCCGGCGCCTTCGCCCATGACGAAACCGTCGCGGTCGCGATCGAACGGACGTGAAGCGCGCTTCGGTTCGTCGTTCCGCGTGCTGAGTGCCTTCATCGAGGAAAACCCGGCAAGGCCGATCGGGATGATCGAAGCTTCAGCGCCGCCGGCGAGAAAGATGTCGGCATCGCCGAACTTGATGATGCGCCACGATTCCCCGATTGCGTTGTTCGAAGTGGCGCACGCAGTCACGATGCAAAAATTCGGGCCCTGCAAGCCAAACTCCATCGAGATAAGGCCGCTGGCCATGTTGCTGATGAGCATCGGAATCGTGAAAGCGGAAACGCGGGACGGGCCCTTGTTGAGGAGAGCGCTGTGCTGGTCTTCGAGCGTTTTCAGTCCGCCGATGCCGCTGCTGATGATTGCGCCGAAGCGATGCCGATTTATTTTCTCCAGGTCGACGCCGGTGTCCTGCATCGCCATTTTCGCCGCGGCCATGGCCAGATGCGTGTAGCGATCGGCCCGGCGGACATCCTTCGGATTATTGAAATAGTTCTTCGGTTCGAAATCGTGGACTTCGCCGGCGATCCGGCAATCATACGCGCTCGTGTCGAACGAGGTGATGCAATCGATCCCGCTGACGCCATTCTGCAAATTGCGCCAGAACGTTTCGACGTCGTTGCCGATGGGCGTGATCACACCCATGCCGGTGATAACGACTCTGCGGTGGGTGTTCATCGCGAATCCAGTTTAGCGCGTTCCCATTCCGACGCTCTGGACGGTCTGGAATAATTTTCCTTCGGTTTTGATCGAGGGCGCGATGATGATTTCGGTCTGCTGAAATTCGGCAATGTCGCGCGCACCGACATTCCCCATGCAGGTCGTGATCGCGCCAACGAGATTCTGGCTCCCGTCATCGACTTCGGCAGGACCGAAGAGAATCTGTTTCAACGAACCGGTCGCGCCGACTTTGATCCGTGTGCCGCGCGGCAGATTCGCGTGCGGCGTCGCCATTCCCCAATGGTAACCGGCGCCCGGCGCTTCGTGCGCCTTGGCAAATGCGCTCCCAACCATGACGGCATCCGCGCCGCAGGCGAGCGCTTTGCAAACATCGCCGCCCTTGCTCATGCCGCCGTCAGTTATGATCGGAACATAGCGCGCGGTTTTTTTGAAGTAGGCGTCGCGCGCGGCGGCGCAATCCACTGTTGCCGTGACCTGCGGCACGCCAAGACCGAGAACCCCGCGCGATGTGCAGGCGGCACCGGGACCGACGCCGATCAGCACCGCCGCCGGGCCGCATTCCATAATTTCGAAGGTAACGTCGAAGCCGACGGTGTTACCGACGATGACAGGGATCCGCATTTCGCGGCAGAATTTTTCCAGGTCGAGCGATTTATATTCGGACGAAAGATGGCGCACGGTCGAGACGGTGCTTTGCACGACGAAAACATCCGCGCCGGCTTCCTGCGCGAGCCGGCCAAACTGTTCGGCTTTCTGCGGAATCGAGCTGACGGCTGCGATTGCGCCGCTGTCCTTGATCTGTTTCAGGCGCGCCGCGATCAAATCTTCCTGGACTGGTTCCTGGTAAATTCTCTGGAGTAACGCCGTGACTTCGGATTTGTCGGTCTCGACAATCTTTTGCAAAACTTCCTGCGGATTTTTGTAGCGGGTCTGGACGCCTTCGAGATTGAGAACGGCGAGACCGCCCAGTTTGCTCATCGCGATCGCGAATTTTACGTCGACCACGCCGTCCATGGCGCTCGCCAGGATCGGGATCTTCAGCTCGATTGGTTTCGCGTCGCGTCTCGGAATTCGAAAGGTCGTGTCGACTTCATTCGGATTAATCGTGACGCGCCCAGGCACGAGAGCGATCTCGTCGAACCCGTAAGTCACGCGAGCTTTGCGATTGCGGCCGATCCACATTCCCATGATTAAATTTGCTCCGGTCTAAATCGTTCGTTCAAACTTCCGCAGCGTGGACACCGCGGAAGCAAAGCGGGCGTTCGATCCTCAAATTCAAACGCGCAAATCACGCACCGCAGCCGATAGCGCAAAGCGCGGCGCTCGCGCCGGCGGCGATTCCACTCTCCGAATATCCAGAGGAGAAAAACCGCCGCAAGAAAAACCAGCAGGTAGATCGTGACCAGTGCGGAAAGACTGACTGGGATCACGGCGTGGTCGGGGCGGGGCTGGCGGTCGGGTTCGCGATGTCGTTGCCCCATTCCACCGTCGCGTCGCCCCAGGTCAAAGAACCCGGGGCAGACTCCGCAGAATTGTGGACGGCGGGAATGCGGGAGGCGGCGATATATTTTCGTGCTTGTTCGTCGAGGGCGCCGTCGCCCGAGGATGATTTGAGGAAACAATGGCGGACCTCGCCTTTGTCATTCACCGCGATCACAAACTGCGCCGGTTGGGGCTCCTCACGGCTGGCGGCGGTGAATTTCAGTTCCGGCGTCTGCGGCGAAATCAGCGAAACGAATTGGGGCGAAAACCGGATGATGGTCGCGACCGGTCGCGTAACTAATTGCGTCGCTGGCACTGGCTTCTCGACTGGAGCAGGCGGATGCGCGCTCGGAATTCGCACAGCCGGCGGCGCCGGCGGCAAATCTTTCAACGCCGGCTGGCGACCCAAATACGACGGCGCGTGCTGGATCGTCGGCATGACGAGTCCCTTTGCGTCGGGCGGAGGCAAGGTTGTGGAAGCTAGGGCCGGATCTTCCGCTTCGATCCAGCGGAGAAGTTGCCGGCCTTCATCGGAGCTCGGCGCGATCAAACTGATGCGGCCGGGCGGGGGTAGGAGCGCGACCGCGGGCGGATAAACGATTTGAAAAAGATAAAAGCCGAATGCGTGAACGGCGAGCGAGCCGAGGAGAAATCCCGAGAGCGTCCATTTCCCGCGTCCCGGCTTTTCCCAACCGAAAACCAAGTCACCCGCCGTGTTCATTTCGGTGGCGTCGTGGCGAGAGCGACAGAACTGATTCCGCGTTCGAGAGAAAGATTCGCCACTTCGACGACGAGCGAATACGGCGTGAGGCGGTCGGCTTTGATAATGACCGGCCGCGATTCTTTCTTCGCTTCATCGAGCAACGGGCCCAGTTGTTCGACCGTCACCTTTTGATCGCGAAAATAAATCGCGGGCGCAGCGCCGCCGGTGATGCTGATGATTTCCGGATTGATTTGCGGACCGAGAGTAAAACGCGAGAGCGGAACCGAAACAGAGATGCCCGGCTGAAGGATGAAATTCGAGCTGAGCAGCAAAAAGAAAATCAACAGAAACATCACGTCGAGCAGCGGGATCGCCGCGAGCCAGCCGAAGTGATGTTCTTTCGTCCGGGAAAGCTTCATGCCCACGGCCTGCCGGCCGAACAACTAACGCGCTTCCCGTTCCGCCGCCGGCGCCTGGAAGGTGATGATGTCGCCCTTCGGCTCGCGATCGCTGAGCATGTGGACGACTTCAATCCCGGCGCGTTCCATTTCGTGCATGAGCGTGTTCACGCGCGATGACAAATAACTGTAGGCGATGAAGGTCGGCGTGGCGACGACGAGCCCGGCCGCAGTCGTCAGCAAACTTTTGTAAACGCCGTTCGATAATTCGGTGACGGTCGCATAACCGCCATTCGCGGACAGAGTGCCGAATGCGTCGATCATGCCAGTCACCGTCCCGAGCAAACCAAGCAGCGGCGCCGTATAAGCGATAGCGGCGAGCACGCCGAGGAAACGCTCCAGCTTCGGCACTTCGAGTTGCCCGGCTTCTTGGACGATTTCCCTCAATTCGTTCCGCGGCGCGTCGTGGCGGATGATCGCGGCGTGGATCACGCGCGCGACCGGACCGGGAGTGCCCGCGGATTCATGGAGCGCTTCGGCGAAATTGCGACGCTGAAGAAGGTTCGAAAGACCCTGGAGGAATTCGCCCACGTGGATGGTGGCGCGATGCAAATAGAGCAGCCGCTCGGCGAAAACCGCGATGGCGATGACGCTGCATGCCAGGATGGGCCACATGAGCAGGCCACCCTTCTGGATGTAGTCGATCATTCGCTGTTGTCTTAGCCGCCTTTCGCGTTCGTGGCAAGCCGGGAGCCAGGCCTACTTCTTCTTCGGCGATGGACTTGCCCGCGCCGAAACGCCAGGCGTCTGGCGGACTAATTTGCCCGCCGCGTCGTAGACGGAGTAGCCGGTTTGCTTCCCGTTCTTGTCGTACGCGTAAACAATCTTGTTCCGAACGGAATCGTCGGAGGCGAGCTGGGTCTCCTGGGTCAGCTTCCCGGCCGCGTCGTACTTATATAGAGTCTTGAAACTGAGTTTGTCGTCCGCTCCGTAGACTTCGCCGGTCGCGAAACGGCTCGCGTCGTCGAGGGTGTAGCGGATTCGGCCGACAATCTTTCCGTCTTTGCCGGTCGTGGTGGCCGTGGCGCGATGATGCGGCGAATCGAATTCGTAAGTCGTCCGGGTGCCGTCGGCGTTCATCGAAACGGTGACGCGAACTGGGTCGGGTGTCGCGGTAGCGAGCTGAGCGTCTGCGATTGGGAAAAAACCGAAAATCGGAGCGAGAAGGAGAGCGCGAAGCGCGCGCCGAAACATGGGTCAGTTTAACAGGCGGAAAAAGGGGGGCAACGGGCATTAATTTCTATTGACCCCTGGCACGCAAGGTGGTTAGAAGTGGAGGAAAGTGGATTGAAATGGCACACCTATCCGCTGGTGTATGGACGATACCTCGCAACCACAGAAATTCTTCGCCGGCGAATTCCGTCACGCCATTGACGAAAAACATCGCATTACGATCCCGTCTCGCTGGCGCGGCGATGGCAGCGAAGAGTTCATTATTCTTCCCGAACCTCAGCACCAATTCCTTCTCGTCATGTCGCAGGAGGAGTTTTCCCGGATGAGCGCGCGGGCTGAAGCCCACGGTTCAGTTTCGCCGCGGGACAGCCGGATTTTTTTGCGTCACCTCCATTCGCGCGCCGAACACGGGACGTCGGACCGGCAGGGCCGGCTCGTGTTGCCGGAAGACATGTGTCGCAAGCTTGGCCTCAAAGGCGAAGTGGCTCTTGTGGGAAACCGCGGCCGCTTTGAAATTTGGAATCTGCAAAAATGGAAGCGCGCGCACGAGGAAGAAACGGCCACCTACCAACACGTGGCCGGTGTGATCGGGCTGTAGGGAAGATCTTTCGAAAATGATTAACGCACTGCTGTTCGAGCGACCGATCTGGTTCATGACCGGACCGCTCGAAGTCGAGGAGGCGGCTGAGGCAATGGAGGACTTCACTTATCATCGTCCGGTACTCGTGAGCGAGTCGGTGGAATTACTGGCGCCGCGGGCGGGCTCGCTCGTGGTGGACGGCACTTGCGGCGGCGGTGGCCACACCGCGGAGATTCTTCGCGCGGGCGCTGACGTTGTCGGGCTCGATCAGGATCCGGACGCGATCGATTTCGCGCGGGAAAAACTGGCGGACTACGGCGGGCGCGTGACGCTGGTCCAGGCGAACTTTCGCGAAGCGGGGAAAGTTCTCGACGAACTGGGGATCGTTGGAATCGGCGGTGCGCTGCTCGACCTCGGCGTGTCGTCGCGCCAATTGGAAAACGCGAGCCGCGGTTTCAGCGTCGTGCGCCAGGGCCCGCTCGATATGCGGATGGATCCGCGCCGCGAATTAACCGCAGCGACGATCGTCAATTCCTGCTCGGAGGAAGAACTCACGCGAATCTTTCGCGAGTTGGGTGAAGAACCTGCGGCGCGACGGATTGCGAGCCAACTCGTGAAGCTGCGCAAGACGACGCCGTTCCAGGACACGATGCAACTTTCGAAGGCGATCGAGAAAATCGTCTGGCGGCACGGCCGTCGTCATCCGGCGACCCAGGTTTTCCAGGCCCTCCGCATGGAAGTGAACGACGAGCTGAAAGCGCTCGAAGAAGGATTGAGCGCGCTGGCGAAACGGCTCGAGTCCGGCGCGCGCATCGCGGTCATCACCTTTCATTCGCTCGAGGATCGGATCGTAAAAAATTTCTTTCGCGATCGCAGCCGCGAATGGCTGGACCGGCCGGAATGGCCCGAGCCACGACGCAATCCCGACTACATGCTTCGCCTCGTCACCGACAAACCAATCGAGCCGGGCGAAAACGAACAGCGCACCAATCCGCGCTCGCGCAGCGCCAAATTGCGCGTCGCCGAGAAAATCTGATGCACGCGCCGCGCCGAAAGAATTTCAACTCTATGAATGCCGCGTCGCTGGCGCGCTGGATTGTGCTCACCGGTTTCCTGGCGCTGACGGGCCTGATTTACGTTTACCTCACGCTCCAGCTCTATCATCTCGGCGATCACAAGAAGGCACTCGAAAATGAGCTGACGAATCTGCGTTCGCAGAACGACGTCGCGAGCGTCCAGGTCGCGGCGCTGACTTCGCGGTCCGCGCTCCAGCGCCGGCTGAAGGAAGGCTATTTGAAAATGATCCCGATCGCCGAGCAAAGCATCGTGCGGTTGAATGCGCCGCGGCCGCCGCGCGTCGAGGACACGGTCCAACCGGTCTCGAACAAACGTCCCGGCAGATGAAGTGGAACAGCCGGATCCGTTGCGCGCTGGTCTGCCTTTTCTTTACCGCTCTTTTCAGTCTCTTTTCGTTTCGGCTCGTCTACCTCCAGATGGTCAAGCACGACGAGTACGCCGGGCTCGCCGCGGAAAAGCACGTTTACAAGCAGGCGATCTTTGCTGAACGCGGTTCGATCCTCGACGCCAATAACGAGGTGCTCGCGCACAACACGCCGGTTGAGACGATCGTGGCCGACGCGACTCATATTAATAACCGCGACACGCTCATTCCGATTCTGCGAACCGCGCTCGATGTGCCGGCGGACGAATTGGCGGAAAAGCTGAACAGCGATCGGCGCTACATCGTCTTGAAACGTGAGGTACCCATCGCGGCCGCGAACACGCTTCGGGAAAAATTGCGCGGGGAAAATCTGCGCGGGATTTATTTCGAACGTGACACGACCCGGATTTATCCGAACGGCTCGATGCTCTGCCACGTCATCGGGTTCACCGATTTCGAACATCGCGGGATCCAGGGCGTGGAAGCTTCGATGGAAGAATATCTGCACGGGCAGGACGGCTATCGTTTCATCGAACACAACCGCGCCGGGCAGGAGATCGTGCTTTATCGCGGCCAGGAACGTGCGCCGCGCGACGGTTATCAGGTGCATCTGACCGTCGACCTGAATTTACAAAACATCGTCGAGAACGAGATCGATGCGGCGGTGCGCGAATATTCGCCGCAGAAAGCGACGATCATTTTGATGCGGCCGCAGACCGGCGAAATTCTGGCGATGGCGAATCGGCCGAACTTCGATTTGAACGAGCGCTCGGACGCAAAACCGGAGCAGATGAAGAACCGCGCCATCATCGACATGATGGAACCGGGATCGACTTTCAAAATCGTTTCCGCCGCGGCGGCGTTGAATGAGAAGAAGGTGCGACCCGACAGCACGATCTTCTGCGAGAACGGCCTCTGGAATTTCGGCGGGAAGCCGCTCCACGATCACAAGGCCTACGGCGAGCTGAGCGTTCAGGATATTTTGGTGAAGTCGAGCAACATCGGCGCGGCCAAGCTCGCGCTCTCGATCGGCGAACAGAAATTCTATGAATACATTCGCCGGTTCGGGTTCGGGGATCGGACCGGGGTTGAATTACCCGGCGAAATTCCGGGAGTGATTCGACCGCCGCAATCGTGGAGCAAAATTTCCATCACGCGTATTCCGATGGGCCACGAAGTCGGGGTGACGCCCTTACAGATGACGGTCGCGATGGCGACGATCGCGAACGGCGGCAAGCTCGTCACCCCGCGCATCGTAAAATCGATCACAACCGAAGACGGCAAAACGATCACGACGTTTTCGCCAACTGTCCTGCGGCAGGTAGTTTCGCCGGAAACCGCGGCGCAAGTCGGGAACGCGTTACGTGGCGTGGTGAGCGATCGCGGGACGGCCGCGGCCGCAGCGGTTCCAGGTTTCACTATCTCCGGCAAGACCGGCACGGCCCAGAAAGTCGATCCGCACGGCGGATACGAGCACGGGAAATATGTCGTTTCGTTTTGCGGTTATCTGCCGGCCGACCATCCGGAATTCGTTGGAATCGTTGTTCTGGACGACGCGAAGACGACGAATCCGGAATTGAATTACGGCGGCCTCGTCGCGGGGCCGATCTTTGGACGCATCGCTGAGAAAGCGGCGCGCTATCTCGATCTCCAGCCGCATGAAGACATTGGCAAAACGTCCGCTGGACGAGTGGCCGCAACCAATGCACCGCACCGTTGAGCGCGCTGCGCCCGTTTGACCATTTCGCATGCAGCTCAAAACACTCGTCGCCGCCCTTTCCCCGCGCCAAATCATCGGCCCACTTGATCGCGTCGTGGAAAGCATCGCGTATGACTCGCGCCGTGTGCAGAGGAGCGGTCTTTTCGTCGCATTGCGGGGCGAAAAAAGTGATGGCCACCAATTCATCGATCAGGCCATCGAAAAAGGCGCCACGGTCATCGTGACGGAGCGAGAGGTCCAAACCCCTCGCGCTACCTGTCTGGTGGTCGAGAATACTCGTTCCGCGCTGGCTGATCTGGGCGCGACTTTTTTTCAACAGCCGGCGCGCCGGTTGAAACTCGCCGCGGTCACGGGAACGAACGGAAAAACGACCACGACGTTTTTGATCAAACACATCTGCGAGAGGGCGGGGCTGCGCTGCGGCTTACTCGGGACCGTGCGCTACGAAATCGCGGACCGCGTTTTGCCGGCGGTGCGCACCACGCCGGAGTCGCTCGACGTTTACGATTTACTGGCCCAGATGGTGAATGCGGGATGCAAAGCGGCCGCGCTGGAGGTTTCTTCGCACGCGCTCGCCCAGGAACGCGTGCGCGGGATCGAATGGGACGTCGCCGTTTTCACAAACCTCACCCAGGACCATCTCGATTTTCACGGAACGATGGAGAACTATTTCGAAGCGAAAGCGCAATTGTTCACGGGATTGCCCGAGCAAAAGTCGAAAATGAAGCCGACGGCTGTGATCAATCTCGACGATCCGTCCGGGGCGAAGCTCGTGGATCGGCTCGCCAAAAAAATCCCGATCATTACCTACGGCGTGGGGGCCCGCGCGGATTTTCGGGCGTCGAACTACCACGCCGAATTCGCCGGGACGTCGTATCAGCTCGACGCGCGCGGCAAAAGTTACCTGGTGCGTGTCCCGCTCATCGGCCGATTCAACGTCGCAAACTCGATGGCGGCGCTGGCCGCGGCGAGCAGCATGGGAATTAGTTTACGCGACGCGATTCTCAGTCTCGGGCGATCGCCGCAGGTCCCTGGTCGATTGGAAGCAGTTCCAGCCAAGCGCCAATTCCAGGTCTTCGTCGATTACGCGCATACGCCCGACGCGTTACTGAATGTTCTCAAAACCGCGCGCGAACTTTCGCCGCGAAAACTGATCGTCGTTTTTGGCTGCGGCGGCGACCGCGACAAACAGAAGCGGCCGCTCATGGCACGTGTGGCCGACGAAAACGCCGACTTCAGCATCATTACTTCTGATAACCCGCGGAAGGAAGATCCCGACGCGATCATTGCCGATGCCGAGAAAGGTTTTCGTTCCGATCGCTACGAAAAGATTACCGATCGCGCGCAGGCGATCGCGCGCGCGGTCGAACTTGCCCAGCCGCGCGACATCATCATCATCGCCGGCAAAGGGCACGAAGCTTACCAGGAGTTCGCCGACCACACGATTCCGTTCGACGACATCCAAATCGCCCGCCGCGCTTTGGAGAACCATCCGCTGGAGTTTGGATCATGATACCCGTTTGCGTGTTGCACGATTATTTCCGGGGAGCGCACGCGCCTCGCGTGCTGGCGATGGCGCCCTCGCCATCGCGAACTTTCTCCGGAAAAGATTGTTTCGGCGAGGCGCCAAAACCAGCACGCGAGGGCGCGTGCGCTCCCCAGACAGAGAATGTCGCCACGATATGGAATCGTTAAGTCTCGCGCAGATCGCAAAGTTTGCCGGCGGCACGATTGCGAGTGGCAATCGTGACGCGGCGGTTTCGCGCGTCAGCACCGATTCGCGAACGCTTCAGGCTGGCGACCTTTTCGTTCCGCTGCGCGGAGAAAATTTCGACGGCCACAAATTCATCCACCAGGCGGCGGAACGTGGCGCGGTTGGCGCGATGGTCGAAGAGAAGTGGAATGGCAACGCGCCGGAGAATTTCGCGCTGATCCGCGTCCCCGACACACTCATCGCATATCAGACGCTTGCGGCGCATTATCGAGCGTCGCTGCTGCTTAAAGTCATCGCCATCACCGGTAGCAATGGGAAAACGAGCACCAAGGATTTCGTTGCCGCCGTCCTCGCGAGAAAGTTTCGCGTCACGAAAACAGAAGGCAATTTCAACAATCACGTCGGCTTGCCGCAAACGATGCTCGCGGCGAAGCGCGATGATGAAATTGCAGTCTGGGAAATCGGAATGAACCATCCCGGCGAAATTGCGGCGCTGACAAAGTTGGCGGCGCCGGAGATTGGCATCATCACCAACGTCGGCGTCGCCCACATCGAATTTATGGGAACGCGCGAAGCGATCGCCGAGGAGAAAGGCGCGCTTGCGGAAGCAATCGCCGCGAATGGCACGCTGATTCTGAATGCGGACGATCCTTTCACGGAATCGATTTCGAAGCGGACGCGCGCGAAGATCCTTCTCGCCGGAATCGAAAACGGTTCCGTTCGCGCCGTCGACATCACGCAAAGCGCGACCGGTTCCGAATTCACAATCCTGGAAGGCGCGCATCGTTGTCGCGCGCAATTGCCAGTCCCGGGAATTCACATGGTGCAGAATGCGATGCTCGCAGTCGCGGCGGGTCGTGTTTTTGGCGTCTCAATCGAAGAATGTGCCGTCGGCCTCGCTTCGACGCCGCTGACGAAAGCTCGTCTCCAGATCAAGGAGATCAGCGGCATTCAGTTCATTGATGACAGCTACAATGCGAATCCGGATTCGATGAAAGCCGCGCTGCGGACGCTGGTGGAACTGGATTCGGACGGACGTCGGATCGCGGTGCTCGGCGAAATGGGCGAGCTGGGCGCGGAATCCGAACACGGGCATCGCGACGTGGGCGAAGCGGCGGCGGCGCTGCGGATCGATGAACTGATCGCGGTCGGACCGATCGGCGCAACCATTGCTCACGCGGCGGAGAAGGCCGGTTTGAAAAATAGCGTTGCAGTCAATTCTCAAGAGGAAGCTGCCGAGCTCCTCGACAAGAATGCGGCGCCCGGTGATTTGGTTTTGATTAAGGGCAGTCGTTCCGCGCGGATGGAACGCGTGCTGGAGGAATTTACGAAACGGTCGCGGGCCGAGGAGTTTTCTCGATGATGTATTACCTCCACCTCCTCAGCGAGGAGATCAAAGGCTTCAACGTTTTCAGTTACGTTACGTTCCGCGCCGTCGCGGCGGCGGTGACCGCGTTCGTTCTCTCGCTCGCGTTCGGAAATTTCGTGATTCGCAAATTGATCGCGCTGAAAATTGGTCAGCCGATTCGAACGAAAGAAGAGGTCCATCGGCTCGCCGAATTGCACAGCGCGAAACAGGGGGTGCCGACGATGGGCGGCGTGATGATCATCGGCACGGTTTTTCTTTCCGGGGTTCTCTGGGCGCGCCCCGATAATCGCTTCGTCTGGCTCGCGCTCTTCAGCATGGTTTATCTGGGCATTCTCGGATTCGTTGACGATTACCTCAAGGTCACGAAGAAACATTCCGGCGGAATCAGCGGCCGGCTGAAATTGGTTTTCCAGCTCGCGCTCGCCTGCATCGTCGCCGCCGTTTTCCTGACGAACCCGCTCATCGAAGTGCAGGCGCGCTCTTTGTATCTGCCGTTCTTCAAGGTGCCGGTCGTGCCGAACATGGGCTGGCTCACCCTGGTCTTTTTCGCGTTCATCATTGTCGGCTCATCGAACGCGGTGAACCTGACTGACGGGCTCGATGGTCTCGCGATCGGCTGCACGATCACCGTCGCGTTCGCTTACGCGCTGCTCTCTTATGCCGCTGGCAATTTCCGCATCGCGGAATACTTGCAGGTCCCGTTCTATCCCTACACCGGTGAGCTGACGGTCATCTGCGGGGCGCTCGTCGGGGCCGGGCTGGGCTTTCTCTGGTTCAACTGTCATCCCGCGAAAGTCATCATGGGCGACACAGGCGCGCTCGCGATCGGCGGCGTCATTGGCGTCATCGCGATTTGCTGTAAACAGGAACTGCTTCTCGCGGTCGTCGGGGGCGTGTTCGTTCTCGAAGCGGCTTCGGTGATTCTCCAGGTGCTCAGTTTCCGTCTCACCGGAAAACGGATTTTCGCGATGTCGCCGCTCCATCACCACTTCGAGTTGAGCGGCTGGAAGGAGAATACCGTCATCGTCCGGTTCTGGATTCTCTCGGCAATCTTCGCGCTGCTCGGATTGGCCACCTTGAAACTGCGATGAAGTACTCCGGGAAAAACGTGGCGGTTCTGGGAGCGGGCCTGAGTGGAACAGCGGCGGCGTTATTGCTCCAAAGCAAGGGTGCGGAAGTTATGGTCCTCGACAGCGCGGACGAAGCCAAACTGCTCAAGTCGACGCTCGATAATTTACGCGCTCGGGGCGTGACGGTCCGGACGGGTCCCGCCGCCGAAACCGATTCAGCGCCATTCGATCTCGTCGTGTTAAGTCCCGGCATCGATCCCGCGTCGCCGCTCGCGAAAAATTTTTCATCGCGCTCGCCACGGGACGAGTCCGTCCGACTGGCGGAGAAGATCGAGACGATCGGCGAACTAGAGCTGGGCTGGAGTTGTGTCGACGCGCCGGTCGTCGCGATCACGGGGACGAACGGCAAAACGACGACAACGGAATTGCTCGCGCAGATGTTGAACGCGTGCGGCCAGAGCACAATTGCCTGCGGCAATATCGGCAAACCGCTTTGCGAAGTCGCGCTCGAGGATCGCGACCTTGACGTTCTCACGGTCGAGGTCAGCTCGTTTCAGCTCGAGACAATCAAGACCTTTCGCCCGTCGGTCAGCGTCTGGCTGAATTTCGCGCCGGACCATCTCGATCGTTATCGGTCCGTCGCGGAATATCGCGCCGCGAAGCTCCGGATATTCGAGAACCAGACGGCGGACGACGTCGCGGTGATCAACGCCGGCGAATCGCTCCCGAGAATAAAAGCGCGACCGGTAACGTTCAGCGCCTATACCAACCGGGCCGACTTTCGCCTCGAAGAAGGATTCATCGTTTACGAGAACCAGCCGGTCTTGCGCATGGCCGACACGAAACTGCGCGGTGCGCATAACATCGAGAACATCATGGCGACTCTCGCCGTGGGACGGGCGCGCGGATTGACGTTCGAGCAAATGGTCCCGCCGCTGCAAGCTTTTGTGCCGCGCCCGCACCGCTGCGAATTCGTCCGCGAGATAGGCGGCGTCGCCTACGTGAATGATTCGAAGGCCACGAATCTCGACGCGGTCGAGAAAGCGCTCCTTGCCCAGAATCGGAAAGTGATTCTGATCGCCGGCGGAAAGGACAAGGGATTTACCTTCGAAACTTTGCGCTCGCTCGTCGCTGAAAAGTCGACCGCCGTCATTTTGATCGGCGAAATGGCAACGCGAATTTGCCAGGACTGGAAGGACGCGGTCCCGTGCGAGATCGCGAGCTCACTCGCGGACGCAGTCGAGCGCGCGCACGCCGTCGCGCGATCCGGCGAAGTCGTTCTCTTTTCTCCGGGCACTTCTTCTTTCGACATGTTCAAGAGCTACGCCGACCGCGGCGATCAATTTCGTGCGCTCGTCCAGGCGCTTCCAAAATAACCATGAGACTACCCAGCCTTTTTCCTTCGAAAAAACTCCGCGCCACGACGGCCCGCCGCTCTCTCGGTGGGCCCGACGAGATGGATTACGAGGAGATGTCCGAGCCGAACATGAAATTGTCGCGCGCGTTGCTCATCGTGCTCGTGCTCCACGTGGTCGCCGTCGCCGGGATTATCGCTTTCAACACGATCAAGAGCCGGCAGGGGGCCGTGCCGCCGGTCTCGACGGCGAAAACGACTGCGCAGAAAACGGCAGCGCCAAATGTTGTTCGTTCGGAGACGTCAAAGGCGAAAGAGGAAGCACCAAAGCCAGCGGTGAAGGAAGAGCGGAAAGCGATTCCGGTTAAATCGACCGACGAGAACGCCCCGAAAGCTACGGAGACCAGCAAGAAAACCTACGTCGTCGCGAAAGGAGACACGCCGGTGTCGATCGCGAAGAAATTTAAGATCACGTCCGGCCAATTGTTGACCGCGAACAACATCGAGGACGCGCACAAATTGAAGATCGGCCAGAAGCTCGTGATCCCCGCGCCGAAGGAGAAGAGCGTTTCAAAGGAAAAGAGCGCGCCGAAGCAACAGAAAAAATCGAAGAAGGCCGAATGATACCGGATGATTGCAAGCGGAGTTTTCAGAACCTGACGGCTTTAAGCCGTCAAGTCTTTTGCGGTGGAGTCAAGTTTAAATCGTCATCCCGAGCAAGGCGAAGCGAAATCGAGGGACCCCGTTTGACGTCGTTTGGCGTTACACGGGATTTTTCGACTGATGCTCGGGATAACAGCTTCGGAGACGCGCATCGAATGCATCGCAGGAAAGGGCGCGTGCAGAACCTGACGGCTTTAAGCCGTCAAGTCTTTTGCGGTGGAGTCAAGTTTAAATCGTCATCCCGAGCAAGGCGAAGCGAAATCGAGGGACCCCGTTTGACGTCGTTTGGCGTTACGCGGGATTTTTCGACTGATGCTCGGGATAACAGCTTCGGAGACGCGCATCGAATGCATCGCAGGAAAGGGCGCGTGCAGAACTTGACGGCTTTAGGCCGTCAAGTCTTTTGCGGTGGAGTCAGGTTTAAATCGTCATCCCGAGGAAGGCGAAGCGAAATCGAGGGACCCCGTTTGACGTCGTTTGGCGCTACACGGGATTTTTCGACTGATGCTCGGGATAACAGCTTCGGAGACGCGCATCGAATGCATCGCAGGAAAGGGGGCGTGCAGAACCTGACGGCTTTAAGCCGTCAAGTTTTCTCCGGCCAGTTCTTGTCGGCCGCCGCTGCTGCCAATATGGCTGCCAATATCTAGATGCATCGCAAGAGTGCTTACTTCCTGTTCCTCGCTGTGCTGGGGATGCTCGTTATCGGCATCGTCATGCTTTTCAGCACAAGCGCGTTCGCGAAGGACAGCCACGGCGACATGTATTTCTTTGTAAAACGCCAGGCGATCTGGCTCGGCGTAGGGTTCGTCGTTTGCGCGGCGGCGGCCATGATCGATTACCATTTCTGGCTGCGCACCTGGTGGATCTGGTTCGCGCTCGCCCTCGTCGCGCTCGCGTTTTGTTTCGTCCCGCATTTCGGACTGCGCATCAATGGTTCGCGGCGCTGGGTTTCGCTCGGGCCGGCCACCTTTCAGGCGTCGGAAATCGCGAAGGTTGCGGTCATCTTCTTTTTGGCGGCGTGGTTCGCGACGCGGGAAAAAGAGTGCAGCCAGTTTTTGCAGGGATTCGTCATCCCGTTCGCGATTATTTGCAGCGTGCTGCTGTTGATCGTGACCGAGGTCGATTTGGGAACGACGGCGCTGATCGGCGCGACGATGTTCGTGGTCATGTTCGTCGCCGGAACCCATCCGGCGTTGCTCGGCATCCTCTCGTTAGGCGGACTCGGCGGAATTCTTTTCGTCGCGACCCACATGTCGGAGCGGATGGGACGGCTGGCCGCATTCATGGACCCGGAGCGTTTCAAGGATGACGCGGGCCTCCAGCAAATGCAGGCGCTGATCGCGTGGGGCAGCGGTGGAATGGAAGGCCTCGGCCTCGGCAACGGCCGGCAGAAAATGCTCTACCTGCCGTATGCGCACACCGATTTCATCTTTCCCATGATCGGCGAAGAGCTCGGTCTGCGGATCAGTTTGCTGGTCGTGTTTTTATTCGTGGTCATCATCGTCTGCGGATTGTTGATCGCACTGCACGCGAAGGACCGGCACGGGCTTCTGCTCGGCTGCGGAATCGTCTCGCTTCTCGGGTTGCAGGCAGCGGTGAACATCGGCGTCACGACGTCGTTGCTGCCGAACAAAGGATTGCCCCTGCCGTTTATCAGCTACGGCGGATCGAATCTGGCCGCCTGCCTCTTTGGCATTGGACTGCTCCTAAACATTTACCGGCAAGGCGTCCTCGAGCCGGCAAAGAAAAAGAGCGCGGTGATTCGCGCGCGCACGACGCCGAGAATATGAAAGAATTTTCGATTTTCGATTTTGAAAGCCCGGCCTCGCTTGCTGCGCAAGCTGCGTTACGGCGATTTTCGATTGGTTTTAGGGGAGCGCGCGTTTGTTTTTCGCATTCGAAATTCGAAATTCGAAATTCGAAAATCCTATGAACACGGTGATCGCGTGCGGAGGGACCGGCGGACATTTGTTCCCGGGATTGGCGGTCGCGGAGGTGCTGCGCGCGCGGGGCCACGAGGTGATGCTTTTCGTTTCGGAAAAGGAAATCGATTCGCTGGCGATGACCGGTCGCGAAGAATTTCGATTCGAGAAATTGCCGAGTGTCGGATTTCCGTCGCCATTTTCGCCGAGAATTTTCGGGTTCTTCGGCCGGTTTGCGGAAAGCCTGCGACTTTGCCGCGGGATTTACCGGAGATTCAAACCGCACGCCGTTCTCGGGATGGGCGGATTCACGTCTACCGCGCCGGTGCTCGCGGGAAAAATGCGCGGCGTGCCGACGTTCATTCATGAATCGAATGCGATTCCGGGGAAAGCGAATCGCCTCACGGCCCGAATGGTTCGCGCCGTTCTGCTGGGATTCAAGGAATGCGCGGCATTTTTTCCCAACGCGCCGACGGAAGTGACCGGCACGCCGATTCGCCAAGAGCTTCAGCCGATGGATCGCAAGCTCGCGCGGGAGAAACTCGGTCTCCGCGAAGATCTGACCACGCTGCTCGTGATGGGCGGCAGCCAGGGCGCGAGCGGAATCAATCAGGCCGTGATCAAGTCGTTGCCGTTTCTGCACGATTTGCCGATCCAGGTGATCCATCTCGCGGGTGCGCGCGACGAGCGCCTGGTGGCGGACAATTATCAGCGCGAAAAAATTCCGGCGCACGTCGCGGCATTTCATCACGCGATGGAAGAAGTTTACAGCGCCGCCGATTTCGCGATCGCGCGTTCGGGCGCGGCGAGCCTCGCGGAGCTGGCGGCCTTTTCGTTGCCCGCGATCCTGATTCCATTTCCCTACGCCGCCGAGGATCACCAGACGAAGAACGCGGAGATTTTCGTTCGCGCGGGCGCGGCGCTCCTGCTAAAAGAATCCGACCTCACGGCGGAATCGCTCGCGCATAAAATTCGTGAGCTGATCGAGAATCCGAACGAGCTTCGGCGTTTCGCAGAAGTTTCCGCGCGGCTGGCGCCGAAAAACGCGGCCGCGCTCGTGGTCGAAACGATGGAAAGATATACTCAATCGAATCATGACGCTCGCCTCTGAACTCGATCTCCAAAAGATGCTGACGCACGAGCGCCATCGAGTTCATCTCATCGGGGTGGCCGGGAGCGGGATGAGCGGGATCGCGGCGCTGCTTCTGGAGCTGGGGCACGATGTCAGCGGTTCGGACAAGGTGAAATCGTGGGAAGTCGATCGGTTACAGCGGCTCGGTTTGCGTTTTCGCGCCGAGCATCTCGCGGAAGACGCGAAGGACGCCGAGCTGGTGATTTATTCTTCCGCCATTCGGGAAACGAACCCGATCCGCATGGCCGCGGTTGCCGCCGGTCAGCCATTGGTCCGTCGGGCCGAGGCGCTGGCTGCGATCATGTCCGGCAAACGCGGCATCGTCATCGGCGGCATGCACGGCAAGACAACGACATCCGCAATGGCGGCGCACGTCCTGCGCGAAGGCGGAACGCATCCGTCGCATTACGTCGGCGCGGAGATCCCGTTGCTCGGCTCAAACGCCCACTGGGATCCGCGCGGCGAATATTTTGTGGCGGAAGGCGATGAGAGCGACGGCACCATTCGACTTTTTAAACCGGAGCACGCGCTCATTCTCAACATCGAGGAAGAGCATCTCGATTTTTATGCCGACCTCGCCGCGATCGAAGCGGTTTTCTCGCAGCTCCTGGATCAAACCAGCGGCTCGGTTTTTTATTGCGCGGACGATTCCCATGCCGCGCGCATTTGCCGCCAGCATGCGAACCCGATCTCGTTCGGCTTTGCGGAAGAGGCCGACTATCGCGGGACGGATCTTGATCTGCGGGATTTTACTTCGGTGTTCTGCGTCTATCGCCGCGGCGAGAAACTCGGCGAAGCGGTGCTGAACGTCCCGGGGCGACACAATGTCAGCAATGCGCTCGGCGTGATTGCGCTCGCCAGCGAGATCGGGATTCCGTTCGACAAAATTGTGACGTCGTTAGGCCGGTTCCAACACGCGCGCCGGCGGTTCGAGATCAAATACCAGAGCGAGCGTTTCCTGCTCGTGGACGATTATGCGCATCATCCAACGGAAATTTCCGCGACGCTCGCCACAGCGCGAGCAGCGGGACGCAAGCGAGTCCTGACGATGTTCCAGCCGCATCGCTACTCGCGGACGAAAGCGCTGAAGCGTGAGTTCGGGCGCGCGTTCGATCACGCCGAGCGGGTGGTGATTACCGATATCTATCCGGCAAGCGAAAAACCGCTGCCGGGGATCACGGGCCAGACGATCGCGGATGAAATCGCGTCGCACGGGCATCGCGGCGTGAGTTATCAGCCGCAGCTGGGCCGGGTCCACCACGACATCGGAAACATGATCGCGACCGGCGATCTCATTTTGAGCCTTGGGGCTGGAAATATTCACGAGCAGTTGTCCGCGCTCGCTGCCGATCTCGTGATCGCCGAGAAGCTGAAAGCGATTGTTGGCGAAGAAGGCGATGTCCGGCTTTACGAACCGCTCGCGAAACATACGACGCTGCGCGTGGGCGGGCCGGCGCAATTCTGGGTCGAGCCGCGCACGGAAACGGCGTTCGCGGAGCTGATCCGATTTTGCCGGCGCGAGAATCTGCCGCTGTTTGTGATCGGGCGCGGATCGAATCTGCTGGTGCGCGATGGCGGAATTCGCGGCGTGGTCGTTCATCCGTGCGGCGGAGATTTCGACAAGGTTGAAATATCCGGCAACGAAATCACAGCGGGTGTCGGTGCGAAATTGAAACAGATCGCGTATGCCGGAAAAGCGGCGGGGCTCGGCGGCCTGGAATGGATGGAAGGAATTCCCGGGGCGGTTGGTGGCGCGTTGCGGATGAATGCCGGCGCGATGGGCGCGCAAACTTTCGAGAACGTGGTGCGCGTTCGATTTCTCGATGACGAAGGGAACGCGCACGAGAAAACGCCGGCGGAGATGGACGTGCATTATCGGCATGTCGCAACGCTGGAACAGAACTTCGCGGTCAGCGCGGTCTTCAAAGGAATACCGGCGGCCGCGGAAGAAATCGAGCGACGCCTGGATGAATCGCAGGAGAAACGGCGGACGACGCAGCCGGCCGCCAAAAGCGCGGGTTGCATTTTCAAAAATCCGGCGACGATCCCGGCTGGAAAACTGGTCGACGAACTCGGATTAAAAAACAGCCGGGTCGGCAACGCGCGCGTCTCGGAAGTGCACGGCAATTTTATCGTGAATGACGGCGGGGCGAGCGCGACCGAGGTGCTCCAGTTGATTGCGCAGATCCAGGAGACGGCGCGGAAAAAGCGCGGAATCGAATTGGAAACCGAAGTGCAAATCGTGGGAGAGGAAGGATGACGCTTTTTCCAATTTGTCATTCTGAGCGGAGCGAAGCGCAGCGAAGCGGAATCGAAGCCGTAACGCAGCCGACGAAGTCGGCGAGGCCGGGCCTTCCATCTCTGACTATTTCTCCGTCGAGCAGCGCGGAGGGATCAGAGATCTTTCGACTCCGCTTCGCTTCGCTCAAGATGACAGGAATTTTTGGAGGAGATGCATCCCAAGTATGAGCGCGCTCCCTGAAAAAATTGCAGTGTTAATGGGCGGGCCCGGCTCGGAGCGCGCGGTTTCACTGGCGACCGGAGGCGGTGTCGTCAAAGCGCTGCGTTCGTTAGGCTGTGACGTGACGGACGTGGATGTGCGCGGTGCGGACTTCACGCTGCCGGACGATATCGAGCTCGCGTTTCTCACCATTCACGGAACGTTCGGCGAAGACGGCCAGCTCCAGCAGATCCTCGAAGATCGCGGCGTGCCTTACACGGGCGAAGGAGTTGAGGGAAGTTCGCTCGCGTTCGACAAAATCCGATCGAAGGAAGCGTTTCGCGAGCACGGCGTGACCACTCCGTACTGGCAGACGATCAGCGCCGGTCAACGGCCAACCATTCCGATTCCGCTTGTGATCAAAGCGCCGCGTCAGGGTTCGACAGTCGGCGTTCACATCATTCGAAACGAACGAGACATTGACGAGGCCATCGCGGACGCGTCCACCTACGATCGGGAGCTGCTCGTGGAGAAGTTTATTAACGGTCGCGAACTCACGGTTGGGATTCTGGGGGATCAGGTATTGCCGATCATCGAGATCATTCCGAAAGGCGGGTTTTACGATTTCAAGAACAAGTATCCATTTCTGAATCCGAGTGCCGGTGGCGCGGCCGAACACGTCTGTCCGGCGAAGATCGATCCGGAAAAGACCGACGAGATTCAACAACTGGCGCTGCGCGCTTTCCGGGCGTTGGACCTGAAAGTCTACGCGCGCGTGGACGTGCTCCTGCCCGATGACGGGGCGCCGACCGTGCTCGAGGCGAACACGATTCCCGGAATGACCGAGGCGAGTCTGTTGCCCGAGGCGGCTGCGGTGGCCGGCATAAGTTACCCGCAACTCTGTGCGCGAATCATCGAGCTCTCCGCGAAACGCCTGGCCGCGAAATGAGAACGAAGAACCCACGGTCGCATCCGAAGAATGAGCGCGTGTCGAACTCGCGCCAGCGCCGGCAACAGCATCTTCTCGATGTTCGCGTGCGCTCGCACAAGGCGACGCAGCATCGGAACCGCCGCATTCTTGTTTTCCTCTCGAAGATCGTGCTCGTGCTCGTGCTCGCGGCCGGCGTCGTCCTTGGCGTTCGTTACGGCGCGAAGCATTTCTTTTTCGAGAACCCGGATTACCAACTGAGCCAGATCGAAACCCAGACGGACGGGACGCTGCAGCGCGATCAGATTTTGAAAACCGCCGAATTGCGCGAAGGCGTGAACATTTTCAGCGTTAATCTCGGGCGGGTTCGCGATCAACTGCAGCAACTCCCGCAGGTCGACGAAGTCCAGGTGATCCGAAAACTGCCGGGCGAGATCGACATTCGGATCGTGGAGCGCAAACCAATCGCGTGGATCACGTCCGACAAACAGATCGCCGATCCTTTTGCATCCGACGTCGCTTTTCTGGTGGACGCGCGCGGCGTTCTCATGAAAGAAAAGAAGTTGTTGCCTGAATACCTCGGCCTGCCGTTGATCACGGGATGCACGAGCGAGTCGCTCGAGCCGGGAAAAATCGTCGAGTCATTCGAAGCGAAGTCGGCCCTGGAACTATTGCGGTTGAGCACCGCGAGCTTCATGCAAACGCGATTTCAGATTCGCGAGATCGATGTTTCGAAAGGCTATTGCCTCGTCGTTTCGGACAAGAACCACACCCGGGTGACGTTCGGCTTCGATAATCTCGAGGCGCAATTGCAGCGGCTCGAGCAGTTCCTGGTTTACGCGGACGATTCGAAGCGCGAGCTCGCGACGGTCAATCTTCTCGTCCAGCGCAACATTCCGGTGACGTTCGGGCGCAACGCGGTAGAAGTAATTAACGACACCCTCGATCCCGACGCGGAACCGCGAATCATGAAAGCGATTCCCGTTCATCCCCTGGCCGGACCGAAGACATTGGAGCCGGGACGCCCTCGTCCCGAAGCGAAACAGCGGCGTGAGGGCACGCCGGCTCCAGTCCGGAAAGCAATTCCCCTGAAGAAACCCAGAAAGGATTAGAAAGCAGACATGGCAAGCAGCGATCTCATGGTGGGCCTCGAAATTGGGACCTCGAAAATTTGTGTAGTAGTCGGCGAAGGACGGCCTGACGGCACGATCAAGATTCTCGGTGTCGGGCAGGCGCCTTCGCGCGGCGTGCGCAAAGGCGAGATCGTCGATTTCGAGACCGCGATGAAATGCGTGCACGAAGCGGTGGTCGACGCCGAGACGAAAAGCGACGTGATGATTCGCAGCCTTTATGTCGGCGTCACCGGGTCGCACATCCAGAGTTTCAACAATCGCGGACTGGTGACGTTGCCGGAAGATCGCGACGAGATCGACGAGCAGGACATCGAAGACGTGAAGATCAACGCGCGCGAAGTCAGCATTCCCGCGCCGAACGCGTTCCTGCACTCAATCATTCAGCATTATCACGTCGATGGGCAGGAAGGCGTGCTGAACCCGATCGGGATGCTCGGCGAAAAACTCGAGGCGGATTTCCACATTATCCATGGGGTGCGGACGCGGATTCAAAACACGATCCGTTGCGTGAAGGAGTTGCCGCTCGAGGTAGAAGACGTTGTCTTTACCGCGCTCGCTTCGGCGCAGGTGGTGTTGACGCAGCACCAGAAAAATCTCGGCGCGCTCGTCATCGATGTCGGCGGCGGGACCAGCGATTACATTCTCTATGTCGACGGCGCGGTGAAACAGAGCGGCGTCCTGGCCGTCGGGGGCGATCACATCACGAACGACATCTCGATGGGATTGCGCATTCCGATGACGCGCGCGGAAAAGCTCAAGATCGAGGAAGGCAGCGTCACGCTCGGAAATTCATTGCCCGGGGAAACGATTTTGTTGAAAGACGATTCCGGTTTTGCCGGCAAAGAGATCGAGCGCGAGGCGCTGAACACGATCATTCATCTGCGATTGCGCGAAACGTTCGAGCTCCTCAAGCGAAAGCTCGAGGAAGAACCGTTCATCAATTACATCGGCGAAGGCGTTTTCATCACCGGCGGGTGCAGTCATCTGAACGGGATCGACCATCTCGCCGAGGAAGTTTTCGAATTACCGGCCCGCGTGGCCCACGCCCAGACGATGTCCGGCCTAACGAGCGCTTTCGAGAACCCGCAATTCTCGGCCGCCATCGGCCTGATCAAGTACGCGCAGGCGATGCAAACGGACCGCCGACCGACGGGCGGATTCGGCAGGATATTTGGGAAAATCTTTAACGGAATGAGATCGTGAAGAAAGCTCCAAGCACCAAAATCCAAGCTCCAAAGAAGCACCAAGCTCCAAAATCCGGAGCACGGGAGTTTGGTGTTTGGAGCTTGGTGCTTCTCTGGAGCTTGGTGCTTGGAATTTGGAGCTTTTGAAATGATTCAACTCAATCGCAACTTCAACCTTCCCGAGAAAGCCGACGAAGATATTCCGATCAAGGTGGTCGGTGTCGGCGGCGCGGGCTGCAATGTTCTCGATCGAATCGTCCTCGATGGACTCGACAAGGCGGATCTGATCGCGATCAACACGGACGTACAGGCGCTCGCCAGTTCGGTGGCGTCGACGAAAGTGCAGCTCGGTCGCTCGGTCACCCGCGGTCTCGGTGCCGGCGGCGATCCCGAGGTCGGTTACAACGCGGCGTATGAATCGGCGGATGAAATTCGGCAGGCGCTGCGAGATGCACGGATGATTTTCGTTTGCGCCGGGCTCGGCGGCGGGACCGGCTCGGGCGCAGCCCCGGCGGTGGCGCAGGTCGCGCGCGAACATGGTTCGCTCGTTCTGGGATTCGTGACTCTTCCGTTCGCGTTCGAAGGCAAACGGCGACTCGCCCAAGCGCAGGAAGCGCTCGCGAAATTGCGCGAAAACTGCGACGCCGTCATTTGCTTCGAGAACGATCGCCTCGGCGACATGGTCGCGCCGAAAGCGGGAATTCATCAGGCGTTCGCCGCCGCGGACCAAATGATCAGCCAAAGCGTGCGCTCGATTACGAGCCTGATTCAACGGCCCGGTTTGATTCGGATCGGTTTCGACGATCTGCTCGCGGCTCTCCGCAGTCCAAGCGGTCGCTGTTTGTTTGGCTTTGGCGAATCCGATTCCGACAACCGCGCCCACGACGCGCTCACCCAGGCGTTGAAAAATCCGTTGATGGATCGCGGCCGGATGCTGGCCGACGCATCGCATGTCCTTGTCCAGGTTTCGGGCGGGCCTGGGATGACGTTGACCGAAGTCGAGATCCTGATGCAGGACCTTGGGAAACATATTCGCGACGAGACCCAGATTATTTTCGGGACGTCAGTCGATTCGCGAATGGGAAATCGACTGAGCGTGACGCTGATCAGCTCGTTAGGCGCGGCTGACGAAACGAAAGTTGTCGCGCCGAAACGGGTCGTCGTTTCCAAACCGGCGCCGCCGCCGCCCGCACCGCCGCTTTGGGAACCAGTCGAAGAAACGCCGCCGGTTATCGCGGCAGAAGAAGAACCGGCGCCCGTTGCGGACGAGATCGCGTTCACTCCCCAACTCATCGAAGCGGAGCTCAAGCCATTCGAGCAAGTTGAGCCAGAGCCCGTTTCGTCAGCGCCGGAAGAACCGGAAATCGAAGAGCCGCCTCCGCAGCCGCGCGTGATCCTGCCGAAAAAGAAGCCGGCGATTTTCAAGGAACCGAACCCTGTCGCCGAAAAGAAACCGCAGGCCCGCCAGGAGATGATGCAATTCGAGCCGGTCACACGCGGCCGCTTCGAGAAAAGCGAGCCGACCATCGTCGAAGGCCAGGATCTCGATGTGCCGACGTTTCTGCGCAAAAACGTGCGCGTGAAGTAACGGCATTTTCGGCCTTGTGTTGTAGCGACGGCGCTCTGTCGCCGTAATACGCGTCGATTCAGCAAGGCGTCTCACGCCGACAGAGCGGCGTCGCTACAACTACTGGACGTTCGTTATTTCTTCATCAAGTCGAGCACGGCGCTGGTCATGCCGATGATGCCGGTGCGAATCGTTGGTTCGGGGACAGGCGCGAATTTACTTGAGTGCAGACTCGGCAACGGCAGTGCGCCGGGCTTCTTGCTCTCGGCGACTTTCGCGGGATCGACCGCCCCCACATTGAACATGAATGCCGGAATCGAATGGTCCGGCAGACTGTATTCGCTGAAATCTTCGCCGCCCATCGTCGGGTCTTTTGGTGTCACGTTGTCGTTTCCGAGCGCCGTCTTGAGCGCGGCCGTCACGCGTTTCGTCAGCTCCGGATTATTGTAGGTCGCGGGCGTGTATTGATCCTTTTCCACGTGCACGTCCGGCGCGTGGTCCGCCGGGACGCCCGCAGTCGTCGCGATTCCTTTCGCGATCCGCTCGATCGTGGCCAGGACTCGATCGCGGACTTCCTGTTTATAAGTGCGCACGGTCAACTGCATCTTCACTTCGTCTGGAATGATGTTGTGCTTGGTGCCGCCGTGAATGGAGCCGACGGTGACGACCACTGGGTCGAGCGGATTGTTCTCCCGGCTCGCGATGGTTTGCCAGGCGTTGATCATCTCGGCCGAGAGCACGATCGGATCTTTTGTCTTGTGTGGATACGCGCCGTGCCCGCCCATTCCTTTTACGGTCACGTCGACTGAATCGACGTTCGCGTAGCAATAACCTTCGGTGACTCCGATCTGGCCTGTCGCGATTTCCGCGTCATCATGGAGCCCGAGCACGTAATTCGGTTTTGGCCAGCGCGTGTAAAGCCCGTCCTTCAACAATGCCCGCGCGCCGCCCACCGTTTCCTCTGCCGGTTGCCCGATGAAAATGATCGTGCCGTGCCATTTGTCCTTCAACTTCCCGAGCGCGCGCGCGGTGCCGATGAACGTCGACATATGAATGTCGTGTCCGCACGCGTGCATCACAGACACTTCCTGGCCGGCGTCGTTTTTCGTCGTGACTGTGCTCGCGTACGGCACGCCGGTTTCTTCATGAACCGGAAGCGCATCGAGGTCCGTCCGGACGGCGACGACTGGTCCGTCGCCATTTTTCATTACTCCGATCACACCGAAACAGGTGAGGCCAGGTTTGTCGTACTTGCCGACGCGCTCCGTCACTTCGCAACCCGCCGCTTTTAGTTCCTTCGCCACAATCGCGGCCGAGCGCTCCTCATGCGTGGAAAGCTCGGGATGGGTATGGAGGTCTTTGTAAATCGTGATGAGCGACGGCAGCTCCGCATCCGCGATTTGTTGCGGCGTTTGCTGGGCAAGCAGTGAAGTCGATACAAGAGCGATCGCGAAACTAAGAAAACGAATCTTCATGCCCGACCTATACTCTGTCGTCCCGAGCGCAGTCGAGCGCTCTCTCGCCCTCTACGCGGGAAGCGGGCGCGCCCACTCGGTCGGCGCCGGCGCATTTGCTTTGCGTTTCCTCCGTTGCCGCAACTGATCGAGCGCCAGATAAATCACAGGCGTCGTGTAGAGGGTCAGAAGTTGCGAGACGATCAGGCCACCCACGATGGCGATGCCGAGCGGCCGGCGGAGTTCGCTGCCGACGCCCATTCCGATCGCGAGCGGCAACGCGCCGAACATCGCGGCCATTGTCGTCATCATGATCGGACGAAAACGGACGAGGCACGCCTGGTAAATCGATTCTTCCGGGCTCAATCCTTCATGCCGTTCCGCTTCGAGCGCGAAATCGACCATCATGATCGCGTTCTTTTTCACGATGCCAACGAGGAGAATAATTCCGATGGTGGAGACGATGGAAAGTTCGTCACCGGTGACGAGCATGGCGAGGAGCGCGCCCAAACCTGCCGACGGCAGAGTGGACAAAATTGTCAGCGGATGGATCAGGCTTTCGTAGAGCATGCCGAGCACGATGTAGACAGCGATGAGCGCGGTGAGAATAAGAAGCGGCTGCGACGAGAGCGACGCCTGAAAAACCTGGGCGGTGCCCGCGAAGCTTCCCCGAACTCCCGACGGCATGCCGAGCTCGCGCGCGGCTCGCTCGATGATCTGAGTTGCTTCGCCTAACGACACGCCCGGGCCAGTATTAAACGAAACGGTGACGCAGGGAAATTGTCCCTGGTGATTGACCGAGAGCGGCGTGTTGCTCGTCTCAAAATGCGCGATCGTGCTGAGGGGCACCTGGCTTCCGGTCGATGACTTCACGTAAATTTTGTCGAGTGACGTCGGATCGAGCTGAAACTTCGGATCGACCTCGAGCACGACGTGATATTGATTTTGCTGGGTGTAAATGATCGAGACCTGGCGCTGGCCAAACGCGCTGTAGAGCGTGCTATCCACGGCCTGTGGTTGAATGCCGAGGCGCGCCGCCGCGTCGCGATCGATCACCACGTTTTCCTGAAGTCCGCGAAACTGCTGGTCGCTCGTCGGATCTTTGATCTGCGGATAGTCGCGCAGTTTATTTACAAGCTTCGGCGCCCAGGTATTCAGCTCATCGATGTTTTGATCGGTCAGCGCGTATTGATAGAGCGCCTTCGACGAGCGGCCGCCGACCCGGATGTCCTGGCCGGGCGTGAGAAAAAGATACGCGCCCGCGATCTTCGAAAGTTTCCCGCGCAAACGCGCGATCACTTTGGCGACGTCGTCCTGGCGCTTGTCTTTCCCGCTTCCTTTCGGCTTCAGGGAAACGAACATCCGCCCATTATTCAGGGCGGAGCCGCTCCCGCCGCCGAAGAACGACCCGACCGCCGCCACCGCCGGATCGGCCATCACAATTCTTACAACTTCATCTTCCTTCTCCTTCATCGCTTCGAAGGAAATATCCTGCGCGGCCTCCGTCGTTCCCATCAGCTGGCCGGTATCCTGTTGCGGAAAAAATCCTTTCGGCACCACGAAGTAGAGCCAGACCGTGGCGACGATCACCGCGGCGGTCACGATGAGCATCAGGTATTCGTGCTGCAAAACCGATTTCAAACTGTCCGCGTAGAAGTCATGCATCCGGTTGAAGGCAGTTTCGGTGGCGCGATAAAGCCAGTTGTGTTTTTCCTTCGGGTTTTCCTTTTTCAAAAAACGGCCGCAGAGCATCGGCGTGAGCGTGAGTGAGACGACGCCGGACACCAGGATCGCCGCGCTCAGCGTGACCGCGAATTCGTGAAAGAGCCGCCCGATCAATCCGCTCATGAAGAGAAGCGGAATAAAAACCGCGACGAGTGAGAGACTGATCGAGATCACGGTAAAACCGATCTGGCGCGCGCCTTTCAACGCGGCCTGAAACGGTGATTCACCTTTCTCGATGAAGCGCACGATGTTTTCGATGACGACAATCGCGTCATCGACCACGAAACCCGTCGAGACCGTGAGGGCCATGAGAGAAAGATTGTCGAGGCTGTAATCGCAGAGCCACATCACGCCGAACGTGCCGGCGAGCGCGAGCGGCATCGTGATCCCGGCGATGAAAGTGGGCCAGAATCGCCGCAGAAAGAGAAACATCACCATCACAACCAGGCCGACCGTGATGACGAGCGTGAGCTGCACGTCGTTGACCGACGACCGGATCGTGGTCGTGCGATCGTTCATCACTTCGAGATGCACGCTCGGCGGCAGCCAGGTGCGAAGCTGCGGAAGGATCGCGCGAATCTGATCGGTCGTGCGGACCACATTCGCGTCCGGCTGTTTGAAAATCACGAGCAGGACCGCGCGCTTGTTGTTGAACAAACCGGCCTGATCGCGGTTCTCGACGCTGTCGATCGCGGTGCCGACATCGCGCAACGGCACCGCCGCGCCGTTATGCTGCGCGACAATGATCGGCTGATATTGATCGGCGTGAAGAAGCTGATCGTTGCTCGCGATGATGAACCGCTGGTTCGGGCCGTCGAGCGCGCCTTTCGGCTCGTTCACGTTCACTTGCGCAAGTTGCAGGCGAATGTCCTCGAGGCTCAGCCCCATCGAAGCGAGCGCGACAGGATTGACCTGGACGCGGACGGCTGATTTCGCGCCGCCGCCGATTGTGACCTGGCTCACACCTTCCACCTGGCTGATGCGCTGCCCGATGATTTGATCGGCAAGGTTGTAAACTTCGGAGAGCTCGTGCGTGTCCGAGGTCATCGCGAGGATCATGATCGGCGCGTCGGACGGATTCACTTTGCGATACGACGGCGGGTTCGGCAGGCCGCTGGGCAATTCGCCGGCAGCGGCGTTGATCGCGGCCTGGACGTCGCGGGCGGCGCCGTTGATGTCGCGGTTCAAATCGAATTGGATCGTCATGGACGATCCGCCTAACGAACTGGTGGAAGTGATTTCGGAAACGCCCGCGATTTGCGAGAAGCGCCGCTCGAGTGGTGCAGCCAGGGAAGAAGCGGCCGTCGCCGGATCGACGCCCGGTTGCTGCGCGCTGACATTGATCGTCGGGAAATCGACTTTCGGTAGCGGCGCGACCGGCAGGAAGTGATAGGCGACTGCGCCGAGGAGCAGAATCCCCGCGGCCAGTAACGAAGTGCCGACCGGTCGCCGAATGAATGGCTCGGAGACGTTCATAACATGCTGGGGAGCGCACGCGCCCTCGCGTGCTGGCGATGGCGCCCTCGCCATCGCGAACTTCTCTTCAAGAAACCAGCGCCTGACCCGGCAAAGTTTGTTTCGGCGAGGGCGCCGAAACCAGCACGCGAGGCGCGTGCGCTCCCCGGACTCGCGCTTACGGTTCTTCGGAATTTCGGCGCGAGGTGGTGACTGCTGGAATCAAACACAGCCATAATCTAAAACCTCCTCTGATGGTGCGGATCGCTGCCGTTGCCATTGGCGCTGGCGAACTCCGGATCGTGTCGTGTGCCAAGTGGAAGCTCGGCCTGTTTGATACGCCCCCTGTTGCGCCGCCGCTCGACCCAGGCACCGAAGCGATCGAGATACAAATAAATCACCGGCGTGGTGTAGAGGGTGAGAAATTGCGAGAGCAATAAACCGCCCACGATGGAAATACCGAGTGGCCGCCGCAATTCGCTCCCGGTGCCGTGCTCGAGCGCGAGCGGCAACGCGCCCAGGAGTGCCGCCGCCGTTGTCATCATGATCGGGCGAAAGCGCAGCAGGCACGCCTGGTAAATCGATTCCTCGGGCGACATTCCTTCGTTCCGCTCCGCTTCGAGCGCGAAGTCGATCATCATGATCGCGTTCTTTTTCACGATCCCGATAAGCAGGATGATCCCGATGAGCGCGACGAGCGAAAAATCGATCCGGCAAATCATGAGGGCGAGAAGCGCGCCGACTCCGGCCGAAGGCAGCGTCGAAAGAATCGTGATCGGATGAATGTAACTTTCGTAGAGAACGCCGAGGACGATGTAGATGACGACGATCGCGGCCAGAATCAGGAAGGGTTCGCTCGTGAGCGACGAGCGGAATTCCGCCGCCGCGCCGGTGAATGTGGTCGCGACCGTTTCCGGCAATCCGATTTCCTGTTCCGCTTTTTGAATGGCGGGAATCGCGTGGCTAAGCGAGCTGCCCGATTGGAGATTGAACGAAATCGTGGCGGCGGGGAACTGGCCCTGGTGCGGAATGGAGAGCGGCGTGTTGCCTACTCGCATCGTGGCAAACGCGCTCAGCGGCACCGGCGCGCCCGTGCTCGATTTCACATAAATCTTGTCGAGGACTTCGGGCGACGACCGAAAGTTCGGTTCCACTTCGAGGATGACGCGGAACTGGTTCAGCTGCGTGAAAATGATCGAGACCTGGCGCTGACCAAACGCGTCGTAAAGCGTGTCGTCGATCGCCTGGGTCAGGACATTCAAGCGCGACGCTTTTTCGCGATCGACGTCGACGTTGAGCTGGAGGCCGTTGACCTGCTGATCGCTCGCCACATCGCTGAGTTCCGATAATTGCCCGAGCTTTTGGACCAGCTTCGGGGTCCACTCCGCCAGCTCGGCCGCATCGGCGTCCTGTAAAATGTATTGGTATTGGGTGCGGCTGACACGCGCGTCGATTTGCAAATCCTGCGCGGCCTGCATGAAGAGCGAGACGCCTTCCACGCCGCGGGTGGCGTTGCGCAATCGCGTAATGATTTCCTCGGCAGTCCCGCCTCGCTTGTTGTGAGGCTTGAGCACGACATAAACGCGCGCTGTGTTCACGGTCGCGTTCACCGTGCCCGCGCCGACCGAAGCGGAAACGTTCGAGACATCGGGATCTTTGCGGACGATGTCGGAAATAGCGTGGACGCGTTCCACCATCGCTTTGAACGAAATGTTTTCGGCCGCGTCGGTCACCGCGACGATCACGCCTGTGTCCTGCTGCGGGAGCAGGCCTTTTGGAATGACGATGTAGAGGAGAATGGTCGCGACGAGCGTAGCGAGCGCGATGATCAACGTGCCCTTTTGATGAGCGAGCACCCAGCGCAATCCGCGTTCGTAGAGATCGCGGAAGCGGTCGAAGAAATTCTCGGTCCAAACCAGGAAGCGATTTTGCTTCGCGTCCTCTTCTTCTTTTTCCGAGCGCAACAACTTCGCGCACATCATCGGCGTGAGCGTCAGCGAGACGAAAGCCGAGACGACGACGGCGACGCTGAGCGTGATGGCGAACTCGCGGAACAAGCGGCCGACGATCCCGGTCATGAACAAGAGCGGAATGAAAACGGCGATAAGCGAAACGCTCAGCGACACGACCGTGAACCCGATCTGGCGTGCGCCTTTCAGCGCCGCTTCAAACGGCGGATCGCCCATCTCGATGAAGCGGACGATGTTCTCGATCATCACGATCGCGTCGTCGACGACGAAGCCGGTCGAGATCGTCAGCGCCATCAACGACAGATTGTCGAGGCTGAATCCGGCGAGGTACATGATGCCGAACGTGCCGATGAGCGAGAGCGGCAGGGCCACGCTCGGGATGACCGTCGCCCAGAGTTTGCGGAGGAAAACGAACATCACCATCACGACGAGCACGACCGTGAGCAGAAGCGTGAACTGCACGTCGGTCACGGAGGCCCGGATCGTTTCGGTGCGATCGGCGAGAATCGAAACGCGGACAGATGGCGGCAGCGTGCCGGTCAGGCGCGGGAGCAATTCCTTCACGCGATCGACCGTCTGAATGATATTCGCGCCGGGCTGGCGTTGAATATCGAGAAGGACCGCGGGATGCTCGCCATTTTTCGAGCCGACCCACGCCGCCAGCTGGTCGTTCTCGACGCTGTCGATGATGTTGGCAATGTCGCCCAGGCGAATCGGCGCACCGTTCTTGTAAGCAACAATGATCGGCTTGTAGGCGTCGGCGGAAAAAATCTGGTCGTTCGATCCGATGGTGAACGACTGGCGCGGCCCGTCGAAGCTGCCTTTCGGCGCGTTCACGTTCGCCTGGCCGAGAATCGCGCGGACATCTTCCAGGCTGAGTTTGAGCGCCGAGATCGTGGCGGGATTCACTTGGACGCGGACCGCCGGCTTTTGATTTCCCTGAATGGTGACCAGACCGACGCCGCTAACTTCGCTGAGCTTTTGCGCGAGGAGCGTGTCGGCAAAATCGTTCACCCGATCGAGCGGCAGACTGTCCGACGTGATTGAGAGTGTGAGGATCGGCGTGTCGGCCGGATTGACCTTGTTGTATTTCGGCGGGTTCGGCAGATCGCGCGGGAGGAATCCGCCGGCGATATTGATCGCGGCCTGGACGTCCTGCGCTGCGACGTCGATCGGGCGATCGAGAGCGAATTGGAGCGTGATCGTCGAAGTTCCAAACGAGCTCGTGGAATTCATCGACGCGAGGCCGCTGATTTGCCCGAACTGGCGTTCGAGCGGCGTGGTGATCGACGAGACCATCACGTCGGCGCTCGCACCGGGGTAAAGCGTCGTTACCTGGATGGTCGGGAAATCGACGGTGGGCAGCGCCGAGATCGGCAGCAATTTGTAGCCGAGCAGGCCGAGCAGGATTACGCCAATCATCAAGAGCGACGTCGCAACCGGCCGGCGAATGAAAGGCTCGGAGATGTTCACGACTTCGTTGGCTTCGGTGATTTGCCGTGGGGCGATTTCCCCGGCGAGGTCTGGGCCGCGTTCTGTCCGGGCGGGCTGCTCAACTCAACGTGCGCGCCGGGTTGCAATTTATATTGCCCGTCAACGACAACGTCCTCGCCTGGCTTCAATCCATCGTCGACCACGGTCTCGTTATTTTCCGTCTGCGCGATTTTGATCGACCGCATTTCAGCGGTCTTGTCCGGTTTGATCACATAGGCATAGGTGCCCTGGGGCCCGCGCTGCACCACGCTCGCCGGAATGACGGTCGCGCCTTTTCTCGTTGTGAGAATCAGGCGCGCGTTCACGAATTTCCCTGGCCACAATTTCAGGTCGTCGTTCGGGAACGTCGCCTTCAATTTGATCGTGCCGGTCGCCTGATCGATTTCGTTGTCCACAACGGCGAGCGCGCCTTCGCCGAGCAGCGTCGTGTTCCCGCGATCGAACGCCGAGACCTTTAGACCACCCTGCGCGCCGCCCTCGTTGGTCACTTCCTGAAGATTTTGTTCCGGCAAGGTGAAGACAACGGAGATCGGCCGCAGTTGGGTAATAACCACGATGCCGTTCTGGTCGGCGGCGTGAACAAGATTGCCCACGTCGACCTGCCGAATGCCGATGCGTCCATCGATCGGCGATTTGATATGGCAGTAATCGAGATTCACCTGCGCAGCGTCAGCGGCGGCTTGCGATTTTTGCGCGTTCGCGACGGCAGTGTCGTAATCCTGCGCCGCTACGACATTTCTCGCGCGCAGGTCCGTTTGCCTCTTCAACGTGACCTGATCCAAGGCCGCTTGCGCTTTCGCCTGATCGAGCACGGCTTGGTACGGATGAGGATCGAGCTCAGCGAGCACGTCGCCGGTTTTCACGTCCTGCCCTTCGGTAAAGAGGACCTTCACCAGTTCGCCGTCAACGCGGGCGTGGACGGTCACGGTGTTGAAGGCCTGGACGGTCCCAAGTCCGTCGAGATAAATCGGCACGTCCTTTTGCTCGACTTTTGCCGCGACAACCGGCACCGCGCCGCCGCCTGAGCCCGGACCGCTTCTCGAATTCCGGCCGCTGGATTGCGCGTCCGCGGAGGAACTGATGCGACGGCACGTCCACCAGCCGGCCAGCAGGAGCACGACGCCGGCAATGATGAAGAGCGTTCGTTTCGACATAAGGATTGAACTGCCGCCGGCCGCCGATGACTCACGGCAATGTCAGCGTTTCTCTTATTTTATTCGTGTCTGGGGCAGCATTCGCCCGTCCAGCCGGAGAAGATGCGCCACGATTGATGTATTCATGTTCAAAAAGTACCTTTCGGCTCTTCCGTCTCCATGATGCGATGGGAGGGTTTGGGAGTGCTACGTAGGAAATGAAGGCAGCTCCCTCTTTTGAGATCGCACGAGAAGGAACGCCTGCGGCGAGGATGTCATCAGTTGTCATTCTGAGCGAAGTCGAGGAATCTCTGGCTTCATGGCGTTTGAAGAAAACACGCTGCTTTTCGGCTCCGATCCCACCGAACGGATCGTCGCAATTGAGCTGGGCGAAACGGGCACCGTAAAAGTTTATCGCCGAGAAAAAGATGGATCGGTCAGCGTCGACATCGAGCCGTTCCATCCTTTCGTCTGGTGCGATTCCGACGTGACCGATCTGAATATCGACGCTGAGAAGCTCGCGGGTGATTTGCGTTACGGCTGGCGGATCAGCGTGAATAGTTGGAAAGAGCTGATCGCCCTCCGCAATGGGCTGAAGAACGCGGGCCGCAGCTTCTTCGCGCTGAGCGATCCGGTTCAGCATTATCTCACGCACACCGGTCGCACGCTTTTCAAAGGCTTCGCCTTCGAAGAACTGCGCCGGCTCCAGCTCGAAGTTCTTTCGCTCGACGAACGCCTGATGAGCATCGCGCTCTCCGACAATACGGGTTGGGAAGAACTAATCGTTGTCGATCCCGGCAACGCCGAGGAATCGGAGCGCGTGGCGCTCAAGCAATTGACCGCGCTGATCAAGGAACGCGATCCGGATGTGATCGAGGGCCACAATCTATTTCGTTCCGATCTTCCCCTTGTCGTTGCTCGAGCGCGAAAGGCGAAGGTTAAACTCGATTGGGGACGCAGCGGCGGATTTCTCCGCTCGCGCCCATCGCGACTCCAGATCGCGGAGAAGACAATCGATTATCCGAAGTTCGCCGTCGATGGCCGGCACTTCGTCGACACATTTCTGCTCGCGCATTTCTACGACGTCGGGATGCGCAGTTTGTCGGGCTTCGAGCGCATCGATGTCGCCCAGCATTTCGGACTCTGCGATTCGGCGGATCTCTCGTCGCTTACCGGCAAAGAACTCGAGCGTGAATACGTCGCCGGTAGCGAGCGCTTCCGAAAGCGTGCTCTGTGCGCCGTGCGCGAAACCCGCGCCGTCGCCGATCTCCTGAGCCCCAGTTACTTCATCCAGGCGCAAATTTTTCCCTACAACTACCAGGATGTGATCGTGCGCGGGAACGCGACGCGGATTAACGGTCTTTTCCTCCGCGAATATTACCGGCAACGCCATTCCATTCCCGAGATGCCGATGGTGCGCGGGTTCGAAGGCGGTTACACCGCGATCTTTTTCACCGGCGTCGCGCGCAACGTCTGGCATTGCGATATCGCGTCGCTCTATCCCTCCATCATGCTCCAGTTCGATTGCTGGCCCGCCACCGATCAGCTCCAGATTTTTCGGCATTTGCTTACGGATCTGCGGACTTTTCGGCTCGAGGCGAAGGCCAGCATGCGCGCCGCGAATGACCGCGCGAAGCAGCAATATTTCCACGCGCTCCAAAACACCTTCAAGGTTCTGATCAACAGCTTCTACGGCTACCTCGGTTTCGCCCAGGGACACTTCGCCGATTTCGATGCCGCGGCACGCGTTACCCAGATCGGCCGCGAGCTATTGCAGAAAATGATCGACTGGCTGACCGCGCACGGCGCCCAAGTAATCGAAGTCGATACCGACGGTATTTATTTCGTTCCGCCGGCTGCTGTAGCCGCGTCCCTGGGGGACGCGCCGGGAGCGAGCGCCGAAGCCCACGCCGCCCACAGGGCGGCGGCTACAGAAGAATTGCGAAGCGAGCTCGCGAAAGAATTGCCGCCCGGCATCGAGGTCGAGTTCGACGAGCAATTCGACGCGATGTTCAGCTACAAGGCGAAAAACTACGCACTCCTTACTCGCGACGGTGACGTCGTTATCAAAGGCGGCGCGTTGAAGTCGCGCGGCCTGGAGAAATTTCAGCGCGTTTTCCTCGAGGAGATGATCAAACTACTCATGGAAGGAAAGTCGGACGCGATTCCCGCGTTGCGCGAAGACTTCGAAAAGAAAATCCGCGACCGTGAATGGCCCATCGACATGCTGATGAAGACCGATACGCTTCAGGATTCGCTCGATAAATACCGCGCCAAGATCGGCGCCGGCGGCCGCAATCGCGCCGCGGCGTACGAGCTCGCCCTGGCCAGCGGTCGAAATTACAAACCGGGCGAACAGATCAGTTACTACATCAAAGCCACGCCCAAGAAAGTCGCCGCCTACGAAGCCGCCAAACTCGCGAGCGACTTTGATCCCGATAACCGCGACGAAAACGTGGATTACTATGCCGCGAAGCTGGACGAGTTGGTAAAGAAGTTCGGCGGAGTTACCGCGCCCGAGGCGAAACAGGCCACTCTTCTGTAATCCTTGCCCTTCAATTCTTCGCCTGGCAAAGGCAGGAGGTCGTGATTTTCGTGTCGGACTTGGCCCAGGTTTTTTGGAACTTCGCGTCCAGCGCCGCAACCTCGTCTGGGTTTTTCTGCTGTTGCCGCAGGCTTTCGGCAAGACCGAAGAGCGACCAGCCGTTGTCGGGCAAGCGAGCCAGATCATCGCGATAGACTTGTTCGGCCTCGGCGAAGCGGCGCATTTTTATGAGGACCGCGCCTAACGAGTGACGGATCGGGATCATCCAGGCGGGCGGCTCGTCGTATTTCAACGCGTCCTGTTCTTTTGTGGCGGTTTGCAGCTCGGCGACGCCAGCGTCCAGATTCTTTTCAGCCACCAGAATCTCGCCTTCGAGCATGTGGGTCGCCAGCGAGATGACATCGACAGCGGTGTTATTGCCCAACTGCGTTTCTTTCGGAACCAGCTTTGCGCCTTCCACGAAGAGCGTCTGTTCCTTGCGCGCTTTAACGGTGTCGCCCTTGGCGGCATAGGCGGTCGCTCGCGCTGCGTGATGAAACGCACGGACGAATGGCATTCCCGGCGGATATTTGTCCGGCTCGGCGAGGATTTCATCCCAGCGGCCGAAGCGCACCATCACTTCGAGGGGCACCGCGAAAAAGCCGTCGGCGAAGGCCGCACTTTCCTTCACGAATTTCGCCGGGATTTCGGCGACCATCGCGCGAACATTTTTCATGGCGACTTCGCGCTGCCCGGTCATTAACGCCGCGAACGCGAGCATGTGGCGATTGTGCGCCGCGTACACCGGCAGCAAACCGGTGGGCGGTCCGACGATGTTCCGGTAACGCTTGTCCGCGCCGATCGCTTTTTCGTTCGTCTCGATCGCCTGCTGCCAGCGGCCGCGCCGGATATCGATATGCGACGGCATGTGGACATTGTGCGCGAGACCCGGCTGGAGATTCCGCAGCCGATCCGCCGCCGCGTCCGCGCGCTCCGGATTCCGCGACGCTTCGACGGCGTGAATGTAAAGATGGTTCGCGAACGGATGGTTCGGATTCAGTTTCAATACCGCGTCAAGGGTCGCGACGATTTCTTCCGTGCCCGGGTTCGGCTGGCCCTCGAGCGTCCACTGGTTCCATGGCCGGAAATCCATCATCGACTCCGCGAACAGCGCGCCGACATCCTGATCGTCTGGGAACTGTTTCCAAACTTGGCGCATCGCCGCGGCGTAAGCTTCATCGAGCGGCTTGCGATCTTCCGGTTGCGGATTCGCGTAACGATGGCTCAGCGCTTTGATAAGTGCTTTCTCAACCGGCGACGCCTTCTCGGCGTCTTGCTGCGCTAATTGCAATTCCTTCCAGGCCGCTTCCGCTGCGGGCGGCGGGACCAGCGGAAAATTTATGTGCGGCCCGTTCGCCAGCGCAATCCCCCAATGCGCCATCGCGCACTTCGGATCGATCCGCGCTGCCTCCTTGAATGCGCGGATGGCCGCCCCATGATTAAACCCGTGATAGAATCCGAGGCCTTGATTGAAGTACCGCTGAGCTTTCACAGATTTTGTTGTGACCGCACGCGAATAGGCCCCGAGACCTTCGAACACCGGTTCCGCAGCCGAAGCGTTCGACTCCACTAAAGCGACGAGCAGAAACAACAAGACACGGCGGATGGAAGAGCGCAGCAATTTCATATGCCTTAGGCTAGTTCGATCGTGGAACTTTCCGCAAGCCAGATGCACCAAGGAGAGTCGTTGCAAACTCTACAACCGAAGATAATATGGCGGCCAACCGCGCCCCCCATGATCCTCAACCTCCGGAAACACGACACGGCGACCCAAGTAGCGGTTCGTTATGGAGAGCTCGATGATCTTTCTTTTATCGACCACTGGGAAGACGTCGTCTCCGGGGATCGAAATCCGATTCGTTTGGATGCCGTCTTGTTCGCGCGTCTCGCGATCAAACGATATCGCGCGCATCATCGGTTCGAGACCTATGCCACCAATGTCGATGAAATCGCCGATTTCACGCGCGATAACCCGCAAGCGGAAGTAGCGAACCTCGTTTTGCTCGAATCCGATTCCCCGGAGTTCGCGCCAACCATTGGGGTCTGCCATTTTCGGCGGACTTGGTGTAACAATCTGGTGATCGACTACCTATCGGTGCACCCCCTGTTGGCCCGACCGCGCGATCAGACCCCTATCAAAGGTTCAGGAACTGCTTTGTTGTATTTCGTGTCTACCGTGGCAATAATGACCGGCGCGGCGTTGCTTTGGGGCGAGGCCACCCAGAATTCATGTACGTTTTATCAGAAAGCGTTTCACCTCGATGAAACCAAGGACCTGATCTATGCTCCGCGTAAGAACGTAGAGGAGTTTGTGCATTACATGCAGAACCAATACGGCTATCCCATTCAATAGTCATGTCATCCCTGGCCGTCGAACTTCCCGATTTGTACGAGATAGAAGCTCAGAATTCTCCTCTAATGGGCAATCGGACAGCAGTTTTCCTGACCGAAGAAGAACGGTTCTGGCTGCGCCAGGAAAAGGTTACGCCACCTCCGCAATTTGGAAACTTTGTCGGACGTGCCGATGAAATGGCCACTCTGAGCAACGCGATCGCGCGGCGTGCGCCTGTTATTACCATTTCAGGAACTGCCGGAGTAGGGAAGACAGCTTTGGTTCAAAGACTCCTAGGAACGTATCCCTCAATCTCGCATGTTAGCGTTAGTGACTTTAATGAACCGTGGCCAGCGGTGGCCTCCGCCCTCGTGGCTACTTACGGAAGAATACCGACGAACATTCGATTGCCGGCAGACGAGTTCCGGACGCTCAATCCTCGAAGCAATCCGATGGTTATCGTCTTTGACGATCTGGATAGATTTGGCGCGCCTCGGCGCGCCCGGAAGCAGCTCCTTAGAGTAATGGAAAAGCTCAGCCCGGCTTTGGGAGATTGGCTTACCGTCATCATCGTGAGTCGCGATGCGTCGAGCTACGCCAACGAATCGATCGCCTCTTCTGCCACAGCAATAGATCTTCAACCGCTGTCATCCGAGGCCCGCCACGCCTTTCTGGCGAGCTCGGCAAGAGACGTAGGGGTCGAACTTGAGCCCGAAACCTCTCATGCGATCGCGGACTCGTCGCTCGGCCTGCCCCTTATTTTAAAATCGTTCCTAGCCCGGTCCATTGACCGAATGACCTCGGCTGGGACTAAGGGGAAGGAGACAGTAGGTCTGGCGAGCTTTACCGGAGCGATTCCGGATAGTTTTAGCGATTTGGCGCTCGCCTACGATAGCCACTTGCTCGCGATCGAGAAATTGAATGCACTCGACTGGCCGGTCGTGCAAACGCTGGCCAACGAGGATGTCTTCAACAAAGTCAACGTCGATCAACTGCAGGAGCTAGCGACGCTGAACATGCGTTGTTCCAGCCGCGAGTTGGGGCGAAGCCTGCGGCGGCTCAAGGCCCGGGACATCATAACCGAGGCGAAAGCGGCAAACGGCCTCTACGTTCAAAGCCACATCTTCTTTGCTTTTATTCGGGCGACGCAATGGATGGAACGCCACGCCGAGGCTGGCTCAAATAGTTTCGGGATCTTGGCGGGTGCCGCCAAGAAAGCTCGCGCCGCCGCCCGCAGTTAGGTCTGAATCGAGATCTGCGTGCTCCACGCTCGCGGTCGGTTATTCGTAGCGCAGCGAGCTGACGGGATCGACGCGAGTGGCGCGGCGAGCGGGGAGGTAGCCGGCGAGGAGGGCGATGGCGACAAGGCAAAGCGGAACGACGGCGAACGTGACGGTGTCGTGCGCGGTGATGCCAAACAGGATCGAGTTGAGGAAGCGCGCGAGAAAAAACGCGAGGATGAGGCCGGCTACGATACCGAGCGCGGTGAGCTTGAAGGTACGCGCAAGAACGAGCTGGAGAATGTTGGCGCGCGTCGCGCCGAGGGCCATGCGGATGCCGATCTCTTTGTAGCGCTGCGTGACGAGATAGGCGATGACGCCATAAATCCCGAGGCACGCGAGCGTTAACGCGAAGATGGAAAAGACGCCGATCAGCCAGGTGCGGAAACGTGGTTGAGCAACGGAATCGTTGATGAGCGCTTCCATCGTGTTGATCCGGATGACGAGATTCGGATCGCGCGAGCTAATGGTGGCGCGAAGAACCGCGGCGACGTTGGCAGGCGAGCGCACGACGAAATTGAGCTGACGGCCGACAAAAGTAAGCGCGCCTGGCGATGTTTGTGGATAGGAAACATAGATCTCGGCATCGGGCGCGATATCGAGGCCGTTGTGTTTGATGCTGCCGCAGACGCCGACGATCGAGATCCAGTCTTTGCCGTAACGAATCCGTTTTCCAAGCGGACTCTCGTTAGGCCAGAAGCGTTCCACGAAAGCTTCGTTGACGATGGTTACGCCGGGCACGGTTTCGTTGTCTCGCTCGGTGAAGTCGCGTCCCTGTTTGAGCGGGATTTGGAGGGTGGCGAAATATCCGGGACTGACTGGACGAATCTGGGCGTTGTACTGAACGCCGGGCGCGGCAGGTTGCCCTTCGACTTCATAGCTGTTTCCCCAAGTGTTCCCGCCGAAGGGCAAATGCGTCACCACCCCCGCCGACACAACGCCGGGAAGAGCGCGGACTGCTGCCAGCGTGTCGCGATAATAACGGATCATCGACGCCGCATCGGGATAGCGGTCCTGCATTAAAACGGCGTCGGCGACGACGACGTTCTGCGGACGGAAGCCGGGATCGGCATGAACAAGCGCTGCGAAGCTGCGCATCATCAAGGCGCAGCCGACGAGCAACACGCAGGCGAGCGCCACTTCGGCGAAGACGAGAAGACGGCGGGTCCGTTCCGCAGCGGCGCTGGTGCTCGAGCGGGCCGTGCCTTTGAGTGCTTCTTGCAAATCCGTCCGCGACGCGGCGAACGCGGGACCGAGCCCGAAAAGGATTCCTGACAACGCGGAGACGAAGAGAACGAAGGCGAGCGCCCAGCCGTCAATGTGGGCGTGCAAGAGCTCCTGGACATTTTCGGCGGCGAACGCTCTCAAAGCGTCGAGTCCCCAGGTCGCGATGCCAATGCCGAGCGCGCCGCCGATTACGGCGAGAAGGGCGGCTTCCGTGAGCAGTTGTGCGATCAATCGCGGACGGCTGGCGCCCATGGCGGCACGGATCGCCATTTCCGATTGCCGCGAACTCGCCCGGGCCAGCATCAGGTTGGCGACGTTTGCGCACGCGATGAGCAGGAGGAACGCGACTGCGCTGAAAAGAACGAGCAAGGGTTGGCGCAGATCGCCAAACATCCTTTCCGCCAGGCTCATCGAGTAAAACCGACGGACCGTGTCGTCACCGGTCGGGTTCACGCGCCGGCCGAGGATGTCGATCTCGGCTTTCAATCGTTCCGGCGTGACCCCGGGCTTCAGCCTGCCGATTACGCGCAGAAAATGCGCGTCGAGATTCTCCTGGAAGAGCGGCGCGTCCAGCGCGGCCGGGACCCAGACCTTATATTGAGGCGATGGGAAATCGAAATTTTCCGGAAGGACACCGACGACCGTGTACGCCTTCCCGTTCATAGTCACGGACTGTCCGAGCACATCCGGCTGTAACCCAAATTTGTCCCGCCAAAACGCGTGGCTGAGAATGACGACACGGTCCTGGCCGGCTTTTCCTTCCGCCTCGAGAAAGGCACGGCCGAGAGCCAGCTTGAGTCGCAGCGTGGGGAAGAACGACGGCGTGACCTGTTGACCGAGAACCAGCTCAGGCGCGCCCCTGCCGGTGATGGTAAAACCGCTGCCCGTCATGGCGGCCATGTTTTCGAAGAGCTGACTCTGTTCGCGCCAAATGGTGAATTCTCGCGTGGAAAGCGACACGAGTTTTTCCTGCGGCAAATCCTGCCAGAGCATCACGAGCCGGTCGGCTTCGGGGAACGGCGGACCTTTCAAGAGCACCGAGTTAACGATCGTGAACATCAGCGCGGTGCTGCCGATGCCCAGGCCGAGAACCATGGCCACGGTGAGCGAAAAGACCGGCGCTTTGCGCAAACTGCGAAACGCGTAGCGCACGTCCTGCATTCGCGTTTCAAAAAAACGGCCGAGGCGCGCGTCGCGGACAAGCTCCTTCACCTGCTCCGCGCCGCCGAACTCGACGAGCGCTTGCCGGCGCGCTTCCGGCTCGCTTACGCCGTTTCGCACCTTTTGTTGCGTGGCCAGATCGACATAGGAATTCACTTCCGCCGCGAGATCGCGTTCGACGTCGCGCCGTCGAGTGAGATTGCGGAACAGGCTGGCGATGCGGGAAAGAAGAGACATGGAGATTTATTCGTAGCGCAATGCGACAACCGGATTGACGCGCGTGGCGCGGCGGGCGGGAATGTAATTCGCGAGCAGGGCCACAGCCGTCAGCACCGCTGAGACGCCGACGAACGTGGGGAGATCGGTCGCCGTCACGCCGAACAATAAGTTCGACATCACCCGGGTGAGCGCGAGCGACGCGATGACGCCGATCACAATTCCGGCCGCGGTGAGTTTCATTCCGTGACCAACGACGAGGCGGAGGATGTCGCCAGGTTTAGCGCCAAGCGCCATTCGAATTCCGATTTCCTGCGTCCGCTGCGTCGCGGAATAATTCATCACGCCGTAAATGCCGACGGACGCGAGCACGAGCGCAACGCCGGCAAAGATCGCGAGCAAGAGCGCATTAAATCGCGGACGCGCGATCGATTTCGCCACGACCTGGTCCAACGTCCGAACGTCAGCGACCGGCTGGTCGGGATCGAGGGCGTGAATTTCCCGCGCCGCGGCGGCGCTCAACGTCGTCGGATCGATCGCCGCGCGAATGACGAAGTTCATGAACGGGTACGGCTCGCGCGGGTGCGGCCAGTAAATGGCGGGATTCGGTTCCTGTTCCAGCGCCGTCTCCTTGATGTCGCCGACGACGCCGATGATTTCGTCCGCGACTTGCGGCTCCCAGCTTACGATTAGCTGCTGACCGATCGGGTCCTGGCCCGGGAAAAATTTTCGCGCGAGCGTTTCGTTGATGATGAGAACGCGCGAAGTGGCGCCGTCCCGCTCATCGAAGGCCCGGCCTTTTAGCAACGGGATTCCCATCGCGGTGAAATAACCGGGCGTGATCGGGCGCACTTCGGTCCCGGGCGATTCGCTCGGGGGGAGGGGCTTGGTTGCGAGATTGAAACTGGTCGAGCTCGCCAGGCCGGTGAGCGGAAGATAACTGATCGCGCCGACCGATTTCACCCCCGGCAGGGCGGCGAGCCGTTCCTCGGCGCGCTTGAAAAAATCGGCGCGTTGCTGCGGCTGTCCATATTTTGCGTTCGGAAGCTGGACCCGCATCGTCAGGACGTTTTCGGTCTCGAAGCCCGTTTTGACCTGATGGAGTTGCGAAAAACTGCGGAGCATTAACCCGGCGCCGATGAGCAGCACGAGAGCGAGCGCCATTTCGACGACGACAAAAAGATTACGGACGACGCGGTTGCCGCTGCTCGAGCCGCGCGCGCCTTCCTTCAGAGCGTCGTTCAAGTCCGGCCGTGATGATTGCAGCGCGGGCACGAGACCGAAGACGAGACCCGTGAGAAGTGAGATGCCGAACGTGAACGCGAGGACGCGCGGGTCAATCGTGATTTCGTGGAGGCGCGGAATGTTGTCCGGCGCGAAGGCCACGAGCAATTGGATTCCCCAGTAGGCGAGGAGAACGCCGAGCACGCCGCCCATCATCGCGAGGACCATGCTTTCCGTGAGCATCTGGCGAATGAGTCGCATGCGATCCGCGCCCAGGGCCGCCCGTAACGCCAACTCTTTTCGTCGCGAGGCCGCGCGTGAGAGAAGAAGGTTCGCGACGTTCGCGCACGCGATCAGAAGGACGAACGCGACGGCCGCGAGCAGAACGAGCAGGACCGGCCGAATATCGCCGACGATTTGTTCGTGCATTGGAACGAGGTTCACGCCCCAACCTTTGTTATAATCGGGATACGCGATCTCGAGTTGCTTCCCGATCCCGTCCAGCTCGGCTTGCGCCTGTTGAAGGGTGACGCCGGGTTTCAAACGCGCCATTGACCGCAGAAAGCGGCCCGACTTTCGCCATTCCGTCGTCGGATCGAGCTGCAATGGCAGCCAGGCCTTGATTTGAATGTTAAGAAAATAAAATCCGGCCGGCATGACCCCAATCACGGTGCAGTTCCTCCCGCTCATCGTCACGGTCTGGCCGATGATCGCGCGATTGCCCGCGAAACGCCGTTGCCATAGATCATGCCCGAGAATCACGACCGGCTCCGTTCCCGGCGTTTCTTCGGCGCGAACGAACGCGCGACCCAACTCGGGCTGAACGCCGAGCACAGGAAAGAAATCGGCTGAGACCTTCTGGATCTGGATTTCCTCCGGCTCGCCGCCACTCGTCAGGTTGAGGCGTGTGTCCCAACTGGCGGCGATTTCCGCAAATGAGCTGCATTGTTTTTTCCAATCGAGAAAGTTCGCCGGCGAAACGGAATTCTGGGCGCGTCCCCCGCGAAGACTTCGTTCCCACACCATGACGATGCTGCCCGGGTCGCGATAGGCGAGGGAACGCAGCAGGACCGCGTTAATCACACTGAAGATGGCGGTGTTTGCGCCGATGCCGAGCGCGAGCGCAATGACAGCGGTTGCCGTGAAGCCCGGCTTCTTTCGCAGCGAACGAAAGCCGTAACGCAGGTCCTGGAAAAGAGTATCCAGACTGAAACCAGCGCGATTCGCCCGCACCTCTTCCTTCACCTGTTCGACCCCGCCCACTTCGAGCATGGCCGCGCGACGCGCTTCTTCTTCGTTCATTCCTTCTTTCATTTTCTTCTCCGTTAACAGCTGGACGTACGAGGTGAGTTCCTCGCCAAGATCGCGATCGACGCGGTCCTTTCGCATTGTGTTGCGCAACAGGCTTCTGCTCCGGGAAAACAGCTTCATTCGTTAGGCTCAGGTAGCGCGAAGCGCGCTCCCGATGGCGAGCGAGATGCGCTGCCAATCTTCGGTTTCGGTTTCGAGCTGGCGTCGTCCTGCTCGAGTGAGGCTGTAATATTTTGCGCGCCGATTATTTTCCGACTCGCCCCATTCGGATTTCAGCCAGCCGGCTTCCTCCATGCGGTGGAGGGCGGGAAACAGGGATCCGGGCTTTACGTCGAACGTGCCCTTGGTGATTTGATTGATTCGAGTGGAAACGCCGAGGCCGTGGAGCGGCTGCGCGGTAAGCGCCTTGAGCACCAGCAAGTCGAGCGTCCCCTGTAAAAGATCGGCCGTGAATTCGTCTTCGCGCTTGTTCATATAGATAATCTGTAGGGGCCGATTTTCACCGGCTTCCTATAGACTGTCAATAGGAGAAACGCCGCCGGGTCGAATTTTTGTCCGTCGCGCTTTGGCGCTCCGGCGAAATGTCCCGCGCGAACGGCCGAACGCGCCCGAGCAATTGGCCGGCGGTAAGACAGAGCGCGTCATTAATCGGGCAGCCGGCCTTGCGCAGGCCCCGCGCGATCCAGGTATTGCAGGTGTTAAACGCGGAATATGTCCCCCGCGCCCGATACCAGCCGTCGCCCAGGCGAATCGTTTGGGCGTTTTTGTCCAAGGCGTACGTCTGCTGGATGTGATCGCACAGCCGCGCCATTCCCGCGTCCGACAGATCGATTGCAAGAACTGTAAACTTCCGATCCCGGTATTTCCGCCGAATCGTTTGCCCAAATCCTTCGGCAAACAGAACCGTCTGCGGATCGCCCATGAGCGCTTTCATCGCGATACCCGAGGTAAGGGGTTTGCGGTAGCCGTCGTCGTCGCCCCAGCCGACCTCTATATATTTAGCGCCGGCAAAATCAGCGCTGACCGGCCAATGACCGCGCGGTATGTCGGACCGCCTGATTGTCAGCCCGGTGTGAAGCGTGCCGTGATGGACGACGTAGATGGTATTTCGTCCAGGTTCCGTAGCTGCGCTCGGAGACGTTGTTCCGACGCAGCCGGATAGAACCGCCGCCAGCGCCAATTCAGTCGCAGCGAAGGCCTTTCGCATCCAGATAGTTCCTCCCCTACGAATAGTTTTCAATCTCTGCCGGACCACAACCTGCTAGATAAAACGACGGCCGTTACCACCGCCGGCCTTTTTCTGACAATTATATGAAAATAATCTCCAAAAACCGTTTGCGCCTGCCCTCAATCGAGTGCATAGGGGGCGCTTCCGTGCGCAAAATTACTCTCCTACTCACTGTCGTTTCTGCTTTTTCCGTCGCTTTTTCCGCCTCCGCGGCCCCGTCGGACAGCTTGAATTTCAAGTCCCAATTCGTCTTCAAAGATCGTAACGGCAAGACCGTTTCTGCCCCTATCGTCGACGAATACCAGAAGAAGAAAATCGTTTATCCGACGGCCAAGATTGATCCCCGGGTGAATCCGAAGCTGATGCGCGCCGCCACGATCGCAGACGAGCGGGCGCATGCCCACTCGAAGTCGCGTTGCTGGCATTACGTGAAGGAAGCGCTCGTCGCTTCCGGCGTAGTCGACGGTCGACCCAAGACGGCATTGGCGAAGCAAGCTGGCGATGAGCTGGTCCGCGATTACGGCTTCAAGAAGCTGCCGATCCGCGATCCCTTTGCCGCGCCCCTCGGCTCGGTCCTGGTCTACAGCGCCCGCGGCGCTGCCGGCCACGTCGAGATCCGGACGAAGGACGGTTTCGTGAGCGACTTCCGCTCCAAGACTCCGTCCAGGCGCCCGCTCATCGGCATTTACGCCAAGAGCTAATTGCTGAATTTCTCGCCGCGTCCATGCGGCGCGGTCAGATCGAGCGCCGGCCCAATGGGCACGATCCGGGTCGGATTGATCTCGTCGTGCGTCATGTAGTAATGGCGCTTGATGTGATCGAAATTCACCGTCGCCGCGACGCCGTCGTGCTGATAAAGATCGCGTAGGTACGGCCAGAGATTTGGGTAATCGACGATCCGCCGGAGATTGCATTTGAAGTGGCCGTGATAAACCGCGTCGAAGCGGATCAGCGTCACGAACAATCGCCAGTCCGTTTCGGTCATCCGATTGCCGAACAAATAGCGGCTGCTTCCGAGCCGCGCGTCCAGTTCGTCGAGCGTCTGGAACAATCGCGTCGCCGCCCGCTCGTACGGTTTCTGGCGACTGGCGAACCCTGCCAGATAAACGCCGTTGTTCACCCGCTCGTAGATCGTCTTGTTGAGCGCATCGATTTTCTCGACGAGATCCGGCGGAGCGAAGTCGTAACCGTTCGTCGCGAAATCCGAGAACTCGCTGTTGAACATTCGCAACAAGTCGTCATCTGAGTTGCTGACGATCCGTTTTGTTTTCGTGTCCCAAAGCACTGGCACCGTCACGCGGCCGCGATAATTCGGATCGGTCGCGTAATAGGCTTCGCTGAGGAACTGAAATCCGTTGACCGGATCGTGGGAATGTCCGGGACCATCGCGGAACGCCCAGCCGCGCTCGTCGCGAACGGGATCGACGACGGTGATTCCGATCGTTTCTTCGAGTCCTTTGAGCTTGCGAAAAATAATTGTGCGATGCGCCCACGGGCAGGCGAATGAGACGTACAGATGATAACGACCGCGCTCCGGTTTGTAAGGCGTTGAGCCGTCACGCTTCACCCAATCGCGAAACGCATCTTCCTGGCGTTTGAAAGAACCGCTCTTGGTTTGCTCGTCCGGAAACTGACTCATGCGCTCGTTTAGATACAACTCAAGCGCGTCGCGGGCAATCGATTGCGCGCGAACGGAGTGTCTAGTTTTTGTATTATGTTCTCAAAATTTTAGCTCAGAATGCCTCATAAACCGTAATGAGAAAAAAAATTCTTAAACCTTTGAAAAAAGGCTTGTCACGGATGGTACGAGCCTTGCATACAAAGCATGCGTGCAACGGTTTCTCTGTTTCGCTTTTCTTTCTCTTGCCGCCCTCCTAAGTACCACGATCAGCGCCCGATCCGAAGGCCTGGCGAGCTCACGGACGCGCTTCTATTACAGCAACTTCGACGGCTCCGTCGGTTCGGCCCGGATCATTCGCCATTACTGGGTTCCGGTGACGCATCCGGATGCCCCGGTTGATTCACGACTCGATCCCCGGTTGCGCAAAGCCGCGACCATCGCGCAGGACCGCGCCAATGCCCGCTCCAAGTCGCGCTGCTGGCAATATGTGAAGACCGCGCTGGTCGAATCTGGCGTCATCGATTCTTATCCGCGATCGAATTGGGCCACGCAGGCTGGCGACGAATTGGTGCAGAGTTACGGATTCAAAAGGCTGCCGATCCATGATCAATACGCGGCGCCGGTCGGAACGGTTCTCGTTTTTGGCCACGGTGCGGCAGGCCATGTCGTCATTCGGACCAAGACCGGTTTCGTGAGCGATTACTGGACGAGCAACCGCTGCAAGTATCCACTCGTCGCGGTCTACGGAAAATTTTCTTCCTAGTCTGTAGCCGGCAGCAATCCGGGTTTCAGGTAAACCATTCCCACGTGGTCGATGAAGGCATCGATCCAATCGCGGCGAATTTCTTCCTGCGCTTGCGCGACCGTCATTTTTCCGGCGCGAACTTTCTGAAGCAGCACTTCGGTTAGCAATTCTTTTCGGTCCGCGCCGTAAGGCTTGGCGCGAATTTTCTGCGGCCAGAGATTATCGATCGTGTCCGCGCCGCCGAGCTCGAGCGGAATCAGGTGATCGATTTTAAATTCTGCCCGGCGTTCCCAAGGCAGGTGGTAGCGCCGGAAAACTTTCTGTTCGATCGCGGTCGTAACTCCCTGACGGTCCTTTTCGGACGCCGCCACCTTGCCCGGCGTCAGTTTCGCGTTTGGAATCAATCCCTCCTGCGGGCCCGCGGTCGCCCCGAAAAATGAACTGAGCGCGATGGCGAGGAACAGCTTCACGACTCTGAATCGTAAGCCGCCGCCGGATCAGATGCCGCGCGTTACTTCAGCAAGAACTCCCGCATGAACTGCACGGTGCTGTAGAACTGAAAATCGGCGTTCTTCTTTTTCGCGAAGCCGTGCCCTTCGTCCTTCGCCATGAGGAACCAGACCGGCGTGTTCTGTTTCTTCAACGTCGCCACGATTTGCTCCGCCTCGGTTTTCGGCACGCGCGGATCGTTCGCGCCCTGGACCACAAAGAGCGGCTTCGTGATTTTGGTCGCGTTATTCAACGGCGCGATACGTTCGAGGTATTCCGCCATCTTCGGATCGCGCTCATCACCGTATTCCGCGCGGCGCAGGTCGCGCCGATAACTCTCCGTGTTCTTCAGAAACGTGACGAAGTTCGATGGCCCGACAACATCGACCGCGCAACGAATCCGGTCGGCGTAATTCGAGGCGACGGCGAGCGTCATGAATCCGCCGTATGAGCCGCCCGTCACCATCACTCGCGCCGGATCGAGGTCGGGCCGCGACGGCAGCCAGTCGAGCAACGCTGAAATGTCTTTGTACGAGCCTTCGCGCAGCATTCCGTTGTCGAGTTTCAGGAAAGTTTTCCCGTACCCTTCCGAGCCGCGAACGTTCGGGAACACGATGGCGCAGCCGAGCTCGTTTATGTAGTAGTTGGTTCGAGTGAGAAAGCCCGGCCGGTATTGCGATTCCGGTCCGCCGTGAATGTTAATAATCACCGGACGCTTCCCGGGAAACTTCGTCGCGTCAGGTTTGTAGAGAAAACCAGTGATCCCTTTACCGTCGAAGCTTTTCCATTTCACGAGCTCTGGCTCGACGAACTGCTTCGCGGGAATTCCACCAGTCTCACTCGCGGTCCAGCGCGTGACAATATTCTTGGCGAGAGACCAGCTATAAACGTCGGAGGGCGACCGGGCGCCGACAACGTTGAACGCGAGCAGGCCTTGCTTCGGATCGTGGTGAAACTTGAGCGCGAAAATATCCACGGCCGGCAATGGCGGATCGAACTTTGGCTCTTGTTTCGCGCCGGCCGACGCCGTGTCTTTGTTCACGGTCACGTCGACCAAATGAAGCGTGCTCACGCCATTCTCATTGAACGTGAATGCGATTTGCTTGCCGTCGTGACTTAGGTCCCATCCGTCGACATCGAACTTCGCATCCGGAATCAGGTAACTGTGTTTGCCGCTCGCGAGATCTATGTAGGCCAGGCGCTGGAATTCCGATTCGCGATCGGTCGTGACGAAAATCCCTTTCCCGTCCTTGGAAAATAACGCGGCCGCATAGGAAATCTTTTCGGCGCCTTCCGGCGGTCGCGGCATCACCTCCTTCGTCGCGCCCGTCTGGGCGTCGAAAATCCAGAGGTAACTTTCGTTTACTGAGATTCCCTCGATGAGGAGCAGTTGCTTGTCGTCCGCCGACCAATCGACAACGTCCCAGCCGCCGCCTTTCAACTCGGCGAGGAGCCGGTCGCTTTTTGGATCCGTCGGCGACTGCACGTAAATGTCGGTGTCCGCGCCGTTGCGTCGCGTCGAGGTGTAGGCGACGCGATCGCCCTTGTTGCTCCAGGTCGGGCCGCTGTTGCGTGATTTTCCGTCGGTCAGCAGCGTGATGGCGCCCGTCGCGAGGTCATAGCGATAGTTTTGAAAAAATTCCGCGCCGCCCGTGCCCTTGTGGAAGATGAGATATTCGCCTTTGGTCGGCTCGAACGAAGCGGACTCGACGCGATCCGGAAAAAATGTGAGCTGCGTCCGGGCGCCCCCGGGTTGCGTGACTTGATGAATCTGGTTGGTGTCGCCGAACCGCGTCGTGATCAGCATTTCGGCGCGCGTCGGGTGCCAATCCTGCAACGTCGCCGCGCGTGATTCCGTGTAGCGCCCGACCTGCTCCGGAAGATCGCCGGGAATCGCCGGCACGCCGTCGACGACGAGATTGTCTGCTGGAGTCAGCGGCGGTTTCGCCGGCGGATCGGCAGCGAAGGCAAACGGAGAGAGAACCAGAGCAAGAAGCAGCGTCGTTCGTTTCATCAGGGCCGCGAGTGTTTCACATTCGCCAGCCGGATCGAAACAAAAATGTGGGAGAGGCCTCTGTGCCCCGACTTCGGTTTACGGCATCCAGCCCGCGCGCCGCTTGCGTGTGTTCTGCGGTGGCACCGGCACGACGGCCTGCGTGACTTTCTGCGGTTGGGTGAACGACGCTCCGCTGCGCAAATCCGGCGGCGAAATGCGGACAAACATGAAGTACGGATTGCGCCGCGCCCAGGCCAGGGCCTGCTGTTTTGTTTCGAAGAAACGATCGATCACAATTGCGTTGCGTTCCGCGGCTGTGCGACCGGAAAGCCGTGCCGCCTTTCGCGAGCGCACCGCCGACCCGGTATCGACCGCGACTAAAGTTCCATCAGACAAAATAACTTTGCTGCCGTACGGAACGCGGCGCGGATCGACTGCGCAATGGCCTGCCTGCAAACGCGCGCCGGTTGAGCAAACGTGTCGCCGGGTCCAGGGATCGGATCCTTTGCCGCCGCTGGCCCAATAGACCGTGACGCGGGCGAGAATCGACTGTTCCCGCGCGAAAACCGGCGGGGCTAGAAACAAGATGGCTGTAAGTGAAATGAAAACTCTTTTCATGATAGAGGTCTCCAGGTTTCCAGGATTGGAACGGACGGTCGGAGCGACGAAGGTCGGCGGACCATGCCGAAAAGGAGTAGCAGATAGTGGTCCAACGCGGCGCTGTTGTCTAATTGAGTCTGGCGGAATTTCCGGCTAGAAGCTGTGCCATGGCGTTGCGGATCGCGATGTGGTCGGGCCCGCGCAATATCTCAACCGCGATGATGCGCTCGTGGGGTAACCGGCCGGATACGTTCGTCTGCGACGAGCCGTTCTACGCGTATTACCTGCAGGCGACTGGGCGCGAACATCCGGGCCGGGATGAAGTCATCGAGCAGGGCGAAACCGATTGGCGGAAAGTGATCGCACAGCTGACCGGCGACGTTCAGGACGGCAAACGCATCTTTTACCAGAAACAGATGACCCATCATCTTTTGCCGGGGATCGATCGCGCCTGGCTCAACGCCGTAACGAATTGCTTCCTCATCCGCGATCCGGCGGAGGTTATCGTTTCGTACATTAAGAAGAAAGACGATCCCACCTTGGAGGACATCGGGTTCGTCCAGCAGGTCGAAATCTTCGATTGGGTGCGCGAACACACGGGAGCGATCCCGCCAGTGATCGACGCGCGAGACGTCCTCGAGAATCCCGAGAGAATCCTGCGGTTGTTGTGCGACGCGATCGGCGTCGATTTTACCGAAGCCATGCTTTCGTGGCCGCCGGGTTTGCGGGAAACCGACGGCATCTGGGCCAAGCATTGGTACAACGAGGTCGCAACTTCGACGCGTTTCCGGAAGCCGGGCGAGCGCCAGCCAGTGCCGGTCCCAAAACATCTGACAGCCATTTTTCATCGCTCTCGCATGTGTTATGAGCAGCTTTATACGCACCGGTTGCATTAAGAATCTTGACGGCTTTAAGCCGTCAGGGTTGTCAGGGCCGTTTTAAGATGTTGCAGCGCTTCGACGAACAAAATCGCGACATGTTGGTGAACATCAACGGCCGGCTGGTTCATCGTGATCAGGCGGGAATTAGCCCGTTTGATTCGGCGGTGCAGGGAGGGGATGCCGTCTGGGAAGGATTGCGACTCTATGACGGGCGCATTTTCAAAATGCGCGAGCACCTGGGGCGATTGCGGCGCTCGGCGCAAGCGCTGGCCTTCGCCGAAATTCCAGCGGAAGAGAAAATCATCGACGAAATCAAACGCACGCTGGCGGCGAACCAGATGCGGGACGGCGTTCACATTCGGCTGACGCTCACGCGCGGCGTGAAAATCACCTCGGGCATGGACCCGCGACTGAACCAAAGCGGTCCGACCTTGATCGTGCTCGCGGAACATAAGCCTCCGGTCTACGCGAAGACCGGGCTGACGTTGATCACGAGCAAAATGCGCCGGCCGCCTCCGGAGATTCTCGATCCGCGGATTCATCACGCCAACCTGCTGAACTCGATCCTGGCCAAGATCGAAGCGAACAATGCCGGCGCGGACGACGCGCTCATGCTCGACACCCGCGGGTTCGTTGCCGAGACGAACGCCACTCACATTTTCATCGTCCGCGGCGGAGAATTAGCCACACCCCATGTGGTCGCGTGTCCGGAAGGAATCACGCGTGCTACGGTCCTGGAGATCTGCGCGGCGGAAAACATTCCGGCGAGGGAAGCCGATATGACGCTCGATGACGTTTGTGCTGCGGATGAAATGTTTTGTACCGGCACGATGGGTGAGCTGGCGGGCGTAATTACGCTGGACGGCCGGGTCATCGGCGATGGCCAAATGGGTCCTATGACCCGCCGCTTGAGCGAGCTCTTTGCCTCGCGAACGGCGACTGAGGGAGAAGCGGTCGTATAGGTCCCATAGGTCATATTCGCTCGCAATCGGCCCTCGCCGATTCCATCCTAAAAGGATGGCGGACGCGCTCACTCCGATGATGCAGCAATATCAGCGGCTGCGCGCATCCATCCCGCCTGATACGCTCCTTCTTTTCCGGCTCGGCGATTTTTACGAGCTGTTTTTCGAGGACGCGAAGGAAGCGTCGGGTTTGCTGAATCTCGCGCTCACCCATCGCAACAGCGTCCCGATGTGCGGGATGCCGTATCACGCGGCGCAGGGTTACATTTCGAAGCTCATCCAGGCCGGGCGCCGCGTCGCGGTTTGCGATCAAACCAGCGAGCCGCAGCCGGGGAAAATCGTTACGCGTGAGATTACCCAGATCATCACGGCGGGAACGGTAAGCGAGCTGGATTTGTTGAAAGCGAACCGGCCGAATTATCTCGGCGCTATTTATTTTCACGAAGGCCGGTTTGGATTTGCTTATGCGGAGTTGAGCACGGGTGAATTCCGGGTGACGGAGGCGAGCAACAGCAGCGCGCTCCTCGACGATCTCGCGCGGATTTCGCCCGCCGAGGTTTTGGTGAGCGAACGGCAAAACGCGGAGTTCGGCGAGATCGTCGGCGCGCTCGCCTACGATGATTTCGCGTTTCTGACCGATCACGCGCGCTTCACCTTGTGCGACCACTTCAAAGTCAAATCGCTCGATGGCTTTGGCTGCAGCGAAATGCCGGCGGCGATCGGCGCGGCGGGCGCGATCATCCATTACTTGAAGCAGCAGTTGCGGCGAAAGGTGGACCATCTCGCGTCCCTACGCTGCGATGCGCGGGACGATTACGTGATGCTCGACGCGGCGACGCAGATCAATCTCGAGCTGGTCGAATCGCGCGGGGCGCGCAACATGAGCCTGCTCGCGGCGCTCGACCGCACGGTCACGCCGATGGGCGGCCGGAAACTGCGGAGCTGGATCCTGCAGCCGTTGCGCGATCTCGGCGAACTGGAGCGCCGCCAGCAGTTGATCGCTGATCTGTTGCACGAAGCCGATCTGCTGGCGGCGCTGCGCGGTTGCCTGAAATCGATCCGCGACCTCGAGCGCGCCGCCGGGCGGTTAAGCCAGGCTTCAGGAAATGCACGCGATCTGGTCGCGCTGAAGATTTCGCTGCAACAAATCCCTGAATTGAAGGGCGAGCTGCAGAAACTGATCGACCGGACGGAGTTTGGGAAAGAGCAACCGCAGACCGGGACACTTTCCCGCGCCGTTTTCGATTCTCTGCAGGAAATGCCGGGGCTGACGGAACGACTGGGCGCGGCGCTGGTGGACGATCCGCCGTTAGTCCTGAAGGAGGGAGGAATTTTCCGGGACGGCTTCGATTCCGACCTCGACGAGCTGCGGCAAGGTTCGCGCGAAGGGAAAAATTGGATCGCGCAATTGCAGGAACGCGAGATTGCCGAGACCGGAATCAAGTCGCTCAAGGTCCGATTCAATTCGGTCTTCGGTTATTTCATCGAGGTAACGAAATCGAATCTGGCGAATGTGCCGGAGCGTTATGTGCGAAAGCAAACAACCGTCGGCGGCGAGCGTTTCATCACGCCCGAGCTGAAGGAAATGGAATCAAAGATCCTCGGCGCGGACGAGAAGGCGCGGCAGCTCGAGTATCAGCTTTTCCAAACGTTACGCGACGAGACGCTGCGCGAACTGGAGCCGATCCAGCAAACCGCCGCCGCGATCGGCACGCTCGACGTGGTCTGCGCGCTGGCGGAAACCGCGCGGCTTTTCGGTTATTCCCGGCCGGCGTTGAACGATTCGCTTCGGCTCGTGATCCGAGACGGACGCCATCCAGTCCTCGATCAGAATCTGGCCGAGGAAAAGTTTGTGCCTAACGACACCGATCTCGACGGTGAACGGATGCGGCTCGCGATCATCACCGGGCCGAACATGGCGGGAAAGTCGACTTACATTCGCCAGGTCGCGTTGATCGTTTTGATGGCGCAGATCGGCAGCTTCGTTCCGGCGTCGAGCGCGGAGATCGGGTTGGTCGACCGCGTCTTCACGCGCGTCGGCGCCAGCGACGATCTTTCCCGCGGGCAATCGACCTTCATGGTCGAGATGAACGAGACGGCCAACATTGTAAACAACGCGAGCCACCGGAGCCTCGTGATCCTCGACGAGATCGGCCGCGGCACTTCGACCTTCGACGGACTCTCCATCGCGTGGAGTGTCGCCGAATTTCTCCACGACAAAATCAAGGCGCGGACGCTTTTCGCGACCCATTACCACGAGCTGACCAAGCTCGCGGCGGAACGCAAAGGCGTGGCGAACTTCAACGTCGCGGTGCGCGAATGGAATGAGCAGATTATTTTTCTGCGCAAGATCGTTCCAGGCGGCGCGGACAAGAGCTACGGAATTCACGTCGCCCGCCTCGCCGGCGTCCCGAAGGAAATCCTCGATCGGGCCCGCGATATTCTCGCGCACTTGGAAAAACCCAACGGCGCGGTTGAAGTACAAAAACCAGCGAAACGTAGCCGCGGAAAAAAGCCGGCCCCAGTTTCGCAGAAGCCGCAGTTGGATTTGTTCTAAGCCATGCCGGTTAAAAGCGAGAAGGAACTAAGCGATCAGTTGCGGAGCCATTGGCTGAAAGCGGTGGCGGCGATCGAGCTCCGGAATTTCGGGTACGCGATTTCGCTTTTGCAGGGGGTCCTGAAACAGGAACCGGAGTTTCTGACCGGGCGACAGTTGTTGCGCAGGGCGGAAGTGACGAAGCAGAAGGCGGCGAAAAAGGCGCTCTTCAATGTTTCGACAGCGTCGCTCTCGATCATGAAAGCACAGCGCGAGCTGAAGAAGGATCCGAAACGCGCGGTGGAATCGATCGAGAAAGTTTTGGAAGACGAGCCTTACAATCGACAGGCGAACCTCGCGTTGAAAGAAGCGGCGGTCGCGGCAGGCTGGCCGGAGATCGGCGTCTTTGCGTTGCGCACCGTGCTCGAGGAGAAACCGACCGACGCGAAAATTTTGCATGAACTCGGCCGGCTTTACCACGATCTCGGCGAGAGTGATCACGAGGTCGAGATTTACAACAAGCTGAGCGAACTCGACCCGACGGATCCGGAAGCGGCGCGGCTGGGAAAAGACGCGGCGGCGCGCGCCTCGATGAAAACCGGCGGCTGGACGCAGGCGGAAAGTTATCGCGACCTGATCAAGGACAAGGAGGTCGCGGCGTCGCTGGAGCAACAAAGCCGAATGGCGCTCGCCGGCGAATCGCTCGACCAGCAGATTGAAGAGACGTACGCGCGGCACGAGGCCGAGCCCCAGAGCGTGGATTTCGCGCGACGGCTCGGTTCCCTCTACGAACAGAAGCACGACATCGAGAATGCGATCGCGTGGTACCAGTACGCGACCGATCTGACCAACGGCACGGATGCCGTGCTCGTCCGCAAGGTGGCCGATCTTCAACGGAGCCGGACCGACGACGAAATCGCAGCGCACGAAAAATTCCTGACGGAACATGGCCCGGACGCCCCGGAATTTGCGGCGCGCTCGGAAGCGCTGGGACAGGCCACGAAACAGCGGGCCGAATTGCTGATTGAAGATGCGCGGAAGCGTTCGGAGCGGAATCCGACGGATTTGCAGCTTCGCTTCGAGTTAGGTGAACGCCTGGTGGAAGCGGGCCGGCCTCGCGAAGCGCTGCCGGAGTTGCAACGGGCGAGACAGAATCCAAACGCGCGACTCAAATCGATGAACCTGCTGGGCCGTTGCTATTGCGATCTCGGGATGCTCGATCTCGCGGCGAAGCAATTGGAGGAAGCCGCGAAGGAGATCACCACGATGGACGCGACGAAGAAGGAGATCGTTTACAACCTCGGCCTGGTTTACGAGCAGATGGGCGAGGCGGAGAAATCGGTCGCGGCCATGAAACAGATTTACGAGGCTGATTACGGTTATCGCGACGTCGCGGCGCGGGTCGAGAGTTCGTACCAACGGAAATAGGGCGCGAAAGTCACGTCCGGAACAGGGCGAACGCGCGAAATTTAATTGCCGGAGCCTTCCGGCATCGAACCAAACCAGACAAATCTTATGAGAAAACCACTCGCCTTATTCTTACGAATGGCGGTCGTCGCGCTGATCGGCATCGGCGTTTCGGCTTATGCCGCGCAAAAGAAAGAAGAAGAGAAGACATCGCCCGCACCGTCGGCCAGCACGACGAAGAGCCCGGCCGCAAACGGGCCCAGCGCCAAGGACAAAGCCTTCATGAAGGAAGCAGCCCAGGGCGGCATGATGGAAGTCGAGATGGGGAAAATGGCGCAGCAAAAGGGCAAGAGCGCCGACGTGAAAAAAATCGGTGGCACGATGGTCGCGGATCACACGAAGGCAAACAACGAGCTGATTGGGATCGCGAAGAAGAAGGGCGTCGATCTGTCAAAGGAGAAGCCCGAGAAGCATTCGATCGGCGACGCGAACTTCGACAAGGATTACATCGACATGATGGTGAAGGACCACGAGAAGGATCTCTCCGCGTTTCAGGCCGAGGCCAAGAACGGCACGGATGCCGACGCGAAAGCGTTCGCTTCCAAAACCTCGGCGGTGATCAAGAAGCACCTCGATATGGTCAAGGCCGCGCAGGCGAAGATGAAATAACGCGCAGCCGCATTTCGACGAACAATGCGCCGTCTGCCGGCGTTTGGATCGCCGGAAGATGAAGCTGCGGATCGATCCCGGTGATCCTGAGACGCAAGAGCGATTCGTCCGGCAATCGTTCCGCGTCGCCGCGAACAGTGATCTGATCGAAACCCGAAGCATTGGTCGCGGCGAAATATTCGCGGATCGGGTTGAAGACACGGAGCTTGGAGATCTCCACCAAGTCGCAGGTTCGCATGAAGTCAATGCGGAGCGGACTAGTCGAAGCGCCGTTGGGCAATCGGATCGTGACTTCCTGCCAATCGCCCTGTTCTACGCCAGCGATGACGGAATCATGCTCTCGATGTTCGCCATCGGCGGTATAAAAAACCTGGACGAGCGATTCGACTTTTCCGGGAAGTGGGCGGAGCCACTTTCTCAGCCGCGGATAAACTCTTCGCCGTAAGCGTTGGGTAAGACGCTCCTTTTGTTTGCGCGCGATCAGGATCGATTCGTGCCATTTATTGCTCTCGGAATCATAACCCGGCAGTTCCTCCCACTGGGTCCGGGCGAACAAAACCTCCAAGCCGGCAAAACGCGCGACGGCGCGGAATCCATCTGCAAAAATGCGCCAGCAATCGAGTGGAAAGCGATGCTCGGGACCGGCCGCCGGCGCAATGAGGCAACATAATCCACCGGGTTTCAAGACGCGGGTGATCTCAAGGCTGGTTTCCCAAAAAAATTCCGTATGCTCGAACGTCTGGCCGGAAATCAGGACATCGATGCTCTCGGGCTTTATTTCTCGCCAGAAATAGGCGTCGGTAAGAATGAGATCGACGTTCGGGCCAGCTTGCAGGTCAACGCCGATGTAACGCCAGGGTGGTCGATCAAAGAGCGAGCGATACGATCCGTTGTAATCGCAACTGCCGAGATCGAGAATGGTCAACGGCTGGTTCCGGAGCGGGCCGAGGTACTCTCGGCTGAACTCGGCCATCTTATCGAATGAGCTTTGATGCATGATGGCGTCTCGGTTTTTCTCCGGAGCGGATGGAAACGTTAACCTGCGGCCATCTCCGGCTTGTGGATGATGCCGAGCCCGCAGGCGTCTTTGTAAAGCGGCCGCTCGCCTTCCATGGTTCGGGATTCGCCATTGAGCAACATTGCTTCGGCTTGCGGATTTGCCGCTCGCCATTCCTGAAAAGCGCGCCGCACGCCTCCTTCTGACGTGACATCGAACTGCTCGGCGAAACGGCTGGTATCGTGGAGCAAAATAATTCCGCCGGGGGCGAGCGCCGAGTACCAGAGATTGAGCTCGGCCACAGTCGCCCCGTATTCGTGGGAGCTGTCGATGATCAACAAGCCGGGCGCGCCCTGCAAATAGCGCGCTGCCAGGTCGGGCACGGTTGGGTCGGTGGAATTTAGCAATTGGACCGTCACGTACGGCTCGAGCCGGGCACGAATCAGCCAGCGTCTCGCGGTCGTGCACATCGCCGGGTCGAAATCGATCGTGAAGAGACCGTTCCGCGCGTCCATCCGCCGCAGCATGAAACCGATCAACAGCATCGAATAGCCAGAACAAGTGCCCAGTTGAACGATCCGGTCGGCCCGATTTCCCACAATCAACCCTTGGAGGAACGACATCAGCGGCACGACGCACTCGCCGATTTGTCCACTGCGGTCGGTTTCCTCGAACCAGGCAGAGACAAGGTCCCATTCGTCCGGGGCCAGTTCGGAATAGATGGACGGCACATAATCCATCCCGGGTAACCGATGCCACCAGTAACGTGGCAGCGGATTTGTCGTCCAGCGACGGGAACGAATGGTGTCGTCCGACATGGCCGCACTTTAGCTGTTCCGGTGGCAGGGCAACAGAGCTTTGCCCGGCGGTTCCTTCGGTTGGAATCGGAATTGCAGCACGCCTTCGCATTGCCACGTCAGCCTCCCCGAAGCATTCTACCTGCTCATGTTCGCGCAACTGCCGAGCGTCCGCGGATTCCAGCCTAAATTTTATTCCGGCGGTCCGGCGCGTTTTCATTTGCCGCTGCTCTACGATTTGATCGCGGCGGCGCAGCCGAAGCGCGCGGTCGTGCTTGGGTTCGGCAACGGCGACGCGTTTTTTACCTGGGCCCAGGCGGCAGTAGAACTACGGATCGACTGCGACTGCGTCGCCGTCCGGCGGGACCGCCCCGGCGACTCGGCAGAAGACGATGCGGCATGGAGCGAGGGTAGAAATTACGGCGAAGAATTTCACGGACCGCGGACACGTTTTTTCGCGGATCGCGCGGGAGCGTTGAAGGCGATTGATGACGGCAGCGTCGATATCTTGCTGATCGAGGATTCTGATTCCGGAAAAGAGGTAGCGGCAGATTTGTCGTCGTGGAACGGGAAACTGTCACCGAATGCGATCGTGCTGCTTCATGGCCTGCTCTTGGAACGCGACGAAAATCCGTTAACGGCATGGAACGAATGGATCGGGAAACGATCGAACGCGAAATTCCCGGATGGCCTTGGGCTCGGGATGGTGGGGCTCGGCAACGACGAAGCCGGTTCCTTTTTTCTGAAACGCAGCGATGACCTCGCCGTTTTTTATTCCGTGGCTGCCGCGCGGATCGACGCCGTGGCGCGCGCGGCCCAGGCGAAAAAGCGAGCCGCCGCTTCCGAAACGCGGCAGGTCTGGCTCGATTCCCTTTTAACCGATCGCCGAAGGGTCCAGGAAATCATGGACCATCAGGCCCGCGAGATCGCGTACCTCCAGCAAGCCCCCGCGGAGTTGCGTCACCATCTCGAGAATCTGCGAACGGATCGGGCCAAGGCGCAGCTCATCATGGATACGCAGCACGAACAGCTGCAACGCTGGATTGCCCAGGCCGACGCACTCAAGGCAAAGATCGAAACCTTGAAAACGCAGTTGAAGGATTACAAAGCGATCCTGAACGCTGCCAAGCAGGCGTGCCGCAAAGGAGGACGCTGTTTCCAAATCGGCACCGGCCCTAAAAAGCGCCGGCCCTGGAGCGAACGGATCACCCGAGAGCTGCGCCGTCTTCCCCGGAACCTTGGATTGGGAAAAAAAGAAACCGGGCCGGCGCCGCAACCGGCGGAGAATGTCGTCGTCCCGAGCCGCCCGATCGATCGTTACGAAACCTGGATCGCAGAGCACGAGCCGGACGCAGCGACGCTGGAAACCCAGCGGGAAATTTCGCGAGAATTTGTTTCGCGCATCAAGATCAGCCTGCTGACGCCCGTGCGAAATGCGCCGGCCACGTTCCTCGAAGAAATGTTCGCGTCGGTCGTGGCGCAGACCTACGACAATTGGGAACTGTGCGTCGTCGATGGCGGATCGGATCGTGCGGAGACCGTCGAAACTTTGCGGCGCTGGGAGGCGCGCGATGAACGAATTCGCGTGGAACGCCTCGACGAAAATCTTGGCATCGCGGAAAACAGCAACCGCGCGCTGAAAATGGCGACCGGCGATTTTGTCACGTGCCTGGATCACGACGACGTCCTGGCGCCGTTCGCGCTCTTCGAATTGGCGCGCGCGGTGGTGGAAATTCCCGACGCCGATATTCTCTATAGCGACGAGGACCGACTGAGCGAAAAGGGCAAACGCCATGCGCCGTTCTTCAAACCGGAGTGGGACCCGGAGCTGCTTGGTGCCTCGATGTATATCGGGCACTTGAGCGCCTATCGTCGCTCCTTCGTTCTCGAGCTTGGCGGTTTTCGGAAGGAATTCGATTTGTCGCAGGATTACGATCTGGCGTTGCGCGCCACCGAGCGGGCGAAATCGATCCGGCACATTCCGCACGTGCTCTATCATTGGCGCGAGCACCCTGAATCGGGTTCCACCGGCGGGAAACCGGACGCGCGACGCACGAATCTGGCGGCGCTGGCCGACGCGATGCGCCGCCGGAATTTGGCGGCTGAGATTCTCGAGTACCCGACGGCCAACCGCGCCCGGTTGAAGATCGAGCGCTGGCCGCGCGTGTCGGTAATCATTCCGACCGATTCGCCGATGCGGGCACAAGCGTGTCTCCAGGAGTTGCCCCGCGCGACGAGCTATCCCGATCTTGAAATCCTGCTGGTCACAAACAGCCAGCTCGCGGACTCGCTTACCTTTCTCACGGAATCGCCCCAGTTTCTCGAGGCTGCGAACGCGTCGATCCGCTTCGTGCCGTACGACAAGCCATTTAATTTCTCCGACAAATGCAACGTCGGCGCGGCCGCCGCGACTGGCGAACGACTCATTTTTTTCAACGACGACGTTGAGACCGCCCAGACGGATTGGATTCAGAACCTGATCGAGCCGCTGGAGAATCCCGAGATCGGCGCGGTCGCGCCGAAGCTGCTTTACGAATCCGGAAAGATTCAGCACGCCGGATTGGTAATGGGCGTGCGCGGCCTGGCTGGCACGGCGTTCCATCAGCGTCCGGCGGATTCGACCGAGCATTTCAATCTCGCGCAGACGCTTCGCGACGTGGCGGCGCTTTCCGCAGCGTGCCTGGCGATGCGGCGCGACGTTTTTTTTCGCGTCGGCGAATTCGATGCAATCAACGCACCGATCGCGCACTCGGATATGGATCTCTGCTTCAAAGTGCGCGAGGCCGGGTTGCGTTGCGTTTACACGCCGTACGCAACGCTGCGGCACGCGGGCCATGCCTCAATCGGTTTGGGTGAAGCCCAACTCCAGACGCAGAAAAAACCGCGCGACAAGGCGAACATCTTTATGCTGAAGCGCTGGGCCGGTTACACGACGCACGATCCTTTTTTCCCCGACAACATGCGGGATTGGCTGCACGTCGATTCGCCCACGCCGATCCGGATGTGGGGCCGGAACGATCCGGATGGGCTCATCGAAACGTCAGCCGACCTGCTCTTCGTGTCCCATGATTTGTCGTTGTCCGGCGCGCCGATGATGCTGTTTTACGCGGCGGCTTGGTGCAAACGCCTTGGGATGTTCGTCACGGTGATGGCGCCGGAGGATGGGCCGCTCCGCGCGAAGTACGAGTCCGAAGGCATTCCGCTCATCGTCGATCCGCTGGTGGAAAAAGAGCACGAATCGTTCGTCGCATTCGCGCGCGATTTTGATTGCGTCGTGGCGAACACAATCCGGACGAGCGCGGTCGTGCGCGCATTGAAAGGCGAAGACGTTCCGGTGGTTTGGTGGCTGCACGAGCCGGGATCGGTCGGCGAACATTATCTGCGCGAAGAACCAAAGCTGCGGGCGGCAATGCCGATGGCGGATCTGTTGCTGGCGCCATCGGAGAGTACGGCCGCGGTTTATCGGCCCTTTACGGAGAGGCCGGTGAAATCTTTGCCGAACGCGATCCCGGACATCGGCGGTTCGCGGGCGCGAACGCGCGGCGCCGGGCCGCTGCGCTTCCTTCTGCTTGCGAGCATCGAGCCGCGCAAAGGCCAGGACGTTTTCGTGAAAGCGCTCGCCCAGTTGCCGGCGGAAATTCGGAACGCGGCCCGATTCGAAATTGCCGGCCGCACCCTCGATCCTGATTTCTGGCCGCCCCTCGAACCGCTCGCGAAGACAATCGAGAACCTTTCCGTGACCGGTGCCGCCAGTCACGTGGAGGCAGTCGCGAAGTTGGCGGAAGCGGACGTGCTCGTAGCTCCGTCGCGCGATGAAGCAATGCCGACGGTTACGATCCTCGAAGCGATGAGCCTTGGGAAAGCGATCGTTACGACGAAGGTCGGGGGCGCAACGGAAGCGTTCGCGGACGGCAAAAACGCACTACTCGTTAGGCCGGAAGCGACGGACGAGTTGGCGACGGCGATCCGGCGCCTGATCGAGAACCCGGCGCTCGTGCCGGCTTTGGGCCGCAAGGCCCGGGACACCTACGAGGAAAATTTTGCAATCGAGCGTTTCGGCGCGGAGTTTTCGGAGCTGATTCGCGGCGCGATTGCCGCGGCTGTGTAGCGGTGGCGATCGAGCACAACGGAGCGACGAAGCAACGGCGGATCCTGTTCGTCTCGCACGAGACAACCCTGAGCGGCGCGCCGATTCAGCTCGTGCATCTGGCAGGCTGGTTGCAGGAGCGCGGCTGGAACATCCTGGTCGCGACACCCGATAGCGGTCCGATCTCGGAAATGCTCGCGACGCGCGGCGTGCCGATGATCGTCGAGTCAGCATTGCTGACCGATCTCACGCACGGGTGGCTCCGCGAACGGTGCCGCGAATTCGATGTTGTCGTCGCGAACACGATCGCGAGTTGGCCGGCAGTCCGCGCGGCGAATCTCGAAGAGAAACCCGTGCTTTGGTATTTGCACGAAACGCTGGTGGCGGTGCGATTGATTCGCGCGATCCCGGAAATGGCTTCGGCGTTGACCATGGCCGACCTGCTCGTCACTCCGACGCAGGAGACGGCGCGAATTTACCAGGGACTAACGGAAGCGCCGATCGAAGTGGTGCCGTACGGAATTCCGCGTCCGGAAAAAATTTCTTCGGCGCCGGACCCGGGAATGCGCTTTCTCACGCTCGGGTCATTCGAGTCCCGGAAAGGTCAGGATATTTTGGCGAAAGCGATCGGCAAATTGGACCCCGCGACACGCGCTCGCTGCCGGTTCAAGATGGCGGGCCGGGTTCTCGACGAGCAGTTTTATCTCGAGCTGCAACGGGCGGTTGCCGGATTTCCCGAGGTGGAACTCATCAATGCCCTCGAGCATTCCGACGCGCTTCGGCTTTTGAATGACACCGATGCGCTCGTTCTTCCTTCGCGCGACGAGACGATGCCGATCGCGATCCTGGAAGCGATGGGTCTCGGCAAAGCCGTGATCAGCAGCGACGTCGGCGGCGTGAGCGAATGGCTGCGCGACGGGATGAACGGGTTGCTGGTCGAGAAAGAGAACACCGACGCGCTGGCGGAAGCGCTGGCGAACTGCGGGAACAATCCGGAATTGGTGGACCGATTAAAGGCGGCTGGCGCGCGGACATTTGAACGCCACTTCACGCTCGATCGGTTCGCGGCGCATTTCGCCGAGCTCTTAGTGACGCTGAAGCGACGATCCACATTGCCGGGTGACGATTATCAAGATTGGATCGCGCGGTTCGACACTCTGACACCGGCGGCGCGAGTGGGGTTGCGACGTGAACTGCGTCTTCTGCCTCGACAGCCGCTCCTCTCGATCATCCTGCCGGTTTACAATCCCGACCTGAAATATTTGGAAGCCGCCGTCGATTCCGCGCGCCAGCAAATCTACGAACGCTGGGAGTTGTGCATCGCTGATGATGCCTCGACCGATGCCAGGGTCCGGCCGTTTCTGGAAAAGCTCGCTGGGAGCGATGCGCGGATAAAGCTGACGTTTCGCGAGCGCAACGGCCACATCTCGGCGTGCTCGAACTCGGCGCTCGAGCTGGCGACGGGCGAATGGTGCGTGCTGCTCGACCAGGACGACGCCTTCGCGGAAAACGCGCTTGCGCTGGTTGCGCTTGAGATCGGCCGCCATCCCGATGCCGGCCTGATTTATTCCGACGAAGACAAGATCGATGAGGGCGGGCTGCGCTCGAATCCATTCTTCAAACCTGATTGGAATCCGGAGCTATTTCTCGGACAGAACTACATCAATCATCTCGGCTGTTATCGCGCCGATCGGTTGCGCGAGGTTGGCGGGTTCCGCGAAGGATTTGAGGGCTCACAGGATTACGATCTCGCGTTGGGTTGCGTCGAGCGACTGGGTCCGGAACAAGTCCGGCATATCCCGCGCATTCTTTATCATTGGCGCATGATCACTGGGAGCCTGGCGGCGATGGTCGACGCGAAACCGTACGCGAGAGAAGCGGCGCGGCGCGCGATTGCCGATCACGCCAGGCGCCGCGGGATGCCAGGGACGGTTACAGCCTGTCCGGAAAACAATGAGTCGCATCGTTTCATTCATGCGTTGCCGCAACCAGCGCCGCTGGTGTCGATCATCATACCGACGCGCGATCGCGTTCGATTGCTGAAGCGCTGCATCGAAAGCATTCGGACGGTAACGAACTATGAACCGTTTGAAATCGTCGTGGTCGATAACGGTTCGGTGGAACCGGAAACGCTGACATTTCTTCGAGAGGGCGAAGCTGACAACAGCATTCGCGTTCTCGTCGAAGCCGGTCCGTTCAATTACAGCCGGCTCAATAATCGCGCAGCGACAAAAGCCCGCGGCGAAATTCTCGTCTTCCTGAACAATGACACGGAGATCGACGATCCAACGTGGTTAACTGAGATGGTTAGCCACGCGGCTCGCGCGAAAGTGGGCGCAGTCGGCGCGCGGCTCTGGTATCCCGACGGGACCCTGCAACATGGCGGCGTCATTCTTGGCCTGGGCGGCGTGGCCGGACACGCATTCCCGCACATTCCACATGGGCATCCTGGCTATTTCAACCGCGCGATGCTCCAGCAAAATTGTTCCGCGGTGACCGGCGCTTGCATGGCGATCCGGAAAGTGGTTTTCGAAGAACTTGGTGGATTCGACGAAGAAAATCTCGGCGTTAGCTTTAATGACATCGATCTTTGTCTGCGCCTGACCCAACGCGGTTATCGCATCGTCTGGACGCCGTACGCGAATTTGATTCACCACGAATCCGCTTCGCGCGGTCATCAGCGCACGCGGGAAGAACAGACTGAGTTCGAGCGCGCCGTCGCGTACATGCAGACGACGTGGGGCGCGCAGTTGATGCACGATCCGTTTTACAATCCGAACTTGTCTTTGAACCCGCCTGGTTTCGAGATCGCGTTCCCTCCCCGGGTTGTAGAGTCCGCTGTCCTCAGCGGACCTTCATGCGCTGAGGACAACGCACGCTACCCCAGCGCTACGCCGGCTTCCGCGCGATGAGAACGGAGTCGAGCCACTTGTTGCTCTCGTTATCGTATTGCGGCAGGTCTTCCCATTGCGTCTCGGCGGCGAGCACTTCGAGGCCTGCATAACGCGCGAGCGCACGCAGCCCGTCGGGATACATCCGCTACGCAATCGACCGGGAACCGATGCTCCGGGCCTCGGTGGAACGATGATGAAGCAGAGTCCGTTCGGCTTCAGCGTGCGCGCAACCTGGCGCATCGTCTTCCAGAAAAATTCCGTATGCTCGAAGGTCTGGCCGGCCACGATCATATCCGCACTTTCCGGTTCGCATCGGTGTGGGATTAACCGTGCCCGGCTGGTCCTCTTTCGCAATCTCCTTTCTCTTTCCCGGCATTGGCGAAGGGAAATTCAGTTTTCTGGAAACTTGGCGCCTCTTATTTCCGTATTTGATCGTATGCAACCTCCTTCTTTCCCCCGCCCGCGGGTCCGGGACCGCGTCTGTCCGAACGTAAACAGGGGCGTGATGTGCGCTCATCTTTCGCGCACTCGTTTCAAACTCGTCGTCGCCGCCATGTCGCTTTGGATGGTTGGAAACGTCCTGGATGGACAGGTGCCCGCCTTTCCCTCAGCCAATAGCCAGCTTCTGAATATTTCAACGCGTTTGCGTGTGCGGCCTGGCGACGATGCGATGATAGGCGGCTTCATCATTGCGGGAACCCAGCCCAAGACAGTTCTTGTTCGTGGGATTGGACCTTCGCTGCCGTTGAGCGGGGCGCTTGCGGACCCGATCATCGAGGTGCACAGCTCCGCCGGGGAACTCTTGGCCACGAACGACAATTGGAACGACGCTGCTACCCGACAGGAGATTATCGATAGCGGAATAGCGCCAGCAAATGCACTCGAATCGGCGCTCTGGGGGATAATCAACCCTGGAGCGTATACCGTCGTGGTGCGCGGCAAGAATGGCTCGTCCGGTATAGGATTATTTGAGGTCTATGATCTCAATCGAACAGTCGATTCACAGTTAGCCAACGTCTCGACACGTGGTTTTGTCGAAACCGGAGACAACGTCATGATTGGCGGAATTATCGTCGGCCCGGTAGGTGCGCCCGAAAGTAATGTTTTGATCCGGGCCGTCGGACCTTCGTTGATCGATTTTGGAATCCAAAATCCCGTGCTAGATCCCGTCCTTGAATTGCACGATGGAAACGGCGCGTTAATCGGGAGCAACGACAACTGGAAGGATGCTCACCCCACCGAAATCCAGGCTACTGGTTTGGCGCCGCAAAACGATGCCGAGTCGGCGATTCTGACCAGCCTGACCCCAGGCGCATACACGGCAATCTTAGCTGGTAAGAGTGGCGGCACTGGTGTCGCGGTGGTAGAAGTCTTTGGGCTTGCGCCTGCTAACACGGCAACGTTAACCGTCCGGACGTTCTTACCGTCCGATCTGGTCGGAAACGGTCTTGGTCTGGCTGGCCCTGCTGGCACGACTGTATCCATCAACGGCAGTGAGATGGGTACTACCCAGGCCGACGGCACAGTCACACTCAAAGTCCCCGCGGGAGCCCTGCAAGTAAGCGCGGAGATTCGACCATCAAATTCCGGACAAGCCTCGGTGACAGTGGTCCCTGGTGAGACAAAACAGGTCGATATTATCCTGGCTGACGGCAAGGAGCTTTCGGAAAATTCGCTCCTCAAGATTGATCAACTGGTCAATAGCGTGCTCGATCGCAATTTCAGCGGCCTAACCGTGCGGTTCACCAAACCGGACGGATCGACCGTAGCGCTGAAGAGCTTCGATATAGCCACGCTCGAAGACGCACAGGGAGATAACCACTCGGTGGTGACGGATTTTTTTACGCTGCAATCCAACGGCACACTGCTGTTAAACAATCCAAACTCCTTTCGCGATCTCCTTCTCAAGCGGTCCGGCAAAATTCTTCTCTCTGTTCACGGCGATGATTCCAATGGCGGCGTGAACGATGGGACGGTGGAATTCTTCGTGAGCGCATATAAGATCAGCGGCAATCTCGCGGCGCCGCCTTCCAATTCGGCACTTAACAAAGCCGGGATCTCCGTGACCGGCAGGATCTTGAACACAGACCTGCTGTTCAACGTGATTTCAGATCAGAATGGAAACTTCCAGTTTCCATTGTTGCCGGCCGGTAACTTCGAGTTCACCAGTCAGACCCAGCAAAACGGCCGCTTCTATTACGGCCAGGGCACTCTTGTGCTCGATGGCAACAAGATCCTGCATATCAACATGCTGGCAACGGAGGACCTGGTTAGCGGCGTCGCTCCTTTTACCGTGGAGAATGCATCAGGAGCGAGTCTTCCCGTCGTAGCGACGGCTTTGGGTCCGACCGCAGAACGCCAGAACATGGCATCGATGAAAATCTTTCCCGCGGCTCTGCTTCCGTCGGGCACGCAGGTATCCGACTCTTCAGCGTCAGTCTCGGTCGCGGTGACGGCTGCTCAGCAAAATACTCCGATTGCGCAACAGGCCACGCTCAATATTCCCCAGGGAACCAAGACTGTGGATCTGACCTACACCGTGCAGACCGATGAATATCCCTATTATGTCCTCCACCAAAGCATATACAACGATACTTGGAGCCTGACAGTGCGCGGAGGCGCGTCCGGTCAGCAGATTTTCAGCGATGGCAAGCAAATCAACTCGCAGCTTAAGGCGCCGCCTGTTTGGCAAAGTGATGGAACTACAGGCACCATCAAGAAGACCATTAATGTTGAGAATTTAGCGGCCGGTGGTGCGACCAATTTGGTCCTTGTCGCCACGGCCATGAATGTCGGGGACAGCATTCTGCCCACGCGGGTAAGCGCCACACTCGGGCCCGACCCCGGAGTCAAGATTAACGATATCGTTCCGGATACGACTGTACCGAATTATAAAGGCCAACCCAAAGCAGTCCTGAACTTCTATAGCATTCCGCGGCCCGGCAATACGAACGTGTTCGACCGGTTTTTCACTCTCGGCATCTCCAAGCCAGATCAAGCAACGGTAAAGAAGGTTACTGTAACTCTTCTGGGCCCCGGCCCCCTCATGACTGTCGTGGACGAAGCTCCCGGTTCTGGTTCGATTGAAAAGATCGACGAGAAAACCCTCCGCGTGCGGGTCTCCGTCAAACCCAAGCCTTCCACCGTGGCCAGCCAGCCACCAGCCCCTCACCAGATAAAATACCGATTCAAATTGGTGGCGCTGGTCAATGGTGCGGAGGTGTCGGACGAAAAGGATTCCGGCGAGTGCCTTGGCCTTTGGCGCATGCCTGACGGGTTCGCCCGGTATTCGATACGAGAAGCGGGAGGAGATGATTGGTGTTCGCGCGGGACCTATAACTGGTTAGCTGCCAATAGCTCTTTGATCACCAAAATCAACGACATTTCAGGCGAACACGGTCGCAACATCGGCCATACCACACACAGGTATGGTACTGACATCGACATGTTCCACTTTTACACGTTTCCCGGCGCCGACAGCGGCGGCAAAAACTATCAAAAACTGGTCGACGACGTAAAAGCGGCGATGAACGCGGGAAGCGCTGCCGAGGCCGCGAAACAACGCGTGAAGAACTGGGTGACCGCTACCCGGGTGGGATTGGACGCGCTCGCGGCCAAACCGGAGGTGATCGAATTGAGATACGCCCTCGGTTGGGGCTTTAGTCTTGTCCACCCAAACGAGGCCGGTCTCAGCAGTGGGTGGGCGAAAGAACTCTTAACCACTGGAAAGACGACCGTAGGCGGCACATCTCTCATTGTCGACACTGCGAGTTGGACCAATACGAACAAGCGATACGTGGCAGTGAACGATCATAACGATCATGTGCACATCACTTTGAGCAGACCCGTTCTCAAGGAATGAGGATCGAGCTGCTCGGTAGAATTGATCTAAGACTATCCGCGCGTCAGCGCGAGCTCGGGAGATTCGGCTTTGTTTTTGTTTGCGCGCGTTCAATGCTTTCGACAGATGCGCAGGACGAAGATCATCTGCACGCTCGGGCCGGCGACGGAAAAAACCGAAACGTTGCGAGAGTTACTCCAGGCGGGAGCGGATGTTTTCCGGCTCAACATGAGCCATGCGAAACACGAATGGGTGCATGAGCTCGTGCCGCGAGTGCGCCGAATTGCGGCGGAAATAGGACGTCCGATTGCGATCCTGCTCGATACCCAGGGACCGGCCATCCGGACCGGCGAGCTGAAATCAAACCTGAAACTAAAAATCGGCGACATCCTCGAGTTCACCGTGCACGGGGCGAGGAACGAGGAGAAATATTCGGTCGATGTAAACTACGACGGGCTGGTGAACGACATCTCGGTCGGCGACATCGTCCTGGTCGATAACGGCGTGATGCGTTTGCTGGTGTTGGCGAAAAAGCGGAACCGGATTCGCTGCAAAGTTCTCACGCCGGGCGTGCTCGGCTCCCGGCGCCACATCAATCTGCCGGGCGTCCGCGTGAACCTGCCACCGTTGACGGAAAAAGACCTCGAGGACATCGCGCTCGGCGTGGAGCTGAAAACCGATTTCGTGGCGCTGAGCTTTGCCCGCCAAAGAAGCGATCTGCAGGCGCTGCGTCGAGTTTTGAAGAAGGCGAAGAGCTCCGCGAAAGTCGTCGCCAAAATCGAGGACCAGTCGGCCGTGCGCAACATCCTGGGCATGATCGAGGAGGCGGACGTGGTCATGATCGCGCGCGGTGACCTGGGGATCGAATGCCCGATGGAGGAGTTGCCGATTATCCAGCGGAAAATTGTGAAGAGCTGTCTGCGCATCGGTAGACCGGTCATCGTGGCGACCCACATGCTGGAGTCGATGATCGAAAATCCTGTGCCGACGCGGGCGGAGATCACCGATGTGGCGAATGCGGTCTTCGAGCAGACGGACGCGATCATGTTAAGCGGCGAAACCTCAACGGGTCGTTATCCGGTGGAATGTGTGAAGGTTTTCGATCGGGTCGCGCGCCGGATTGAGCGCAGCGGCGGCGCCGGTTATGGCCAGGACGCCATCCTCGAAGATACGCGCGAAAAAACAGTGGCGTCGGCCGTGGTCCTCGCGAATTCGCTGCCGCGGGCGAAGATTGTTGTCTTCACGCATCACGGAACGATGGCGCGTTACGCTTCCAATCTGCGACCGGAGAACGCGCCGATTTTCGCTTTTACTTCCAGCGAAACCGTCTTTCGCCAGATCGTCATTCTTTGGGGAACGCATCCGGTCATGCTCAAGTTCGCCGACGATCCGAACGTCACGATCGAATCCGCAGTCACCTATTTGCGGAAGCAAAAGCTAACCGAACCGGGCGACAATCTGGTCGTCCTAAGCGACATGCTCGGCGGCCGCGACAAGGTGGATTCCGTGCAGTTACGCACGGCGGAATAAGCAACCTACGGCGCGGCGGCGTTCGACCGCAGCTCGGCAAACAACTTCGGATCCTCGACATATTTGCCGTCAACCACGCGCCAAATCGTTTGGTGGCGGTTCAGGATTTCCGCCGGTGGCTGCTGCCGTTCGACCGCGAAGATGTGATGACGAACAGGGATGTCGTAAAGGAAGCGGACGCCGTCGAGGAAAAACGCGGCAGGGACTTCCGAATAAAACAAGCGGTCTGGGTGGGCGAGGTAGAATGTGCCTTCACGTTTGGATTGGAGGAGCAGGCGTTGCCACTCGGTGCGGGTCACGACAGCGCCGGGAATAAGAACGGCGAACGTCAACAGGGTTGCGAAAATGCGTGCGCGCTGCGGCAAGGGCGCGCGGAAGCACGCGATGCCACCGGCAATCAGGAGGCCGCTTCCAAGCAGGAAGAGCGCGCGGCACCAGGTTCCGTGTTCGTGCCATTGAAGAGACACGGGAAAGGCCACCGGATAAATGACGGCCAGATCCGACGCGAGAACCAAGGCGGCATAGATCAGGAAGCGGCCGGGCCTTTCTTGCTGGCGCGCGAAGACAATCAGTAACGTGATTGCAACGACGACGAGAGCGTAACCGCCGAAATTTCCTGCCAGCATATACGGCAGTCGCGACAGATAGACCAGATATTCTGACGGGCGCAGCCAGGGCGAGCCACTGGCGACCGTCGGTCCAAAGACGTAATTGCGGTAAACGAAATAGAGAGGGATCAGAATCAGCGAGGCGAGCGCGGCGCGATATCGTTTCGATTCGACCAAATAGATCGCGCAGAAAAGCGGCACAGTGATGGCGTATAGTTCCTTGAAGAGCATGGCGCTGCCGACCGTCGGGCAGAGCAACGCGATCGTGCGCGCGTTCTCGCGCCATGTGCCCTGGCCAATATTTTGCGTAAACGCGACCGCGAGCAGACTGACGGCGAATCCTTCGAGGTAATGGCGCGCCGACAAAAAATCCGTGACGACGATGGTCGCGGGAAGACAAAGCCAGAGCAAACAGACCGCGATCGCGGCGCGAATTGAAACGCCAAAGCGACGAAGAACATGGAACAGCAGGATGAGCGCAGCCGCCACGCTGATGGTGTTGTGAAAATGCGCCAGGGCGAGGCTGCGATATCCGATCTGGCTGTCGATCCATTCTGAAATGGCCTGGAACGGCGTCAGCGCGCCGCCGGCGCCAAGGCTCTTGATTGTCTCGCGAGTGAAAAACGCCGCGGGATTGCGGATCGTCCGGACAAAACCGAACAGATAGGCATCGTCTTCGAACCACCAATGCGAAAAAGTTCGGAGAAAGAAGACGTTGTAGACGACAGAGGTAAGAAAGAAGAAAATCCAGTACCGCCAGTTCGTGAGCGTCTCACGGAGCGAGGGTCGCGTTTCCTGAGGCGCGCGATCTGAAATCATCGCAAATCTTCCAGCCAGGCCTCGAGCAATTCGAGTTCGGCATCGGGAAGCCAGCCACCGATAACCAGCGCCTGGTAACACGTGCGCAGATTGTCGGCGACGTGCGTGGTGCCGCGTGGCAATTCAAGCTGAGCGAGCGCCTCACAGATCGCGCGGTTTTGCAGGTAACCCGGGATTTCGTCCGCGAAATCGCGGAGCAAATTGTGAGGATTCCGTTCCTGCGTCACATCCGGTCCGTGAAAAAGAAGGTGCCAATCGTTTACCCAGGCGATGCGTTGCGCGACGAAGCTTCGCCAAATGTCCGTGACGCGAAACGAACAATGCGCGGGCAGATAGAGCAACGGATACGCCTGCGGCCACCAGGTTGTGTTCTGACTGTTGAATGGGCACCACGAACCGGAGCCGAGGGCAACGCTGATGTTCCGGCGAAATTTCTGAGGCAACGGAAGAGTGATCCGATAAATCGCGTCCACATCCGGGTTGCCGTCCGCGAGTCCTTGCTGGATCGGGCAGGGAACTTCTTCGCTGGAGGAACTCAAATTCGGCGGCTGCTGGTGAATTGCGTCCAGCGGAAGACCGCGCGGCCAGATGTTCGCGTCAGTGAAATAACGGTAGACGTTGACCCAACCGGCGGAACGAAGAACTGCGACGCTGCTTTGCATTTGTCGCGCGCGCCAAAATTCGGGATGCGGAAAATTGTCGTCGTCCGTTTCGAGAATGAGAGGCGCGCCCGCACGAGCGGCGAGAAGATAGCCAATGTTTTTCCGGGCATAATGCCGCGTCGGACAGAGCTCGGCGAAACGCAGGCCGCTTTTTTGCTGGCGGGTGAGATCGTGGTAATCGCACGGTTGCAAATCGAAATTCGGCGGGCTGTTCGCATCGCCGATGACGATGAGCTCGTAACCGGCGGCGGCCGCTTCCTTCGCGATCTCGCGCAACGCGGGACTCGGCGGAAAGATTGAAGTGACGACGATCGCCGGGGACGCGTTCACAGCGATCCTGCTACCCGCGCCCGGAACAAGCGCCACAAGTTTAGAAAGGCGTCGCCGAGCGCGGCGGATCCAACGACATGCGTCGGCGAACGGTATTGAATGGGGACCTCGACGACCTTGAGATCACGGCAGTGCGCTTTCATTTCGGTTTGGAAAAAAGGACCGCGCGATCGGATCCCGCGATTGAGAATAGTCTCCAGCGCTTCGCGGGTGAACAATTGAAATCCGCTGGTCATGTCGGTGAGCCTGGTGCCGAGCAACAGATTGGTCACGAGAGTTCCGCCGAAACTGATCCAATAGCGCGCAAACGATCGGTCGACAAAGGCGCCGCCGGGACAGAACCGGCTGCCGAAAACGCAATCGTATTCGTGCCGCATCTTTTCGAGCAGAGGTGGAATGTCGGACGGTTGATGGCTGAATCCGGCATCAATTTCCAGAATCCAATCCGCGTCCGTTTGGAGAGCCTCGCGGTATCCGCGCACATACGCATCGACGACGTTGCGATTTTCCGGCGCCCAAACGACGGTCAATTCCGGCACCATCAGCGCGTGGGTTTCGAGAATTTGCCGGGTGTTGTCCTTGCTTGCCTGATCCACGACTGCGAGGAATTTTCTCCTGCCGAGGGCCCCGCAATTCACCAGAGCAGAATCCACAAAGCGCGTGGCAGTCTCAGCCTCGTTCGCCATCGGACAAACAATCGCGAGCGAAATGTCGTTGAGGTTTCGCACGGGCTAATCTAGGCGGTCGGAAACTGCCGACGATACGAAAAAAACGCGCGGACAGTTTCCCGTCCGCGCGTTCAAAAACTAACTTGTTCGATTGTCAGGCTTCGACCGGCAATTCCACGTCGACCGGCCGCTCTTTCTTGCTGAGGGCGCGGCGCAGTTTCGACAGAGCAATGTTCTGTAACTGCCGGATCCGCTCGCGCGTCACGCCGAATTTCTTGCCGACTTCCTCGAGCGTCTTTGGCTTGCCGCCATCGAGACCGAAGCGCGAGAAGATGATCTTGCGTTCGCGATCGTCGAGCACGTCGAGCAATCCGCCCACTTCGTTCCGCAAATTCTTGTCGCGGAGCAATTCGAACGGCGTCTGCGCTTCTTCATCGCCAACGATTTCGCCGAACTCGGTCGAATCATCGTCGCTGATCGGCGCGTCCAAGGACGCCGGCCGGATCGAGACGGTCTTCAACTGCGAAACCTTCCCGCTCGCGATGCCGATCTCTTCGCCGAGCTCGTCATCGGTCGGTTCGCGGCCCAGCTCCTCGCTCATCTGGAGCGAGACACGGCGCATCTTCGAGATTTTGTCCACGAGATGGACGGGCAACCGAATCGTCTTGCTCTGGTTCGCCAGGGCGCGCTTGATCGACTGCTTGATCCACCAGGCCGCGTAAGTGCTGAGCTTTCCGCCCTTTGCCGGGTCAAAGCGTTCCACCGCCTTCATCAACCCGATGTTGCCCTCGGAAATCAGGTCGAGCAGGGGCAGCCCGAGGTTCGCGTAATCGTGCGCGATCTTGACCACCAGGCGCAGGTTGGAGCGGATCATGAGGGCGCGCGCTTCGCGATCGCCCTTCTTGATCTTGGCGGCCAGCTCGATCTCCTGGTCGGGAGTAAGGAGCGGGATTTGCCCGATCTCGCGCAGGTAAATCTTTATTCCAGTATCGCTATCTTCAGCAGCCATATAAGTTTTCATCGAAAGGGTAAGGGAGACCCGCCTGTGTTTTTTCCGTCGTTACACCAGGGAGAGGCGCGTCGATGTTTCGTTTTAACATTTCGCCAAGTAGTTAACAACGTTAAATATTAAATATCGCTTTTCTGACAGCCTTTGGACGGGTCTTGTTCAATAAATACTCAAGGGCCTATTTAACCCGCTGGTCTGGCAAAGGTTCGGCGTTTTTTCGCCGCGTCGGTTCGATGTCCGGTTAAAGACTTAAAACTTAACGCGATTCTTCTGTTCGACGGCCGAATTTTCCGAAATAATCTTGCGCGATAGCTGAGGCGTAAGGGAGCTGTCCGAATCTCCAACCCCAATCCCATACCCCATGAAAACCAACTCCTTGGTCCTCCTCGTTTCCGCAATCCTGCTCTCATTAACGTCGATCGTCGCTGCTCAATCGCCGAGCGCGAGTGAGTCCGCCGCGGCGAGTCCGACTGCGTCACCTCCAATGTGCCCCAGACTCGGTTGGGCGGAGGGGCTCGTGAGTTACACGGCCTATCCCGCCCCGCCGTTTCCGACGGACGATACCGCCAATCTCAATGCCATCGATTGCGTTTTCCATCAATGGTCGTGGGAAGCGTTTGTCTGGGCGACCGCGATTGGGCCCGATGGCCGGGCGCGATTCACGACGCTGAATAACGGCGAAGAGGTCGGCAAAAAACCAGTGGCGGCGAAAGGCCCGAAGCCGCTCAATCTGAAGCCGCGCGATTTGAAACCGGCCGGCGCGCGCCAGCCCCGATCGAGCGACGATCCGGCCCAGGCGGGCGGCGGCGTCCTGGTCGATCCAAAGGGCCAGATCATTTGGTATTCGACCCACATGAACGACGTCTATTTTGGCTTTCTCCAGCAGAACGGCGGAGCGAACTACGCCAACGCATCGGCCACCCTGACCTGGCCCGTCGGCGCCGCGGTTTTCAAAGCGGCTTGGAAAGTTGTGCCGGACGGGAATCCGCCGGCGGGGTTTTACACGGAAAAGACGAGCGTTCCGCTTCTGGTGAACTTGAAGGACAAAAACGGCAAACAAATCGGCATTGGGACGGACCCGAGCGGTAAAACGCGACCGGTCACAGTCGCGCTCGTCGGGCTCCACGTTGTCGGGATTACGGTGAATCATCCCGAATTTCTTTGGGGCACGTTCGAGCAGATCCAAAACGCGCCCGATCTGCCGCCGGGAATGGCCTACAATTCAACCAGTCCGGTAAGCAAACAGGGCTTCACCTTCTACGCGGCGAACACGCCGGCGAACGTCTGCAATATTAAGGCAACGCCGACGGTCGATCTCGCAAAACAAACTGTGACCCCGGTTACGAATGTCTTCCGGCAGTTTGCCACGGGCGGCGCGGACTCAGCGCGGACGCAGGACATCAACAACGTCAACACGGCGGGGCAGGGCGAAATGGTGAACATGGGCAAAGGCAAGAACCCACAGCCGAAGGAAACCGTCTGGGCCAATTACAAACTCATCGGCACGCTTTGGCTTCAGGCCGGCACGCTTCAGCCCGACGTCAGCCAACTGGAAAAACAGGGAGTCGCTTCGATCGATCTCGCGAACGCGACGCTCGAAACCTACTTCCAGGGACCGCAAAATAATTTCAACGGCAACCCGATGGCCAACTGTTTCATGTGCCACAACACCGGTCCGTCGTTTTCGGGTTCGTCGAAGACTTATCCAGGAAAGGACATCAATCTCAGCCACGCCTTGCTCGACTCGATTCCGTCCGCGTCGCCGACGCCGACCCCGAGTCCAAAACAATACTAGCCTGAATTCTCTCTGGGAAGACGCGCTTCGCGATTGACCTTTCCTCGCGCCGGCGTTTTTGACAATCTTGGCGAGTTCCTCCCATGCTCGCCAAGATTTACTCCGCTGCCGTTTTTGGCGTCGACGCCTACGAGGTAGAAATCGAGGTCAACGGCGCGCATGGAAATCCGAAGATCATTATCGTCGGCTTGCCCGATACCGCAGTGAAGGAAAGCCAGGATCGCGTCACGACGGCGATCATTAACAGCGGCTACCATTGGCCGCGCGGACGAACGACGATCAATCTCGCACCGGCCGACATTAAGAAAGAAGGCCCAAGCTTCGACCTGCCGATTGCGCTCGGGCTGATCGCCGTCGCCGAGGACCTCGATGGCGCGGCGTTCGAAAAATATAGTTTCGTCGGTGAGCTCGCGCTCGATGGCGGTGTTCGCTCGGTGAAAGGCGTGTTGCCGGTGGCGCTCGAAGCCCGCCGGCGAAAGAAAGAGGCGATCTTTGTTCCGGCGGCCAACGCGAACGAGGCGGCGATGGTGGAAGGCATCACCGTCTATGGCGTTCACAATTTGCGCGAGACCTATCAATTCGTTAGGCGCGAGTCGCTCATCTCACCGACTTATGGCGACCTGACTTCGTTCTTCGCCACCCACAAGAATTACGACGTCGATTTTGCCGACGTCAAAGGACAGGGCCACGTCAAGCGTGCGATCGAAGTCGCCGTGGCCGGCGGACACAACCT